>JGI12316J14372_10005398_pt1 | contig 10130 bp, 8 predicted proteins | sample MarCyaLeptolynsp_FD_14372 | JGI IMG/M metagenome (IMG submission 14372) | reverse complement strand
TCGGAAGATGCTTTCACAAGGTCGACATGCGAAAGCTCGGATGCCTTGGCGATACCGGTCACGGTTCCGTGCTGGACGGTCGCAATCCGGTCGCTCATGGCCAGAAGTTCATCGTGATCTGAACTGATCAGAATGATTGACTTGCCCTGGGCGGTCAGTTCGTTGATCAGCCGGTAGACCGCGAGTTTGGCACCGACATCGATACCCTGCGTCGGTTCGTCGAAAATCAGAATGTCGGCATTGCAGAACAGCCAGCGGGCAAGGATCACCTTTTGCTGATTGCCGCCCGACAAGAGGTTGATCGTTTTGGAATCGGCCTGCGGAGAGATCTCAAGCTTCTGGATGTACTCGGCAGTCACCTTGTCCTCGGTCGAAAGATCGAGGAAGCCGGCTCGGGTTATGTTTGAGAGCCCTGCCGTCGTGATGTTGCCGCCGGCGGCGAAATTGGGAAACAGTCCGTCGAATTTCCTGTTTTCAGATACCAGCGCCATCCCTGCGCGAATGGCATCCATGGGGCTCTTGATCTTGACCGGTTTGCCGTGGATCCTGACCTCACCTTCCAGAAGCGGGTCAGCGCCGAACAGGCCAAGCGCAATCTCCGTGCGCCCGGACCCCAGGACGCCGCCAAGACCCAGAACCTCACCCGCCCGCACTGAAAAGGATGCGCCCGAAACACCCTTGGCTGTTGTCAGACCATGGGCCTCAAGGACAATCTCTTCACGGGAATTGTCGGTCTTGGGATAGTGTTCGCCGACATCCTCGCCGATCATCGCAGCGACGATGTTGTCGACCGAAATCTCCGTTTCACCGCTGGCCCTCACCACCTGGCCGCCGCGCAGGATCGTGACTTCATCGACGATCCTTTCCACTTCATCCAGCCGGTGCGAGACATAAAGAATGGCGCATCCCTTTTCGCGCATCCGCCGCAAAAGCTTGTGCAGATGATCGATTTCCGACAGGCCGAGCGCCGCTGTCGGTTCGTCCAGGATGATCATGCGTGCGTCCGAGGCCAGCGCCTTGGCGATTTCAACGAGCTGCTGCTCGGCAACAGACAGATTGCCCGTGATGTCTTCTGGATCGAGATCGACTTCCATTTCCGCAAGAACGGATTTCGCCTCACGGTTCATCACGGTCCAGTCGACACCGCCGAACCTGCCTGTCGGCAGCCTGCCGAGGAAAATGTTTTCAGCGACCGTCAGAGACGGNACAATCGANAACTCCTGGAAGACGGTTGCTATTCCCTTNGCGCGCGCATCCGTCGGACTGTGAAGCTGAACGTCTTCGCCCCGGCACCNGATACGGCCGGCATCNGGTGGCTGCACNCCNGACAACATCTTGATAAGGGTTGACTTGCCGCAACCGTTTTCACCCAGCAAACCGTGGATGGAACCCTCGAACAGCTTCAGTGAAACATGATCATTGGCAAGAACGCCCGGATAGCGCTTAACAAGATCAATCACTTCCCAAAGCGGCTCTTTGATTTCAGATATCGACGTCATCGTTTTGGCCCGGATAAGTTCGGCTTTCACAACCAACCTGGGACCGGTGGCGTCCGAAGACGCCACGCGGCCGCGTTGTTTGTGGATCAGTAGGACTTGGAAGGCTGCGGGTAGAGCTTCTCAGGCTCCTGAAGCACCTGAACCACATTGCTCTCGTCGATAATGGTCGTCGGGATCTCGATCCATCCGCCTTCGAACGTTCCATTTAGCGCATCCAGCGTGGCGTGCATGGCCGCCTGACCCATCAGGAAAGGAACGGTGTTGACTGTCGCGGTGAAGTTGCCTGCCGCGATTTCTTCAAGGCCCGACGTGTCGCCGTCGTTGCCGAGAATGGTCAGGTCACGTCGGCCCATCGCCTTGGCCGCATAGGAAGCACCGATCGCCATGTAGTCGTTCGCGGCAAAGAGCATGTCGACATCGGGATGCGACTGGAGAATGTCCATGCCGGCCGTGTTGCCGCCTTCCACATTCCACTTGCCGTCGATGGAGACGACCACTTCAAAGTTTTCCGCGTCCTTGATGCCATCGAGGAAGCCGCCGACACGTTCTGTCGAGTGGTATCCGGGCTGCCCTTCAATGATGCCCACCTTGACGGGTTGACCATCAGCTTTCTCGATCGCCCAGTCGGCAATCTTGTGCGTGCCCTTGCGCTGCGCATAACCGACAACGCCGTGGATGGGGGTCGGGAAGTTCGGAATGTCGGAGTTGATCATGACAACCGCGACGCCCTTGTCGACCGCCTTCTTGAGCAGAGGTGCAGCAGCGAATTCGTCGTGCGTGCCAAAGATGATCGCGTCCACGTCCTGGGTCAGAACGTCCTGGATCATGCCCATCTGGCCGTTGATATCAGCGCCGCTTTGGGGTGCCAGCATGAAGACTTCGACACCTTTTTCAGCGGCAACCTTTTTGACGCCTTCGCCGATCGCGATGTAGTAGTTGAACTCGGTTGCCGGCGGCATGTANGCAATCCGGAACGTGTCGTTCACCGGNTTGATCGTATCCATCCCNGCCTGTGCTCCATCCTGGAGCGGCACGGACGCCGGATAGTCACTTGCAACGGACGCTCCAGCACTCATTACAGCGAGGCTGGCACCAAATGCGATTGATTTCACGAGATTTTTCATGTGTCTCCTCCCGGGGTGTTGGTGAAAAATCATCCGGCGAAGGGAGCNTCTTCCACGCCCCTTACGCCTGGTTTGACGGCGAACAACCCTCCTGAGGCAGGTTCTGCGTCGAGAACNTCCTGAGAGCTCGCCAATCGCGATGTCGTGATGAACAGCGTGTCGAGGTCCGGTCCNCCGAAGGCACAGCACGTCGGCTTCCAGACCGGAACTTCNATCACGCGGTCGATCTTTCCGTTCGGCGCGATCCTGACGACGCGGCGACCTTCCCATTCCGCGTTCCAGACNCCNCCTTCCNCGTCCACGCAGGATCCGTCCGGCAGCCCCGGTTCGTCGCGCATGTCGCAATGGATTTCCGGCTGCCCAATCTCGCCACTCTCGGCATTGTAAGGGTAAGCACGGACGGTCTTTTCAGGCGTATCGGCGAAATACATCGTGTCGCCGGTGGCGCTGAAACAGGTCGAATTAGCACACGCCACCCCGTCGATCAGGCGCGTGACGGAGAGGTCCGCATCAACGCGCAGAACCGTCGAATCTGCAACGCCGCTGCCCTCGTTCATGCCGCCGACAACGAGACGGCCCTGACGGTCCGTTCTGCCGTCATTCAGACGGGTGTCCGCATTTTCGGGTTCGAACTCGTGGATTGTTTCAGTGGCGCCGGTTTCCAGGTCGAAAAGGGCGATCGTCTGGTCGAAGGCAACGATGTGGCCGCCCGTCTTGCGCGGCGCGAAACAGGCGACGCGCCGGGGCATGTCGATGTGAGCCGCATTGCCGGTTTCCGGATCATAGTGCCAGAGCTTCTGGCCGTGGATATCCGTCCACCAGAGCTGGTTCGAAAGCGCATCCCAAAAGACGCCCTCGCCATGTTCGTTATTGCAATCGAGCAGCAACTCGGCCTGCATTTCGGCGAACCTCCCAACTTTCGCACTTGTGTCCTGCGTGCTTTCAACGCCNGCACAATCGTTATTGACATCTGATATACCAGATTTCATATTGTAGCAAGCCTCAAATTTGAGGGGGGAGNAAAATGACTGGTTTTGAACGNCCGAAATTGCTGACGGAAACGGTACGCGATCACCTGCGTGATCTGATCGTGCGGGGGGACCTCAAGCTGGGAGAAGCCATTTCCGAGCGGCAGCTGGCTGAACGCCTGCAGGTTTCCAAAACACCTGTGCGCGAGGCATTGGCTCAGCTGCGGTCAGAGGGCCTCGTGCAGATTTTCCCGCAGCGGGGTGCTTTCGTCTTCACGCTCGGCGGCGATGAGGTCGCTGACATCTGTGACTTCCGGCAACCGATCGAGACGGCAGCCGTCAAGCTGGCGATCACACGCCACCCCAACGATGTCCTGTTTGAAATCTCGGAGATCGTAAATGAGATGCGGGAGCGCCTGAACAAGGGCGACGTCAAGCGTTACCTGGATCTCGATTCCGAGTTCCACATGACCTTCTTCAAATATTGCGGCAATTCATACTTTGTCGAAACCTACCGCAGGTATGCCGGCAAGATTGCGGCCTTGCGCACCCATTTGGCGGTCAAGCCCTCGCATACGCAGCTTTCCATGCAGGAACACGAGGCAATCCTGGCCTCGATCCGCAGCGGCTCCGTCGAAGAAACGGTTCGAATCCTGAACCAGCATATCGACCGGACCCGCACGACCTATACCGCCGAAATCACCGACATTGCGGCAGCAGACTCGCACCCGAACGGTAAAGCGGGGACAAAATGAGCAAAAAGACCCCGCTTATCGANCTTCAGACAGTCAGCAAGAGTTTTGGTTCGAACAAGGTCATAAACCACGTCGATTTCGAATTGTTACCCGGCGAANTTCACGCACTTGTCGGTGAAAACGGCGCCGGCAAGTCGACATGTCTTGGAATGATGTACGGGCTGCATCAGCCGGANGCCGGATCCATCTCCTTGTCCGGCAAAANGACCGTCATCGACAACCCCGCCCATGCGCAAAANCTTGGAATCGGGTGCGTCTTTCAGGAACTCAGCCTGGCCGGCGGACTGTCCGTTGCCGAAAACATCTTTGCAGGCCATGCGCCGGCAACCTTCGGCATCGTCGACTGGAAGAAGCTTCGTCGGCGCGCCGAAACGCTGCTTGGTGAGTTCAATCTNTCGATCGACGTGACAGCACCGGTCGACAAGCTACCGATTAGCACCCGCCAGGTCGTTGAGATCGCCAAGGCACTCTCGTTGAATTCCAAGGTCATTCTTCTGGATGAGCCGACTTCCGCGCTGACGCCTGACGAAGTCGACGCGTTGTTCACGATCCTGCGCGATCTCACCAGGCGCGGCATAGGCATCATTTATGTCAGCCATCACATGTCGGAAATCTTCAGCATTGCCGATCGNGTTACCGTTCTGCGTGACGGCCGAAAAATCAGCACGCACAAGACATCTGAAACCAGTGAAAACGAAGTTGTCACGGAGATGATTGGCGGGCATGTCCCGACAAGCGCGAAGCATGCATCCGATGCGATCGGAGACGTTTTTCTGGAAGCGGAGGCCTTGTCGTTTCCCGGCGTTTTTGAGGACATCTCGTTGACGCTCCGGAGCGGTGAAATTGTCGGCCTCGCCGGATTGATGGGATCGCGGCGCAGTGTCGTTGCAAAAGCCCTGGCCGGACTGTTTACAGCGCGCGACGGTGTTCTAAAAATCAAGGGCGCGCCCGTTGATCTGCGCTCCTTGTCCGGCGCGATGAAGGCAGGGATCGGATATGTGCCTGAAGAGCGAAAAACCGACGGCCTGTTTCTCGATCACTCAGTCCGCGACAATCTCGTCGCCGCCAGCCTGAAGAAACACACCGCACACGGTATCTTCAGCACGGCATCCGCCCGGCAGGCGACGCAGAACGCAATCGAACGGTTTTCGGTAAAGGCGGCAAGCCAGGATACCAACATCCGGTTTTTGTCCGGCGGCAATCAGCAGAAGATCATGCTGGCAAAATGGCTCGAGACCGAACCTGACATTCTGATCATCGACGAACCGACAAAGGGTGTCGATGTCGGGGCCAAGTTTCAAATTCACGATGAACTGCGCAAGAAGGCCGCGGACGGCATGGCCGTTCTGGTCGTGTCTTCCGATTTTCCGGAGCTTGCAACGCTGACCGACCGGATCATTGTCGTTCGCGAAGGCCGGCTGGTCGGTGAAATCGGCGCGGAAATGGCCACCGACGACTCCATTTTGAACCTTGCGGCCGGTGTCGAGGCCCCACCCCAAAACACCCTTCATGAAGTCGAGCGGAGTGCCATTCAATGAGCCTGCAAACCCTAGACAAACAAGACGCGCCTTCGCTTATGAGCAGGGTGATATCCGCTTGCCTGCACACCCGCGAAATCACCCTGTTGCTGATGATCCTCGGAATTGTCGTGGTGATGTCCTTCGTCACACCCTATTTCCTGAGCGCCAGCAATTTCAGGGCGGTCGCTGTCGGCATGACGCCAACGGCTATCATCGTGATCGGCATGGCCATACTGCTCGCCTCCGGTGGCTTCGACCTTTCCGTCGGGTCCGTCATGGCGCTGTCCAGCACGGTTGTCGCATTGTTGCTCCTGGCCGGTGTTCCGATACCGGTCGCGGTCGTTCTGGGGCTGGTGCTGGGTGCGGTCGCAGGCCTTGCGAACGGCATTCTCATAACGGTTATCGGCATTAATCCGCTCGTTGCGACATTGGGAACAATGTCGATTGCCCGCGGTATTGCCCTGGTCCTGACGGAAGGATTTTCAGTCAGCAGCCTGCCGCCTGCATTCGGTTACATCGGCAAGGCGAGCCTGTTCGGCATCCCACTTCTGGTGATCCTGACACTGTCCCTGATCGTCCTGTTCGACCTCGCCGTGCGCCACACCCGGTTTTTCCGGCAGATCTATTTTATCGGCGCCAATGAAAAAGCCGCCATGCTGTCAGGCATCGCCGTCAACCGGGTCCGGATCATCGCCTATATCCTAACCGGCACATTGGCCGCGCTGGCAGGTGTCCTTCTGGCATCCCGCCTCATGAGCGGCACCCCGACCGCAGGCAACGCCCTTGAGCTACAGGTTCTGGCAGCGGCCGTCATTGGTGGCGCCTCCTTGCGCGGCGGCGAAGGCACGATCCTCGGCGCTTTTCTCGGGGTGGTTTTCGTCGCCCTCATCAACAACGCCATGACCATGCTGGCTGTTTCCATCTACTGGCAAATGATCGTTATCGGGGCCGTCCTGGTCTGTGCGGTTGCGCTCGACATGCTCGTGCGGCGCCAGTCCGCCTAACTCACCTTTTTTTACTTTGGTCACATCAACCGGGAGGACCCTATGACCAGCATCAACGTTAATCGCAGAAACCTTTTGGCCGGCGCGGGAGGGCTCGGCCTTGCCGGGCTGAGCCTGCCGACATTTTCCAGCGAGGCCCTGGCCCAGGGCGCGGGCAAGGAATACGTCTTCCTGTCCATCGTCACGCAAGTGCCCTTCTGGGTCGACCACAGGGCTGCACTGGAGGATCTGGAGGAGATCCTCAATATCAAGACGACATTCACCGGTCCGCTGGACTTTGACACTGCGGGCCAGGCCCGCCAGCTCGACGAGCTGATCGCGCGCCGTCCGGCAGGCATCCTCATCTTCCCGGGGGATCCGGCAACCCTGGCGCCGGGTATCGAACGCGCTGTTGAAGCGGGAATTCCGGTCACAACCTGTATTGGCGACGTGCCGCAAAGCCCGCGCTCCTCGTTCCTCGGCATCAACGGCTTCGAAGCGGGCAAAGTCGGCGGCGAGCTGCTCGCCCAGGCGATCGGCGGCAAGGGCAAGGTTCTTCTCGGCACGTTCCCTGCCCCGTCCACGCTCGAACGCGTCGAGGGTTACAAGGCGATCTTCAAGGAAAAGTACCCCGATATCGAGGTGGTAGATGTCGTCAACGACCGCGCCGATCCATCCTATGCTCCGACAGCCTATCTCCAGGGCATCCAGGCGCACCCGGATATCGTCGGCATCGGCGGTACCGACGGTGACAGCGGCAAGGGAGCAGCGATCGCCGTCAACGAAGCAGGTCGTGTCGGCGATATCAAGATCGTCGCAATGGACCGCAACGACGACATGCTGCCCTACATCGAGGACGGTACAATCCATGGCGCGGTTGCCCAGAAGTCTTACCTCGAGGCCTATCTCGCCATCCACATGATGCACTGGCAGAACACGGAAGGCCTGAAGGTGGTGCCTGACTGGAAAGCTGCTGAAATCAATCCCCTGCCGGAGCAGGTGGTGACCGGCGTCATGACGATCACCAAGGAAAACGTCGATCAATTCAAGCACGTCTAGGCAAGGGGCACGCGGGGAGGTGTTCCCGCGTGCCAACCGTTTGAAATGCGTCCGGCACCACCATGACTGATCCAGGCCTCTGGCAGCACATCATTCTCTCCGACGGCACTGTGAAGCTATCACTGCTTCCCGGGATCGGCGGGCGTGTCATGAACGTGCATTTTCTGGGTGAACCTCTTCTGTTTGAAAACCCGGATTCCCTGGAGTTTCAACCGGACCTGTCGGATCTCAGCAAGGTTCCAACCAGGGCCAAACATCTGCCGTTTCCTCTTTGGGGCGGAGAAAAGACCTGGGTGGCCCCCGAAAGCGCCTGGCCGGAAGCCGGCCCGCATCCGGTACTCGATTCCGGTCCATACGAATGCTTGAACCTGTCTGACACGAAAGTTCGCATGACCAGCGGCATCTGTCCCGCGAGCGGACTTCAGATCGTGCGCACGGTCACTCTTGAAAGCGAGGGGACCGGTTGGTTGGTCGAGCATGAAATGGTCAACTGTTCGAAGACAGATCGATACTGCGGAATCTGGTCTGTGATGATGGTTCTGCGCCCGGTCAGGATCTCTTGCAAGGTTCCCGGACCGGACAGCTACAAAGTCATGATGGGCAACCCGGGGCGGGCTGTTACAAGCTCAACCGGGCACCTCTCGGTCGACTGTGTTTCAGCAGATGAATTCAAGATCGGTACGCATCCCGCCGGTCGCGTCGCCGAGATTGTCTTAGGCGGCAAGACCGGCACGCTCACCCTGACCGCTGAAGCGTCGTTGCTCTCGGATCGGCAAGACTATGCCCACGGCCACGCGCTGGAAGTCTACAATTCAGCCGACTACGACTATGCAGAGCTCGAGTGGCACGCACCGGCCCGGAAACTGTTGCCGGGCGAAACGGCAACATTCTCTGTCAGATACCGGATCCAGGAGACAGCACCATGAGCAAGCGCGTTGTGATCACCGGCGCCTCGGGGCATCTTGGCGGCAAGCTTTACGACGACATAAAAGCGCATACGGACTGGCATCCGGTGGGCCTCGATATCCGCGAAACGGACAGGCCAGATTGTCACGTCGCCGACTTTTCAAAGATGGGTGACTGGACAAAGCACCTTTCAGGCGCCGATGCCGTTGTACATCTGGCTGCCGACCGCGACCCGGGCGCAAGCTGGGGATCGTCCGTTGCAAACAACATGAATGCGACGCTGAATCTTTACCACGCGGCCTCGCAGAACGGCGTGAAGCGGGTCGTGTTCGCCAGCTCGAACTGGGTTCACGGCGGTTACCGGTTTTCGCCGGAAAAACTTGCCCCTTCCCTCGACCCGAAACCGGTCAATGCCTATGGCGTTTCAAAGCTGTTCGGCGAACGGGTCGGCGAATATTTCGCATCCCAACACGGCCTCTCGGTCATTTGCCTGAGAATAGGCTGGACCCAATGGACGCATGAAAACCGGCCCGGCCGGCACATGGCCATGGGACGCTGGGGCCAGGAAATGTGGCTCAGCGACCGCGATTATCTCCAGGGCATGAAGTGCGCGATCGCTGCAACCAACCTGCCCTACGCGGTCTTGAANCTGATGTCCGACAATCCGGGAATGCGCTGGGACCTTGAGCCAACCAGGAACCTGATCGGGTACAAGCCCGAGGATGGTTGGNCGGCCGAGGTGACCTTGCCCATGAAACTGAAATCCCTCGTCCTGAAGACTGTGACAGAAACAATTCCAGACCGTTTCAAAGCCATCGCAGCAGACTGGTAATGAGAACCAGCTCGACCGCTCCCGGGAAACAGACTTATCCGTCTTTGTCGATTTGGCCTGGTGTCCATGCGCCAAAAGTCGAAAGCTCTTAAGACGGGACAAGTCACGTTTGATCTTTCCAAACCGTGCGATCTGCAATACCAGATAACAATCTAAACGACTTTTTGCGCGCCAAGGTTTCATTGGAATGGTGATCGAACGTCCCAAGTCACTTCGCGATTTGGTCCTGGAGAATCTCCGGGACCGAATTGTCAGCGGACGCCTGGCCATGGGCCAATCGCTCTCCGAACGAAGCATTTCGGACGAGCTTCAGGTCTCCAAGACACCCGTGCGGGAAGCTCTTGCACAACTGCGCGAAGAGGGCCTTGTCCAGATCGAGCCTCAGAAAGGCGCAAAGGTTTTCACGCTCACCGAGGACGAGGTCGAACAGATCTGCGATTTCCGGATGACGATCGAATTCGCCGCATTCGAGCTTGCCATGACG
>JGI12316J14372_10005385_pt1 | contig 10149 bp, 7 predicted proteins | sample MarCyaLeptolynsp_FD_14372 | JGI IMG/M metagenome (IMG submission 14372) | reverse complement strand
TGGCTGGAGCACCGATGATCCGCAACGGGCGAGGTTGTTTTCGGATCGTGAGAATGCGAGCGCCGTCCAGTTCGATCTCAACGTTTTTCAGGATGCGGCCGAAATGCTTGACGATTGCGAGCGCCATGACCAGGCCGCCCTGATCCGCCGACCGCTGGCGATGGGGTTTCTGAGCGGGCGGTTTGCCGCCGACAGCGTGCTTCCGAAGGACGATATCCGCAGCGATCCGGGAAACGGGTTGCCCTACTTCACCGCCGGTGGCGGAGCGTCGGCGGAATGGACGAACAAACTGTCGGCTGTCCGCGAGATCCTGGCCAGCAATGGACGCACCCTGGTGCAGGGCGCGCTCGCCTGGATCTGGGCTCGGAGTGACCGGACCATCCCGATCCCGGGGCTTCGAACCGTGGCGCAGGCGCAGGAGAATTTTGCCGCGATTGAATTCGGACCGCTTACCGCCGACCAGGTTGCCGAAATCGCGGGTTTGCTCCGCTCAGGCTCGGGAGATCCTATGCCACCACCATCGGCGCGACCGACGGTTCCTGAGCCTTCCACAGACCCATAAAGTCCTGCAGGCCGAGAGTGGCAAGCGTGTTCAGATCTTCATCGAGGATTTCGTAGATGACGCCGTCCGATCCGCGATTGCTGAAAAACACGATCGCATCCTGATCTCCGCCGCCTTCGGTATGGGGCACTCCGCCGGCCGGTTTGGAGACGTAGGATCCGACCGGGCGCACTTCCATCAGATCGCCGTTGGCTTCATAGATGCGCAGTTCGCCCTGCAGGACCAGGGTTCGATAAGCCGCGTGATGGCGGTGCAGCACGACCCTTTCATTGGCCTCGAATTTCAACAGGACATCGACGATCTTGGCTTCCGGATCGACTTCGCAAACATGGTACCAGGCATGGTCGATGCCATCGAGTACGTACCATTTGATATTGCTCTCATCGAACGGGGCGGTCGGCATGATTGTCTCCCTTGCTGCACTTTTGACAGGTGCTTGCCGGATCCGGTGTTGCCCGGCGCGGTCTGCGAACAGGTTGGCCCTTGGTAGGATACCTTTGCTTGCCATTTGGTGACAAAATGGCCCTAGCGAGCATGGGAGATCTGTCTGTGACCGGTCGACAGCAGGGGTTCACCAGAGCCAGCGCACTTGGACCGATCGCCGATTTCCTCGATCACCAGGGCGGCTCCATCATCCGCGTCATGAATGACGTGGATGTACCGCTGGCCATCCTTGACAATCCGGATACGCTGGTGCCGCTGAAAGAGCAGTTTCGCGTTCTGGAGCGGGCCGCCAGGGATATCGGAGACCCCCATTTCGGCGCCCGATTGGGGCGCAATGTGCGGATCGCCAATCTCAGCGCTTTCGGCAAATGGGTCAGCGAGGCGAGCAGTGTGCGCGATGCGATCGGGCGGTCCAATCGCGGTTTGAACCGCTACCTGCAGACCGGCACGGTTCTCAAACTCGCCGAAACCGGAACCACCGCGCTCTGGTCGATAGAGTTTCTCGATCCGGGATCCGACGGGAAATACCAGAACGAGTTGCTGGGCCTGAGCTATCTGATCGATGTGGTGCGCTGTTTTACCGGTCCGCACTGGACGCCGGATGCGGTTTACACCACTTGCGATCCCAATCGCGCAAGCGGTGTGCTGGAACAGATCTTCCGCACCAATGTCCGGTCGGGCCAAGCGGTGCCGACCATTGTCTTTGCCTCCGCGCTGCTCGATGTCGGTCGGCTGGCGGTTGACGGCAAGCCGCCGAACCGCACGTTCGAGGCGGGCGCAGTTCAATCGCCGGTTCCCGAAGCGCATGGCGCTTTCGAAGCGATTGCCGCCGTGACCTTTCTGGCGCTGCTCGACGGATATCCAAGGGTCGACTGGGTGGCCGGCAAGCTCGGTCTGACGCGCCGGTCGCTGCAACGCCGCCTTGCCCGGCACGGAACCAGTTTTTCCGAACTGGTGAGCAAACTTCTGCGTGAACGGTCCGAAGGGCTGTTGACGAACAGCCCGGACTCCGTCACCTCGATTGCCATGAGCCTTGGCTATACGGACGCCGCGCATTTCAGTCGGGCTTTCAAACGGTGGACCGGAACGAGTCCAAGCGCGTTTCGCAGCCGCCTTGGTTCGTTCTGAGGATGTTGGCGGCCGACCCAGCGGAACCGGGCCGACTGTAGTTTCTCCGGATGAGGATCCGGTGCCTGATGCTCTAAGCTCCAGTGGGCCGGCACCTTCCAGGTGCAACGTGATGCGCGCCGTTCACATCCGAATTACCCTTCAGCGGATTCCATTTTCCAGGCCTCCAGCAATCGCGGCAGGGCGATGTCCCAGTCGAGCACCCCGGTCCTGTCGGCCCATGCATCATATTGTGCCAGGAGATCCGCCTCCAGCGGTGCGTTGCGGCCGGCCATGTCATTCAGTTCGGTGCGGTCCGCATCCATGTCGTAGAGTTCCCAGGCCTTGCCATATTGCCGGACCAGTTTGAAGTCGTGCATCCGGATGGCGCAATTGCCCTCGTGTTCGAAGAAGATCGGTTGCTCGCGCGCCCAGTCCTTTCCCTGCAGGAGGCCCAGGAAGGATTCCCCCTGCAAAGGTTGAATGGGGTGGCCTCCCAGTTCGGAAAGCGGAGGGCACCCCGTGGCCTCGAGGATCGTGGGAAGCACGTCGACCACATGGCAGGGAGCGTGGCCGGTGCCGGATTGCGGCATGCCTTCCGGCCAGTGAGCGATGAGAGGCGTGGAGATACCGCCTTCATGCACATAATGTTTGAACAGACGGAACGGGGCGTTGGAGACATTGGCCCAGGGCCTGTCGTAGCTTTGATAGGTCAGGACGTTGCCCGGCATGACGCCGGGAACATTGCCCATGACGATGGAACGGCCGTCGTTGGTCCGATCGGGAAAGAACTTCGCCCATCCGTCCTCGGCCATGAATTCGGCACAGCCGCCATTGTCGGACAGGAACAGGATCAGCGTATCTTCGAACTGCCCGAGCCGTTTCAGCGCTGCGATCATCCGGCCGATGGATTGGTCCATCCGGTCGACCATCGCCGCGTAGGCCGCCATTTTCCCCGCTTCCCAGTCCGTGTGACGGATGTCGGACCAGGGCGGGACCTCATGATCGCGTGGCGAGATGTTCCAGGTTGTGCGCAGGATGCCGCGACCGTTCATTTCCTCGTGCCGGGCGGTCCGGATCGCGTCCCATCCCCTGTCGTAGACGCCGTCATAACGGGCAATGTCTTCGGCCGGCGCATGCAGCGGCCAGTGGGGTGCGGCGTGTGCGAGGTAGAGAAAGAACGGCGTGTCGTCGGCAACCGCCGCGTCGACCATTTCGATCGCCTTGTCGGTGATTGCATCGGTGAAATAAAAATCGTCCGGGAACACCTCGACGCGGGAATCATCCTCCAGCATGAAGTGCGGGGAGAAGAAATTCGTGGCCCCGTCGACAATGCCGTAGAACCGGTCGAAGCCGCGCTGGCGCGGCGTCGGATGATCCACGTCGCCGACGCGCCAGGAATCCACTTCGCGAGCCATGAAGTCGCCGGCCACATGCCATTTGCCCGTCATCAGCGTGCGGTACCCGGAGGCACGCAGGACTTCGGCGATGGTGGCGCTGTCATTGCGCAGATATCCCTGATAGGCCGGCGTCCCGAGATTGGCGCCCATGTGACCGACACCGGCATTGTGCGGATAAAGGCCGGTCAGGAGCGAGGCCCGGGTCGGACAGCAGCGGGCACAGTTGTACATGCTTGTCAGCAGCATGCCGTTGCGAGCCAGCCCGTCGATGTTCGGGGTCCGGATTTCAGAGCCGGTCACACCGAGATCGGCGAAACCCATATCATCAACGAGGATGAGGATGACATTGGGTTTTTCGGTCATGATGTGCCTCGAACGCTCGGGGCCCGGTCACCTTGCGCAACGGTCCGGACCAGATCCCTGACGATCTTGTCATTTCCGGGGGAACCGATCAAAACCCAAGCGCGCTATCGCCGGCGCCGACCCCGCCCCTTCTTTTGTTGCGGCTGATCGCCCGACCGGTGCGGCACCGGCATATCGGTGCCGGGGCCCATTGCCCCGAGCGAAGGCTTGGCGACCTTCGATGCTGATTTGCCCTTGGATTCCTCTCGCGGCAGGTTGCCGCGCGATCCGTATTTGCGCTCGCCGCGATAACCGCCCGTCTTGTCGTCGATCTGTGTCTGGCGGGCCAGCGGATCGTCGGCGATCGCCAGTTCGGTCTCCTGCAGCCGCTTGATTTCGTCGCGCAGCCGGGCGGCTTCCTCGAATTCGAGATTGGCCGCGGCGTCGCGCATGCGTTTTTCCAGATCGGCCAGATGCGCTTTGAGATTGTGACCGACCAGTTCGCCCTCTTCGGCAAAGCCGAGATCGACGGTGACCCGGTCCTGTTCGTAGGGACTTTCAAGAATGTCGGCGATGTTCTTCTTGATCGATTGCGGGGTGATGCCGTTTTCCAGGTTGAAGGCAATCTGTTTTTCCCGGCGCCGGTCGGTCTCCGCGATGGCGCGTTCCATCGAGCCGGTGATCTTGTCGGCGTAAAGAATCACGCGCCCGTCGACGTTTCTTGCGGCCCGCCCGATGGTCTGCACCAACGAGGTCTCTGACCGCAGGAATCCTTCCTTGTCGGCATCCAGAATGGCGACCAGGCCGCATTCCGGAATGTCGAGGCCCTCGCGCAACAGGTTGATGCCGACGAGAACATCGAAGGCTCCAAGCCTGAGATCGCGCAGAATCTCGATGCGTTCGATCGTGTCTATGTCGGAATGCATGTAGCGGACCCGCACGCCATGTTCGTGCAGATATTCCGTCAGGTCTTCCGCCATGCGCTTGGTCAGGGTCGTGACCAGGGTGCGATACCCCTGTTTGGCCACGTCGCGGACTTCGCCCAGAAGGTCGTCGACCTGGGTTTTGGCCGGGCGCAGATCGATCGGCGGATCGGTCAGCCCCGTCGGGCGGATAACCTGTTCCACGAACACGCCGCCGGTCGTTTCCAGTTCCCAGCCGCCGGGTGTGGCCGATACGCAGACCGTCTGCGGACGCATCGCGTCCCATTCCTCGAACCGCAGAGGCCGGTTGTCCATGCACGACGGCAGCCGAAAACCGTATTCGGCCAAGGTCGCCTTGCGTCTGAAGTCTCCGCGATACATGCCGCCGAGCTGGCCGATCGTGACATGGCTTTCGTCGACAAACACCAGCGCATTGTCGGGCAGATATTCAAACAGGGTTGGCGGCGGCTCGCCGGGGCGGCGACCGGTCAGGTAGCGGGAATAGTTTTCAATGCCGGCGCAGGATCCCGTCGCTTCCATCATTTCCAGGTCGAAGCGGGTCCGCTGTTCCAGGCGCTGGGCTTCCAGAAGACGCCCGGCCTTGTCCAGCTCCTGCAACCGCCATTTCAGCTCTTCATTGATGCTCTTGATCGCCTGCTGCAGCGTCGGACGCGGCGTCACATAGTGGGAATTCGCGTAGAATTTGACCAGCTTCAATTCGTCGGATTTCTGGCCGGTGAGGGGGTCGAATTCGGTGATCTGCTCGATTTCGTCGCCGAACAGGGAAATCCGCCAGGCGCGATCTTCCAGGTGGGCCGGAAACACTTCGATCGTATCGCCGCGGACGCGAAACGTGCCCCGCACGAAATTGGCGTCCGAGCGCCTGTATTGCAGGGCGACGAGATCGGCGAGGAACTGGCGCTGGTCGATGCGTTCTCCAAGTTCCAGCGCAAACGTCATCGCTGTGTAGGTTTCGACCGAACCGATGCCGTAGATGCAGGAAACGGAGGCCACAATGATGACATCGTCGCGTTCCAGCAGGGCACGGGTGGCGGCGTGGCGCATCCGGTCGATCTGTTCGTTGATCGAGGATTCCTTTTCGATATACGTATCGGTCCGCGGAACGTAGGCTTCCGGCTGATAATAGTCGTAGTAGGAAACGAAATATTCAACGGCATTGTCGGGAAAGAAGGCCTTGAACTCGCCATAGAGCTGGGCCGCGAGCGTCTTGTTCGGGGCCAGCACCAGGGCCGGGCGCTGGGTCGCCTCGATCACCTTGGCGGCGGTAAAGGTTTTGCCGGAGCCAGTGACGCCGAGCAGAACCTGGGTCTGTTCGTCCTGTGTCGCAACCCCGTCGACCAGTTCGGCGATCGCCTGGGGCTGGTCGCCGCGGGGCTCGAAATCCGAGACGATCTTGAACTCGATGCCGCCTTCGGATTTTTCCGGTCGTTCCGGGCGATGCGGCACCCAGGGGGCTTCGTTGAGCTCGGGCCGGCCTTCCTCGATCAGTTTCGACAGAGCCTCCACGGTTGCCGTGACCGCGGAGGAGGGCAGGGCCGCGGCGTCTTCCAGGGAGATGTCGAGACCGGCGACCGCGTTCAGGCCGCTGGCAACCCGTTCAACCGCACTCGCCTTGCCGCCCATTGAGGTGCCGCGTGCGGTTTTCGTCGGACCGTCCTCGGTTTTCCCTGCAGGCTTTTTGGACGGTTTCTTGCGGGATTTAACAGGTTCGGATTTCGATTTCGCGGCCGGCTTGGCGGATGCGGGCGCATCGGCCTCGCGGGCGATTTCATCCGCCCAGTCGGCAATCGACGTGGATCCCAGATCCGGTGTCCGCGTGCCAGCCGATGTGCCCTGGAAAGCGGCTTGCGGCGCTTCGCCAAACCCCTGATCCAAGGTCTCGGCGCCATGGCCTTTACCCTTGGGCGTCGGTGCCTTGGTTTTTCCGGAAGGTGCTGCAGATTTCGGCATGGCCTGATTATGGACTTTGCTGGAGGGGCTGGGAAGGCCGAATCGGATTCCTCACAGGATTCCTGTCCTCGACCCCTGACTGTCTACCGCATCCCTGCTGTCGGAAAATGTCAGCATGGGCCGGTGACCGATATTGTTCGCGTCAATCCCGTTGTGCCAGCCGTCGTTCGAGTGCGGCAAGCAGTGCCTCGACCCGCTTCTTGTTGACACCGAGATCGGACCTGCCGATCTGGCTGCGCGAAAACACGGCCAGCATGGACGAACCCGCGTCGCCCTCGACCACATCGACGGATACGGTGTCGGGAAACTGGAAGAAGCTGGTGCGTTCGACGAAGCGGAAGGCATCCGGATCCGGATCGTTGACGATGCGGACGCTGTCCATCTCCGAGACAGTATCGCGGAAGGCCGACAGGAGGATCTCGGCCGAGACCGGATAAGCCTTGGAAATGCGGTCCGGGACCGTGAAGGGGCAATATTTCTCGGGACATACCAGATACTGGTTTGGCGTCGCAGCGCGCACCAGATCCTTGAAATGCGCCGGACCGAGATCCGCGTCGCCGTACAGCGCGGTCCAGACCCGTTCCGGTCCGGTCAGGGTCAATACTATCAGGCATACGGCGATCGCGCCGGCAATCAGCAGAGGTATGGCCACGAGAAGTCTTTTCAACATGTTGGGGCCTTTGGACGGACTCTCATTCATACTACGGAAAAGCGGGCATACTAAAGAAAAGCGGGCATACTACAGCAAAGCGGGCCGCAGGAAAAACCGGCGCTTGCGATTTATTTGCCCGGAAGAATCCTGTACAAACCGCCGCGGTTCTTGTCGTTGACAAACCAGATCGCTCCGTTCGGGCCCTGCCTGATGTCACGGATCCGGCCATATTGGCCCTTCAGAATCTGTTCTTCTCCCGTGACCCGGCCATTCGATATTTCGAGGCGGGAGATCAACTGATCCTTCAGGGCTCCGGCAAACAGATTGCCGCGCCATTTCGGAAACAGGTCGCCGGAATAAAAGGTCAGGCCGGACGGTGCAATCGAAGGATCCCAATAGTGCACGGGCTGCTCCATGCCCGGCGCTTCGGTCCCGATTCCGATCTTGCCGCCGGAATAGTGCCTGCCGTAGGAGATTGTCGGCCAACCGTAATTCCTGCCGGCTTGCGGTCGGTTGATTTCGTCACCGCCGCGGGCGCCGTGCGAGAGGGTCCAGAGGCGTCCGGTTGCGGGGTTGAGTGTGGCACCCTGCGGATTCCTGTGTCCGAAGGAATAGATTTCGGGCAGGGCGTTCGATTCGGATTTGAACGGATTGTCGGCCGGAACGGTGCCGTCCTTGTTGATGCGCACCACCTTGCCGAAATGGGTTTTCAGGTTCTGGGCTTCCTTTCGAACACCGCGATCGCCGAGCGTGACGAACAGGGTGCCATCGCGGGCCACCACAATTCTTGATCCAAAGTGCCGGCCTCCCGAAGCCTTGGGTTGCTGCTTGAAGATAACCCTGGCGTCCTTCAGGGCCGGTCGGCCGGTGCCGGCTTCCAGGCGGGCGCGCATCACCGCTGTTCCGCGCATTCCGTTTGGCCCAGGATCGGAATAGGAAAGATAGATCGTGCGGTTTTTCGCAAATTCCGGATCCACGGCCACATCGAGCAGCCCGCCCTGACCGCCGGCTGCAACCTTGGGAACCCCGCTGACGGAGTTTTTCCGGAATTTCTCGCTGTCGATAAGCAACAGGCGCCCGCCGCGTTCGGTCACCAGCATGTCGCCATCGGGAAGAAAGGCCAGCGCCCAGGGTTCCTTCAGCCGGTCAACCATCTTTTCAACGACAATGGAGTGTTCACGGGTTTGATATGTCTGTCCGTTGGCAGACGCAGCAACCGGCATGGTCGAAAGCAGAGCGGAAAAACAAGCGGCGGCGGCAAGTTTGTACATTGGGGTTTCCATCCTGTTGTCCGGCGATATCAGAAGTGAGGCCACCGACCGGTCATGACGGCCAGACGGTATCGGTCATTTCTACGTCGATAACCATCACATAGGTCATTCCGACGGCCGGAAAAGGACCAACACTCGTTTCGGGGCCATCGGCTCGAAAAAACCGGTTTGCGACCGGGACAGTTTATGATGGCGATAACGGCTAGGTAACCGTGTTTGGCGGTTTTCACGCTTTCGTGTCCGGTTTTACCGATTCAGAACAGGTTTTGGATATCACTGGCGGCAGGCGGAAAAAACGGATCGGCGTCATGGGCGAGAGCATCTTACAGAATTGGAAACCGCAATACGGTGAAGTGTTCGGGAAACAGACCATTCATTCCAATCACCGGCTTCACACCAGTTCCTATTTCAGCGATGAGGCGCTGGCGGAACTGATCGAGCGGGCGCCGGAGACCAATTATCATCTGCACACGATGAACACGGCCGGACATGACACCGGGTCGTGGAGGGAAGGTGAGATCGGCTCGCGATCCGGTGATCAGGTTCTGGAGGCGATATTCAGCGGGCAATTGTGGCTGCAACTGCGCCGCGTGCATGACTTTCACCCGCGCTATGCCAGAATGCTCGATGACGTTTTTGCCGAATTCCAGGAAAAGGTGCCCGGGCTGCAGACATTCAAGCGCGACCTGAGCATTCTGATCTCGTCACCGGGATCGAACGTGTTTTTTCATTCCGACATTCCGGGCCAGATGTTGTGGCAGATGCGCGGCAACAAGAAGGTTTATGTCTATCCGCCGCGCGACCCGTTCCTGCCGCAGAGTTCACTGGAGAAGATCGTCCTCAACCAGATCGAGGAAGGCGAGATCCGTTATGAACCCTGGTTCGACGACTATGCCGAAATCTATGATCTGCAACCCGGACAATATCTGCACTGGGATCTCAACGGACCGCACCGGATCGTCAATGGCGATTGCGTAAACGTTTCCATGACGACGGAACATTTCACATCGCAGATCCGCAAGGCCTACGCCGTGAACTATGCCAATGGCCTGTTGCGGAAATATGCCGGACTGGAAACCCTGTCACAGGACACGTCCGGCGTCGGCTTCTGGGCCAAAGCCGCTTTCGCGGCCGCGCACAAATTCTCCGGGGTCCAGAAAAAGGCCGCCAACCGGCGCTTGATCGAATTTGTCGTCGACCCCAAGGCGCCGTTCGGCTATTCGGCGATACCGCCAAAAATTCAGACTGTCTAAAGCGGGCGGCGGGCGCTCTGTTTCGCTCCTGGAGCGTTTCGCAATGACGCGGGACGTCCAAGGTCCTGGTTTTCGTGGCGCCTTCGATTCAGTCGTATCCGCCCAACCGGCTCGGCATCTAGAGTTTTTCACAGTTTCACGGAAACAGTGAAAAACTCAAAGTCCCTGTATCCCGCATTTCTTATCTGTCCAGACCATTCCGTCTGAACAGGAAAAGCTCTAGT
>JGI12316J14372_10005368_pt1 | contig 10170 bp, 9 predicted proteins | sample MarCyaLeptolynsp_FD_14372 | JGI IMG/M metagenome (IMG submission 14372) | reverse complement strand
GAGGATGAGCGTCAGATCCGGGCGTGCCTCACCTACGACGATCGCTTCGATCGCCAGCAGCTTGTCGAGATCGACGCCATCAATGCTCTGATACGCCCGGGTCGAGTCCGCAAACCGGTCACAAATCACCCAGGTGCCACGCGCGAGCGCCGGGCGGATCAGATGCTTGAGGTGATCTTCCCGCGCCGTGTTCATCAGAAGCGCATGCGCGAGCGGTGACCAGGCTTCACCCTCGGGAGGATTGAGCGCCAGGCCGCGAACCGCCTCTGCGAGCATCGTCCCGCCAGGCTCACGCGTCACCACGACGTCCAGGCCCCGATCACTCAGGGCCCGTTTCAGTCCGGCGATGAGAGTCGACTTACCCGTGCCCTCGCCGCCTTCCAGCGTTATGAACCGCCCCAGCTCGCTCACGGTCTCAAGCGCCTCCATCCATCATCCGGCTCAGGCCTTCAATCGCTTTGCCGATAAAGCCGAGGCGCGGCACATCTTCCGTCGCCACCAGTGGCAATTCGATCGGGTCCTTGCCTTCAATCGTCACGACCAGAGTCGCAATTTGGTCGCCGGCGGAAATCGGCGCTTCGATCAGAGCGTCATGAACAATCTCGGATTTGCCGCGGGCAAACGCGCGTTTATGCGCCGTGACGTCCAGGCTGTCTTGAAGCTGCACGCCGACGGTTCGCCGCTCGCCCATCCAGACAGCCAATTCGGCCAGGCGCTTATCGCCGCCTTCGATCGTGCGGGTTTCAAAGGCGGTAAAAGCCATCCGCATGAGCCGCTCAGCCTCTTGCGCCCGCGCCGCTATGCTCTCGGTCCCATTGAGGACGATGATCCGGCGCTTGCCATCGCGCACAGCCGATCCCGTCAATCCGTAGCCGGAGGCGTTGAGGTGTCCGGTCTTCAGTCCATCCGCCCCTTCCATCGTACCCAGCAGCGGATTTCGATTGGGCTGAGTAAAACGCCCCCAAGTGTATTCCGGGTCATCATACCAGTCATAATATTGCGGGTAATTCTCGATGGTCAGCCGCGCCAGTTCCGCCAGATCCTTCGCGGAGGCGACATGGCCCTCCCCTTCCAGGCCAGTTGAGTTGACGAAGTTGACGCTGGTCAGGCCAAGCTCGTGTGCCCGATCGGTCATTTGCTGGGCAAAGGCTTCCTCCGACCCGGCGATGCCTTCCGCCAGGACGATACAAGCATCATTGCCGGACATGATGATAACGCCATGCAGAAGCTCTTCCACGGTCGGGCGCTCTTTCGGGCGCAAGCCCATGGTCGAGGTCCCGGACGGAAAGCCGCCGCGTCGCCAGGCATCTTCACTGACCACCATTTCGTCCTGCAACGTAATCTCGCCCTGGTCGATCAGATCAAAGACGAAATAGGCTGTCATCATCTTGGTCATCGAGGCAGGGATCATCGGCGTTTCGCCATTCTTGGACCATAGGATCTCGCCCGTTTCATGGTCCATGATCACCGCATACTCAGCGTCTGTTCCGATAATCTGGGCCGTGGCCGAGAGCGGAAACAGAACCAGTGGAAGAAGCGCGAGACCGCGTCGCCAAGCCGACATGAGTTATCCTTTCACCACAAAGAAATAGGCCCTTTTTCTGCAGAAGAAAAAGGGCCAGTTCGTGACGAAGGTCAATCTTTTGAGTGGTGGTGATTATCGTGTCGTGAGGAACCCGTCGACAATGCCCGCGCGGGACAATTGCGAGCGCTGAACCTCAGCCGCCTGCGTGGTCGGGAACGGTCCGATCAGGACCCGGAAATAGTCGCTGCCATTGACCCGGGCTTCCTCGATCCGGACAGACTGTCCGCGGCCCAGGGCACGGGTCAGGCTTTGTGCATTTGAAATGTCGGCAAACGCCCCGGCCTGAATGAACACATTTCCTGCCACGACCGGCGTCGACACCTGAACCGGCTCAACCGGGTCCGGCACGCCCAGATTAGGCTCGCCATAATCAGCGACGGTGCTCAGCGGCACCGGCTGGCGAACCACCGGCGCGGCGGCGAGCACGGGCGGCAAGGACTCATCTTCGACGCGGTTAGACGCGAAGGATTCCGTTGCAGTCACAGGTGGTTGATCCGCCATTGGATTCTGTTTGACCGGAGCAGGTCCGAGATAGCGCACACGTACATTCGCGGTGCTGCCTTTGCTCATGCCGAGCACTGTCCCCGCACGCGGCGACAATTCCAGGATGCGCTGGCCGTCAAATGGTCCGCGATCATTGACGCGCACCACAACTTCGCGGCCGCTATCTTCATTGATGACCTGCACCAGGCTTGGCAGCGGCAGGCTCGGATGCGCGGCGGTCATGGCCGTTTCATCAAAGATCTCGCCATTTGCCGTCGGCGCACCGTCAAAGCCATCCGTATAGATGCTGGCTTTGCCGCGCTCTTCCCCGATCGGGGCGTCGCGGTTCACTTTCACACGGCTGAGCGTCAGCGGCGTGCCTGTGCTGGCAGGCTTGTCGGTTTTCAGAGATGCGATCCGAATCGGTTGTGTGGGCGCAGCTGGCTTGGAAGGTGCGGCCTGGACACCGCCGAGCAATGGCGGTTCGCTCGGCACCGCGGCGCTGGCGGCGCCCGCGGCAGACGCGGCAAACGAGACGCCCGGCTTGGCCTTCAGAACCAGCTTGCCGGACGACATGACAGCCGTCTGAGGCGCGGCTTTCACCACCGGCTGAACAGATTTCAGGGCGACTTCGCCTGGATAGGAAAATTCGACGCGCCGGTCGGCGGTGACGCTCGCCTGCGACGGCGGCGTCGTTTGCGGTTGAGCAATTGGGGGGGAGGCGTTGGACGAAGTCGGGCTCGCGTAGCGGATCGGGGCACGTTGAGTATCTGCATAGGCCTCACCAGAGAATGCCCATGCCGAAATCACGGCACTCACAAAGGTCAAACACACCGCACCGGTGACCGTCGTCTTCATCTCAAACCTCATTCTGTGGCCCCTTCCCTTGATGGGTCGGGCAGAGCATTCAGCTCTTTCTCGATGGTCCAGTGTTTACCATAGCAACCTGCATGTATGGTGAACGGGAAGAAAAACTTGGACCGTCGCCGAGTAAGACCTGATTAACCATATCGCGGCGCAAAGCAGGCAATTTCATGACAGGTCTTGCAATCTTGTGCGGACTGTTGAAAAGGAAGCGTCCTGCTGCGGAGGAGTGGCAGAGTGGTTGAATGCGGCGGTCTTGAAAACCGTTGAGCGTGCGAGCGTTCCGGGGGTTCGAATCCCTCCTCCTCCGCCAGGATTTTTCATTTCATTCCAATTGAGCGCGCAGGCGCGGATCGCCCCTCGCGAGGTCGAAATGCCATCGATCTGATCGATTTTCGACCCCGATCGCGGCAGGCAAGTCGATAATCGTTCGGCCGTCGAAAAAACTGCCGGATTTCCGGCTGGAAGATTTTATTTATCGACAGTAGCACTAGACATGACGAACAGGCATGTTTGTTGCTTGATCGGGGGCATGTATCAGGGCCGTTTTAGGGGATGCTTGAAATGAAATGCGTAATTCTGGCCGGTGGCTACGGCACGCGCCTTAGCGAAGAGACGTCGCGCATCCCCAAACCGATGGTGCAGATTGGCGGCCGGCCGATCCTTTGGCACATCATGAAAACCTACAGCCATTGGGGCATTACCGACTTCATTATCTGCCTCGGCTATAAGGGCTATGTGATCAAGGAATTCTTCGCCAATTATCACCTGCACGTCAGTGATGCGCAGTTCGACCTGTCGACCGGGCAGCATGAAATCATCCAGAGTCATGCCGAACCCTGGAAAGTCACCCTGATCGATACGGGCGAGGACAGCATGACCGGCGGCCGCTTGCGCCGTGTCCTGCCCTATCTCGAAAATGAAGAGGCTTTCTGCATGACCTATGGCGACGGGGTGGCAGATATTGACGTCTCGAAACTGGTGGCCTTTCACAAGTCGCACGGCAAGCAGGCCACCGTCACCGCCGTGGCCCCACCGCGCCGGTTTGGGCAGCTCGAACTGAACGGAACCAAAGTTACAAATTTCCTCGAAAAGCCCGTCGGCGAAGGCGGTCTGATCAATGGCGGCTTCTTCGTCCTGTCGCCGGAGGTCGGTAAATTGCTGACCTCTGACGCGACCACCTGGGAACAGGAGCCGCTAATGAGCCTGGCCAGGGCCGGACAGCTTGAAGCCTATCAGCATGGTGGGTTCTGGCAGCCAATGGATACGTTGCGCGACGCCAATTACCTGAATGGCTTGTGGGACGACAATGCCGCGCCGTGGAAGCTCTGGACATGATGCCTGCCCCTGAATTCTGGCAAGGCAAGCGCGTGCTGGTAACCGGCCATACCGGGTTCAAGGGCGCCTGGCTCGTGACCTGGCTGTCGGCCCTCGGCGCGGATGTCTGCGGATATGCGCTCGCGCCTGAGGGCGAACATAATCTCTGGGTCGATCTGAAGATCGAAGACCGTGTGCAATCCGTGATTGGTGACATCAATGACACCGAAAAGTTCGACACTTTGTGCGGGCAGTTCCAGCCCGACGTGATCTTCCACCTCGCCGCCCAGTCGCTGGTTCTGCGCTCTTACGAAAACCCGATCGAGACGTTTTCCAGCAATGTGCTCGGCATCGTTTCGCTGCTGGAAATTGTGCGGCGCCATTCATGCGTCGCTTCCGTCGTGATCGCGACCTCTGACAAGTGTTATGACAACCAGGAACTCGATCAGCCATTCAGTGAAGATGATCGCTTCGGCGGTCGCGACCCCTATTCCGCCTCAAAAGGCTGCGCGGAGATCACCGCCGCATCGCTGCGGATGAGCTTTTTCCAACCCCATGTCGCGGACGGTCACCCGGCACAGATCGCAACGGTGCGCGCCGGTAATGTGATTGGCGGCGGCGACTGGTCGGACAATCGGATCATACCCGACATAATTCGCGGATGCCTTGGCCCAGACAAGAAAGCCATCATCCGCTCGCCAGCGTCCGTGCGCCCCTGGCAGCATGTGCTGGAACCCTTATCCGGTTACATCCTGCTGGCGGAGCAATTGAGCACCGACAAAGCCGCATTTTCCGATGGCTGGAATTTCGGGCCCGGCACCGCGAGTGAACAGCCGGTGCTGGCGCTGGCCGAAACGCTGGTTTCAACGCTTGGCACCGGGGAACTGGTGGTTCAGTCAAATCAGCAGGCACCCCACGAGGCGAAGTTTTTGCGGCTGAATGCCAACAAGGCGCAAACCCAATTGGGATGGCAGCCAAAAATGAATTTTGAACAGACCGTATCGATGACCGCGGACTGGTATGCGCGCTGGGCCGATGGCGAGCCGGTGCGCGACATCACAGAACAACAAGTGCACGCCTATCAAGGCAGTTGAGGACGACCGAATGCCCCAGACGCCTCCCACATGTCAGTATTGCGGCACGCCGTTGACAACCACGCTGGTCGATCTCGGCCTGTCGCCCCTGTCCAATTCCTATGTCCCGCTTGAGCGTGCAGAAGTCCCGGACGACATGTATCCGTTGCATACAAGGGTCTGTGGGTCCTGCTTCCTGGTCCAGGTCGACGATGTCGTCCCGGCTGACGCGCATTTCAATCAGGATTATGCCTACTTCTCGTCTTTCTCACAGAGCTGGCTGGAGCACTGCCAGGCTTTCGCCAATGCCAGCAGTGCGCGGTTTGGCCTGGACGATCAGTCCCTTGTGGTCGAGATCGCCTCGAATGATGGCTATTTGCTGCAATACTTTCTCGAGAAAGGCATCCGTGTCCTCGGCGTGGAGCCAAGTGCCAGCGTCGCCAAGGTGGCGCAGGAAAAAGGCATCGAAACGCGTGTGGAGTTCTTTGGCGATGCCTATGCCGGGCAATTGCGCGGCGAAGGTCTGAAGCCGGATCTGATCTGCTCGGCCAATGTCCTGGCGCACGTTCCGGATATCGGCGATTTCGTTGCTGGCGTGGCCACCCTGCTCAGCGATGAGGGGGTCTATACGGTCGAGTTTCCGCACCTCCTGAACCTGATCAATCTTGTGCAGTTCGATACGATCTATCACGAGCACTATACCTATTTGTCTCTGGTCGCCGTGGAGCGGATCTTCCGCGACAAGGGCCTGCGCGTCTTCGACGTCGAAGAGATCCCGACCCATGGCGGGTCGCTGCGCGTCTATGCCTGCCGAAATGACGCGGCGCATGAACCGACGCAGCGGGTCGATGCGGTGAGAGCCAAGGAGGCGGCTGCGAAGCTGGACTCGCTGGAAGGATATCAGGGGTTTAGCACCAAGGTCGAAACCCTGCGAACTGGCCTTCTGGCATATTTGCAAGAGGCCAAGGCGGCTGGCCGCCGCGTAGCTGGATATGGCGCTGCCGCCAAAGGCAACACGCTGTTGAATTATTGCGGCATCGACGCCGACCTGATCGCTTATGTTGTCGACAAGAACCCGGCCAAGCAGAATACGCTGCTGCCTGGCAGTCGAATCCCCGTTCACGCCGTGGAAGAACTCTACACGCAGCGCCCGGATGACATTCTAATCCTGCCCTGGAACATCCGTGACGAAGTCATCTCGCAACTGGCCGACCTGCGCCGCCAGGGCACCCGGTTCGTCACCGCCGTGCCGCATATCGATATTATCGAATAGGCAGCGATGACATGACCGGCCGCATTCTGATCACGGGCGCAAAGGGGTTTATCGGCCAATATTGCCTGGAGGCCTTCGCCAAGGCCGGATGGGAGACGATCGCCTGTTTGAGATTGTCCGCCGATCTGCCTTATGCCACCGACATTCTCGAATGCGATTTACTCGATCACGTACAGACTGAGCGTGTCGTATCAAACAGCGGCGCGACGCATTTACTGCACCTTGCCTGGCATAGCGACGGGCCGACGAAATGGACCTCTGCGACCAATATGGACTGGGTTGATGCGAGCTTGAATCTCGCGCGGGCCTTCGCGGCCCAGAACGGGAAGCACTTCTTGTTTGCCGGCAGCTGCGCCGAATATGATTGGGCGCAGAGCCCGTTTCACGCCGAAACCACGCCTGTGCGCCCGGCTACGCCATATGGCGAAGCGAAAGCCAAGACTGGAGCGGCATTGGCCGCGTTGCAGTCGACGCTCGACCTGAAGGTTGCGCATGCGCGCCTGTTCTTTTGCTACGGCCATGGCGAGCCAAAGGGACGCTTGCTGCCGGATCTGATTGATCACATCCAATCCGGAACCCCGTTCGATTGCAGCGATGGCTTGCAGCGGCGCGACTATCTTTATGCCGCCGACATTGCTGAGGCTTGTCTGACCATAGCCAGCGCCGCTGCATCCGGCGTGATCAATATTGGCAGCGGGACCGCCGTGCCCGTCCGCGACCTGGTACAGGCGGCGGCCGACCTGCTTGGGCGCCCCGATATTCCGCAATATGGCGCGATCCCACAAAGGGACGGAGACCCGGAAGAGATTGAAGCTGATATTTCCGGATTGAGCGCGCTCGGCTTCACGCCGCGTTTTGATCTGGTCTCAGGTGTCCGCGATACAATCGCGAGACGCGAGGGGGCGGGCTGATGCCGCTCAAATTTATTCCCGCCGATACGGCAACAGCGATACGCTTCATCAAGTTCCTGTTTGTCGGGTTGATAAATACCGGCTTCGGCTATGGCGTTTATGCGCTTCTGGTCATCTTCAGCACACCGCCTCAGATTGCGCTCCTGCTCGCCTTCATGATTGGAGTTTTGTGGAACTATATGACCACCGCACGGTTCGTCTTCGAAGTCTCGGGATTCGGGCGTCTGCCGGCTTACTGCGTGTGCTATGTCTTCATTTATGCGTTCAATGCAGGGGTTTTGCAGTGGGCGCTTAATTCAGGTGTGGCACCGCTGCTGGCACAGGCCATCCTGACACCTGTCATTGCCGTACTCTCGTTCGTTCTGCTTTCGATGGTGATGCGCGAGCGGTCGTAGACGCGATAATTCCCGCAACCGACGGACCAAGGCAGGCGCGAACAAGCGCCCGCACATATCAGGCTTTTACCGTTTCGCACTCAAAGGCACTAAAAATCAGCTGTTCGAGTGCTGCAGAGCCGGTCCGGAAAGCCAGTTCTCGTGCTCGTCACGCCGACCGAGATCCGGTTTCGGAGATCGCTCGAAAACAACCGCTACGAGCAGATAAAGAAATGCACCGGCCGTGAAGATCGCCGCTGCGATCGGTCCGAACAGCATCAGCGACACCGCCAGCGACACGCCGCTCGCCGCGAGACCATAAAGGGTCGCGCCCAGTGTCAGAACGAAAAGACCGTATAGTGCTTTTTCCATGTCGATTCACCTTTAAGGCTCGACTGTGGGAAGAAAAAGTTAAAGAAATTCAAACCCCGTGTTTCGGAGCATACCCGATTCTCTCTCGCGTATGCATATCCGATATTTTTCCGCGCGCGCTCAGAAGCGCCAACGCGCTGCGATCCGGGTAGATTGGACCCGATTTTCCGCGCAGTGATTTCGCCATTCCGACCATGCTCTCGAACCGCTCTCGGCCGAGCACATTGCGCAAGGACTGGCTGATCCGTGCGGCCAGAGACGGGCCACTCTGCGCCACAGATGTCGCCGGCGCGGCCGGTAATCGTGCCTCCAGATCCTGCAAGGGATGCAGCTCCACGGTGCCCTGCCCGATGGCCTCGATATGCGCTTGATAGAATTCGCGCCAATCCAGGCGCTCTGGCCCGTTCAGGATGAACCGTTCCTGCGCCAGATCCGGCACCAGCGCCGCCCGCAGTGCCGCCTGGACCACGTCATCCACATGCACGGCCGGACAGGTGCCGATCGGATCCGGCAGAATAATGGCGCCGCGTTTCAAGGCTTCGCGCGGCGCGTTGGTCCACATGGCGCTGCCGGGACCATGCACGATGCCGGGCTGCAGGATCGCCGCAGGCTTGGCGCCCACCAGCAGGGTCTCTTCCATCGCAATTTTGACATCGCGGTAATCTTCCAGACCGGTTCGAGTGGCCACAGCGGCCTGATCGATTTCACCATCGGGCCAATGGTCATAGACCACCAGTGAACTCATATGCACGACACGCCGAAGGTCGGACGCCTGTACGGCCTCGAACAGAGCGGAAAACGCGTCCATATTTTCTCGGCCACTGGCCCGGACATCATAGGCCAGGTGAAACAGAATATCCTGTTCATTCAGAGCTTTAGCGACAAATTCCTGATCGTGAATCTGCCCGACATAGACCCCGGCGCCCGCGGTTTCGAACAGTTTTGCCCCATGCCGCGTGCGCAGGATCACGCGCACATGGGCGCCAATTTCGAGCAGCGCGGCCACGAGTCGGCGACCGATAAAGCCGGTCGCCCCGGTGACGACGACCGAAACGCCCGAAAGGTCCTTACGGGCCTCGGACAGGAATTCATCTGTCAAATCAGGTCGGTCCAGGGTCATAACCCGCTTAGTTTGGTCAATTTGCAGCAACCTTCCAGAGATTTTTTGACCTGTCCGATTTTCCGGATGACGAGTGGCCTTATAATTGCGTAAGTCGGGGACCTGGATCCAAACTTGTTTCACATGAGGGGACTATGCGCATTTTGATCACCGGAGGGGCCGGATTCATTGGGTCTCATCTGGCCGAAAGACTGGTCGCAGAAGGCCATGACGTGGTCGCTCTTGATGACCTCTCAACCGGTCAGAAGAAGAACCTCGCAAGCCTCGACGGTAACAACCATTTCCGGTTCATTGAAGGCTCCGTTCTGGACGCCGACCTGGTCAATCAGCTGGTCAGCGAAGCCGATATGGTCTTTCACATGGCCGCAGCGGTCGGCGTGAAGCTGATCATGGACGAGCCCAGTCGCTCCATCCTGACCAATATTACCGGCACCGAGAATGTCCTGAAGGCCGCCATTCCCGGCAAGACGCCGACCTTTATTGCCTCGACCTCCGAGGTCTATGGCAAGACCAACAAATTCCCGTTCTGCGAAGATGATGACATGACCATCGGCGCAACGAAGAATCTGCGCTGGTCCTATGCAAGCGCCAAGCAGCTGGATGAGTTCCTCGCCCTCGCCTATGCGCGCGAAGTTGACCTTCCGGTCGTTGTCTTGCGATTCTTCAACACAACCGGGCCGCGCCAGACCGGTCGGTATGGCATGGTTCTGCCGAACTTTGTGGTCAACGCGCTGACCGGCAAGCCGCTGAAAGTGCACGGAACTGGCGAGCAGTCGCGCTGTTTCGGACATGTCTTTG
>JGI12316J14372_10005366_pt1 | contig 10172 bp, 10 predicted proteins | sample MarCyaLeptolynsp_FD_14372 | JGI IMG/M metagenome (IMG submission 14372) | reverse complement strand
GGTCTCTTCGCCAGATTCGGCGCTGGCTTCCGGCTCATCGCCTTCGCGGGCGTCTGTGACGGTTTCGCCCGCAGCTTCTGCCTGGGCAGCGCGTTCCGCCTCGCGCTGAGCGCGTTCTTCGGCCTTGGCAGCTTCGCGGGCTTCGCGTTCGAGGCGCGCTTCTTCTTTTTGCTTTTCGAACACAGCAACGATGCGGGCATAATGTTCAGCGTGCTGGAACAGGGCTTCGGCTTTCACCCGGTCGCCAGACGTCTGCGCATCGCGGGCATATTGCAGGTACTTGTCCAGGATTTGTTGCGCCGAGCCGCGAATGCGGACGTCAGGCCCGTTGCTTTCATAGTGGCGGTTAGGGTTCGGGTTATTGTTGTTATTATTTCCACCCGAGCGGCGACGGCGCTTGCGCTGCATGGCCATAGGCTATTCCTGATCGTTATAAGTCCGATAAACGGACGGTTTCTTCGCGCGGATTGGCTCTTCTCTAAACTGTCGCGCTGACGATAGGCCGGACAGGTTGCCCCCTGGTCACTGGCCTTGTCTTTTACGTAGCGCGCCATTTCGGATTCGCCAAGAGGGTATCTGCTAAGATTTTGTGGCAGCAATGGCGCGGTCATTGCCGCCAAGGTCTTTGCGGTGGTCAATTTGCAGGAATCCTAAGGTTCGCAGCAGGTCGCTGACGGCAGGTTTCTGATCGTAGCCAATTTCCAGAACCAGGTGCGCCCCAGATCTCATGTGCAGGGCGGCGAGTGTGATGATCTCGCGATAGGTATCAAGCCCGTCCGCGCCGCCATCGAGGGCGTCGACAGGGTCAAAGTCGCGGACTTCCGGCTCCAGATCCGGAATCACGTCGCTGCGAATATAAGGGGGGTTAGATATGATCAGGTCGCATTCCCCCCACCCGGTCCAACCTGCCCAGGAGCCGTGTAGCAGCTCGACGCGATGATCGAGGGACAGCTGTTCAAAATTCTCTGCCGCCAGGCCAAGCGCGGCTTCGTTTAGCTCGATTGCCGTGCCGCTTGTTCCGGGACGCTGACGGAGCAGGGCAGCCAACAGTGCGCCGCTTCCCGTGCCCAAATCAGCGAGATGGCCGGTCGAATCAACAGCGATGCGAGAAAGCGCGAGTTCGACCACGCATTCGCTGTCGGCGCGGGGGATGAGCGCGCGGTCGTCAGACAAAAGCTCGAGCCCAAAAAAGTCCACGCGACCAGCAATATGCGCGAAGGGATGGCGCTCCGCGCGCAGACCGACGGCCATGTCAAAAGCGGCTTTCAGCTCCTCCCCCGCAAGGTCGTGTTCTTGAGCGATCAGAGTCGCAGGGGCGTAGCCAGCAACGAGACAGAGCAGCCTGCGGGCTTCGGCGCGCGGGTCTTCAAGGCCAGCATTCTGCAGTTTCTCTGCGCCAAGGCGCATCAAGTCGGCGAGGGTTTCACCGCTCACGCCTCTTCCATCGCGGCGAGGCGGCGGGCCTGATCTTCGGTCATCAAAGCCGCGACCACATCCTCGAGCTTGTCGCCAGCAATGATCTTGTCGAGCGCGTATAGCGTCAGGCCGATCCGGTGATCGGTGACCCGGTTTTCCGGGTAGTTGTAAGTCCGGATCTTTTCGGACCGGTCGCCCGAGCCGACCTGGGACGCGCGGGCCTCGGCGCGTTCAGCATCGCGTTCCTGCTTTTCCTTCTCGTACAAGCGGATTTTCAATTGCTGCATCGCCTTGTCCCGGTTCACGTGCTGCGACTTCTCCGAGCTGGTGGCGACAATCCCGGTCGGCAAGTGAGTGATGCGCACCGCCGAGTCGGTGGTGTTGACGTGCTGGCCGCCAGAGCCTGACGCACGCATCGTATCGATGCGGATATCTTCCTGGCGAATGTCGATCTCGACATCTTCCGGCGCGGGCAGGACCGCCACCGATGCGGCCGATGTGTGCACGCGGCCCTGCGTTTCAGTGGCGGGCACACGCTGGACACGGTGGACGCCCGATTCCCATTTCAAGCGGCCATAGACGCCGTCACCTTCGACATTAGCGATGATTTCCTTATAACCGCCAACATCGCCGGGCGAGGCGCTCTGCAGATCGATTTTCCAGCCCTGCAGCTGAGCGTAGCGCGAATACATGCGGAACAGGTCGCCCGCGAATAGCGCGGCTTCGTCGCCGCCGGTGCCGGCCCGTACTTCGAGGACGATATTGGCTTTGTCGTCCGCGTCCTTTGGCAGCAGCAGGAGCTGCATGTCGCTTTCTGCATCGGGAATGCGCGCCTTGAGATCATTCATCTCTTCCTGCGCCAGTTCAGCCATTTCAGGGTCGTCGCCCTTGACCATCGCTTCAGCCTCAGCGAGGCCCTCGCGCATGCCGATCAGGTCGCGCGCGGCTTCGACCACCGGCTTCAATTCAGCATGTTCCCGAGACAGCGCGACAATCTCGTCGCTGTCGGTGGTCGCGCCCATACGGGCTTCGACCTCGTCGAAACGTTCAATAACCTGTTCGAGGCGGGACTGAGGTATGGTGGCCATGCCCCGCCTCTAAACCGGATCGCGGTCTACAGGAAGACCCGAATGACTTCCTTACCGATCATCACGAACAGGACGATGGAGCCGATCGAGAACATCAGGAAGCGGTGCATCACTTTTGGCGACAGGATCTGGATCAGCGAGTGCAGGACCCGTACCGCAACATAGCCATAGGCGAGCTGCATCATCAGCCCGTCGGCTCCGCCCGTCAGTGCTGCAAACATCATCAGCGCATAGAAGAGGGTCGGCTGCTCGTGCAGATGATTGTAATTGTCTGCCACGGCGCGGACATTTGGCGGTATCTTATCGCTATAAGTTCCCGGGTGACGGGCATCGTCAGGGTTAATTTGCGCCTTCTGCATGGCCGGAATGCGGGTCGCATACATCCAAAGCCACATGATCGCCGTCCAGAGAACCAGCAGCAATACCGGTGTCAGAAACGATAGCAGCCCAGCCCCGTGGGCTTCGATGACCGCGTTGATCATCGTTGTCGGATCGAGATTTTCATTTTCCATTTTAGCCTCCCGTATAGTCTTTATGCGGGCAGGCTAGGCGTCATTGCGCAGATTGCAAAGTCGTTTCGTTGCGGGAAGGCGTCCCGAAATGTGCGGTCATGAAAGCGGTAAATGCGTCTATGTCTTCCGAAACCACGCTGTGCCCGCCGACGCGCAGCCAGTAGCTGATTTCCGCCGCCGGGTCATAAGCACGCATATCGGTACCGTCGGGCAAGCCCTCAACGCCGCGCGCTTCATAGATGAGATCGGCGGCTTTAGCGAGACGATAGGAGGAATTGGGATCCGACCAGACATCGCGGCGTCCATTGCCAAGAAAGATCGGCTTTGGCGCAGAAAGGGCCAGCAGGAAATGCTGATCCAGAGTCAGTTGGTATCCCTCTTCAAGCTCCTTACCGAGGTCCGGGCGCAGCCAATGCGGATAGGATTTTGCCATCCGATCCAGCCGCTCGCCCGTTGTCGAACGCGACGAGGAGCCGCCACCAAAGCCAGACTGGTGAGCAATGGCCGCAGCAATGCGGTCAGACCAGCCGGACGCGATCAGGGCGGACTTGCCATAGCGCGAATGCCCCATGGCGACGATGGCGTCAGCGCGAATGCGGGGATCTTCCGCGAAGGCCGAGGCTGCGGCCTCAAAGCCGAAGGCCCATGCCATCAAGGCACTGGTTGGACGTGGCCCCGGGCTGAGTTCTTCCATCGTTTCCTGTGCCCGGCCATTTGTGTCAGGCACGAAACTCCAGCCGGGGAAACTGGCATAGGCGAGCCCGGCGTCGAAATAGCGATCGATCGGCGCATAGGCGATATAGGTGCCGAAAATATTGGTGGCGAGAAAACCGACCATGCCGGTCATGTTCGTGCCTTCGCAGATCGCGCCTCCAAACTCCGTTACAGGATCTTCCGGAAACACCGAGCAATTGTCCGAAAAAGTCTGGCTGATGATCAGCGGTACCGGCGTGTCCTTAGCCTTGTTCGGATAGGCGATCACGATCGGGAAGGTGCGTGCTGTAATCGCCCTCGCCAATGGTCAGCGAGACCTCCTCCAGTGTTCCGCGTCCGCCGAGATAATTGTCGTCGACAATGCGCGTTTCTCCGACCGAAACAGGCAGGTTGCCAGGCCAGGGGCCGTAGAGTTCGTTTTCCAGCGTCGCGCGGGTTTCAACATCATCAAATGGCAGGGTAAGCGCTGGCGTGGGTGCCGGCCGATTTTCGGTTTCGAGGCTGGCATAATTCAGGCCCAGCATGGTGCAGGCTGACATGCCAGCGATGATGATCGCCGCCAGCATCAGCCGAACGGACCATTTCACGATCTGCCAGATGAGCATCATATGCGTTGTCTCCACGTGTCGAACATATTTCGATTAGCGGCGCATCGCGCGATGGCAAGTTTAGTTTTTGAGAGCGCGCTTCACGTTCGCGCGAGTCTATTCTGCCGCGACAGCCTCTGCCTCGCGCTGGGTTTTCAGTCGCGCCGCCTTTGCTTCCACCTGTTCGACGATATGCTCGATCATATCGGCATTGGAGAGCTTGTGATCCGGACGACCGGACACATACATCATGCCGCTTTCCTTGCCGCCGCCGGTAAAGCCGAGGTCGGTCATCGCTGCCTCGCCTGGGCCGTTGACGACACAACCAATGATGGACAGCGTAATCGGCTCGGAAATATGGGCGAGGCGCTCTTCCAGCGTCTGCACGGTCGAGATCACATCAAAGCCCTGACGCGAGCAGCTGGGACAAGAAATGATGTTTACGCCTCGGGTCCGCAGACCCAGCGACTTCAACGTGTCGAAGCCGACTTTGACCTCTTCCACAGGATCATCCGACAGCGACACGCGGATCGTGTCGCCAATCCCCATCCAAAGCAAATTACCCATGCCGATTGAAGATTTGATCGTTCCGATCCGGCGTCCACCGGCCTCGGTGATGCCAAGGTGAAGGGGCGCGTCCGTCGCCTCAGCCAGCTGCTGATAGGCAGCCACGGCGAGGAACATGTCCGAGGCTTTGACGCTGATCTTATAGTCGTGAAAGCCGAGATCATCGAGAATGCGGGCATGATCCAGCGCGCTTTCCACCATCGCGTCCGGGCACGGTTCGCCATATTTTTCCAGCAAGTGCTTTTCCAACGACCCGCCATTCACGCCGATACGAATAGAACAGCCATTATTGCGTGCCGCGCTGACCACGTCCTTCACGCGATCTTCCGAGCCGATATTGCCCGGATTGATCCGCAGGCAGGCGGCGCCAGCCTCCGCCGCTTCGATGCCGCGCTTGTAGTGGAAGTGGATATCCGCCACCAGCGGTACGGGCGAGCCTTTGGCGATGGCGCTAAACGCCGCCGTCGAGTCCTGGTCCGGGCAAGACACACGGACAATGTCGGCGCCGGCCTCAGCGGCGCGTTCAATCTGCGCCAGCGTGGCAGCCACATCCGGGGTCGGCGTGTTGGTCATGGTTTGGACACTGATCGGGGCATCGCCGCCGACCAGCACAGAGCCAACGGAAATCTGACGGGATTTCCGGCGTTCGATATTGCGCCACGGGCGGATCGGATTGTGCGTCATGAACAGGCGTCCTGAACCAGTCTTATCGGCCCATGTGGCCCCGAAATGCGGCGAGGTAAAGGCCTCCAGATGCCGCAGATTTCGGTAAAATTTGAACATTCGTGTGAACCGGGTGGAAAACACGATCTGTTAGGACCGTCCTGAAGACGTGTCTTAGCAAGTGGAGCGTGCAATGCGCGATTTGCCCATCCCTGGAATGTTTGCCCCACGCTGGATGAAGCGGCTGGAGGCATTTGCGGCGGACAAGCGTGGCATCGCGGCGGTTGAATTCGCCCTGATCGCGGTTCCGTTTTTCTTCCTGATTTTCGGCCTGCTGGAAGTTTGTGTGATTTTCATCATGGCATCGGTTCTGGAACATGGCGCCAGCGAAGCTTCCCGCGCCATTCGTACCGGACAGTTCCAGCAAGGCGGCTTTGGGGAGCTCGCATTCAAGAACGCGGTGTGCGCCGAGCTGTTCGATCTGATGAGCTGCGGCGACCGGTTAAGCCTGGATGTGAAGACGTTCAGCAGCTTTGCCGGCACCAATAACCCATCACCGATCGACCCATCCACAGGGGACCTGGACGATTCCGGCTTCGCGTTCAGCCCAGGCGGTCAGAACGATATTGTTGTGATCCGTGTCTTCTATGAGTGGGACCTGATGATCCCGCTGATGAGTAAGCCGCTGGCCAATATGAGCGGTGACCGCCGTCTGCTGCAAGCCACGATCGCGTTCCGCAACGAGCCGTTCGGTAACTCAGCCGCCGGGACACCATAGGGGGATTACGATGCGTTTGAGACCATTTACGATGCTGCGCAAATTCGCGCGTAACGAAAGCGGGATTTCGGCGGTGGAGTTCGCCCTGATCGCGCCGCTGATGGCGATGATCTATTTTGGGTGTATCGAACTGTCGCTGATGATGACGCTCGATCGCAAGGTGACCGGGGCGACGGCTGCGCTCGGCGATCTGACTTCGCGTTCGTCGACCATCACCAATGCTGACCTGACTGATATTTTCGAAGCGACCCGTATGGTCATGCAACCGAATGACATGACCGGCGCGCGGATGCGTGTGACGAGCCTGTACGAGGATAGCGGCCAGGTGAAAGTCGCGTGGAGCGATGGCTGTAACCTGACGCCTTATCCGGATGATCAGGTGGTGAGTATTCCGAACAATCTGATTCCGACCGCCGGTACAATCGTTATGGCCGAAATCGAGTATGATTATGTTTCTGGCATCGGATACTTCTTCTCCAGCTCGAAACAACTCTCGGACAAGTTCTATCTGCGCCCACGCCGCGTTGATTCGATCACGCGGGATCGCACGGCGGGCTCGTTTGCCTGCGCCTATACCGCACCTTAAGCGCTGGTTTTCGCTTTCAGATGTTCGGGCGTCTTGTCGGCCTTGACCGTCATGATGATGGCGAGCCCTGTAATCAATAGAACGACAACCGGTGCAAACCCAGCGCGCTGGTCATTGGTCAACCAGGTCACCAGCGCGACCGAGCCCGGTCCGAGCCAGACCGTGACGCTGCCGGCCATGGCATAGAACCCGAAGAACTCGCCAATCTTTTCCGGCGGCGCGATGTGCAGCAGCATGTAGCGGCTCGAGGATATTGTCGCGACCAGGAAGATCGTGCCGGGGATCACGGCGAGAACATAGACGAGGTCTGCCAGTGTGCTGAACACACCGCCTTCCCAGACTGTGTGCCCAGCTGGGATCAACCCAAATAGAAGTGCATCCTTGGTGATTGAGATCTGGAAAATACCGATCAGAATAGCCATGCTGAGCTCTAGCGTGAGCGCGCGCTTGGGACCGAGTAATCGATCCAGCACACCGCCAAAGAATCCGCCGACGACAGCGAACAAGGATGCCAGGATGCCATAAACCGCCAGTTGCGGACCGCTCCACGCAAGCACCCCGCCGACATAGACTCCGCCAATCGTCAGCATCGCAGCGATCCCGTCGGCATAGATCATCCGACCGACCAGGTAACGCATCACGTTCGGGTGTTGTTCGAACCGGCTTTTCACCCAGGAATAAGGGTTCACGCGGTTGACCGGATTGCGGAAGTCTATCAGCGCTTGGCCCCACGTCGCCCCCTTCCTGTAGACATCCGGCATCAACAGGAAAAATGCGGTCATGAATACAAGCAACCAGATACCAATGGTCGGCGCGGATAGCCGCGAGACGTCAAGACCGGTCAGTCCGAAGGGGGGATTGGTGCTCAGGACCGCAACGACGATCAGTAATAGCATGCCTGCGGCATTGCCCATCGCGAGTCCGAGGCCGGAGACCAGCGGCAGCGCTTTCGACTCAGCGGCACCTGGCAACATCGCATTGTGAAGGAGTTCCGACACGGTGTAACTGCAATAGCCAACAATCAGCAGAAACATACCGATGGGTATCGCGCCGGGTAGGTCTGGTGTCACAAATCCAAGCAGGATGGAACATAGGGCCAGAACACCGAACGTATAGAATATGAAGGGTTTTTTGCGCCCCGCATTATCGACGATACTGCCCAGGATAGGCGAGACGATCGCCATGATCACGCCGGCAATGGCGATGGTGGCGCCGACTAGGGTCTGTCCGAGTTCGCCGCTATTGATGACCGAGTTGGCGAAGTAGGGCGTGAAAATGAAGATGACGACGATATTGTAATAGGGATTGCGGGCCCATTCGAACGAGGCCCAGCCGAAGCCCTTCTTGCCAAATGCGCCGCCCGTGACTTCTTGAGATCCACTCACCGCCCCGCCAGAGTTCGCATCGGCCATATCATTGTCTCCTTAAGCGCGCATCAGCCCGCGCGATGGTGGCGACCCTGTATCATTCCGCCACCGATGAAAAGGCGGCGGCTGCGCGCCTTTGCTGCGACATCTATAATGCTTGACGCTGGCGTCCACCTCGATAAAGACGGGCGAGATTGAATTGGAGGCCATCATGGCAGGCGATTACACACGCGGTGAAATGGAAATCGAAGCTCAAAAGAGCATGTATGTTGGAACCATGAAGGCAGGGGCCTGGGGCGCGATCATCACGCTTTTGATGCTGGCTTATGCGACCTTCACCCTGTCGATCGGTATGCCGTGGCTGGTGGCACTTGTGATCTGCGCCGGTGCTGGCATCGTGATTGGCCTGGGCATGGGCTTTGGCGGCGCCTGGGTGGCGACCATTGTCGGGTTGTCTGGTCTGGCTTTGTTCATCCAGGTCCTGATCATTCTGTTCCAGATGGCGCTCTGACACCGCACAAAAACTGATTACGAACAAGCGGCTGCCAAAGTAGCCGCTTTTTCTTTGCCGCGCTCTCTGGCGCGAATCAGACAGGCCGCCTATTTTTCAAGTCATGCCAGATAGTGCGACGCTCCCCTCGCGGCCCCAGATCCGCCAGTTGCCGCCTGATGCGATCAATCGCATCGCTGCAGGAGAAGTTGTCGAGCGCCCGGCTGCGGCGGTGAAGGAGCTGGTCGAAAACGCGCTTGATGCCGGGGCAGGTTCAATCAAGGTGACGATTGAGGGTGGCGGCCTCAAACGCTTGATTGTCGAAGATGATGGCTGCGGCATGAGCGGCGAGGACATGCTGTTGGCGCTCGAGCGTCACGCGACCTCAAAGCTGAGCCCCGGCGAAGATGGCCGAATCGATCTTCTGAATATTCACACAATGGGATTTCGCGGTGAGGCCTTGCCTTCGATTGGTTCGGTCAGTCGGATGACGCTGACCTCGCGTGCAGACGGAGAAGATGCAACCGAGCTCTATATCGAGGCCGGCCGGATCGAGGGCCCGAAACCGGCCGCCTTTTCCGGCAGTGGCCTGACCGGCACGCGCGTCGAAGTTCGCGACTTGTTTCATGCGACGCCTGCGCGGTTGAAATTCATGAAGTCTGAGCGCTCTGAGACCATGGCGGTGACGGATACGCTAAAACGTCTGGCCATGGCCCGTGCCGATGTGGCCTTCCAGCTCGAAAGCAATGGTCGCAGCGTGTTTCGCTACGCCGCGCATCCCGACACGCCGACCGGGCGCCTGGAACGCCTCGGCGCCATTATGGGCCGCGAGTTTCGCGAGAATGCGCTGGAGATTGAGGCCGAACGCGAAGGGGTGCGCCTGTCCGGGTTTGCGGGCCTGCCAACCCTGAATCGCGGCAATGCCCAGAAACAGTATCTGTTCGTCAATGGACGACCGGTGAAGGACCGCATGCTGAACGGCGTCATTCGCGCCGCTTATCAGGACTTCCTGGCCCGCGATCGCCACCCCATGGCGGCGCTGTTTGTCGATCTCGATCCGGAATATGTCGACGTCAATGTGCATCCGGCCAAGACCGAAGTTCGCTTTCGCGATGCTGGCAATGTACGCGGCTTGATTATCGGCGCGCTGCGCCATGCTTTGGCCGCCGCCGGGCACCGGGCGAGCACGACCGTGGCGACACAAGCGCTCGGCAAGGCCCAGGCCGAGCCAGTGCAAGCCGATGTCTTCCGCCCCAGCACGCTCTGGTCGGACCGACCAGGCGGCAGTGCTGGATTGCCGCAAATGCAACCGCCAGCTCACGTCTCGCGACCGACGACGGCAGCGCCACCGGCGATGAGCGAGCCAGATGCTACAGCTTATGGCGGCGGCCTCTCGGCGCGGGT
>JGI12316J14372_10005353_pt1 | contig 10193 bp, 11 predicted proteins | sample MarCyaLeptolynsp_FD_14372 | JGI IMG/M metagenome (IMG submission 14372) | reverse complement strand
CTTCTGGAAATTCCGACGGACGATGAAATCCATGACAATATCGTTGCCTATTGGGTGTCGGATGACCCAATGCGCCAGGGCACCGAAAGGGGGTGGCGCTATCGCCTGTCATGGACTGCCAGGGTGAATGCCGGCCCGGAGCGCAAGCGCGCGCGGGTGCTTGCCACACAATCCGGAACCGGTGGTATCCCGGAACAGGCGCGCCCGGCAGCGACCCGCCGCTTTGTCGTCGATTTCGAACAGGTGGAGAGTTCCGGCATTCCGCAGGATAGCCTTCCCGAAGCAAATGTTTCAGTGTCCCGGGGACGGCTCTTGCGACATTTCGTGCGCCCGGTCAGCGAGGTCCGCACATGGCGCCTGATATTCGACCTGGAAGCCGACGGCGATGCGGCTCTCGATCTGCGCGCCGACCTGACCTGGGAGCGCCGGTCGATATCGGAGACCTGGATCTACCAGACCTTCCCCGGGACCTGGCCGAATGCGCGCCCGGACCGGGGAGCGGAGAATTGAGAGATCACACGGGAAATTCGAAATGACGCCTGAATCCGGTCCCGGACAGATCAGCGAGCGACTCGGACCGGGAACGTTTCTGCTCGCTTTCCTGATTGTTTGCACAACAGTGGTGGTGCTCCTGCTGCTTGGCCGAAACCTGATATGCACCTGCGGAACCGTCAAACTCTGGCATGGCGAGGTTTTCAGTTCGGAGAATTCGCAACATATCGCGGATTGGTATTCTCCGTCGCATTTTGTCCACGGCACCCTGTTTTACGGTCTGTTGGCATGGCTGACCGGCCGATTTTCCGTCGGTGTTCGCTTCAACCTCGCGGTCCTGGCCGAAGCCGGCTGGGAGATCCTGGAAAACACGGATTTCATCATCAAACGCTATCGCGAACTGACGGTCTCATTCGACTATTTCGGCGACAGTATCATCAATTCGGTCAGCGATATCGGCTTCATGAGCGCCGGATTTCTGCTGGCCTGGCGGGTTCCCGTATGGGTTTCGATCCTGGTTGCAATCGGGCTGGAACTGCTCGCCGCTTTTGTCATACGAGACAATCTGACCCTCAACATAATCATGCTGCTTTTTCCAATCGACGCGATCAAGGCCTGGCAGATGGGGTAGATTGCGCGATCGGGACGGCTTCAAAAACAGTCCTGACCTTGCGAGCCGACCCGTTCGCCCACATCTCTGGTGTGTCTGCAACAAGGACCAGACGTCATGATTGCACGCGTTTTTGTTGTCATCGCAGGATTGTTCGGGGGCGTGTCGGCTTCCCAGGCGCCTGAATTTGTTCAACAATATTCCCAGCGTCTCGGCGGGGCCGTTGACGAACTTACCGATTTCGTCGAAACGTTCGACAGGGACGCCTCGGAGCATAACCTTACCCGGCAGCAGGCCCTGCAACGGTATGGACAGTCCCAGGATGCCTTTCTTGATACACGCGGCAAGCGGGTGGTCGAGACCGTGCAACGCTATGAACGGCTGACGGAGCACAAACAGGATCTGGAGGCCGCCGGACCATTCGCAAGGCTTTATGTGTTTGCGCGAAATTTCGATCCGGAGTTTGTCGAATCGACCTACCAGTCCTACGAACCGGCCGTGCCCGTGACGTCCGAAGGCGCTCTTCATGCCGGCGCGGGATTGCTGGCCGGAATGCTTGCTGCGCGACTGTTAAGCGGTTTTTTCCGAATGTTCCGCCGCCGCTCGCGTTCCAGGGCCGCCTGAGAGCCGTGTGGGGCTTTTCATTGCGCGTTGATTTGACCGGAAACGATCCGCTCTGCCATCTGGTCGGCGATGATAACCGGCGGGCTTCCAGTTTTGCCGGACTGGTCGAATATCTTGCCAAGTGTCCGGGATATTGCCTGGATTCGTTCAAGCACGGGATCCGCTCCGAAGTCCGGTGTCCCCAGCGCAATGCTTATGACACCGCCGGCGTTGAGAACGTAGTCCGGAGCATAAAGGATCTCCCGGTCCTGCAGGCGCTGGCCGTCTTCCGGTCGAGCCAATTGATTGTTGGCGGCGCCGGCAACCGCGCCCGCCCGGATCTGCGGAATTGTGGTCTCGTTCAATCCGGCGCCGAGCGCACACGGGACAAAAACGTCGCTGGCGACCGCATGGATCCGGTCGGTAGATACGGCCGTTGCGCCAAATTCCGACACGGCTCTGCTGACGGCGTCCGCATTGATGTCGGCCACGATCAATCGTCCACCGGCTTCATGCAGATGGCGGGCAACGCCATACCCGACCGAACCCAATCCCTGGACGGCGAACGTCATGTTGGTTATGTCGCTGCGGCCGAAACGGGCCTCGACTGTGGCCAGTATCCCGATGTAAACGCCAAGCGCGGTATAGGGGGACGGATCTCCAAGACCCTTTGCCCGGGTGCCGCGCGCGAAGCGGGTCATCGTCGAAACCGTCTCCATGTCGCCTGCGGATATGCCGACATCCTCCGCGGTGATATAGCGCCCGGCCAAGCCTTCGACACACCGGCCGAAGGCTTCCAGCAGGGCTTCGCTCTTGCCGGTCTCGGGATCGCCAAGGATCACGGCCTTGCCGCCGCCGAAGGGAATGCCGGCCACGGCGTTTTTATAGGTCATGCCCCTGGAAAGGCGCAGGACATCTGTCAGTGCCTGATGGCTTGCCTGATAATCCCACATTCGTGTTCCGCCCATGGCCGGGCCAAGCTGCGTGCTGTGCAGGGCGATGATCGCTTTCAGTCCGGATGGTTTGTCGTGGCAAAAGACGATCTGCTCGTGGTCACTGAAGGATTCGTCTTCAAAAACGGTGCTGTGAGCAAAGGCAGTAACGGGGGCGTTCATTTCGGCGGATCCGTTGAATGATTTCTTCTTCTAGAAATATATTGTGATTGAAGAGGAAAAATTGGTTTGATATTTGAAAATTGAATTCTCTTTCGGTGATAAAATTCAGCTCTCATGCCGAAAGGGGAAATTTGTTCCTCGGGAACATTAACCGTTTCCAGCCGACGTGCGCGGCAGAATCAGCAGGCCAATTCGCCGCGCTTACATTCTGTTGTTCGCATCGCCATATATCGGCCCGAAGGTTTCTGCTATACAACAGTGACTGATTTGGATGACCGGGAGCTTACAGATGAGTTCAGGTGTTATGCGCCAACTCGTGAAGGGACTATCGGTGGCCGTCGTTGCAACTGCGATGATTGTTCCAACGGCGGCCAGCGTTTTTGCTCATCCGCATGTCTGGGTAACCGCAAGAACCGAGTTGGTCTTCAACGGTCCGGTCATGGAAGCCGTACGCCACGTCTGGCGGTTCGACGAAGCCTTTACCTCTTTTGCGATCCAGGGACTGGACACCAATGGGGACGGCAAACTTTCCCAGGAGGAACTTCAACCCCTGGCCAAGGTCAACGTGGAATCGCTGCAGGAGTATGATTTCTTTACCTATATTGAAGGCGGCGATTTCGAAGTCGAGTTTGGCGAACCTCAGGAATATTGGCTGGATTTCAACGACGGCATGCTGACATTATTCTACACATTGCCGTTGAAGACGCCGGCCGCGCCGGGCGGCGATGCGATGACGGTGGAAGTGTATGATCCCGGTTTTTTCGTGGCGTTTGAAATGGTCAAGGAAGATCCGGTGATCGCCAGCAATCTGCCCAGTTCCTGCAAACTTGCATTTGAAGAGCCTGAGGAACTGGATAACAGCGTCGCTGCCGCGCTGGCCGAAATTCCTTCGACGGTCCGGGATTTGCCTTCGGAATTCATGAATATCACTGAAGCTCGCGCGAACAGGGCTACGATCACATGCGGTTCATGATGTCCGGCGGCCCGGCAAATGTCCCCCTGATTCGTTCGAGGGGCGCTTTGATCCGGCGAGCGGCCTGTATATTTTCTGCAGCGGCCGCGCTTTGTCTTGTCGCTTCGCTCGGCCACGCCGCACAGAGCCCGTTCGGCGTTGCCTTGCCGGAAGCGGCGCCGTCGGCTGCCGGGGGACCATTCAAGAGTTTTTTCCTCTGGATTGCGCAGCAACAATCCGAATTTTACAAGGCGATGGTCGAAGCGGTCAAAGCAATCAAATCGTCCGGCCATGCGACATGGTTCCTGGTGGGCCTCAGCTTCCTCTACGGCGTGTTTCATGCCGCGGGGCCCGGGCATGGCAAGGTCGTCCTGTCCTCCTATGTGCTTGCGTCGAACGAAACCGCACGCACCGGCATCGTGGTTAGTTTTGCGGCGTCGCTGGTGCAGGCCGTGAGTGCAATTGCCCTGATTGGAGTCGCGGCCGTCGCCCTGAATCTGACCAGCATCGCCATCACCGACACAACGGCCGTGTTCGAGACCGGCAGTTACGCACTGGTCGCCGCGCTCGGCCTGTTCCTGGTCTGGAAGAAGGTGGTGCGCCCGCTGGGATCGATGCTGGCACGCTCCAGGCCAGGTCTGGTTGCCGTTCCGGCAGGTGCCGGTGAGCATAATCTCATGCAACAGCATGAGGCCGTTCACCATGGCCACCATGACCACGATCATCACGCGCATTCGGGCCACCATCATCACCATCACCACCATGATCACGATCACGGCGCGCATGACCATTGCTGCCACATGACCGGAGCCGATCAGGCCGCGGCGATTAGCCGGTCCGCAACCCCTGTCAAGGACGCCATGGCCGCAATTCTCGCCGTCGGCATGCGGCCCTGCAGCGGGGCACTGATCGTACTCGTGTTTGCCCTTTCGCAGGGCCTGTTTTGGGCCGGAATTCTGGCAACGTTCGCGATGGCGCTGGGCACAGGGATCGTGGTGGCCGCCCTTGTGCTGCTGTCGGTTGCCGCCCGCGACACTGCTTTGAAGCTGGCCAGCGGTCAATCCCGGCTTGCTGGTCGGGTGCAGGCCGTGCTGGAGGGGTTCGCGGCCATGTTCGTCCTGGGCATCGGTCTGTCGCTGCTCTATGCGTCGCTGCTGAAACCGGCTTTGGGATAAAGACTATTCTGCAACCCGTGCAAGTTTGATCGGTTGTCCGTGCGGCGTCGATTTCGCTGCGTCGTCCCACGCCTGTTTGCGGGTTGCAAGATCTGCGTCGGAGGTAATCCGCTTTGCTGCCACGAGCCGTTCAAGAGCGGCGAGCCAGTGATGATAATAGGTGTCGCCAAGGTCGGGGTCGCCCGCCGCCTGGGCGGATCTTATCTCCGAGGCAAGGGCTTCCGCCCATTCCGTCCAGGTGAAGACACCGCGTTCGTTCAGGGTAACGGCCATTGCGAACGCCTGCGCCTGCCAGGGCTCGGCAAAGACCGGTCCATCGTCATTGTGTGGCAGATCCGGCAGGGCGTTCAGAACGGCGGCATCAGGCGTGGTCAAGATAGGGCTCCCACAGATCGACGTGAACGGTCAGGGTCGGGTCGGCTTCGGAGCCCCAAAGATCGGCGGCCGAGAAAGCAACGCTATAGAGCCATTGCGGATCTTCCCCGAGACCCTTGGCATTGCTGTCGGGAAAGACATGGGCGCCATGGACCGCATGGATCACGCCCGGTCTTGCCCGGACGTAACGCGGCAACCGGGTGTGGGCGAACGGATGCATGTTTTTGGTCATGATGCGGTCGCCGACGGCAAAGGCCGGCTGCGTCGTGACATCCCGGTCGACCGGACCGCCGGCCGCCAGAACCTTCGGCAATATGTCCAAGGTCAGGACCCGTTTTGCCGGTTCCGTTGCATTGAGCATCTTTCCAGCTTCAAGTTCCGCTTCGGTTACCAGGGCGCGCTCTTCCAGGAGCCTGATCAGGCCGGCGAGCCAGATTTCGTAATAGCTGAATGACAGATAATCGGAGGGTGGCAGGCTTTCGCGCGCATGTCGGGACTGATCCAGGTTCCAGAAACCCGTCGCACCCATGGCCACGGTAACGGCAAGCACGCGCTTTTCCCAATCGGCATGGAAATACGGCTCATCCGGTTCGGGAATGACCGGTCCGAAGCCCATCATTCCGCCGAGATCCTGTGCTCCGTTCATGCCTGTGCCTCCTTCGGGGATCTGGCGAGGCCGGTTCCGATCATGGAATCGCGGGTCACAAGGTCGGCCAGAGCGGCTTCGGAATAATTCTCCGTCCCGACAGGGCGGGCCGGTATCACCAGATAACGCATTTCCGCCGTCGAATCCCAGACCTTGATTTGCGTCTCTTCGGGCAGCGTTACGCCGAAGTCAGCGAGAACGCCGCGAGGGTCGATGACGGCCCGGGAGCGATACGGGGCGGATTTGTACCAGACCGGCGGCAGTCCGAGGACCGGCCAGGGATAGCAGGAGCACAAGGTGCAGACGACCATGTTGTGCACGCTGTCGGTATTTTCCAGCGCGACCATGTGTTCACCCTGGCGGCCGGTAAAGCCTAGCGACGAGATCGCGGCCGTCGCATCGCGCATCAACCAGTCCCGGTATTGCGGATCGGTCCAGGCTTTGGCAACAACCATGGCGCCGTTGCGCGGGCCGACCCTGGTCTCGTAGTTTTCGATCATCGCGTCGAGTGCCGGAGGATCGATATAGCCTTTTTCAACCAGAATCGATTCGAGCGCGCGCACCCGCAATTCAACATCGCTGAGCTCGCTCATTTCATGGGTGTGGCCGTCATGGGGCATTTTCGCCGCCTCCTTTTCAGTCTTTCGGTCCGGTCGATTGTCAGACCAACCGTCACGGCAATGGTGACTCGATTGAATATATCCTAGAAGACCGGACCGCCGATCACAATCGCATGACATGGGGCAAGGCGCATGTCGGCCCGATTGGTCCGGAAACTGGCCGACAATGACCGCAGCAGATCATGGTGCGGCGCGACTGCGGCGCTTGAACCGAGTGTACGGCGCCATTATGAGGGACTCTCTGGCAAGAGATGGAGCGGTGATGCCGGCGCTGTTGAGAATTGCGGACGACATCGACCGGCTGAATCGGGCTGTCGGCAGGTCCGTCATGTGGCTCACGGTCGCCATGGTTGTCGTGCAGGCCGCCGTGGTCCTGCTGCGGTACGTTTTTGCGGTCGGCTTCGTGCCGATGCAGGAATCGGTCTGGACGATGCACGGGTTGGTGTTTCTGCTGGGCGCCGGCTTTACATTGTCAAAAAACGGCCATGTCCGTGTCGACGTCTTCTATCGGGATGCCCGCCAGCGCACCCGGGCTTTGATCGATATCCTTGGCGCTCTTGTGCTGCTCCTGCCTTTCTGCCTTGTCACGCTGATCCTGTCCTGGCCCTACGTCGCAACTTCCTGGCGGGTGTTTGAGGGATCGCGGGAAGTGGGCGGGCTACCGGGATTGTTTCTTGTCAAGACCGTGCTTCTGGTGTTCGCCGGTCTTCTCGGTCTGCAGGCCGTCGCGCTCGCGATCCGCGGCTTTGACCGTTTCCGAAACGCGTCGAAACCGAAACCATGACATGAGTACGACACCCGAAATCATGTGTCTGCTGCTGGTGATTGGCCTTTGTCTGGGGCTGCTTGCCGGGTTTCCGGTCGCCTTTACGCTCGCCGGTATCAGCCTGCTGTTCGCCGGCCTGGGGTTTGCGTTCGGCGCATTTGACATGGCCTTTCTTACGGCATTTCCGCAAAGCGTGTTTTCGGTGATGAGCAGCGAGACATTGGTCGCCGTTCCCCTGTTTGTGTTCATGGGCGCAATGCTGGAACGGTCCCGGGTCGCCGAAGACTTGCTGACCACGCTTGCCCGGCTGGTCAGCAGGCTTCCGGGCGGGCTGGCGGTTTCCGTTGCAATCGTTGGCGCCCTGTTGGCCGCCTCGACCGGGATAGTCGGCGCGACGGTGGTCACCATGGGATTGATCTCGCTGCCGGTCATGCTGCGGCGTGGATACGATCCCGGATTCGCGGCCGGTTCAATCGTGGCGGCCGGCACCCTGGGACAGATCATTCCGCCGTCGATCGTGCTCATTCTGCTCGCCGACCAGATTTCCGCGGCCTATCAGAATGCCCAGTTTGCATCCGGCGTTTTTTCGCCTGACGCGGTGACGGTCAGCGACTTTTTTGCCGGCGCGCTGCTACCCGGCCTCATGCTTGTCGGACTCTATGTCATCTATCAGATGCTGTTCGCCATCCTGTTTCCGGGCCGGGCGCCGGCCGTTCTCCGCGATCAGGACCCGGAGCAGATCCGTGTCGGGCTGCGATCCGTGCTCGTGGTCGTATCGGCACCGCTTGCCCTCATTCTTGCCGTCTTGGGGTCGATTCTCGCCGGAATAGCTTCGCCTTCGGAAGCGGCCGGTCTTGGGGCGGTCGGTGCCCTGTTGCTGGCCGGCCAGCGCTCGGACGTCCGGTGTCGACGCCCGGCCGCATGTGCGCTGGCGGCCGGTATCGTTCTGATCGTTCTTGCCAATCTGGTTGATCTGCGCATGCAGCGCGAAGCAATTTCTCTGCCCGGCTGGGGCGCGATCGGTTTCGCCCTGGCGCTTGCGGGTGTGGTTGCCTGGGGGGTGGCGAGGTGCCTGGCGGGTCTGTTTCGCGCCCCGGACGCGGCCGGCGGTTTTGTGCTCACGCAGGTGGCGGAAGCAACTCTCGTGCTGACGTCAATGATCTTCATGATTGTCATTGCGGCACGCCTTTTTGCCATCGTGTTTCGCGGGTTTGGCGGCGATGAGGTCATCGAGACGGCGCTGGCCGCGTTGCCGGGAGGAACCCTGGGCGCGATGCTCGCAGTGATGCTGGTGATGTTCGTTCTCGGTTTCTTTCTCGACTTTCTCGAGATCGTGTTCATCGTGGTGCCGGTCGTCGCGCCGGTTCTCCTGCGCATGGACATGCCCACCGGGGCAGGGATGGATCCGATCTGGCTGGGGGTGATGATGGCGGTCAATCTGCAGACGTCGTTTTTGACGCCGCCATTCGGCTTCGCTCTGTTCTATCTGCGCGGCGTCGCACCTGAAACCATGAGAACGATCGACATCTATCGGGGCGTCGTGCCGTTCGTTCTCCTGCAATTGCTGGCATTGGCGCTGCTATGGTATTTTCCCGCCATCGCCACGTGGCTGCCAGGTATGATCTGACGGCCGGCCCGGTGCCGTGTTTCCCGCATTTCTTGTCTGTTCAAACGATCCCGGCTGAACGGGAATTGCTCAAATCAGCTATGGGACCAATCGTCGGGATTGTCCGAATCATTCGGCGACAATCCGATAATGTCGCCCTCCGTCGAACATCCCAGGCCAAGCACCGTCCGGTTCGCATAGCAAAAATAGGACGTCACCTGGTTGATCTCGAGGATCTGCCCGTCATCGAAGCCGGCGCTGCGCAGGTCGTCGATCATCGACCGGGACACTTTTCCGGGCGAAGTCGCGAGGATTTCGGCATAATGCAGGGCCGCCCTTTCCTTCGCGCCGAGCGGTGTCGCATCGATAGCGCGCGCCTCAAGGGCGGTTCGGATCGCTTCGGCGTGTTCATCGTCCTGGAGGAGGCGCTGCAGGCCGGCAAAGTGATGATCGATGCAATAATGGCAGTCGTTCAACATGGACACCCAGACGCCGATCGTTTCGAGAAACCATTTCGGTACCGTGTTTCCGGAATGATGCAGCGTGTATTTGTACAGCGCCATGTGCCCTTCCATCGTGTGCGGGCGCAGGCTGTGCAGCATCATGATGTTGTCGACATTGTCGTCCGGCCCCTTCACCCGGTCGTACAGCTTCTTCAGCCGTCCGGCGGCATCGGAATAGGCGATTGTCTTGATCCACGACATGAACAGGTCCCGAAGTTTGCATGGCCCCGTAACCGGCGGAACCGGTCGTCGGCGCGACAGAATGGTTTGCGGAGCCGGATTCGGCCGCCGCCGTTTTGAACCATGTTAACCCGCACCTGTCACGGTTTTCGATTGGTGCAGTGCACAATGTTAAGATGTTGACCCGGACGGTGGCTGTCAATCATGTAGGGCTATCGGCCGGGCATCAATATGGCCGGACCGACGGGATGAAGCGCGACGGGAGCACTTGATGACGACTGGCAAGGTCACACTGAACGATAAATTCGATCTCGGCGCCGACCGCGTGTTCACCTCCGGAACCCAGGCGGTCATCCGGCTGATGTTGATGCAAAAGGATCGTGACCGGCGGGCTGGCCTGAACACGGCCGGCTATGTCACGGGCTATCGCGGCTCGCCTCTGGGCGGGTTGGACCAGCAATTCTGGCGTGAGCGCGAGCGCCTTTCAAAAGAGAATCTGATCTTTCAGGCCGGCATCAACGAAGATCTGGCTGCAACTGCGCTGTGGGGC
>JGI12316J14372_10005352_pt1 | contig 10195 bp, 10 predicted proteins | sample MarCyaLeptolynsp_FD_14372 | JGI IMG/M metagenome (IMG submission 14372) | reverse complement strand
CTCAACATGTTTCGTTTACTAATAGGTTATCTAAAACCTGTAATGCCTGAACTTGCAGAAAAATCAGAAGCATTTCTAAATTGCAAAATTACCTGGAGTGACCTTGCAAGCGCACAAGCTTTACCCTCAGGACATACAATCAATAAATTCAAACCCCTTATTACGCGTATAGAAAAAGAGGTGGTAGACACTATGGTGGAAGAAAGCAAACAGCAAGCCGCCCCCAAAGCCAGCGACCCGATTGCAGATGAAATTTCATTTGATGATTTTGCAAAACTGGACTTACGCGTTGCACGCATCGCTAAAGCCGAACATGTCGAGGGGGCAGACAAATTATTGCAACTAACACTTGACCTGGGCGAACCCACAGGCGGATTACAAAAGAATGTATTTGCTGGTATTAAGAGTGCTTACGACCCTACAGATCTGGAGGGCAAATTAGTTGTGATGGTAGCTAACCTGGCTGCCCGCAAAATGCGCTTTGGCCTATCAGAAGGCATGGTACTTGCAGCCAGCGGTGAAGACAGTGGCTTATTCGTAATTCATCCTGATAGCGGCGCTACGCCAGGCATGCGTGTGAAATAATTGCACTATGTCTACAGTGTTAGCTTCTTATAGCCGAACACTAGCAGTGATTAATGAAGACCACTGCATTGGTTGTACTTTATGTATTAAAGCTTGCCCATTTGACGCTATTATCGGCGCAGCAAAACAACTACATACAGTCGTCGATAGTTTCTGCACGGGTTGCAAATTATGTATTGCACCTTGTCCGGTAGACTGCATTAGTATGCAACACAATATTGCCATCGATGAGCTTTCTCCAGATGAACCTTTATTCAACTCACATACAGCATGCACCCACTGCGGTAAGTGTCAACCCGTCTGCCCTAGCCACATCGACCCAGAACATCTATACACTCTCATCAGCCAGAAAAAACTTAACCAGGCAAAAGATAACTCTCTCAACAACTGCACTGTATGCGGCGAGTGTGACAAAGTATGTCCCAGCAATATTCCTTTAAGCACGACATTCTCTTATGCAATCGATATGCTGCAATTTAAATCAAACAAAAAAACTTTTACCAGCGATTGTAAACAACGCATGCAAATAAGAACACAACGCCTCGATGAAGAAAAGAAAAACCAGCTTGCGTTTTTATCTACCAACAAACAAAAGTTGGCAGAAAAACTACAAGCACTTAAAAATACTTCAACAAAAAATAGTCTTAACTAATACTGAATTGTGAATAAAACTAAGCGTACAGAAATTTTTACTCGCTTACGCGAACAAAACCCATATCCCACTACCGAACTCAATTTTAAAAATGAGTTTGAATTGCTGATTGCAGTAATTTTGTCAGCACAAGCCACCGATGTAAGTGTTAATAAGGCTACCAAACTATTATTTAAGATTGCCAACACACCAGAAAAAATTTTAAAACTGGGTGAAACAAAACTAAAAAGCTACGTTAAGACGATCGGTTTATATAACACTAAGGCAAAAAATATTATTAAGACGTGTCAATTGCTAATTGATAAACACAAAGGCAAAGTACCTGAAGACCGTGCCGCATTGGAAGCGTTACCTGGTGTCGGTCGAAAAACTGCCAATGTTGTTTTAAATACTGCATTTGGCCATCCTACTATTGCGGTAGATACACATATATATCGTGTTTCCAACCGCACCGGCATCGCTCCAGGTAAAACCGTACTGGAAGTAGAAAAACGCTTATTAAAATTGGTTCCTGAGGAATTCAAACGTGATGCACACCATTGGTTAATACTGCATGGTCGTTACACTTGCATTGCACGTTCGCCTAAATGCTCAGATTGTTCAATCTACGATCTGTGCGAATACAAAAAGAAGACTGGCTAAATTGTTTGTTATTCAGCCACTTTAAAATATTGGGAACTCATATTAATTATTGACCCTCTAATCAAGGCAACTACAAACCCTTGATTTATTTAGGGTTATAATACCTTTCCGAATGATTGTAATATATATTCGATGATTAGGGTCTTTAATTGCAGGAAGTAAATATCCAGACCTAAATTTTAACAACAAGCTAAATAAACAAGTACGGAGATAGTAAATGTCTAAGAAATATGAACTTAAGCCAATCGCTGCTGCAGTCGGTGCTGCATTAACTGCAAGTGTAATTGCAATGCCTATAGCAAATGCAGATGCCAACCCATTTGATATGACTGAGCTGTCTTCAGGCTACATGGTTGCTGAGAGCGAAGAAGGTAAATGCGGTGAAGGTAAATGTGGCGAAGGCAAGTGCGGAGAAGGCAAAGCCGAAGAAGGTAAGTGCGGTGAAGGTAAATGTGGCGAAGGCAAGTGTGGAGAAGGCAAAGCCGAAGAAGGTAAGTGCGGAGAAGGTAAATGTGGCGAAGGCAAGTGCGGAGAAGGCAAAGCCGAAGAAGGTAAGTGCGGTGAAGGTAAATGTGGCGAAGGCAAGTGTGGAGAAAGCTAAGCACTGCATTTGAACATTTATTACCAAAGCATGTGTCTCAATGACACTTACACAATTTAGTTTCGAATATTAGTAGATACTAAACTTAAAAACGGCGGCTTCATTTTTTGAACCGCCGTTTTTTTACGTCCGACAATCACCTATACTGCTATTGCTTAGCAGGTTTATCTAGATAGTTTTTTACTACTGCCTAAGTTTGATAAACATAGTGTTTATTCTTCAAAAAAACATACATAAACCATGTAAGGAAATACACTACCAAGCAGGTCTATAAGTCAATTACATATTTAATCTTGTCATTGCGTGTATGACGTTTAAATGACAATACATTTAAGTTAGCAATTGGGAGTAACCATGATCAGTGTAATAAGAAATATAAATTTACTTTTTGACAAACTAGGCGCAGTAGACTTTTTAGCACCATTGCTACTGAGAATATTTTTAGCTCCAATCATGATTTATGCCGGTCTATCCAAAGTTGGAAGCCAAGAAAGCATTCAAAATACCGCTTTATGGTTTGAGCATTCACTAAATTTACCCTTCCCAACATTGATGGTATATCTTGCTGGCGGCGCTGAACTAATTGGTGGAATTGCACTACTTATCGGTTTTGCTGTGCGCTGGTTTGCTATTCCCTTAATGATTACTATGGTCGTAGCTGCGACTACAGCCCACTGGGAAAATGGCTGGCATCAATTTCACGAGGCCCAACAAACAATGCCTTGGGAATGGCGCACAGATTTAATTGAAGAAGGTAATAAGCGCAAGGATATCGTTAAAAATGTCCTTAGAGAACATGCTAACTATAAGTATCTGAGTGAAACAGGCAGCATTACTATCCTTAAAAATGGTATTGAAGTTGCAGCTGCTTACTTCATTATGTTGCTGGCATTGTTTTATCTGGGTGCAGGGCGATATGTAAGCGTCGATTACTATTTATCGTTAATGTTTCCAAAGGAATAGGAACTCTTAATCAATTTCTTTTTCAAAGTTATTATGGACAATCAAACACACTCTAAAGAATATTGTGTCAATGGCGCCGGCTTAGGTTTACGTCGCGGCCATATGCTGGAACAACTTTTAGAGACCAATGCATCACAAATTCAGTTTATGGAAGTAGCGCCAGAGAACTGGATTGGTATGGGTGGTCGTTTAGGCAAACGCTTTCGTGAGTACACAGAACGCTACCCGTTTGTAACTCACGGATTATCGCTATCCATTGGTGGCCCGACTCCAATCGATGTGGATTTGGTTAAAGACATTAAAGCTTTCATGCAGCAACATAATATTCTTAAATACACTGAACACTTAACTTACTGTTCAGATGACGGACACTTGTATGACCTAATGCCTATTCCATTTACAGAAGGTGCTGTGCATTATGTTGCTGACCGAATCAAGCAAGTCCAGGATATTCTAGGGCAACGCATTGCTATGGAAAATGCTTCCTACTACGCGGCACCTGGCAAGGAAATGGATGAAATTGATTTCATCAAAGCCGTGTTAGAAGAAGCTGACTGCGAATTGTTACTCGATATTAACAACATTTACGTTAATTCAGTTAACCATCGCTATGATGCAATTGATTTTTTAAAAGCCTTACCTAAAGAACGCATTACTTATGCCCACATCGCTGGCCACTTCAATGAAGACGAAGACTTAATTGTTGATACACACGGCGCCAATGTAATCGACCCTGTATGGACAATCCTGGATAAGGCTTACGAGACCTTTGGTGTATTTCCAACATTATTAGAAAGAGACTTCAATATTCCGGAACTTCCGGTACTCATGAAAGAAGTTGATCGTATTTGCACGCTGCAAGAAAAGTGGAACAATCAAAACAACATGGTAGCAGCCAATGCCTGAACCTGAGCAAACCTTTAAAGATGTGCAATATCAGTTTACTGCACATTTAAGAGACCCAGATAACAATCCTGCACCTTCTGAAATAGAAGACCGCCGCATGGAAATTTATCGCGGTCTTCTTTACCGCAATGTACAAGGTTTTTTAGCCAGCGGTTTTCCTGTGACTAGAAAACTCTACTCAGATGAAGATTGGCATAAAATGGTAAGAGATTTTTTCTCAACCCATCAAAGTCATTCGCCTTACTTTAAAGATATTTCTAAAGAATTTATTGATTACCTAAACCAAGAACGTGAACCTCAACCTGAGGACCCACCATTCTTATTGGAACTGACTCATTATGAATGGTTAGAAATTGTTTTATCGTTTCTTGATGCAGATATCAATTGGGAAAATATCAATAAAGAAGGCAATTTACTCAAGGGAACGCCTGTGCTCTCTCCTTTTGCACAGTTAAACCGCTACGAGTTTCCGGTGCACAAAATCAAACCTGATTTTCAGCCTCAAACTACTGGTGAACAACCGACATTTATTCTCGTGTATAGAGACTTAAATGACAAAGTGGGCTTCATGGAAATGAACCCAATGACAGCAAGACTGTTTGAGTTAATTGCTGCCAACGAATCCCAGACAAGTGAAGAGATACTGGTTGGTTTAGCTAAAGAAATTCCATCACTGAATGAAGAAGTAGTGCTACATGGTGGACACACGACCTTAACCCAGTTACGGCAGAAAGATATTTTGCTAGGGACTAAAATCTCCTAGATTTGCAAGCAAGCCAATACTGTTAATTCAAGTATTTTTAATATTGTCTCACTATAAACGGGCAATAATATTGTCAGCAAATTCCATGGTACTAGCCTTCCCTCCCAGATCTACTGTTAGCCTTCACCACTGCGAAGCTGGGCATCAAGTGACTCCCGTAAGCGGGTTGCCTTGTCGGCTTCTTCAACATGATCCAGCATCAATGCTGCAGCTAACATTAACGCAGTAGGATTAGCAATCTTCTTGCCGGCAATGTCTGGCGCTGAGCCATGTACAGCTTCAAAGATTGACGCATCTTTGCCAATATTGGCAGAAGGAGCTAAACCTAAACCACCCACTAATCCAGCAATTTCATCCGACAAAATATCGCCAAACATATTGGTAGTGATTAACACATCGAATTGATTGGGATTTAGTACCAGTTGCATTGCACAGTTATCAACAATGCGTTCCTCAACTTCTATTTGGCCTTCATATTTTTTACCCAGCTCAGTAGCTGTTTCAAGAAATAGTCCGGTTAATTTTTTTAAGATATTTGCTTTATGCACTATAGTGACTTTTTTACGTTTATTTTTAATCGCCCAGTTAAACGCAAATTCAGCAAAACGTGTACAACCATAACGAGTAATAATACCAGAAGCCTCAGCAACTGCTTTTGGATCATCTGCAATCGGAATGTAGTGCTCTACACCAACATACAGGCCTTCTAAGTTTTCACGTATTAGTACGAGGTCAACGTTTTCAAACCGACCGCCCAATAAAAAACTTCTTGCTGGGCGTACATTAGCAAACAACTCAAATTCTTCGCGTAACCTTACATTGATAGAGCGAAACCCACTGCCCACCGGTGTAGTTAAGGGGCCTTTTAGAGCCAGCTTGGTGCGGCGAATACTATCAAGAGTAGCTTTTGGTAATGGGTCACCGCATGCGTCTTCTGCAGCAACACCTGCCAGTTGTTGTTCCCATTCAAATGACGCGCCTAGCGCCTCTAGCACTTTAAGTGTCGCATTAACAATTTCAGGGCCAATACCATCGCCCGGTATTAACGTGGCAGGTATTTTTTCCATGAGATCAGTTTCCTTATATTGCGGATAGAGTGATGAATATTTGTTCGATTTATAAAATCATTAGACGTTATTATCGCTTTATTCACTTGTCATTAAAACAAGTTTCATACGTTGACTGTTATGAAATAGACTGACTGATCAATTGAACCGCAAAAAGCCAATCAGTTACACACTAAATAACAATTATTACGAGGAAGTTTAATTATTATGCGCGGTATTTACGGCAAAATCTTGCGCGCTAGCTATCTTGTTCTCTGATGAAATCACGAATGAATCTGCGAATTTCGCGCGCGGCACTAGTATCAAGATCCTCACACAATGATACAAATTCGTCACGTTCTTTTTTATTGATACGAATGACAAGTTGACTGTCTTTGCTTTTATTTTTTTTATTCTTGTCGTTCATGGCCGAAGTATACTGAATGTAAGATATACAATGTATATACATTATAGGCTGGTGCCTTTGACACCGTCAATGCAGTATATCCGTTGATTCTCACAAAAACACTACCGGCCAGTACAAAATCTGCTCGTATTTGAACGCTAGCCAAAATATTCAGATTTATCAGACGCAATAAAAAACGCGCGCGAGAATGCGCCTAGTACAGTGTGTGGGAAACCATATGCTTTACTCCAAGAATATGGACTAATTAACTCAACTGATTTGAATATTAGCCATTGACCGCTACAGGAAGATGAATCTCAGTTGATTATTCATGACAGAACCTAGGAATGATATTAGCTAAAATGGCGCACAGAGCCAAAGTACGCCATTTACATTAAATGAACTCCACATGCTTGAAGTCTGGACTTCGAAGATCAACGTCTTATTGCATTTTAAGCAAACCAAAAATACTAAAGCGACATTTATTGATAATTTATTTTTTTGAAATTTAGATGAAAGATTAATTAAAAATCTTAAACCATACATTACAACAAAGTCGATCCAATCAAGTCGTATTCACCTGCTTCTTCAATTTCTACTGCGACAATTTCACCAACCTGCAAAGATTTATTGCTATACACCTGAACTACCCCATCGATTTCTGGAGCATCCGCAAAACTTCGACCAATCGCTACTTCTTCATTAACATCGTCAATCAACACATCCAAAGTTCGGCCAACCTTTTCTTCTAATTTATCTTCACTGATTTCTTGTTGCAGTTGCATTAAACGATGCCAGCGCTCTTCTTTAAGCTGGTCATCGATTTGTCCATCCAGTTGATTTGATTGTGCACCCTCAACAGGTGAGTATTGAAAACAGCCCACGCGATCAAGCCTTGCTTCACGCAAAAAGCTAAGCAACTGATCGAAATCGTTATCTGTTTCTCCAGGAAAGCCAACAATAAATGTACTGCGTATAGCAATATCAGGGCACAGCGCACGCCATCGTTGTATGTATTCTAAAGTACGCTCGCTAGAGGCAGGTCGACGCATTCTCTTTAATACATCGTAACTTGCATGTTGGAACGGCACATCGATATACGGCAATATTTTTCCTTCCGCCATTAAAGGAATAACATGTTCTACATGTGGATAAGGGTATACGTAATGCAAACGAACCCAGATTCCCAGTTCACTTAGCGCCTGGCATAAATCTAGTAGTGTATTGTTGTACACATTGCCACGCCAAAGTTGCGTTTCATGCTTTATATCCAAACCATAAGCACTGGTATCTTGTGAAATAACCAATAACTCTTTAACCCCTGCTGCGGCTAACTGTTCCGCCTCTTGCATAACTTCATATAATGGACGACTTTTTAATTTGCCGCGCATTGAAGGAATGATGCAAAACGCACATTTGTGATTACACCCTTCGGAAATTTTTATATATGCATAGTGTTTTGGTGTGAGTTTAATTCCTTGTGGTGGAATTAATTCTATAAATGGATCATGTTTAATTGGCACGGATTGATGTACCGCGCGCATAACCGAATCAACATCTTGTGGTCCGGAAACACTCAACACATCACGCGGTATTGCATTAAGGTCCTCTTCATTCACACCCATGCAGCCTGTAACAATCACTTTCCCATTGACACTGAGAGCCTCACTAATAGCCTCCAGCGATTCTTGTTTTGCCGCATCAATAAATCCACAGGTATTAACAATGACTGCGTCTGCACCCTCATACTCATGGGAGATTTGATAACCCTCACTGCGCAACTGCGTGATAATGCGTTCAGAATCAACCAATGCTTTGGGGCAACCCAAACTAATCATTCCTATAGCAGGGGATTTATTATTCTCAGTAGACATAACTATCGATTACGGGTAGTGCTTATTAATGTATTTATATAGTACGCTTTTAACAATCCAATTTAGACCTTAAAAACGAAAATAACTCATGGGTCAGATATTATTTTCAGCTGCGCACAAATCTTCAGGTAAAACCATTGTTACCAGTGGCGTTTGTGCAGCATTGCATGCTCAAAAAAAGATTGTACAGACTTTCAAGAAAGGCCCGGATTATATCGATCCAATGTGGTTAGCAACAGCATCACAACGCAATTGTTATAACCTGGATTTCTGGACGCAATCTAATCAAGAGATTCTGGAACTATTCTATGCCAAAAGCTCTTCCGCAGACATCTCTATTATTGAAGCCAATAAAGGCTTATACGATGGCTTGGATTTAGATGGTAGTAACAGTAATGCAGCATTAGCAAAATTATTAAAATCTCCCGTAGTATTAGTCATTGATTGTCGTGGCACGATTCGTGGTATCGCGCCTTTGTTACTTGGTTACCAGTCATTTGATCCTGATGTTAATATACAGGGAGTGATTTTGAATTTTGTTGGTGGTAGCCGGCATGAAAACAAATTACGTCAAGTAGTAGAACATTACACTGATCTAAAAGTGTTTGGCGCTATACAACGCAACGATGCACTTACTCTCGAAGAGCGATATTTGGGGCTAACCCCCAGTAATGAACATCAACATGCACTAGAAAAAACACAAGCACTGGGCAACACCATAGCCGAACAAGTAGATCTGGATGCCTTACTAGCAATCAGTACCGACATCCCCAATACATCACCTACGCTTCGTAAGCCACACAATAACTATAACGTTCGTATCGGTTATGCAAAAGATAGTGCTTTTGGTTTTTATTATGCTGATGATCTGGAAATGTTCCAGGCATTGGGTGCAACACTGGTGCCATTCAATACTCTTAAAGACAAACAGTTACCACAAGTAGATGGCATTTTCATCGGTGGCGGCTTCCCTGAAAAATGTATGCACGCATTAGAAAGTAACCAATCTATGCGACAAAGTATTTTGCAAACACTTACTAACGGCTTACCTGCTTATGCAGAATGCGGTGGATTAATGTATTTGTGCAACAACATTAACTATCAAGGTCAACAATCAGAAATGGTTGGCCTAATTGATGCCGACTGCATTATGACAGCCACACCCAAAGGACGTGGCTATATTCAATTCAAACAAAATCAACATGCTTTTTGGCCCAACATACACTCTGCATCTGTTAATGCCCACGAATTTCATTATTCTTATTTGTCCAAACTTCCAACTGACACTCCGCTTGTACTTGATGTTACACGCGGTAAAGGCATTGAAAATAAACAAGACGGCATCCATATTCACAATACTCTTGCTTGTTATGCTCACCAACGCCATAGCAAACAGAATCCATGGATTCAGCAATTTTTAAATTTTGTTCAATCTTGCCAGTAGAATTCCTTTTAATTCACACATAATAGGTATAATAAACACATTAATTTTGGGAAACGATCACTATGGATGATGTATCAATCTCTGAAGCAGCAGCGGAAATAATCAAAAAGTCTGCACTTGAATCACAAACAGACAATTTACCTTTACGTGTTGCAGTAACAAAAAAACAAGATGGATCATTTCATTATGGCATGGGCTTTGATGATGTCGGCAACACTGACGGTGAAGACAAAATCTTTCATTCAAATGGTGTCGATATCGTAATCTCTGAAAGCAGTTTTGATTTACTTAAAGGTACAGTCATTGATTATAT
>JGI12316J14372_10005351_pt1 | contig 10196 bp, 8 predicted proteins | sample MarCyaLeptolynsp_FD_14372 | JGI IMG/M metagenome (IMG submission 14372) | reverse complement strand
TGACTGGTTTGACAGCCGGCACAAGTGCCGTACGTTCTGCATGATCGCGCCGGCAAACACGCCGTCCCTCAGGCTGGCTGATCGATTGGGATACAAACCGGCGCAAGGACTGGTCTCTTCCGGGCAAAAAGGGATTGTGCTGGTGCGTGATCCCTCGTTTGACTGCGCCACAAACTCAGTGCCTTGCTCTTGATTTCGCGATCTTGTCACACGACACGACAAGAGCTGAAACGCGGATTTTGGCGGATTTCTTGTCTCAGACAGCGGTGTGAAACCCGCTGCGCCTCAGGATGAGGTAGAGGAAAAAATTACAACGTTGTGTAACGAGATCTTTTTCTCGGCTTACGAGTCGTTGAATCGATCAGCGAAATTGGTTTGTGGCGCACCTGAATCATTGTTCTGAGGCAATTTCCGAACGTCGCGCAAATCTATGCATCTGTCGGGGACGAGGGATTCGAGAAATGTCTCATCGTGACTGACCACCAGCAAAGCCCCGTCATACGCGGCAAGGGCAGATTCCAGCGCGATGATCCCGTCCAGATCGAGATGGTTGGTGGGCTCGTCGAGGATCAGGAGCATCGGGGGCGGTGTCGATCCGAGGACACAGGCGAGCCCGGCGCGCAACTGTTCCCCGCCGCTCAGGTCGCACGCTTTTTTCAAGGCGTCCGATGCCCGAAACCCGAACCGGGCGAGCGCCGCATGTGCCGAATGGCCATCCGCGGCAGGATTCCGGCGCAGAAAGGTCTCGTGCAGGCTTTCTGTCCTGTCCAGCAAGCCCAGGTGCTGATCGAGCATTGCGAAGGAAACCTTCAGGTCGACGGTGCCGCACTGGGGCGGAATCCGGCCCGTGATCAGCTTGAACAGGGTTGATTTGCCGCAGCCGTTCGGCCCGGCAATGACGAGGCGCTCCGGGCCGGTCACGGTCAGCGACAGGTTGCGAATGACGGGATGGTCGCGATCGTATCCGCCGGTGACGTCTTCCAGCCGCAGCACGACCTTGTTGGCCGGCAGCCCCGTCGACGCAATGTCCATGGTGACGGGCTGCAACACTTCGATTTTCTCAAGGGCTGAGGCCAGGGCATCTTCCGCCGCCGCGCGCCGGGCGTCGCGCAGCCTTGCACCGGCGCCGCCGGAGGCCTCTGCCCGTTCCCTGGCCGCATCCAGAACGATCTTCGGCTGATCGCCCTTCGCCCGCGACCTGCGTCCGGCACCGTCCTTGCGCGCCTTGCGTTCAGCAGCCTGTTGGGCGCGGCGTGCCGTCTGGGTGCGCGTCTTTTCCGCAAGGGCAAGCGCCCGCTGCGCAGCGTTCAATTCGGCATCCCTGACCTGCCGGAAGGCGCTGTAGTTTCCGCCATATCGGGTCGCACCAAGGGACGTCAGCTCGACGATGGCGTCCATTTCCCCAAGCACTTCCCGGTCGTGACTGACGATGAGTGCGCCGCCCGTCCAGTCCCTTATCAGCGCGATGACCGCCTTGCGGCCCGCCCGGTCGAGATTGTTTGTGGGTTCGTCCAAAAGCAGAAAATCAGGTTCCGCGAAAATCATCGCGGCAAGGTTCGCCCGGCTTCGCTGCCCGCCCGAAAGCGCGGAAAGGGGCGTGCGCGGGTCGACGGACAGATCACATCGGATCAGCGCGGATTCGATTCGGTTGACGAGTGTCCAGTCGGCGTCCGCAAAGTCCTCGACGGACGCTGTCCCTGCTTCGGCGCGATCAAGGAGATCAAATTCCGGACGCAGGCCGAACAGATCGACGATGCTGTCGCCCGGATGCGACAGTCGGTCCTGGCGCATCACGGCAAGCGTTCCCTCGACCTTCACATCTCCCGAGGTCGGGAGGAGATCGCCGGCGATCAGACGCAAAAGTGTGCTCTTGCCGGTCCCATTGCGGCCGACAACGCCGACGCGTTCGCGGTCGACGGCCAGGGTGAGGTCGGTAAAAAGCGCGGTTCCGTCAGGCGTGGACCAGGAGATATTGGAAAGGGAAATCGATGCGGGCATGGCAAAAGACGTCTCGTTGCAAAACCAAAGGGGTGGCGGCGGCGAGGGTCAAATCCATGACGCTAATATCTCCATTCGATCGGAGACCGGATAATGGGAATCCATGCACCGAATTGCAAGGTGCGTGCGAACGACGGCAGAAGTGGCGATTCGGGTATCTGCCGAGCTTGGGCTGAAGCAAGCCACATATCGATCCAAAGATTCAGTCCGCAGAGGCCATTTCGTTTTATACTGAATGGAACAAGGGAGGCGCTCTATGCGGATTGGCATCGAAGTTGGCGGAACGTTCACCGATCTGATCGAGATCCGGGACGGAATCGCGCGGGTGGCAAAGGTTCCGAGCACGCCGGATGCGCCGGACCGCGGCGCGGTCGATGCCATTGACGCCGCCGGGATCGATCTCCGCTTCGTCACCGATCTGGTGCACGGATCGACCGTTGCGACAAATGCGGTGCTCGAACGCAAGGGCGGGCGCGTCGGTGTGTTTGTCACAAGGGGCACGCGGGACCTTTTTGTCCTGCAGCGCCACGACCGCCGGGCAATCTACGACCTTGCCTACAGAAAACCGCAACCGATTGCCCGCCAATCGGACATCAGCGAGATTGACGAACGGCTCGCCGCCGACGGATCCGTCGTCGAAGTGCTCGACGCGGATCGTCTCGATGCCGAGATCGTCCGTTTCCTGGCAACCGGCCCGTTCGATGCGGTCGCGATCTGCCTCCTGCACAGCTATGCCAATCCCGATCACGAGCGGCGGGTGGCCGCGGCCGTAAAGCGCCATGCGCCCGACATGCCGGTGACCTGTTCCTGCGACGTGTCGCGGGAATTCCGCGAATATGAGCGCGCCTGCACGACCGCGCTCGCCGCCTACGTCCAGCCGGCCATTGAAGGTTATCTCGACCGGTTTTCCGACACGCTGACGCAGCGCGGCTTTGCCGGTCGGTTTTCCATCATGCAATCCAATGGCGGCCGCATGCCGGCGGAAGCCATGTCGAAAAATGCGATATCGGCCCTGTTTTCGGGGCCTGCGGCCGGTGTCGTCGGCGCTCTCGGGCTTGCCGGTCGGTCCGGCTACCGCGACATCATCACCCTCGATATGGGGGGCACCAGCACCGATGTCTCGCTGATTTCCGGCGGCGTGCCGGATCTGGCGCCGCAGACCGAAATCGACGGGTTGCCTGTGCGCACGCCGGTGATCGATATCGTCACGGTCGGCGCCGGCGGCGGGTCGATCGCCTGGATGGACGATGGCGGCCTGCTGCGGGTCGGGCCGCATTCGGCCGGCGCCCGGCCCGGGCCCGCCAGCTATCTGCGCGGCGGTACCGAGGCAACCGTCACCGATGCGCATCTGGTGCGCGGGACCTTGCAGGCAGGTTCGTTCCTGAACGGCGAGATGACGGTTGATGCGGGCGCGGCGACGGCGGCGCTCGCGCCCCTGTGCGCTCGCCTGGCGCTGTCGGTCGAAGAGGCGGCGGACAGTATCATTCGCATTGCCGAATCCAACATCGTGCGGGCCATGCAGCAGGTGTCGACCGAACGGGGCCACGATCCGCGGGATTTCGCGCTGGTGCCGTTCGGTGGCGCCGGTCCGCTTCACGCCGCCCGCGTGGCGGAGGAACTGGGCATCGGCACCGTGGTCGTTCCGGCCAATGCCGGCGTCCTGTCGGCGGCAGGGCTGTTGATGTCCGACTATGTCCACCACCGCGCCCGCACCGAACGCACCGGACTGGACGCCGCGGCCGTTCCCGCAGTGCTCGACAGGCTTCAGGCCCTGCGCAACGAAGCGACCGACTATCTGCGTTCGGCCGGTGTTGCAGAAGAGCTGAGCTTCCAGCACATTCTGGAGATGCGCTATGTCGGTCAGGCGTTCGAAGTGTCGGTTCCGCTCGACGGCGATCTCGAAGATCTCACGGTCGAGCGCATCGCTTCGGCATTCTCAAAGGCGCATCATCGTGTGTTCGAATTCTCGAAACCACCCGGCGATCCGATCGAGATCGTGTCCTTTCGGATCGGTGCCCGGGCGAAAGCAACTGACTTCCCCGTTTTCGGCGGCGCGGGGGCCGGGCCCGCAGATGATATGCCGGAGCCGAAGTCTATTCCGATTGTCGAGGGCGGGCGGAGCCTGCAATGCAAACTGTTGCCGCGCACCGGTGTCGGCGCCGTGGATATGACCGGGCCTGTGCTGATCGAAGACGGGACATCGACGATTTACGTGCCGCCGGGATGGCGGGTCCATCGCGACGCGGCCGACAGTCTGATCCTGCGGCGGGAGGTTTGAAGCTTATGGCACTTTCAAATGTCGATCAGGCGATCATCAATCGCGCGCTGATTTCCGCGGCGCACGAAATGGGAACCAAACTCATCCGATCGGCCCATTCGCCGATCGTTCGCGAGGCCCAGGATTGTTCGGCGGCGATCATCGACCGGCAGGGACGGGTCGTGGCCCAGGCCGAACTGATCCCGATTCAGCTCGGATCGATCACGCAGACGCTCGCCCCCTGTCTCGCCCTTTACCCACCGGAAACCTTGCGGGAGGGCGATTTTCTCATCAACAACGACCCCTATCACGGCGGTCAGCACATTCCCGATATCTTCCTGTTTTCGCCGATCTTTTTCGATGGGGATCTGCTCGGATTCAGCGCTTCGGTGGTGCATCATATCGATCTCGGCGGCGGCGCCCCTGGGCTCAACCCGGCCGCCGGCGACGTGCATCAGGAAGGCATCATCTTTCCGCCGTCGAAATACAATCTTGACCGGGACTGGAACGGCGGCCCGTTCGAAAGGCTGATCGCCGCGAACGTGCGGATGCCGCAGGCAACCGTCGGAGATATCAATGCCCAGTTTGCCGCCAATGCGATTGGCGCCAAGCGGCTGCAAGCGCTGGCGTCCCGGTTCGGCCGGGAGGTTCTGGCCGAGGCCATGGCGGAGATGCTGGACTATTCCGAACGGCGCATGCGCGCCGCCATTGCCGGACTGCCGGACGGAACCTTCTGCGCCGAGGCGGCGATGGATGATGACGGCCTCGGACAGACGCCGGTCGTCGTGCGGGCGCAGGTCACCATCGGCGGGGACGCCATCCATATCGGGTTCGAGGGTACCGACCCGCAGGTCCCGACCTATCTCAACAATCCGTTCGCATCGACATTCGCCGCCGCGGTGGCCTGCGCGAAATCGGTGCTGACGGATCCGGATATTCCGTTTAACGACGGGGTCTCGCGCGTGATTTCGGTCGATGCGCCGCTTGGCTCGGTTCTCAATCCCCGGCCTCCGGCCCCGGTGCGGGCGCGTTTGCTTCCGAGCTACCGCGTGTTCAACGCGGTGATGAAGGCGCTGGCCCAGGTCGTGCCCGAAAGGGTGATGGCGGAAGGCTACGACACAACTACGCCGGTCTGTCTCAGCCATCTCGGCGACAATGGCTACAATATTTATCTCGAAATCCTGGGCGGCGGTTACGGTGCCGGCATCGACAATGACGGCTGCGACGGCGTCGACAGTCCGCTGTCGAATTGCGCCAACATCCCGATCGAGTCGCTGGAGATGGATTACCCGTTCATGCGGATCAACCGGTATGCGCTGATTTCCGGCTCCGGCGGCGCCGGCCGGCATCGCGGCGGCGAAGGGTTCGAGCGCTCCTACCGGATCCTGGATGACAACGTTCAGTTCGCGACCTATGGCGACCGGTTTACATCTCCGGCAAAGGGTCTGTTCGGCGGACGGGATGGCGCTCCGGCGGAAAGCCATGTTGTGCGGGGAGAGGAGATGATCAGATTGCGTTCCAAGACCGGTTGCCGTCTGCAATCGGGTGATCTGCTGGTCGTGCGCACCGGGGGAGGCGGCGGCTATGGTCCGCCCGACGGCTCCAACGATCCGAATTGAAACGCACGCTTTGAACCCGGCAAACGCACCGTCAGTTCTCGGCAGAAACCCTCCGCGGAGCAATATCCAGAACGACCGCATAATGGTCCGAACCGGGGATCTGGTGTCGTGATACCGATTTTGCCTCGAACCCGTTGCCGATAAAGGCATGATCGATCGGCAGGAACGGGGCATAGAGCGGTTGCGGTTTCAGTCCATAGTTCGCGAGTCTGGCGCGCAGCAATCTTTGTATCCGCGGCACCAGTGCCGATGGCCAGGTCGGCAGGGCATGGGTCGCGCGGTGCAGCGTCAGGAGGTCTTCCAGATAGGCCAGGCCGTATGACCACGGGGTCGAGTTGAAGTCGCCGATCAGGACGACCTTGTTCAACTCTGCGTTTTTGACCGCGTTCGCGAGCTGCTGCATCTGGGTCTTTTGCAGCGGCACCTGGTTCGGCCATGTCAGATGGGTCGCGAACAAGGTGGCGTCGTAGGCTTGGCGCCCCTTGGAGACCGAGAGATCCGCGCGGACGAGCGGCACCGTCCAGCGATCGATACCGCGAAAGTCCGGGCGATAGACCTTTGTGTTCTCGAGCGGGGTCTTGCTGAGGATCGCGACATTGCACAGACTGACGGCGACGCAGTCGCTGGAATGGGGGTGGGTTTTCTTCAGGCGCGCGAGCAGTGGTTCCAGGCCCCGCCACACCTCCTGCAGAACGATGACATCGGGATCGAGCCGTACAAGCGCGTCGGCGGCTGCCTGCTGCCGGTTGTTGCGGCCCCAGACATTCAGGGTCGCGACGCGAAGGATGTCGCTGTCCGGCGAATGCGGAGTCGCTCGGGCGTGCGACAGGGCGGATTGGGCGATTTCAGGTCCGAGCGAAACGCCCTGGATGGCAACGGTGACCAGGATCAGCCAGATTGCCGGTTGTCGGCGCAGCGGCCTTTTGTATGCAAGCACGGCCATTGCCAGGAGAATGGTTGCCGCAACCATGGTGAAAGGCCGGAAGTGGTTCACAATATCGAGAAGCGGAAAAAACCGCCCGAACTCGCCGATTCCGCTGACCAGCGCCAGCAACAGGGCGCCGCAGAACAGGCCGGTCCGGATCATGGCGAGCAGGATGTTCATAAACCCTCGTGACGTGTCGGCGCGGCACATCGGAAGGCGCCTGCAACCGGAAGATATGTGGTGGCAATTCAGGGATCGCGCAAATGAAAAGCCCAAACAGGGCTAACGCGGGTTAATCCGGCCCAAGTTGGGGTCAGGTCGTTGCCGGCTCCCAGCCGCGAGGTCCAAGATGTTGCTGCGGCCTGAAGCGGGTCTTGTAATCCATCTTCGGCGAGCCATCGACCCAATATCCGAGATAGACGTAGGGCAGGCCCAGCTTTTTCGCCCGATCGATATGGTCAAGGATCATGAAGGTTCCGAGCCCGCGATCCTGGATGGTCGGATCGAAGAAACTGTAGACCATGGAAATGCCGTCCGACAAAAGGTCGGTGAGGGCGGAGGCGACGAGCGGCCCTTCGCTGGACCCGGTCAGCGCGGTGTCGATGTCGCGCGGGCGATATTCGACGATCATGGACTCCACATGCGTGTCCTCCACCATCATCGCATAATCGAGCACGGTCATGTCGGCCATGCCGCCATTGGCGTGGCGGGCGTCGAGATAGCGCCGGAAAAGCGAATATTGTTCCGACGACGGAGCGGCCGAGCATTCGATGCCGATCAGGTCGGCATTGGCTTTCCAGGTGCGGCGAAACGATTTCGACCATTGGAACTGATCGACCTGGACGCGCACCGAAACACAGGCCCGGCATCCCTCGCAGGCCGGCCGATAGGCGATGTTCTGGCTGCGGCGGAAGCCGCCCTGGGTGAGGACATCGTTCAATGCGCTGGCATTGTCGCCGACCAGATGCGTGAAAACCTTGCGCTCCAGCTGACCCTGCAGATAGGGGCAGGGCGCCGGAGTGGTCAGAAAGAATTGAGGATTGTCAAAGACATGCCGTGTCATGCGGAGATCCAGACGGGTCGAGACCACGTGTCGTTCTGCGTATACCAAAAGACACTGAACGGGGCGGTGTCTTTGAAGTAAATCATAAACGCAGATACGATGTTGTGCGAGGGAAAAACTTTGCGAGCCGGTTTCAAGCCGCCGAATGGTTACCGCGGTCCGTCGCTTCGGTTTTCACGGGCGTCGTCCCATGCGTTTGAGGCGCGGCCTCCGGCCGAATGCGAGACCGAATCGGGAAGGTTGACCGCCGAATTGATGACGACGGTTCCAAGCACGATGTCGTGCAGCAATTGTTTGCGTTCGTTGAACAGGGACACCAGGATGATGAGCGGGGTCAGGAACAGGTTCAGTCCGTAAAACAGAACCGCATGCACAACCGCCAGCAGCATATAGGGTTTTGCGCCATACCACAGCCGCATTTCCAGGCCCATGGCCCGCATGCCGGGCGTGGCGCAATAGGGGCCGCCGAGCGTGAAGGCGACGTAAAGGATCGCCGTGCCGGGAATCAGAATGCTGTACAACAGCCAGCCCAGACCAAGGGTGACAATGCCGACGACGCCAACCAGCAGGCCGAGCACGACCACCAGGACACCGATGAACAAGACGTCCAGCAGGTAGGCCAGAACCCGGCGTCGGCGAACGTCGTAGAACAATTCCGGTTGCATCGCCGGATCGTAGGCGAAGTCGTCCCGGGTACGGTCAACTCTGGCGCTGTCGCTGGGCATTCTGCTCACTTGTCGGTTTCAATCGGACTCGCCATATATGGGAAGGCCGTGGCCGGTTTGCAAATCGCCCGTCGGCGCCGATCGCTCCGGCTGAAAACAAAAAACCCTGTATTTCCGTACAAAAACCGACACCCTCAAACCGACAGTTTCTCCGCCACCATTGGAGCGAAATATGTCAGAATTCCGTCTGCGCCCGCCCGTTTGAAGGCTTGCAGGCTTTCCAGGACGGCGCGGTCATGGTCGAGCCAGCCGTTTGCCGACGCCGCGCAGATCATCGCATATTCGCCCGACACCTGATAGGCGAAGGTCGGAACCCGGCACTCGTCCTTCAGGCGGCGCACAATGTCGAGATAGGGCATGCCGGGCTTGACCATGATCATGTCCGCGCCCTCGGAAATATCCAGGTGCGCTTCCAGAACGGCTTCGTCGGTATTGGCCGGGTCCATCTGGTAGGTCCGCTTGTCGCCGATCAAAGTGGCGTTGGTCCCGACCGCGTCGCGGAACGGACCGTAGAAGGCCGAGGCGTATTTCGCCGTGTAGGCCATGATCTGGCACTGGGTGTACCCGTTCCTGTCAAGGCCCTGGCGGATGGCGCCGACGCGCCCGTCCATCATGTCGGAGGGGCCGATAATGTCGGCGCCTGCATCCGCCTGGATCAGTGCCTGTTCCACCAGTTGCTGCACCGTCTCGTCGTTGACGATGGTTTCGCCGTCCAGGAGCCCGTCGTGGCCATGGCTGGTGTAGGGATCCAGCGCCACGTCGATCATGATGCCGATATCGACGCCGGCCGCCTTGATCGCCCGCGTCGCGGCGCAGACAAGATTGTGGGGATTGAGGGCTTCGCTGCCGGTTGCGTCGCGCAGGGCCGGATCCGTATAGGGAAACAGGGCCAGAACCGGGATGCCNAGGTCTGCCGCCCGTTTGGCCTCGTCGACNGAGCGGTCGACCGACATGCGCGACACGCCCGGCATGGACGCGACGTCCTGGCGAACNTCGACGCCGTCGACCAGGAAGATNGGCCAGATCAGGTCNTTNACGGTCAGGNTCGTCTCGCGCACCAGCCGCCGCGACCAGTCCGANCTTCGATTGCGGCGCATCCGCCGGCCCTGAAGAATATCTTCCATGGAAATTGGCTCGNTGGAGATTTTTNGCAGCGGCGGTTCGGAAGGCGCATGGTCGTTCATATCGGTGTTTCCCGGCGGATAGCGTGCGAGACATGATCATACGCTGTTTAGAATGGTTTTAAAACTGCGACACGGTCGCAAAGCACCGTTGCAATTGGCGGGCGGATAGGCCTATTTGCTGGTCTGTTCCATCGGACAACAAACACGTGTGACATGGCGGAAATTGCGACTGAGATCATCGGCACGGCGGGTGTCATCACGCTGGACAAGCCGGAAACGCTGAATGCACTGACCCAGGACATGGTCAGGGTGATTGCCGATGCCATCGAAAAGTGGCGTGATGACACATCCGTGCGCCATGTCATCATCCGCGCCAGCGGAGGTCGCGCCTTCTCGGCCGGAGGAGACATTCGCAACCTGTATGTCCGCGGGCGCAGTCACTATGATGCGACGCTGGAATTCTTTGCCGAGGAATATCGCCTGAA
>JGI12316J14372_10005346_pt1 | contig 10204 bp, 9 predicted proteins | sample MarCyaLeptolynsp_FD_14372 | JGI IMG/M metagenome (IMG submission 14372) | reverse complement strand
TATGTCCGTTCGAAAATGTTCGAGCATCCGGCACTGATCGCCGACATGGAAAAATGGAATGCCATTCCCTACGTCTCCGGATTGCTGCCGCAATACGAAATCCTCGGCAAGGGCGATGCGCCGAAAACGCTTGAGGGCTGGGAAGGTCTTCGCGTGCGTGCCGGTGGCGGTCTGGGTTCAGCGATGGAAAAGCTCGGAGCAACTCGCCAGACGCTGCCAGCAGGAGAAACGTCTACCGCGTTCCAGCGAGGAGCGCTTGACGCAGCCGCGTTTCCGTTCACCTACGCCCACGTGGCGTTCAAGATCAGCGAAGAAGCAGACTGGTACACGAGCAACCTGACGCCCGGAACCTCCGAATGCGGCTGGCTGTTCAACAAGACGGCTTTCGACGCCTTGCCGCAACAATACAAGGATTTCCTCTGGGAGAACCGCGATCTTGTCATGGATACGGAACTTGCCGCCTATGCGGAGCAGGACAAGAAGAACCTGCCGGCGTTCGAGGAAAGCATGGAAAAGATCGTCTATACCGACGAGGAACTGGCGAGATTCAAGGAAATTGCCGGCGAACCGGTTTGGCAGGAGTGGATTGCCGCCAACCAGGACAAGTTCGACGCTCAGGGTGTTTTTGACGCCATCTGGCAATATGCCGAAGAAGCACAGGCCAACAAGTAACCGTCGATGATACGCGCAACCGGACCGGCGGCGTGGCCTCCGGTCCGGTCTGACCCCTGTCTGGATGTTCCATGAATTTATCGTCAAAGCCACCGGATGGTGTGCACGAAGGCGCCATCGGATTTGCCAGCCGCCTGCTCGCTCCTGTCGAGGACATTGCCAACATGGTCGCGGGGATCGCGATCTTCGTTCTGATGGTTCTCGGTGTTGCACAGATCGGGTTGCGGTCGATCTTCAACGCGCCGGTCGTCGGCTATATCGATCTCGTGGAGCTTTCCATGGCAACCATGGCGTTTCTGGGCGCCGCCTATTGCCAGCGCCTCGGTGCCCATATCCGGATGGAGCTCCTGATAGGTCACCTTCATGGCCGCCTGCTGTGGCTGGTCGAGATTTTCGGCCTCCTGTGCGGCCTGTTCATTCTCGGCGTTCTGATCTGGTACGGATGGGATCATTTCCTGCGCGCCTATGAACTTGGCGATACCACGATTGACGCGGAATACCCTGTCTGGCCGTCGAAACTGCTGGTTCCCGTCGCGCTTTCCTTCTGGTTTGTCCGGCTGCTGATCCAGCTCGCCGCCGCGATCCATATGCTGATCGACCCGAGCCAGTACCAGGAAGGCGCCATCACCTCCAAGGATGTCGTCGAAGTCGCCCACGAAGAAATTGAGGGAGCGTTCGGTCACGGCACGGCGGAAGCGCCTGGCGAGCGCGAGGGGCAGAACCGATGATCCTGGGTATCGGATTTGAAAACCCGCTTCTGGTCGGCATTATCGGCCTCTGTGTGCTGATGGGCCTGGTCTTTCTTGGTGTCAGGGTCGTCTTCGCAGCTGCCATCGCCGGTTTGCTCGGGCTGGTCGAGCTGCTCGGATGGGGGCCCGCTGCCGGCATCATCGGAACGATCCCGCATTCAAAGTCTTCCACTTACGCGCTCAGCATCTTGCCACTGTTCATCTTCATCGGGTTCCTGGCCTTTCATGCTGGCATGACGCGGCAATTGTTCGAGGCGGCGCGAAAATGGGTTGGCTGGGTGCCCGGCGGCCTTGCGGTTGCAACGGTGTTTGCGACCGCTGGATTTGCCGCCGTTTCCGGCGCGTCGACTGCGACTTCGGCCGTCTTTGCACGCGTTGCCATCCCTGAAATGCTCAGCCACGGTTATGACAAACGGCTTGCGGCAGGGGTCGTTGCCGCAGGCGGGACTCTGGCGACCCTCATTCCGCCGTCGGCCATTCTGGTTATCTACGCCATCATCGTAGAGGAATCGGTCGGGCGTCTGCTCCTGGCCGGGTTCCTGCCCGGTCTCGTTTCCGCGCTGATCTATGCTGGCATTATCATCGTCTGGGCGATCCGGCAGCCGGAGAACGCGCCGTCCGTGGGCGGGTTCACATTGCGCGAGAAGATGGCAACCCTGCCCGGCATTTCTCCGATCGTGCTGGTCGTTTTCATCATCATCACCGCCATTTACGGCGGATGGGCAACGCCGACGGAAGCGGGGGCCCTCGGAGCGGCAGTGGTGTTCGTGCTGGCGCTCTTCCGCGGCACAGGGTTCGCGACCATCAAGGATGCGCTGATGGAATCGGCCAAGCTGACAGCGATGATCTTCTCGCTGATCTGGGGCGTGCTGATCTTCGTTCGTTTCCTGGGCTTTTCCGGCCTGCCCGAGGCGTTTACCAACTGGATCCTGTCAATACCGGCAGATCCGATCATCATCATGATCGGCATTCTGATTGCCTACGCCATCCTGGGCATGTTCATGGACGCGATCGGCATGCTGCTCCTGACCCTGCCTGTGGTCTACCCTGCGGTGATCGCACTCGGGTTCGATTCCATCTGGTTCGGCATCATCGTGGTCAAGATGGCCGAGGTCTGCCTGATCACGCCCCCGATCGGACTGAATTGCTTTGTCGTCAACGGTGTGCGGCCAGACATATCGCTGGGGCAGATTTTCCGGGGCGTCACCCTCTTTTTCATCGCCGACGTGATCACGATCGCCGTGCTGCTTGCCTTCCCGGAGATCGTGACCTGGTTGCCGGATCTCATGCGAAACTGACATTAGCGGGAAAACGCCATGCGCTTGAAAACCACATTGCCACTGACCCTGGCCGAAAAAATCGTCGACGGCGCGCTTGATGCGGGACGCACGGAAGACATGTTGCCGCTTACGGTCGTTGTGCTGAACGCAGGCGGTCAGATCGTTGCCGTCAAGAGCGAGGACGGGTCGGGGATCATGCGGTTCGACGTTGCTCTGGGCAAGGCGTGGGGCGCGCTCGGCATGGGAATCTCCAGCCGTCTGATCCGGGACCGGCTGGCAAGCCGGCCGGTCTTCCAGAACGCGCTTGCCGCCGCCTCCGAGGGCAGGTTCGTGCCCGTGCCTGGGGGTGTCCTCCTGGAAGACGAGACCGGGGCGACCATAGGTGCCGTCGGCATCAGCGGAGATACGTCGGAAAAGGACGAATACTGCGCGATCCGCGGTGCTGCGGCTGCCGGCCTGCGCTCCGAGCCATCCGAACCGGATGAGGCCTGGCGCAGTTCGAGCCTCTCCGATACGCCGGGTCAGGGGTAGAGCTTTTTCCGATCAAAGGATCCAAGCCAAATCGGCAGCATTCTAGAGCCCTTACCCTAGACGAAGGGAGCATCGAAAATCCGGTGCGTGACTTGCAACCGCGGTTTTTCGGCATCTTCAGGATCGCACAGCTTGAACGTGGAGGTTCCTTCATGGTCCTTGGGGATCACCATGCATCTGACGAATGCGGACACCCGGTCCTTGGCGGCATATGCGGTTACCGGTGTATTCAGGGGTTCGAACCATGCACTGCCCGGTGTCATCGGCGAAACGCCTTGATCCGTGTGGATGTCGAGCGTGCCCTTGAAGAGGTAACGGATGCCGGAGCCGGCATGCGTATGCCGATAGGCCTGCGCCCCCGGCGGGAAGGTAACCGTGTCGAGCCGAAGCAGCGAATGCGCCGGGTCGAAGTAGACCGTTTCGTTGAGCAGGGGCGTGCCGTGCAGTGTCCGGTCGGCCGGAGCGACTTCGAAGCAAATGAGGATGGTGTCATCACCGCCGACAAAATCGATAGTGACCAGGCCGGACGTGTGCAGCCCGCGTTCTGCGGTCAGGTTTTTGCCGTTGATGTTCACCGCGCCACGCTCAGTCCAGAAAGCACGTGGCAAAGGAGATAGATTGACCGGCCCGGTCTCGTCTGCCGTTATCCTGGACAGGGTCAGCCGATGGGGAAGCTGGGACATTTGATTGTGAGGCCCTTGTATTGAATTGCAGTTTGAATCATCGCGGATTGAGTAGGAACATGAACGCGTGCTGGTGTTGCAACTGATCCGAAATCCTTCAAAAAGCGCCATTGCGTCTGTTCTGGTTCTGCTCTCACTTGCGGAGCTACTTTATCTTTATTTCGGCCTGGCGATCGCCGGGTTCGTCAGCTCATTCGCATTTTGCGGCATCATCCTTGTCAGTTCCTCAATTGCCGGTCTGCGGGAATGGTGCCTTGCGGGCATCTGCATTCTCTTGGCCGTGCTCGCATTTTTTGTCGGATTGCCGGGCGAAACCATATTCGGTGCACTTCAAAGAGCTGCCTTTTTCGCTGCGTTCATCTACCTCGTGACCCTCTTGAAGGAAGCGGCCGAACGATCGCCTTCCGTCCTTGAAATCGGCCGCTACCTGACCAGCCAACCCGAAGGGCGGCGCTACTATGCAACGGCTTTCGGCGGGCATTTGTTCGGTGTTTTGCTCAATTTCGGTGCCATCAGCCTGCTGGCTCCGCTGGTGCAGCGCGGGGCAAGAGCTGGTGTGCCGCCGGGCGAGGAGGGCGAACACAGGGCAAGGCAGCTCGAACAGCGCCAATTGTCTGCACTGATACGCGGATTTTGCTGGGTTATCATCTGGACGCCGACAGCTCTCACGCAGGCGGTGATCCTGTCCGAGATGCCAGAAGCCGACCCGGCAACGGTGATTATGCTCGGACTTGTCGCGAGCCTCGTCATGATCCTGATCGGGCGCGTCGAGGACAGGTTCACCTGGCGCGCTTTGCCGCCGGGTGGCCAGATCTCTGCAGGCCCGTTTCCCGGGCTTGCCTTCCGGCGTCTCATGGCCGTCTGCCTGTTCCTGATCGGTCCGACCGTCGCTATTGTGATGCTCAGCGACTTGAGCACGGCAGCAGCAATGATGCTGATGGCGCCGATCGTCTTTATAGGCTGGACCCTTGTTTTGACGCCTGCAGGCAGCGATCCGGGCGAGCGATTGAACACGGCGCGGAGCCAGCTTGCTGTCTTGCTGACACAGTCTGCGCCGGGGCTCGCAAAAAGCGCCTTTTCGTTGGGGGCGTCCGGTTTCATCGGCATCATGGCGGCGGCCCTGGCACCGGTCGACCAGATCGCCGCGTCCATGAACCTTGAAGGCATGCCGGCATGGCTGTTTCTGGCGGCTCTGCCGATCCTGATCACCCTCGGCGGCCAGCTTGCGCTCAGCCCGATTATGGTCGTCGTGTTCCTGGCTTCGGTCATTCTGGAACTGGAGTTCGTGGCGGCCTCGCAGACCATGATTGCCTTTGCGCTCGGCGCAGGCTGGGCTCTCAGCATGACAGCCTCGCCGAATGCAACGGCGACGCTGCTGATATCCGGTGTCAGCGGCATTCCGCCGACAACGCTCACGTGGCGCTGGAACGGGCGCTATGCACTGCTGTGCTACGCNGCNTTCTGCGTTTTCTTCGCANTGCTGGCGTGAGCGCCTATCCGGGACAACAATCTTCAGCCGGCCGGAATCTCGCCGACCTGTTTCGGAACATGATAGCCNTTTTGCACAGCCGGGCGCGCGGCGAGACGCTGATACCAGGCGCGNACGTTCGGATAGTCGTTGAGATCGATCCCCTGCCACTCGTAGCGCGAGATCCAGGGCCAGCAGGCCATGTCGGCGATCGAATAGTCATCGACAATGAAGTCCCGGCCTTCAAGGCGTTTTTCCAAGACGCCGTAGAGCCGCTTCACTTCCGCTGAAAACCGCTCTTCCGCGTATTCGGCTTTGCCCGGATTGAAATGCAGGTAGTGGTGGGCCTGACCGAGCATCGGACCGAGCCCGCCCATCTGCCACATCAGCCACTCGATCGTGCGCGTGCGCTGNTCNCCGTCCGGGGCGAGAAACTGNCCGTGCTTGTCAGCGAGATGGATCATGATGGCACCGGATTCCATCANCTTCAGGCCGGTGTCGCGGTCAACGATCGCGGGGATCTTGTTGTTCGGNCCGATTTCCAGGAATTCCGGCGTTTTCTGGTCACCCTGCCCGATGTTGATCGGGTGAGCNGTGTAGTCAACGCCGAGTTCTTCGAGAAGGATGGACACCTTGCGCCCGTTCGGCGTGGTCCAGGTGTAAAGATCAATCATGGGATTTGCTCCGAAAGCTCTCAGCTGGTTCGAGTGCGTTTGTCTCGACGTCACTTTGCTGCCATGTCGAGAGACGGATCGTCGGTTGCCCAGGGGCTGAACGGCGCCGGGATCAGGATCCGGTTTTCCTGGCTGATCTGAAGCGGGCGTGTTTTCTGCACGTAAGCTTTCCAGCGAGGATCTGCGCCGAGCCGGGCGCGGCGTTCGGTGCGCTCATCCATGCTCTTGTAGGCCCACATATGCACGATCTGGTGCAGGGGACCGATTTCGGTCGAAAAATACCCGACCATGCGCCCCAGGATCGGACGCTGGATTTCCAGGCCCTCGTTCTCATAAAGCTTCAGGTACTCCGGCACCGCACCGATCTGGAGGGAATAAATTCGTTGTTCAACAATCATTTGTTTGCTCGCTTTCAGGAAGTTCTCAGGCGTTTGAACCAAGGGCTTTTTCGCCCTGCTGGCGTGCCGCCGAAAGGGATTGTGTCGGGGTCAGCGCTTCCGGGTCGACCACGATTTCGATCATGTAGCCGCCCTTGGCCTTGCGGGCCCGTTCCAGGGCTTCGGGAAAGGCGTTTGTCGTCTCTACCCGTTCACCCGATATCCCGAAGGCAGCTGCAAAGGCCACGAAATCGGGATTGATCAGATCGGTCGCGATGACATGGGCGGGATGATGGCGCTCCTGGTGCATGCGGATGGTGCCATACATGCCGTTGTTGACGACGATATAGATGACATCGGCACCGTGCTGGCGCGCCGTTGCAAGCTCCTGACCGGTCATCAGGAAACAGCCGTCGCCCGAAACGCTGACGACCTCTCGTTCTGGATTGTGCAGCTTGGCAGCAATTGCGGCCGGGACACTGTAGCCCATCGAGCCGCTGGTCGGTGCCAATTGCGTGCGGAAGTGCCGGTGTTCGTGAAAACGGTGGACCCAGACGGTGTAGTTGCCCGCGCCATTCGTGATGACCGTATCGGCCGGCATTTCATTGGTCAGGGTGCGGATGACCTCGCCCATGTTGACCTTGCCGGGAACGTCCGTCGGTTTGAGAAATGCTTCGTAGTCGGCCCGCTGTTCGCNTCGCCAAGCTCCAAAACGATCGTTGCCNTCAGTCCCGTCCGCGCNGCCGANACCAAGCNCNGCATCGAAGAAAGCTTCCGGATCGGAGACGATGGANAGGTCAGGCTGGTAGACCTGACCGAGTTCTTCCGGNCCCGGATGCACGTGCACAAATGTCATGCGCGGGTGAGGGATACCCAAAAGGGAATAGCCCTGCGTCGTCATCTCGCCAAAGCGCGGTCCGACGGCGATCAGCAGATCAACTTCCTCCAGCATGCGCTTGCGCAACTTCGGCAGCGGTGCAATGCCGATCACGCCGACATAGTTGTCGTGGCCGTTGTCGACATAGTCCTGACAGCGGAAGGACGCCGCGATCGGAATACCGGTGCGCTCGGAAAAGGCCATCGCCTTTTCGCGGCACTCCGCGCTCCACGACGGCCCGCCGACCACAAGCAGCGGCTTTTCCGCCTTCGCGATCATGTCTTGGAGCGAAGAAACGTCTTCGGGCATGGGCGCAGACCTGGCGATCGACGTCGGGCGCAGATCCTCGCAATCGGCCATTTCGGTAAGCATGTCTTCAGGCAAGGCCAGAACCACCGGACCAGGTCTGCCGGACATCGCCGTCTTCCAGGCGCGGGCCAGATATTCGGGAATGCGGCGGGGATCCTCGATCTGGGCAACCCATTTTGCCATTTCGCCGAACATGCGCCGGTAGTCCATTTCCTGGAACGCCTCACGATCCATCATCGTGCGCCCGACCTGTCCGATCAGCACAATCATCGGCGTGGAATCCTGAAAGGCCGTATGGACGCCATTGGAGGCATTGGTCGCCCCTGGTCCGCGCGTTACCGCGCAAATGCCAGGTTTGCCCGTCAACTTGCCATAGGCATCGGCCATGTTGGAGGCGCCGGATTCGTGGCGGCACGTCACCACCTTGATGTCGTCCTGATGTGCGTAGAGCCCCTCCAGCAGACCGAGGAAGCTCTCGCCCGGAACGCAATAGACGGTGTCGGCGCCGAGCAGGTGAAGCTGATCGGCAAGAATGCGGCCACCGCTGCGAAGCGTGTCGCTCGCGGGTGCCGGTGGTGTTTGCAGTTCCAGAACGCTGGACATTTCCCGGTTCCCCTGCCTCAGATACTCTTGATCATGCCGCCGTCGACACGGGTCATCTGACCGGTCACGTAGCCTGCAGGCTCGCTCAGCATGAAGACCGCGACACTCGCGAACTCCTCCGGCCGGCCGTAGCGCTTGGCCGGCAGAGAGGCGGCAATTTCGGTTCGAACCTGTTCCAGTGTCTTGCCTTCGCGCTGTGCTCTTGCGGTATCGAGCTGCCCGACGCGATCGGTATCGATTTTGCCCGGCAGGATCATGTTGACGGTGATGCCGTCACCGGCAACCTCGTTCGACAGCGTTTTGCAGAAACCTGCCATGGCCCCCCGGATCGTATTGGAGACGGCAAGGTTCGGGATCGGTTGCACGACACCTGACGATCCGATGGCAAGGATCCGGCCCCATTTGCGCGCCTTCATGACCTCGACGGCGGCCTCAGTGATCCGGAACAGGCTGAACAGGAGTGTCTGGGCAGAGCGGTGCCAGACCTCGGCCGTCACGCCGAGCGAGGGCGAGGGCGGTGGACCGCCGGCATTGTTCAGGAGGATATCAGGCTTGATCTCGTTGCGTACGCGGTCGCAGAACACCTCGACAGCTGCCGCATCCGAAAGGTCAAGGGCAACCGGTGTGACCGTGACGCCGAAGGTGCTTGAGAGGGTGGCTGACAGGCCCTCAAGTTTGTCTTCGCTGCGGGCAACCAGAAAGAGGTTTGCGCCTTCTTCGGCCAGCTTTTCGGCGATGGCTCTTCCAAGCCCCTGGGAGGCGCCAAGAACCAATGCGGTCTTTCCGCGAATACCCAAATTCATAAGAGAAACTCCACAAAGGTTTATTCAGAAGGTTGTGTCTGTTCGCCGGTGGCCGGTTTGAAACCGTATTTGAGGCGATAGAGCAGCATTACAATGCCGGTGACGGCCATGGCGATGGCGACGACCGGGCGCACGATGCCCGGCATCATGAAGACCGGGACAGCTTGTACGATCAGAAGCGCTGGAATGAAGAACCGGGTCCACGCAGCCTTGCCGATATGCTTCTGGTAATAGGGGAAGACCAGGGAGAAACAGCCGAGCAGCAGAAAGAACAGCGACCAGGGCCGGCTGATGAACACCCAGATATCATCCGAGCGGGCAACCACCTGGCTGAGGCGAGCCTCGGCAATGCCACCCAGAACGACGCCCAGTACCATCGGCACAATCGGAAAGCCGAGTGAGCGCAGGACAAAGCCGATGATGCCGAAGACGAACAGCGTCCACATATCGTAGGTGACGTTGTTGAGCGCGAAAATGCCGACGGAGCAGTAAAACAGGATCACCGCGGCGAGCATATACATCTTCACCTTGGTGACGAGCACGAAGCCGCGCAGGGTGAAGGATTGCAGCGCGAGCATCATGAAATTCGCAACGAAGAACGCCAGGAAGATCGAATAGGCAATCTGCGGCTCGTCGGAGATGAAACTCGGGCTCGGAATGACGTCATGGATCAGCAGCGCGCCGAGCATGATCGCCGTCATGATGTCACCGGGAAGGCCAAGTGCCATCATGACGATCAATGCACCGCCGGCCGTGGCATTGTTGGCGGATTCCGGCGCGATAATGCCGTCGACGGCACCCTTGCCGAATTCGTCCGATTCCTTGCTGGTCTTCTTGGCCTGGTCATAGGCCAGAATGTTGGAAATCGTGCTGCCCGCCGCCGGAAGAACGCCGACAAAAACACCGATCAGCGACGAGCGGATAATGTTGCCCCAGCGGCTGAGCACCTGGCGGGCGGCTCCCAGGTAATCGATATGAACCGCGTGCGCCTCGTTTCCGCCGAGCCGCTGATGCGCTTTTTCGGATGTCCGCACGTCGCCCAGAAGACGGCTGAAGGCGAAGAGACCAACCAGCACCGGCAGGAACGCAAAGCCCTGCGTGACCGGATCGAACCCGAAGGTAAAGCGCGGCTGGCCGAAGACCACGTCACTGCCGATCGTGGCAATCAGCAGGCCGAG
>JGI12316J14372_10005345_pt1 | contig 10205 bp, 9 predicted proteins | sample MarCyaLeptolynsp_FD_14372 | JGI IMG/M metagenome (IMG submission 14372) | reverse complement strand
AGCCAATTAATTTTAATGGTCTAGAAGTCAAAGTAAGTGGTAATGTTGCTACGGGCGATGAATTCACAGTGAATGCAAGTCGCAATCAAGATATTTTCCAGACACTAAGTGATTTGATTAGTACTTTATCGATTAGTCCTTCTGATGAGGCTAATCAAGCCCAACAAATTCAAGGTTATCAGCGTGCGCTTGGTGACCTGGACTTGGCAATTGGTAATATACTGGACGTGCGTACATCTGTGGGTACACGGCAAAATGCCTTAGAGGCAGCTAATGATGAAGCATCCAGTGCAAAACTTGGTTTGCAGCAGACATTGTCTGAAATAGAGGACGTTGATTTGGCTGAAGCGATTAGTCGGCTCTCATTTGAAACAACCACATTAGAGGCTGTGCAGGCAACATTTGCCAGTATACAAAGACTAAGCTTATTCAGCTTTTTACGTTAATAGCATTTATTGCTCGCACGTAACCATTTATCGTGAAATATTGTTAGGTCAGGGGAAAATAGCTAAATATTTTCTTTTGTGCTTGTTGGTGTTTTGTTTGTTTAGTTCGAATTATGTGTTCGTTTATTCCTGATATCGCAGCGTATATCTGTTTACACAATATTTAGTTTTTGATCTTAAAGTTTTTTTATCTACCGCCGATAGTCTACGCCAAGGGCAAGGCGGCAGTGTCTTTTGATTTAACTCCGCAGTGTCATCAATTAATTTGAACAGACTAAAACTTTATAGGTTTTTTTAAGGAGTTTCCACAATGCCACAAGTAATTAATACTAACCTGTTCTCGTTGAATGCTCAGCGAAACTTAAATGAAACGCAAAATGCATTAGGTACTTCGCTGCAACGTTTATCCTCTGGTTTGAGGATTAACAGTGCAAAAGATGACGCTGCCGGTATTGCTATTGTTGAACGGTTTACTACACAGATTCGTGGATTAAACCAGGCTGTGCGTAATGCTAATGACGGTATTTCTTTCGCACAAACCGCTGAAGGTGGTTTGGGTAATGCAACGGATAACTTGCAACGAATTCGTGAGCTTGCAGTACAAGCGGCTAACGATACCAACACAGTTTCTGACCGTGAAGCACTAAACAACGAAGCTCAACAGTTGATTTCTGAAGTTCGTCGAATTGCCAACTCTACACAGTTTAATGGCCAGAACGTTCTTGATGGTTCTGCGCCAACGTTAACTTTCCAGGTTGGTGCAAACCAAAACCAGACTATTTCTGTAACAGGTGTTGATGCCCGTGCAGAAGTACTAGGTGCTCGTGTTTCTACATCGGGTTCCATTGACCGTACTGCAATTGATGCAACTATCGCGGCTGATGACATTGTTCTTAATGGTGTTGCAGTTGATTTGAGTGGTTTGGCTGCTGGTGATTCATTGGATAATGTTGTGAATCAAATTAACGCAGTTTCAGGCACTTCAGGCGTAAAAGCGCAACGTGCGACTACAGTGGCAACTGCTGATTTAACAGCGGTCGCGGGAGATGTAACTATCAACGGTGTAACTGTAACATTGCTTGCTGGTGCTGGTAACGCGGCAACTGACCTTGCGTCTCTGAATGCCGTTGCTGCACAGACAGGTGTTACTGCAGTAGCAGGTGCTGCAGCAGGTGATTTTTCACTAACTAATACTGATGGAACAGATATTGTTATTGGTGGTACTGGCCTAGGTGCTGCACAAACTGTGTCTGCTGGTATCGTTTTGGCAGGTGATGTATCAGAATCAAATACAGACTTTTCTGTTGCAGGTACATTTACTGTAGAAAGTGGTAATGCATTAGGAGCGGCTCAGGCAAACAACTCTGTGACTGCAACTAATGTTTTGACTCAGGTTGATGCCGCAACTGCATTGTTAACCATTGATTTTGCTTTAGACCAGGTTAACGGTCTGCGTTCAGAGTTAGGTGCGGTTCAATCTCGTTTTGAATCAACTATTTCTAACTTGCAGATTACTTCTGAGAACCTGACTGCAGCACGTTCGCGAATTCAGGATGCTGACTTCGCTGCAGAAACTGCTGAATTAACACGTACACAGATTCTGCAACAGGCTGGCCTGTCAATTGTATCTCAGGCTAATTCATTACCGCAGTCAGTGTTGTCACTACTTCAGTAATTTTAAAGTACCGATATTACGTCTGGGAGAATTTCCCGGGCGTAATATCATTTCTAGTGAGAGTGAGTTATGACTAATCAAATATTCTCAATAGGAAATGTGATAGATGCAAATCGCTCTTTCACACCATCGAATCAAAGTGATCGATCAGGCAATGGACTTGCCTCTGTAGTACCTTTAAAAACAACATCAAATGTTGAGCGAGCAGAGCCTAGTATTGGTGAAATCAAGCAGCAAGCAAAGCAATTGAATGAATTTATTAAGCAATCACAGCTTAATCTTGAGTATTCCGTAGATGATGAGAGTGGTTTTATTGTCATTACAGTAACGGAAGAGGATACCGGCAAATTTGTCCGGCAAATTCCTGCCGAAGAGTTCATCGCAATCGTCAGCCTTTTCAATCCTGACCCAGTAAATCAAGAAGTTACCTCAGGATTGTTAATTGCAGATAAGGTCTAGAACACTAGGCATTATTCTTGCAAATTACTTAAGAATCTATAACGGCTAATTATTTATATTATGGCGGGTTCTATCACTTCATTAGGTATTGGTGCGGGCATTGACCTTGAGTCATTACTATCTAATATACTTCAAGCCGAACAGAGACCCCTGATATTATTAGAAGGGCGCAAAATTACGGCGCAGACTAAAATAAGTGCGCTTGGCCAAGTGAAAAGCACACTTTCTGATTTCCAGACTGCGGTAAAAGCTTTAGCAACAGAAGAATCATTCAGAACCGTTACTGCCAGTAGTTCAGATGATGATGTATTTACAGCAAGTGCTTCTGGTGCAGCAGTAACATCTTCCTATGACATCAATGTCACCCAGGTGGCAACAAACAATCGTACGGGTACACAAATAATTGCAGATAAAACAGCTGCATTAGGAACCGGTTCTATACAGATTACCGTAGGAACAGATTCGTTTTCATTAGATATAGATTCCTCAAATAATTCGCTAGAACAAATTCGTGACGCGATTAATGGCCGATCCAAACAATACTGGTGTTAGTGCCAATATTATTAATGTCGATGGCGGTGCCACACTAATATTAACAGCCAATGAAACAGGTTTAGCTAATCAGATTACCGTGGCTGTGACAGATGATGATGCAAATAACACTGATAATGCTGGATTATCGCAAGTTGTTTTCGGTCTGACAGAAATTGATGCGGCACAAGATGCTATTTTCACTGTTGATGGTTCCACGGTGACGCGTACTAGTAATGAGATTGACGATGTTATTGATGGGGTGACTTTATCCTTAATAGGTAATGGTACCGGAACATTGAATCTATCTGAAAATAAAACTGTCGCCAGTGGCAAGATTTCCGCTTTGGTAGACGCTTATAATCAATTTTCTTCAGCTATAGACGCACAACGGGGAACGACCTTATCAGGTGAAGCATTATTGTTGACTTTGGAGAACCGCGTGCGTGGTCAGTTCTCTGCCCCTTATGGTGATAGTAGTTCGCAAATTAGCCAACTATTTGAGGTGGGTATTTCGTTTGATGAAGATGGTATTGTCAGCTTTGATAAAAGTAAATTTGATGACCTAAGTGTCTCCAACTTTGATGATTTGCAGGCGTTATTTACTGATCAAGATAATGGCTTTATTGCCAGTCTTGATGGTTTGATCGAATCATATTTACAGAGTGATGGATTGATTGATGCGCGCACCAAAGGATTAAATACAACGCTTGACACTATTAATGACGATATTGAAACCGCAGAATTACGTTTGATACGAACAGAAGAACGATTGCGTGCCCAGTTTGTTTCGTTAGACGTACTAACAAGTCAGCTGAGTGCAACAAGTACATTTTTAACAACACAATTAGCCAATTTACCTGGTTTTGGCAATAACGATAATTAGGAGAGATTAATGACAATGAACGGACGCTTAGCAGTAGACAGCTACTCCAATATGGGTGCTTATGGACAAGTTGAGCAGGCCGATGGCCATGAGTTAATAAGATTGCTGTACGTTACTTTAATAACTCGTATTGCAGAAGCAAAGCATTGCATTGAAGTTGGCAATATTAATGAAAAAATTGTTAAGTTGACTAAGGCGTTAAATATTTTAGATGGTCTAAGAATGGCGCTGAACCACGAAGAAGGCGGAGACATCTCGGCTAATCTTGATGACTTATATGATTATATGCAACGCCAGTTGGTCCAGGCTAATGCGCATAACGATATTGAAATTCTTGATGAAGTAAAAGGGCTGGTAGAAGAAATTAAGAGTGCCTGGGTACTTATACCTGCAGAGTTAAGAAAGTAAAGTGATGAACACCGAAGAAAGTTTACAACAGCAAATCACGCATGCCATCACTGCCAGCGAAAATATTATAAATTGTTTGCATGAAGGTGATTTTGAAGCGGCAAAAAAATATGATTTGGAACGTGCAAGCTTTATTCGCGCCTTATCAAAATATCAAAATCTTGACGACCTGGTGCCTAAATATGGTGCGCAGCTGGAAAAGTTATCTGAGTTAAATACGTCTATACTTGCAATCAGCGGGAAATTACGCGACGAAGTTTTGACACAAATTACTGCTGAACAAGCAAATAGAACAAGGCATGAACAATATCTTCAGCATCAAGGACTTTAATTGAGTAAATATACCTATCAGTTTATGCGTAAGCTAATTTAGGTCATTACTTAAATAGAGTTTAGTCCAGATAGTAACTAGGTGAGCTAAGTTTATGAATAACATGGACTTATCAATAAATAATCGTTAATATTTGTTTTCTGTTAAGTAATGGTTGATTAATTTACTGATAATTCTCAATAAATTTGCAGTTCATTATGTATAACTACTGGTTTATTAGGGAAATGTAGAATATTATTCAGTGACGTTTAATTGCCATTAAGTGTCATAAAAACTCCATAAAACAATTAAAACAATAAATGGAGTGTGTAACGAACGTTGGAGGGAAATTCGTCATGCGAAGTGTAATTGAAGATCAGCAGCACCAAGCCGGTAGCGCTGAGACTAAAGAAACCGTTGCTGCGAGGCGTCGACGCAGTAAGTCGTTTTTAGACGGGCATAGTCATGCCATACAAAATGTTTGTAAGCTGGTAGAACATGTAGCAGCGACTACTGCGAATGTTCTAATTCTTGGTGAATCAGGTACCGGCAAAGAGTTAGTTGCACGTGCAGTTCACTCATTTTCCAATCGCGCAAAAAATCCTTTTGTTCCCGTCAATTGTGCAGCTATACCTTCAGAGTTGCTTGAAAGTGAGTTGTTCGGCCATGAAAAAGGTGCTTTTACGGGGGCCATCACTGCACATAAAGGCAGATTTGAGTTAGCCCAGTACGGTACAATTTTCTTGGATGAAATAGGCGATATGGACTTGCAAATGCAGGCCAAATTGCTACGTGTATTACAAGAAAAAGTATTTGAGCGGGTGGGTGGTACCAAGCCTATACAGGCTGATGTACGTATTGTTGCGGCAACGCATCGTAATTTAGAAGAAATGGTTGCGAGTGGGGAATTCCGTGAAGATCTTTTCTATCGTCTTAACGTTTTCCCAATTGATATGCCTCCCCTGCGGCGACGTGTTGAAGATATTCCGGCATTAATTTGTGCTATTACTGACCGGCTAAAACGTGATAGTGGTGCAAATTTTTCATTAACTAATGACGCAGTCAAAATTTTAGCTAATTATCCTTGGCCAGGTAATGTAAGAGAATTGTCTAATCTCATTGAACGTTTAAGTATACTTTATCCCAACAGTTCAATAGATTCATTGCAACTTCCAGAAAAACTACGCAATAAAGCTTCAGTTAATCCCTCCTCTCCTGAAGTCGAAGATAATGACATTGGCTTTATCGAACAAATTGTTGAGCCATTTGCGGTAGAAGAACCAACACCGGCTTTGCATGCATACGGGCATTTGCCTGAATCTGGGTTTGATCTGAAAAGCTACATCGGGGATTTAGAAGTACATTACATTCGCGAAGCGTTGGAAGCATCTAATGGTGTTGTTGCACAGGCTGCAAAACTGTTGGGTTTACGTCGCACAACATTAGTCGAGAAGCTGAAGAAGTACGGTATTCAGAGATAATGTTGTCGGTATTTTGGCATTTTTTTAATTAATAATCTTTAAGCTCTTAATTTATATAGATAAATTATTTTAGGCACGCTGTTTGCAAATAGCTAATTAACTGGCAGATGTTCTGCTCACTTTTATTAACTATTAGAAGCAAACAAAAGGGCGTGCTGTATGAGCGCAGTATCAAATTTATCGAATGCTGATCTACACCTTGCTTTTGAGCAATTCAATCAAATCTCAGAGCAATTCACTCATGCATATCAAGACCTAGAAGGTCGATTCAAACAGATTAAAAGTGAGTTGTCTGACACCAAAGCAAAACGTCTGCAAGAACTCGCCGAAAAAGAGCAACTAGCTAACCGTATGCAACTTCTATTGATGGCATTACCTATGGGGGTAATGGTGCTTGATAGTGAAGGTGTCATCCGTGAGTGCAACCAAGCTTCAACTGAACTATTAAATACGCCATTGCAAGGCTTGGTTTGGTCGCATGTCATCAAAAATTTATTCCCGCAACAGGCACAGACCGATATTAGCAGTCTTTATATTAATGGAAGGAATTTACATTTTTCTTCCAAGACTATTGTAGGGTCTAAGGACTCACTGGTACTAATTAATGATGTAACAGACCCTGTTACTCATGTTGATAGCATTAAAAGAAAAGAGCGCCTTGCATTTTTAGGTAATGCGATCGCATCCATTGCACATGATATAAGGACGCCTCTTGCCACATCATTTTTGTATTTATCAAATCTAAACAAAAAGTTAACAAATGAAGAAAACACTAAAATTGTAGATAAAATTAAATACAATTTAAAAACCTTAGAAAATACTATCAATAGCATGTTGCTATATGCCAAGGGTGGTGCTGATACATTTGAGTCAATGGAATGTAAAAAATGTTGTGAACTGATTGCGAGCGATCTATTTGAAATATTTCCTAGAGTCACCTTTAGTATACATGCGCAAGAAAATCTTAAGAATAAATACATCAAAGCAAATTTTGATGCCTTAATGACAGTGTTTAGAAATTTGATTTCAAATTCCCAGGCAGTATGTAAAGAAGATGTGGCAATTAAGATTAATTTTTTATGTGATGCGAATGATTTTATGAAAATCATCGTTTTGGACAATGGCCCAGGAATTGATTATGAAAACATTGAAAAAATATTTGAGCCATTTTTCACATCAAGAAAAAATGGCACAGGTTTGGGGTTGTCAATTGTTAAGTCAATTATTGACTCGCACCAAGGTGAGATAAGTGCCGAAAATACAACAATAGGTGCTCAATTTACCATTACGTTGCCTATGGAGTACACAGAATCGATGCCAAAACTGGATGTAAATAAATAATATGGCTAAGAACAGGGAGGATTTAATGTCAAAAACAACAGTATTGATTGTTGAAGATGATCAGGAATTATTACAGGCGCTATCTGATACATTAACTATTGAAGGGTATTCAGTGCATACAGCGAATACATTAGCTAAAGCTGTAGCAGTTCTCAATAAGAATGAAATTGACTTAATTATCAGTGACGTTAATTTCAATGATGAAGACTCGTTTGTATTGGAAACGGGAGTGGATTTGCTTAAATATACGCGTGAAAATTCTCTGTCTATTCCATTTGTTCTAATGACTGCTTATGCCACAGTGGATAAAGCAGTTGAAGCAGTTAAATTAGGTGCTATAGATTATTTGGTTAAGCCTTTTGAGGCGGAACAATTAATTACTATTGTAGAAAAAAATACTTTAACTAAAAATGACGATTCAATTTTTGTCGCCGTTGATGATGAAAGTGTACGTATAAAACGACTTGCTGCTCAGGTGGCATCCACTGATGTATCGATACTTATTAATGGTGAAAGTGGTACCGGTAAAGAAGTATTGGCAAGTTATATCCATCATTGTTCTGCGCGAACTGATGGACCTTTTGTGGCAATTAATTGTGCCGCGATTCCAGAGAATATGCTTGAAGCAATGCTGTTCGGCTATGAAAAAGGTGCATATACAGGTGCGCATACTTCTAATCCAGGTAAATTTGAACAGGCACAAGGCGGAACATTATTACTTGATGAGATTTCTGAAATGGATATTTCATTACAAGCTAAATTGTTACGTGTATTGCAGGAAAAGCAGGTTGAGCGCTTGGGAGGCAAGCAGGTAATTGATCTTGATGTAAGAATCTTAGCGACTACCAATAGAAACATAAAAAAAGAAGTTGAAGAAGCACGGTTTAGGGAAGATTTGTACTATCGCTTAAGTGTATTCCCAATCACACTTAAACCTTTGCGTGAACGCAAAGATGATATTTTGCCAATTATTGAATCGTTACTTTACAAATATAGAAATATTGCAGGTATGGCGACAATGTCTGATGCGGCAAAAGATAAGTTAGTGTCATATCGTTGGCCGGGTAATGTGCGTGAACTTGATAATGTCGTACAACGATCAATTGTACTTTCAAATGGTAACTTGATCTTACCCGAACATATTTATATTGAAGATGAAAAGCATGATGAAACAATTGAGATTAACCAAAATAGCTTAAAAGATAATGAAAGAAGTTTAATTTTACATGCTCTAAAAGAAGGTAAAGGCAGTCGCAAGCATGCTGCTGAAAAATTGGGTATCAGCCCTAGAACATTGCGATATAAATTGGCTAGATTAAAAGACGAAGGTGTTGAAGTTCCTTCAGCATTTGGTGTGGCGTAAGGAGAAAATAAACATGGATAAAATAAACTCTAATGAACTATTAAGCCAGTTACAGGTACTTGCGCGTAAAGTCCAACAAGGTGGCGACCAAAATATAAATAAAGATGCTAATGAAACAACTCAGTTTTCAGAATTGATGAAAGATTCGATTAATAAGGTTAACGAACAACAGAGTAAAGCGGGTGAATTAACTAAAGCATTTGAAATGAATGATCCAGATGTGCCTTTATCAACTGTAATGATAGAAATGCAAAAAGCACGGGTATCGTTTGAAGCCCTAAAGCAGGTCAGAAATCAGTTGGTAGATGCATATAAACAAGTAATGAATATGCCACTTTAATAATAAAATTAATAACAGTTTCTAAAAGAGGACAGTCATGGATGGCGATGTAAGCATTCAACAAAACGCTGTGATGCCTGATAAAGCAATGCGCATCACTAAAACGATAGTTTCTTCAGTGAGTACATTATTTGGTTTAGCGGCAGTATTGGCGCTAAGCGTCGCAGTGATTATGTGGGCGACAAAACCTGAATATTCGCCCATAGTGGATAATGTCTCTGATAGCGATATGAGTGCGATAACAAGTATCTTAGCTGCTAATAAAATACCTTATAAAATTGACAATAACTCGGGGGACCTGCTAGTTGCTAATAATAAGAGACAACAAGCAAGGTTACTAATATCTGCAGAAGGGTTGCCGAATTCAAGTCCGACTGGCTATGAGATGCTTAAAAAAGATACTACTTTGGGTACTAGTCAGTTCTTGGAAACTGCACGCTATCAACATGCACTTGAAACTGAGCTAAGTCGTTCAATTTCCTCAATGAGAAATATTGAAACGGCACGAGTTCACCTGGCGATACCTAAACGTACTGCGTTTATGCGCAAAAAAGACCATAGCAGTGCATCTGTAATGGTGAAAGTAGCTGGTGGCAGAAAGTTGGATAAAGAGCAAGTCAATTCGATTGCCCACTTAGTTGCATCAAGTGTTGCTTACTTGAAAGTGTCTGATGTCGCTGTCGTTGACCAGTGGGGCAATCTGCTTAATTCAAGCAGCATAGACAAAAGTATGGAGTTCTCGCAAAAACAATTTGACTATAAAAAAGAAGTTGAGTCACTTTACGTAGAGCGTATTGAGTCTATGCTAGCGCCTATACTTGGCTATGGCCGATTTAAAGTTCAGGTTAATGCTGATATGGACTTTACACGTGTTGAAAGTACACAAGAATTATTTGATTCCAGTCAGGATAAGATAAGAAGTGAGCAGATTATTGATCAACAGCAAGTCGGTGTACTTGGTGCTA
>JGI12316J14372_10005343_pt1 | contig 10211 bp, 9 predicted proteins | sample MarCyaLeptolynsp_FD_14372 | JGI IMG/M metagenome (IMG submission 14372) | reverse complement strand
TTAGACGGATCTCGAACGGCTTGTTTGACAGATTCGCCGTCAATCTCGCGGCGCAGAGCCATGACCAGTGCCTTGAAAACGGGTACTTGGCTTTCCTTTAGGGGAAAGTCTGCTTGTAGCAAATGCTCCAGTTCTCGTGCGAGACGCGATCCTTCCGCAAAACCAAAGGTTCCCAGCGTTCCCGCTAAACTATGAGCTGCCCGCCTTGCTCGATCTTGGCTGTTGGCGTTCAGAGCGCCTTTTTCTGCGGTAACTGCAGTTTCTGCCAGAAGGTTTAGATGGTCGAGGCTGGTTTGTTTGTGTTCCTTCCAAGCTTTTGCCAGCATTTTGAGGTGCTTCGCTTGTCTGCTGGCTTTTTGAGGTTGAGGTGGAGGAGGCGTTTCGGTTGCGGGTTCGGCTTCGCTACCAAACGATTTGAGGCGGTAGCCCAGTCCGTACACTGTTTCGATGAAGTTTTTGGGAGCACCTGCGGCTTTGAGCTTCTGACGCAATCCTCGCAGGTGCGATCGCATGGTCGCTTCGGCTGAAAACTCCTCCGACGACCAGAGGTTATCGAGAATGGCCCTCGCGCTCAAAACCTGGTAACTGTGGCGGAGAAAGAGTTCTAAGAGCGCGTATTCTTTGGGGGTCAGGGACAGCAGTTGGTCGTCATAGGTCACTTCACAATTGCTCGGATCGAGCGCGATCTTTTCCCAGGTGAGGAGAGGTAGGGTGTTTGAGTTGCTGCGACGCAATAAGGCGCGAATGCGAGCAATTAACTCGTCAACATCACAGGGTTTGGTCAACATCACAGGGTTTGACAACGTAATCATCGGCTCCAGCATCAAGACAAGCAATCTTATCCGTGCTGCTATCCCTCACGGTCAACATGAGGATGGGTGCTTCGCAGCCATGGGCGCGCAAGCGCCGACACAGACTCACGCCATCTAGCTTTGGCAGGATCAAGTCAAGGAGGATAATGTCGTAGTCAAAGGTCGAGCCGTAGGCCCAACCCACCTCGCCGTCAGCAACGCAATCAACCGTATAGTGGTGTTCGGCCAGCCGTTTGGCCAGGACTTCCATTAAAGATTCGTCATCATCAACCAACAAGATTCTCATGCGATCGCCTATAGCAGTTTTGACAGCGCCTCAATACCCGAAAATGCCGAGATATCTACCCTGAGAAGTATTTTACCGACTGACCTGCTTTCTCGGTTAAAGCAAAGCCTGACGAATTCAACGAGAATGATTCCATTGAATTATTTGTTTGTATAGTTGACTTTTTTTTAAATTATAATTATTCTTAGATACAACAAGATTAACGACAAACACCCGTTCATTTATCGCAGGAGAAAGCGCAAAACATGACTGTTATTGAGAAAGTCCCCGATGTCGTCTTCAAAACAAGAGTCAGAGACGAGTCTGTCCCCGGCCCCAACCCCTTCCGCTGGCAAGACCGCACCACCCAGGAGTTATTTGGCGGCAAGCGAGTCGTCGTCTTTTCCCTTCCTGGCGCGTTTACTCCCACCTGCTCTTCGACCCACCTTCCTCGCTACGAGGAACTCTACGATGACATCAAAGCTCAAGGTGTTGACGAAATCATTTGCATTTCCGTTAACGATGCTTTTGTCATGTTCCAATGGGGCAAGCAGCAGGGTGCAAAAAATGTTTTCCTCTTGCCCGATGGCAACGGCGAGTTTACCCGCAAAATGGGAATGTTGGTTGAAAAATCAAATCTCGGTTTTGGGATGCGTTCTTGGCGCTACTCGATGGTTGTTAACGATGGCAAGATTGAGAAAATTTTCGTCGAACCTGATTTTGGCGACAACTGTCCGACCGATCCCTTTGAAGTCTCCGATGCCGATACCATGTTGGCTTACTTAAAAGAGGCAAAATAGGCGGTTCTGAATCGTGGGGACGATCTTGAGGACACGCGATCGCAAGATATCCCTCTGGTGAGGAACAGAGTTATTGCTGTTCCTCTTTCTCTCCTTCTGCATCCCTCGCCCTTCTAGCGGGGGATTAAAATATCTATTTTTCGGGAGTTTTATGCATCATGAGTGATGACTTCGATTTATTTGTTATTGGTGCGGGATCGGGCGGCATTGCCACCGCCAGACGGGCCGCAGAGTATGGTGCAAAGGTTGGGATTGTAGAATACAGCCGCTTGGGAGGAACTTGCGTCAATCGCGGCTGCGTTCCCAAGAAGTTGATGGTGTACGCTTCCCACTTTCCCCAGCAGTTTGAGGAAGCGCAGGGCTACGGTTGGAGTGCGGTGTCGAGTACCCTAGATTGGGGGAAGATGATTGGAGCGGTTAACGATGAGGTGACGCGCCTCAACGGGATTTATCAGCGGATGCTGGATAATTCCAAGGTTGAGATAATACGCGGTTACGGTAAGTTTGTCGATTCTCACACGATCGCGATTAGCGACCCAGAAAGCGGTGCGGAGATTCGCAAAGTCACGGCAGAGAAAATTTTAATTGCCGTGGGGGGCAAACCTACAAAACCGGAGAATATTCCCGGCATTGAGCATGCCATTACATCCGACGATATTTTCCACCTCCCCGAACAACCCAAACGCATTGTTATTCTCGGCGGCGGTTACATTGGGGTTGAGTTTGCCTGTATTTTGAACGGATTGGGATCTGAGGTGACTCAGGTGATTCGTGCGGACAAGATTTTGCGCGGATTTGATGAGGATCTGCGTTCTGAGATTCAGGAAGCGATGCAAAAGCACGGCATTCGGATTGTTAACCAGATGCAGGATATTGCTCTGGAGAAGACGGAGGAGGGGTTGAAGCTGACGATCCGGGGAGAGGAAGAAAAAACGGTTGTCGCCGATGCGGTAAGTTTGGCGGCCACGGGACGTAGGCCCAATCTTGAGAATTTGGGGTTAGAGAACACGAAAGTGGAAGTTTGCAATGGCGCGATCGCGGCAGATGAGTATAGCCAAACGGCCGAACCCCACATCTTTGCGATTGGGGACTGTACCGATCGCATTAACTTGACCCCAGTCGCCATTAACGAAGGTCGGGCCCTTGCCGATACTCAGTTTGGGGGTAAATCCCGGACGATGAGCTACGAGAATATTCCCACAGCCGTCTTCTCAACCCCCGAAGCTGCAACGGTTGGCCTCACAGAAGCAGAGGCGAAGGAGACGTATGGCAAGGACGAGATTAAAATCTATCGCAGTAAATTCCGCCCCATGTACTACGTTCTACCGGGGAAAGAGGAAAAAACGTTGATGAAACTGGTTGTCGAGGAGAAAACGCAAAAAGTTGTGGGGGCCCACATGGTGGGGGAACACGCAGCAGAAATTATTCAAGGGGTGGCGATCGCGGTCAAAATGGGCGCAACCAAAGCGGATTTTGATGCGACGGTGGGCATTCATCCCAGTTCTGCCGAAGAGTTTGTCACCATGCGCTGACGCAACTGCAAATCGCTGGGTGAGCGATCGCCCACCACCATCCGCCTGTAGGGGCAGGTTTCACGAATCATTACAGGTCTCAACGGGAAAATGCTGCTAAAAACCTGCCCAATCTTGACAATAGACCGACATTCAGGCAGGTTTTGATTTCCAATGATTCGTGAAGGTTTGTGGCGACTCAGCTAAACCTGCCCCTACCAGGGATTTTGACGATAGCATGAATGCCATAAATGCCAGGATGTCTGCGGGGTTCGTGCCATGTCTAACAAATTTTGGATGTCCAGTTCTCTTGCTGCCTTCTGTTGGCTCCAAATTTTCGGCAACGCACCCACCCTAGCCCAACCCATCACCCTTGATGGCAAACAATCTTGAAGATAATCTCACCCTCATTGTCCGGCCGCGTTAATCTGGTGGGGCGATATTCTGTCGCAGTCTATCGCTCGCCCGGAGCTAAAGGCAAAGCGACCGCAAAGGTGGTTTGACCCGGTACGGACTCAACGTCGATCCGGCCGTCGTGCTTGTCAACAATTTTCTTGACAATATCCAATCCCAAACCGCTTCCCTCCCCCGCTGGTTTGGTGGTGAAGAAGGGTTCAAAAATTTGAGTCTGGATCTCTGCAGGAATGCCGCAACCAGAGTCAGCGATCTCGACGATCGCCTCTTCCCCTTGAGAAAACACTCGAATCGTTAAGCGTCCGGAACTTCCCATCGCTTGCAAAGCGTTGTGAATGAGGTTTGTCCACACCTGAATGAGATCGTCGGGGTAGCACCAAACGGGAGGAATGGGTTGGTAGTCGCAGTTGACTTTTATCCCTTTTTTGAGTTGATTGCGATACAGCTCTAGGACGGTATCGATCCCTTCGGTAATTTGAGTCGGTTGCTTTTCGCCTTCGGTGTTATAGCGTGCATAACTTTTGAGGGCAAAGACAATTTTGGAGGCTCGCTCCACCGCTGTCATAATATTTTGGCTATTGCGCTGGAGGCGCGTCAGGTTGTATGCAAATTCGAGAATCCAATCGCGATCGCTCGTCGCGAACAAGGGAATAATATCATCAACCTCTCGCTCAATCCCCATATCAACAAGCGTATCGGCAATGGAACGCGCGCTTTCGATTTTGCGCTCTTGCAGTTTTTGGCTCAGGGTTTGCTTGAGGCGGCGCTTTTCTCGCGAGGTGAGTTGGGTTGTGTTTTGGAGCGATCGCTCTAGCAGGATGAAAAATTGCGCCTGTTGCTCCATGCTCAGGCGATGAAAGAGGTGAGGAAGTTGGGGAAGGGAAGCTTCGAGGGCTTTGGTCGTGTTGCTCGAAGAGGCGCGAATAGCTCCGAGAGGGGTGTTGATTTCGTGGGCAACTCCGGCAATGAGCTGTCCGAGAGCTGCCATTTTCTCGGCTTGGATCAGTTCGGCCTGGGTGGCTTGCAGTTGTTTGAGAGCGAGGGCCAGCTCTTCGTTTTTTTGCCGCAGCGATCGCTCGGCCTTTTTGCGATCGCTGATGTCGATCGACAGGGCCAGCAAGCACTCTTCGCCGCCAATTTCAATCGTTTCTGCCGAGAGCAGCGCTGTTTTTACCTCGCCAGACTTGGTGCGAAAATCAAACTCGTAATTGCAGACAGCGCGATCTTCCTTCAGCAGTTGAAAGAGGCGATCGCGTTCTTCGAGGTGAACCCACAAGTTGAGGGCCTTGGTGGTTCGGCCAATAATTTCCGCGCGATCGTAGCCGGTAAATTCGCAAAACGTTTCATTCGCATCAATATGCCGTCCGTCTTTGAGGGTCGTAATCGCCATGCTGCTGGGGTTCAACCGAAAGGCTTTTGAGAACTTCTCTTCCGACAAGCGCAGCGCTTTCGCCGCTCGCAACCGTTCCCGCTTTGTCTGGATTTGCAAAACCCCAAGCGTGGCGAGGAGATTAACCCCCATCGCGCCGATGAGTAGGACAAAATAAATATTGACTCCGTTGGGGGAGAGGGAGCGCATCAGTCCGCCAAGCGCTGCAATTTGCAAAATCCAGGCTGCAACAACAGCGACTTGCAGGACAAACTTACCGGAAAGTTGAACGGTTAACCGGTACAGATATTTAATCAGCATTGAGTGGGTCGCTTATGGGCTTTGGCGTACAATCCTGGGCGATGGGGAGCATGACCGTAAAGGTGGTTTGACCGGGGACAGACTCTACTTCAATCGTACCGTTATGCTTGTCGATAATTTTCTTGACAATATCCAACCCCAAGCCGCTTCCTTCGCCGGCGGGTTTCGTGGTGAAGAAGGGTTCAAAAATTCGCGCTTGAATTTCTGGGAGAATGCCGCAGCCGCTGTCTGTCATTTGCACGAAGACGCGATCGCCTTGTTGCTCGACGACAATGGCCAGCGTTCCCGCCGTTCCCATCGCCTGAATGGCATTGTGAATGAGATTTGTCCATACCTGAATGAGTTCGTCTGGATAGCAACAGGTAGACGGTAAGGATGTGTACTTGCGGCTGACTTCAATCCCCTGTTTCAGATGGTTGTGATAGAGTTCGAGGACGGTATCGATACCCTCGCAAATTTGGGTCAACTGCTTGTCTCCCGTCGAGTCGCGACGAGCGTAGGTTTTGAGAGCCGCAACAATTTTGGAGACTCGCTCGGTGGCAGAGAGAATCGTGTTCGTATTGCGCTGGAGTCGGGAGAGATTGTAAGCGAGTTCGATCGTCCAGGTACTATCGGGGGTTTTCAAGAGAGTTAGAAAGGGGGCGATGCGATCGCACCCTCCCATATCAACGAGGGTATCGGCAATGCGTTGCGGACGTTCAATCTCGGCTTCTTCACATTGGCGCACCAGATCGCGCTTGAGCTGGCGTTTTTCTCTGGAGGAACGCTGAGCCAGATCGCGGCGCGATCGCGCCAGCAGCTCGAAGAATTGGCGTTGTTGCTCGTCGGAGAGGCGTTGAGGGAGTTGGGGCAATTGCTCAAAGGCACCTTGGAGCGCTTGGAGCGTGTTACCAGAGGATGCTTGAATGGCCCCCAGAGGCGTATTGATTTCGTGAGCGACCCCGGCCAGAAGCTGTCCGAGAGTTGCCATTTTTTCGAGCCGCATAAGCTGGGCCGTTGAGAGAGGGGGGAGATCGCACTCCTGCGTCGTTCTTTCAGAAATCAACCATTGGGAATATTTCTCTGCCAGCACCCGAACTTTCGTTGGCTCCGAACTGCGATCGTAGCAGCGGCATGGCCCTGACATTAATGATGCTGGCCGACCCCAAGCCTTACCGCAAAGGGTTTATCCGCTTGTTTCCCGCTTTCTATCGGCGGCGAGTAGATGAAATTTTGGTTGCGTGCGATCGCGACTTGCGAGGATGGCTGACGGGACTGTTGTTTAACATGGCGGCGATCGGCCTGCTGACCTTCATCGGACTGCTGATCTTGGGAATTCCCCTTGCCTTTGCTCAAGCGGTTCTCGCCGGAATTTTTACCTTAATTCCCAATATTGGCCCGGTTCTCAGCGCGATTCCCCCCATTGCGATCGCTTTTCTCGAAGATCCTTGGAAGCCCCTCGCCGTCATTATCTTGTACGTTGTCATTCAGCAAGTTGAGAGCAACATCTTAACCCCTTGGGTCATGGCCAAACAAGTTTCCTTGCTCCCAGCCTTCACCCTGCTGGCCCAAGTTTTTGTGGCCAGTATTTTCGGGATTTTAGGACTCTTCATTGCTCTCCCCCTCGCGGTTATCGGTCGCGTGTGGCTCGAACAGGTTCTTATCAAAGATGTGCTAGAGCCATGGCGTTCTCCGAAACCTTCTCCCGCACCGCCACAGAAAGCCACAGAGCCGTCTCAAGAGACAAACGATCCCCAAAACTCATTTCCTTTAACCTAGACACTCACGGCGACAAAATTGATGGCTCCTCAGAGGACGCAATCGCGAACGGCTGGGTTGTGCTGTCAGGTGAATTCGACAATTTTCATTTATAGATAATCTAAGACAAATTGTATTGCAAGAGGTTGAGGCAGCTCATCCTGAACTTCTAAGGAAATCTGAAGCTCGTAATCATAGTTTTGCAAAAAGTTGTATTTGATTTTAGATCCATCATGACTCCTCGAATTAGCATTCATTTTCTTGAAGATACTGCCGCACTCGAAGCCTTACTCGAAGCCGTTGCCACCACCGGCTATTCTCGCTATCCGGTGACGGGAGATTCGCTGGATGATATTCGCGGCACAATTGACTTCAAAGAATTGGCTCGGCCGCTTGCTCAAGGCAATCTTAACCTCAAAATGTCCATTAAACCGTGGGTCAAACCCGTTCGCTTTGTGCCGGAATTTACCCCGTTGAGCGAACTGCTCTCCCTGATGCAGCGATCGCGCCTCGAAATGGCGATCGTTGTTGATGAGTTTGGCGGGACGGCGGGACTGATCTCCTTCAGAGATTTGATTGATGAAATTATTGGTTGCGATCTCGCACTCAACGATTCTGAGGAAGTTGCGCTGCAAATGCTCGACGAGCAAACCTTTTTAGTACAAGCACAGATGAATCTGGAAGATACGAACGAACTCCTCGAACTCGATTTACCACTGGCTGAGGAGTATCAAACCCTCGGCGGTTTTCTGCTCTCTCAGTTTCAAAAAATACCGACCCAAGGAGAAACACTTCGCTATCAAAACCTCGATTTTACGATTGTTTCGGCAGACGGCCCTCGCTTGTACCAAATTCGCATTCACCGCTGCGAACCGGAGATTGAGGAGTCTGATTGATATCAGTTTATGATGGCTACAAGAATCTATGGCGAGCAATTATTTTCAAGGGAGGAAGTGCAAGAACAATATGGCAAAAGCAAAAACAGTCACGCATTTTGTAGCCGTCAGCGACCTCTCGAAGCCGGTGGCCGAACAAGAAGGGGTGTTGTTGGAAGTTGAAGGACGCGGCGGAGATACGGAAAAAAATCGCGCTAAAGCCCTAGAGTTAGTCAATCAGATGTGGGAAAACGGGGAAATTGAAGCGGATAAATTCCCCGATGGGATTGCTCCGGATAATCTATTTTACGTCCCGCCTCAGAGCGCTCAATTGCGATCGCCTCAAGCGCTCAATCAAGACTCTCCCCTTCCCCCAGTGGTTCGGGGAGCGCAGGAAATTATTCAACTGACGAAGTTGCAAATTGAAACCCAAGAAGCGGCCCGAGAAGCCGAACCCTACACTCCCATTATCGCTGCCGTTCTCGATCGCTCTCGCCCTTTAACCCCGGAAGAGAAGGATCTGGCGAAAGAGAAAAAGTACGGCAAAATCATCGAGCGGTTGGGGTACGCGATCGCCTCCCAAGAAGAGTATCGGGAAACGTGTACGGGGAATGGGAAGTTAATCCTCAACGCGATCGCTTGGCAACTGGGTCAAGACGACCGTCCGTAAAGCGCGTCCGATCCAAATTATTCCCAGATTTTTCCGTAATCTTCACGATCGCTACTGTAGTATAGAGGAAGTTGTTTGGTGCTACACAGGAGCCACCATCATGATTCCTCTCAGAAACATTCGCAACATCGGCATTTCTGCCCACATCGACTCTGGGAAAACCACCTTGAGCGAGCGGATTTTGTACTACACGGGAAAAATCCACAAAATTGAGGAGGTTCGCGGTGGCGGCGACAATCCAACCATGGACTACATGGAGTTGGAAGGCGAAAAAGGCATCACCATCAACCTCCGCCGCCACAACCTGCGTTTGGAATGACTACCACATTGACCTTATTGACACTCCCGGCCACGTAGACTTCACGATCGAAGTCGAGCGGGCCCTGCGCGTTCTCGACGGCGCAATTATGGTACTGTGTGCCGTTGCTGGCGTGCAGTCCCAGTCCATCACCGTCGATCGGCAAATGAAACGCTATCGCTTGCCGCGTCTGGCTTTTATCAACAAGATGGATCGAGCGGGGGGCAACCCATTTAAGGTTGTCCGGGCCCTCCGGGACAAGCTCAACCTCGACCCCGTCCTGCTGCAATACCCCATCGGTTCGGAAGACGAATTTAGGGGTGTTATCGACCTGATTGCGATGGAAGCCAGCTATTTTGAGGGTGAGAAGGGGGAAATTTGGGTGAAGCAGCCAATTCCCCTTGAATTGCAAGAGAAAGTGGAGGAAGCGAGGGCCGCACTTCTCGATCGCGTTTCCTTCTTCTCTGAGGAGATGATGGAGAAGATGCTGGCGGAGGAAGACGTTCCTTCCGAACTGATTTGGGACACCCTGCGTCGAGCAACTTTGAGTCTGGAAATTGTTCCCGTCCTTATGGGGTCGGCGTACAAAAATAAGGGCGTACAAAACCTGCTGGATGCAGTCACTCTATATCTTCCCTCGCCGCGCGATCGCCAAGTGGTTACCGCTACAGAAATCTCAACTGGGGAAGACGTTCCCGTCCCGGCCGATCCAACGGCCCCCGTGGTTTCCCTCGCTTTCAAACTCACCGATGACGAGTACGGACAGCTTACCTACATCCGCCTCTACGCGGGAACCTTAAAGAAAGGGGACAAACTACTCAATGCGCGCACCCAGAAGAGCGTGCGAGTCAGCCGGATTATCCGCTTGCACGCCGACGAACGGCAGGACATCGACTCCGCAACCGCTGGCGATATTGTCGCCCTTATGGGGGTAGACTGCGCCTCTGGGGACACGCTGTGCGGCGAAGGGGCTAACCTTTCCCTCGAAGAAATGTTTGTTCCCGAACCCGTAATCACCCTCGCGATCGCGCCCAAATCTCAGGACGATGCGGCCCGCATGGGCTTGACCTCCGGTGAGGTAAAAACCTGTGGGATTGCCCAAAGCATCACAGGTGGCGTGAATCTTAGTGCTTATTCCC
>JGI12316J14372_10005341_pt1 | contig 10212 bp, 6 predicted proteins | sample MarCyaLeptolynsp_FD_14372 | JGI IMG/M metagenome (IMG submission 14372) | reverse complement strand
CGGCGCGAGCGCGAGCTCTTGGAAGATCATCGCCACGCCGCGGCGGCGGGCGTCGAGCGGATCGGCGGGTGCGTAAGGCTCGCCGTCGAGCTGCATTCGGCCGGCGTCGGGCTGATGCACGCCTGCGAGCACCTTCATCAGCGTGGACTTGCCGGCGCCGTTCTCGCCGATGAGCGCGTGGACCTCGCCGGGCTGGACGGAGAAGTCGACGCCGTCGAGGGCCTTGGTGGCGCCGAAGGCCTTGCGGACTCCGGTCATGGTGAGGCGCGGCGGCATGGGTCCTTGCGACGGGCGCGACGACCGGAGGTCGCCGTGGCAAGCCCGGAGGCTTGCTCCATGGGCTCGTTCCATTGTGCCTGATTGGGGGAGCCCTGCATCGTGCAGTCTACAATCGACAAGCGGCCACCAGCGGATATGGCTAGGGAAGCTCAGTGCCCGTCGGAGCCGATCTGCGGGATGAGGCAGGGGACAATAGAGCAATGCCATTGGGGACCGAGTTGGACAGAACCCCTAGCAGTCAGTTTCTCTTTTCGCTCGTCTTGGATTGTCGCGGCGGCACATCTACTTGGCAGACTATCGCGCGAAATCCCTCCGAGGCTTGGCTTTCGTGGGCGCGCACTGCACCACTCGAGACATCGGATTGGGTGCTAAGCGTCGCGGAACTTCAATCGGTACTTGGGCTTGTGCTCCAGAGTCTTGAGCTGACTGGGGAACCAGTCCAAGTCTCGGGGCTAACCAACGTGTGGTATGGCCAGATTTCCATCGGTGACGCCATTCTCGCGGTTCACATTGTCCGAACAGACCAGACGATCAGCGCCAATCGCACAGGCATTGGCTGCATTGGAGATTCCGGGCGGATTGATCACTAGCTTCGGCCCAACGGAAGTCGCCGGATTCGGATCGACTTCTCTGTAGCTGTAACTGCGGCTCCAGCCCGAAGGTCGTCATAGGCGGCTTCGCAAACTGCGGCGATTCGATCGGCCGCCAACTCCGCGCCGAGCCCCTCCTGCCTGATGCGCACCACGGAAGGGGAGCCGGCAGCTCGGCGGGCGAGAATCGAATGGAAATCGCTGTCCAGAGTAACGATCGATCGACTTTGCGCCGTGGCTGCCTCGAGTATCGCCTCGTCCGATGCTTGCTGGAGGCCCATCTGAGAGACGTGGACGACATCCCAACCTTGGGCCCTGAGTCGTTGAACAACGCCAAACGGGACACCCTGATCGAGGAGTAACGGGATCACGCGGCTGGAAAGTCAAGAATACGGTCTTCAAGAGAAGCGGCTGCGTATGCCAACGCTGCTTGTACGTCCGCCTCTTCGAGGTCCGGATACTCCGCAAACAACTCTGCTCGGTTGGGATAGAGGGCAAGCGCCTCGATCACCCGGCGGACAGTCAGTCGCATGCCGCGGATACAGGGTTGACCGTTGAGTTGATCCGGCTGCACCGTGATCCGCTCGCTGATCAAGTCATGGGCTCGCTCGGCCATACCTAGTTAAGAATCTAGCGCTCCAGCGCGAATTCGTCCATAAGGAAGAACGTCGCCCGACGGCCCCACGCCGCTCGCGTGGACGCGCGCACTACGACGGCGGCGCCCAGCTTCGGATTAGGTCCGACAATTGGCGCAACCTTTGCAACAATCCCGGCAGCAGCTCCAGCCGCAGCGCGTTCGCGCCGTCGGACAGCGCGCGCTCCGGCGCCTCGTGCGTCTCGAAAAACATACCGTCGGCTCCGGCGGCGACTCCGGCGCGCGCCAGCGTCTCAATGAACTCCGGCTGGCCGCCGCTCTTGCCCTTCGCTGCGCCCGGCAACTGCAGACTGTGCGTCACGTCCAGCACGACCGGATAGCCGAGGTCGCGCATTATTTTCAGTCCGCGAAAATCTACAACCAGATTCTGGTAGCCAAAACTCGAGCCGCGCTCGGTGAGGATGATGCGTTCGCCGCCGCCGGCGACGACCTTCTCGGCGGCGTAGCGCATGTCCCACGGCGCCAGGAACTGCCCTTTCTTGATGTTGATCACGCGCCCGGTACGACCGGCCTCGACCAGCAGGTCGGTCTGGCGGCACAGAAAAGCCGGGATCTGGAGCACGTCGCAGACCTCCGCCGCCGGGCCGGCCTGGGCGGCTTCGTGGATGTCGGTCAGCACCGGCAGTCCGGTCTCGGCCTTCACGGCGGCCAATATCCGCAGGCCTTCGCTCAAGCCAGGCCCCCGATAGGACGATGAGCTTGTACGGTTGGCCTTGTCGAAGGAGGCCTTGAAGATCGCCGGCAATCCGGCTTGCTCGGCGGCGGACTGGACGGCGCGGGCGATCGAGAGCGCGTGCTCTTCGGACTCGATTACGCACGGGCCGCAGATGATGAACAGAGGCGCGCCGTCACCTGCCTGGACGCCGCGGATGTCGAAGCTTTTCGGTGGACGCATTTGCAGTCTCTATTGTTCCCCAACCAGCGGGGCTTGACCGCTCCAGGCCAGGGTGGTCTGATGAGTAGCTGGGAGGGCGTTTCTTTCAACGCCCGTTCTTTGTAGTGGGGCTCGCATGTTGAAACCCAGCCACTGGCCGGCGGATATGAACCTGGCCTTTGTAGAAGGCCTGTATACCGATTATCTCCAGGATCCGTCCTCCGTCTCGGAAGAGTGGAGGAGCTATTTCCAGGAGGTCTCCCCGGAGCAGCCGCGTCCGGTCAACGGAAGCCGCAAGCGTTCCATCATGGCCGTGCCGGCGGCGATGTCGAAGATCCAGCCGCCGCCCCGACCGGCCGGCCGCGTCTCCGCCGACGTGCCCGTGGAAGCGGCGATCGGGCTGCAGGACCGCGTGGACAAGCTCGTGCGCGCCTACCGCGTGCGCGGCCACATGATCGCCCACATGGATCCGCTGGGCCTGCCGCGCTCGTCGCCGCCGGAGCTGGATCCCTCCTACTACGGTCTGTGGGATGAAGACATGGATCGTCGGATCTCCCCGACGACCCTTTCGGGCTGTCGGGCCGACACGCCGCGCACCGTCATCGAGCGGCTGCGCGAGACCTATTGTCGTTCGATCGGCGTGCAGTTCATGCACATCGACGACATGACCGAGCGCGAGTGGCTGCAGAAGCGCATGGAGGGCTCCGGCAACCGCCTGCAGTTGAGCCCCGGCCGTCAGCGGCTGATCCTCAAGCGCCTGACCGACGCGGTCATGTTCGAGGAGTTCATCCAGAAGAAGTTCGTGGGAGCGAAGAGCTTTTCGCTCGAAGGCTGCGAGAGCCTGATTCCGCTGCTGGACCTGTCGATCGAGCGCGCCGGCGACCACGGCGTCAATGAGATCGTCATCGGCATGGCCCACCGCGGACGGCTCAATGTTCTTGCGAACATCATGGGCAAGAACCCGCAGCAGATCTTTCGCGAGTTCCAGGATATCGACCCGCACCTGCATCACGGCCGCGGCGATGTGAAGTACCACCTCGGCTACTCTTCGACGTGGCGGACGGCGAAGGGACACAGCGTGCACCTGTCGCTGTGCTTCAACCCCAGCCACCTCGAGTACGTCAACCCGGTGGCGGTCGGCCGCATGCGCGCCAAGCAGGACCGCAACCACGACACCCAACGCCGTCGCGGCCTGACCATCCAGATCCACGGCGATGCGGCCTTCGCCGGCGAAGGCGTGGTGCAGGAAGTGCTCAACATGAGCGAGCTGGCCGGCTACACCGTCGGCGGCTCGATGCACGTGGTGGTCAACAACCAGATCGGCTTCACCACGCCGCCCGAGCAGGGCCGCTCGTCGATCTATGCCTCCGGCATCGGCAAGATGCTGCAGATCCCGATCTTCCACGTCAACGGCGAGGATCCGGAAGCGGTGGCGCAGGTCATCCGCGTGGCGCTCGACTTCCGCAACACCTTCAAGCGCGACGTCGTCATCGACATGTACGGCTACCGCAAGCGGGGCCACAACGAGGGCGACGAGCCGTCGTTCACCCAGCCGCTGCTGTACAAGGCGATCGCCAAGCGCAAATCCGTCCGCGAGGCCTACCTCGAACACCTGCTCACCCAGGGCGACATCTCTCGCGAAGAGGCCGACCAGATCGCCGAGGAGCGGCGCGAGCACCTCGAGCAGGAGCTCAACGCGGCGAAGAGCGACGACTATATCCACATCGGCGACCAGATGACCGGCACCTGGGCCGGCTATCGCGGCGGCCCCGAGGAAGATGTCGAAGATGTCGACACCAAGGTTGACGCCGAGCGGCTGCGCGTAATCCTCGAAAAGCTCAGCCGCACGCCCCAGGAGTTCCATCCGGATTCGCGCATCGCGCGCCTGCTGAAGATGCGCGCGCAGATGGCCAAGGGCGAGCGTCCCATCGATTGGGCCGCCGCCGAGGCGCTGGCCTTCGGCACGCTGCTGCTGGACGGCTACCGGGTGCGCATGAGCGGCCAGGACTGCGAGCGCGGCACCTTCAGTCACCGCCACGCGGTGCTGCGGGACATCGAGTTCGGCCACGCCTATGTCCCGCTGCGGCACCTGTCTCCGCGGCAGGGCGCCTTCGAGGTCTACAACTCGCCGCTGTCGGAAGCCGGCGTGCTGGGCTTCGAATACGGTTACAGCATGGAATGGCCGGCCGGACTGGTGATCTGGGAGGCGCAGTTCGGCGATTTCGTCAACGCCGCGCAGGTGATCATCGATCAGTTCCTCTCCAGCGCCGAGGACAAGTGGAAGCGGCTGAACAGCTTGGTGTTGTTGCTGCCGCACGGCTTCGAAGGGCAGGGGCCGGAGCACTCGAGCGCTCGCCTGGAGCGCTTCTTGCAGCTCTGCGCCGAAGACAACATGCAGGTGATCTACCCGACCACGCCTGCGCAGTACTTCCACGCGCTGCGTCGGCAGGTGGTCCGGCCGTGGCGCAAGCCGCTGGTGGTGATGACGCCCAAGAGCCTGCTGCGGCACCCCGATGTGGTCTCGAACCTTGAAGAGCTCACCGAGGGTGAGTTCCAGCGCATCATCCCCGACGATGTCGAGGCGAAGTCCTCGGTGGAGCGGGTGCTGCTGTGCACCGGCAAGGTCTTCTACGATCTCTACAACGCCCGCAAGGAGCGCGGCCTCGAAGGCAAGGTCGGCCTGCTGCGGGTCGAGCAGCTCTATCCGATGGCGGACCATCGCTTCGCCACGGCGCTGGCGCCGTACGGAGACTCCACGCCGGTTGTCTGGGTACAGGAAGAGCCGTCGAACATGGGCGCCTGGCCCTACCTGCGCTACCGCTTCGGCGGTACGCTCATCGGGCGGCCCCTTCGCGCTGTTGCGCGGCATGAATCGGCGAGCCCGGCGACGGGTTCGGCCAGCAGCCACAAGCTCGAACAGCAACAGTTGATCGACCAGGCCTTTGAAGGCCTCGACTAGTTCGGCGAAAATGCGACAATGAAAAACGCTTGCGGGGTCAGCCTCTTCCGGCGACCCCGCTTGGCGCATAGAATCCCATGGCTGTCGAGCTGAAAGTCCCGCAATCGGGCGAATCGATCACCGAAGTCCAAATCGGAGAATGGCGCAAGGCCGAAGGCGACTACGTCGAAGTCGACGAAGTCCTCGTCGAAATCGAGACGGACAAGGCCGCCATCGAGCTCCCCGCGCCCTCGTCCGGCATTCTCAAGAAAATTCTGAAGAAGAACGGCGAGGAAGCCGCGGTCGGCGACGTGATCGGTATGCTCGAAGAGGGCGAAGCCCCCGCCGAGGACTCCAAGCCGGCGGAGAAGGCCGAGAAGGCTGAAAAGACCGAGAAGGCGCCGCCCGAGAAGTCCGAGGCGCCGAAGCAGGAGAAGTCCGAAAAGCCTGCCAAGACCGCCGAGAAGCCGGCGAAGGCCGCCGAGAAGACCGCCAAACCCGAAACCGAGCAGCGTGTGATGCCGGCGGCGCAGCGCATTCTCAGCCAGGCCGGCGTCGACGCCTCCGAGGTGGAGGGGACCGGCCCCGGCGGACGCGTGCTCAAGGAAGACGCCCAGCGCGCCGCTGACGAGGCCCAAGCTGCGCCGAAGCCGGCCTCCAAGCCGGCGGCGCCTGCGGACGAAGCGCCTTCGGCCCCGCCGGAGCCGTCCGACGAGCCCGGCCGCGAGGAAGAGGTCGTTCCGATGACCCCCATGCGGAAGGCCATCGCGCGCAACCTGGTCTACGCACAGCAGAACGCGGCGCTGCTGACGACGTTCAACGAGATCGACATGTCGGCCGTGATGGAGATGCGGTCGCACTTCAAGGACGCCTTCCTCAAGAAGCACGGCGTGAAGCTCGGCTTCATGTCGTTCTTCGTCAAGGCTTCCGTGGAGGCGCTGAAGGCGATTCCGGCCGTGAACGCGCGGATTGACGGCAACCACATCGTCTACCGCAAGTACAACGACATCGGCATCGCCGTCGGCGGCGGACGCGGATTGGTGGTGCCGATCCTGCGCAACGCCGAGCGGATGAGCTTTGCCGAGATCGAGGCGACCATCGCTGACTTCGGCGAGCGGGCGCAGAAGAACAAGATTGACCTCTCCGAGCTGCAGGGCGGCACGTTCACCATCTCGAACGGCGGCATCTACGGCTCGATGCTGTCGACCCCGATCGTCAACGCTCCCCAGAGCGGCATTTTGGGGATGCACAACATTCAGCAGCGCGCGGTCGTGGCCGACGACGGTCAGATCGTCGCCCGTCCGATGATGTACATCGCGCTGACCTACGATCACCGTCTGGTCGACGGCCGTGAAGCGGTCACCTTCCTGCGTCACATCAAGGAAGTGCTGGAGCGGCCGGAGCGGTTGCTGCTGGAAATTTGAAAAAGGTGAGCAGTGAACAGTGAGCGGTGAACAGTGGGAAACTAGCCCACAACTGCTCACTGTTCACCGCTCACCGCTCACTGACTTACCATGCCTACCCACGATCTCGTTGTCATCGGCGCCGGTCCTGGAGGATACGTCGCCGCCATTCGCGCCGCCCAGCTCGGGCTCGACACCGCCTGCATCGAAGAAGTCAAAGCGCTCGGCGGCACTTGCCTGCGCGTCGGCTGCATCCCGTCCAAAGCGCTGCTCGAGTCCAGTGAGCTTTACTCCGAGGCTGTCCACGGCGGGCTCGACGATCACGGAATGGAGGTCGGCGACGTCAAGCTCGACCTCGAAAAGATGCTCAAGCGCAAGGACAAGGTCGTCAAGGGCTTGACCCAGGGCGTTGCCGGGCTCTTCAAGAAGAACAAGATCACGCGCTACGAGGGCCACGGCAAGCTCGCCGGCCCGGGCAAGGTCTCGGTCGAGACGAAGGACGGCCCGGTCGAGATCGAGGCTAAGAACGTCATCATCGCCACCGGCAGCAAGGTGGCCACCCTTCCGGGCATCGAGTGGGACGGCGACCGCATCGGCGGCAGCACCGAAGCTCTCTCCTACCCCGAGGTTCCCGAAAAGCTGGTGGTGATCGGCGCGGGCTATATCGGTCTGGAGCTGGGTTCGGTCTGGAGCCGGCTGGGCTCGAAGGTGACGGTGCTCGAATACCTCGACCGCATCCTGCCCGGCATGGACAACGAGGTCGCCAAAGAAGCCCAGAAGATCCTCAAGAAGCAGGGCCTGGAGTTCCAGTTGGGCGCGAAGGTGACCGGCGCGAAGGTCGAGGGCGACAAGTGCGTGGTGACGGTCGAGGGCGCTGACCCGATCGAGTGTGACCGCGTGCTGGTATCGGTGGGCCGCAAGCCGAACACCGACGACCTGGGCCTGGAAACCGTGGGCCTGGAGCTCGATGCGCGGGGCCGCGTGCCGGTCGATGAGCATTTCCAGACGCCGGTCGAGGGCATCTACGCCATCGGCGATGTGATCCGCGGCCCGATGCTGGCGCACAAGGCTGAGGAAGAGGGCGTGGCCTGCGTGGAAGGGATCGTGACCGGCTACGGCCACGTGAACTACGACGCGATCCCCGGCGTCGCCTACACGCACCCGGAGATTGCCTCGGTCGGCAAGACCGAAGAGCAGCTCCAGGAAGCCGGCATTCCCTATCGCAAGGGCAAGTTCCCGTTCCTGGCCAACGGTCGGGCGAAAGCTCTGAACCAGACCGAAGGCTTCGTGAAAATCCTCGCGCACGAGGAGACGGATCGGGTGCTGGGCGTGCACATCATCGGCCCGCGCGCCGGCGACCTGATTGCCGAAGCGGCGGTGGCGATCGAGTTCGGCGCCTCGAGCGAGGACATCGCCCGGGCTTCGCACGCACACCCGACGCTGGCCGAAGTGGTCAAGGAAGCGGCGTTCGCCGTAGACGGCCGCGCGATCCATATTTAGGGGATGCGAATGAGCACCCGGGTTCTACCCGGGTGTTCGCTGTGAGGCTTGAGCTGGACGCTAGCTCATGGCCGGCGCCGTACCGTTCAGAGGCGGATTGACCGCCGGGTGGAACCCGGCGGCTCGTTTTGCGCTTGACCTGTGGCATGCTACAGGCCGATGCAAGTGTGCGCTCGGTTGCTGCTCCTGGTCGTGGCGCCGGTTCTCGCTCAGGCCGTTGAGATCCGCGCAGTCCTCATCATTCCTGCCATCGAGGGAGTCCTTGAGCAAATTTGGTCCGACACCGGCCGAGGGTGTCAGCCTCGCAGCGCCGAAGAGCAGCGGCTGCACGAGGCCGTTCTACAGACGCTCGACCCGGCAACTCGCCTTGAACGCCTGGAGTCCTGGGCGGCCGCGTATCCAGACTCCTCGAGTTGCGAGGCGCAACGACTCTGGCTGGCCACCCTTGCCCATGCGCAGGCCGGAGACGCCGAGCGTGCAGCTGATCTGGGTCAGGGGCTGCTGAGTCTGATTCCCCCAAGCCTGGAGCGACGGTTCACCTTGGCTTGGCTGGCGCCGGGCTCTGCTAGGTTGTCGAAGGCTGAGCTGCGGGAGGTTGACGAAACCGCTGCAGCCTTGCTCAAAGACGTGGCATCCTCACAGTTCCGCCCGGCTCCGATCGATGGGCTCACGGGGTCGGAGATTCGAGATGCGGTGGAACTGGTCGCTCACGTCGCCGCGGGGCTCGTCGCCAATGCCAACCGAGATTGGTCGGAGGCCCAGGTGCACTTCCGGCACGCGCAGCGGATCATGCCCCAGTCAGCTTTCCTCTCCTACCATCTGGGCGCCGCGCTACTGGGCCTTGGGGACCCCGAACAGAACGATGATGCGCTGCGAGCGTTCGCATTCGCTGCGGAACACGAAAGCGCCGGCGCGCTATCGAAACCGGACCGGCTGGCCGTTCGCGACTACCTGCAAAAAGTTTGGCGCAACTACTCGGGACGACCCTACGAAGAGTTGCTGGAAGCGGTGCGCGAGAAGAAGCCGATCTCGGCTTCGCCCGAAATCCTTGCGGCCCGGGCGAAGCTTCACATCCTCAGAGAGCGGCGTCCGACCCCGCCCTTCCCTCAACCCTACTGGAAGAGCTTGCTGCTCGATCACAGCCACCCCTCACGCGCGGTGTTCTACGACCTTTGGAGCGCCCTCGCGGACGACCAATCCGGAGATGAAGTCTGGAGTGAGCTGAAGGGAAAGCTCACGCCCCGGATGGAACTCCAGGTCATTGAAGCCGAGCCGTCGGATCGACCGCAAAATCTTGCTCTTGGGGTGGGCGAGCAGGTCTTTGTGGCTGTCGAGCTTGCCGAGCCGCTCTCTGCACCGCTGCCCATGCGCCGCTGGGTCGAGTTCGAAGGAATTGCGGTCGGCTTCCAGCGCGACCCGTTCTTGCTCACGCTCGAGAAAGGAAGGATCGAGTAACCGCTACAGGCCGATGTGAACGAGCACCCGGGTTCTACCCGGGTGTTCGCTGTGAGGCTTGAGCTGGACGCTAGCTCATGGCCGGCGCCGTTCCCTTCCGCGCCGGATTGACCGCCGGGTCAAACCCGGCGGCTCGTTTGCGCTTGGACGAACAGGAATGTTCGTCCCACCAAGCCGTCTTTCTTCCGATAACTCATTCGGCTGCATCTGAGCTGCTACGATGCAGCCATGTTTCGCTGTTTGGCGTTGCTGTTTGCAGTGTGCTGCAACGCCCCTGGGCAGCTTTGCGGCGACCTAGGCGACCCTAGCGAGCGTCGGGTTTCGGGAGTTGTCGTTGACCTCGAGGGGAAGCCCGTTGCCGATGCTTTCGTTGATCATCTCGCGAATATGCCCTTCGACCTGAAGACCGATTCTAAAGGGCGGTGTGGGGTATCCACTTGACTCAGGTAGCCCCAAGATGTAGTATACGGCGCTGTGGAGGATTACCCGCGCGATCTGGTCGAATTCGAGGCCCGCTT
>JGI12316J14372_10005317_pt1 | contig 10272 bp, 8 predicted proteins | sample MarCyaLeptolynsp_FD_14372 | JGI IMG/M metagenome (IMG submission 14372) | reverse complement strand
CGGCGATCTCGGGNCGCGCCTCAGCGCTGGGCAGATATTGCGGCTCGACCCGCATCTGGCTCGCCTGCTCATAGGCATAGCCCCAGGACAGGATGTCCGCATCCGCATCTTTGGCGCCCATGATCGAGAACCCGATCGGCACGCCATGGACGTCGCCCATGGGCACAGTGATATGCGGATAGCCCGCAATTGCAGCCAAGTACCCTGCCCCGGCCCAGGCTGGCCAGGTGTCGCCATTGACCGGATCAACCCGCGGGCTGACCGGACCTGACGGCGAAACCAGCATGTCGACACCATGATCGGCGAGCAGCTTGTCGATGCCCTTCTCGCGCGTCGCGGACTGAATGGTGGCGAGGGCGGTCTGATAGGCCTCATCGGTGAGTGGGCCTTTGGCCTGCGAAGATTCAAACAAGTCCTGATCGAACAAAGCGAGTTCAATCTCGGCATTCGCTTCATTGAAAGCGATCAGCTCCGCCAGACTTCTCGTCGTCACCTGTTCCGGCGTATCCGCGAGATAGGCGTCGAGCGTGTGCTTGAACTCATATTCGAGCACACTCAGAGCATCGCCCCAGAAATTCTCTGCATCCGGCGAAAACGACTCGATCTCTACCAGTTCGGCGCCTTGCGCTTCGAGGACGGCGAGCGCGGCGTCAAATCGGGCTTGGATGTCCGCGCTTGAGCCTTGCGCAAAGCGCATCACGCCAACGCGCTTGCCGGCCAGGCTGCCCGCATCGAGTGCTGCGGCATAGTCCGTGGTCGGCTCAAGCGACGCCATGGCGGTCAGCATCATTGCGGCGCCTTTGACCGTCTTGGTCATTGGCCCGGCGGTGTCCTGCGAGTGCGAGATCGGCACGATATATTGCTGCGGCACGAGCCCGACGGTCGGCTTGAACCCGACAATCCCGTTAACATTGGACGGGCAGATGACCGAGCCATTGGTCTCGGTGCCGACCGTGCCTGCGGCCAGCGACGCCGCCGCCGCGGCCCCTGAGCCGGAACTCGAGCCACACGGATTGCGATCCAGCATATGCGGGTTGCGCACCTGGCCACCAAGCGCCGACCAACCGCTCAGCGACTCGTTCGAGCGAAAGTTCGCCCATTGGCTGAGATTGGTCTTGCCGAGAATGATTGCCCCCTGCGCGCGCAGACCCGCGACCAGCGGACTGTCGCGACCGGTGATATTGTCCTTCAGCGCCAGCGCACCTGCCGTCGTCGCAACCGGATCGAGGCTCTCAATATTGTCCTTGAGCAGGATCGGCACCCCGTCGAGCGGTCCCCAACCCTTGCCGAGCTGACGGCGCTCATCACTGTCCATGGCGTCGTCGAGCGCCGATGGGTTCAGCGCCAGGACCGATTGCAGGGTCGGTCCGTTGCGGTCGATCCGCTCGATCCGTTCCTGATAAGCCATAACAAGCTCGACAGACCTGACCTGGCCCGTCTGCAAGCCTTCAGCGATTTCGGGCAGCGATTTGGCGAGCCATCCGCTCGGCACGAGGGAGGTCTCGTCCTCTGCGGCGTCAGCTGCCGGGACCTCAGCCACAGGCGCCGCCGGTGCGGGCTCGGCCGCAACTGTCGTGCATGCCGTGCAAAGCGCCGCCGCCGCGGCGCCAATCAATAGATGTTTCATGGCTCATCTCCCTAGTCCCTGTTTGCCCAATCGAGGGCGTCTTCAAGGCGATCATCGCCCCAGAAGAGCTCGTCGTCCACGATAAAACTGGGCGCGCCATAAACTCTTCGTGAGCGCGCTTCTTCGACATTGGCGCGCAAGGCTGATTTCGCGGTGTCGCGTTCGGCCCCGGCAAGCGCGTCCTCGGGATTGCCGCCAGCGGCACCGATAGAGGCAGAAATCACGGCGCGGTCTGAAATATCCGCACCATCGACAAACTGCGCCTGATAGACCGCGCGGCAGAAAGCGCGACCCCAGCCGGCTTGAAGCCCGACAATCGCGACGCGGGCGGCAAGCACACTGTGCTGCGGGAACAGATCCTTGGCGGCGTGATTGAAAGGCAGGCCGTATTTCTCGGCGCGCCGCTCCAGGTCACGCCACATATTTTCGCCTTTCTCCGGATAGATCGAGAAAGGCGATGTGTCCCAGCCCTGCGCCTTGAAAATCGGGCCGAGCAGGAACGGATTCCAGACCACCTCAACGCCGCGCGCTTCTGCTTCGGCATCAATACGCATGGCGGACAGATAGGAATAGGTCGAGGCAAACTCGAACCAGAAGGTGACAGGGCGGGGCATCAGGTTAGCCTGCATTGGCTTTTTGCCATTCGGTCATGGTCTCCCAAAGATCATTGAAGGTCAGGATATCTTGATCGAACTGCAGCGCAGCACAAATATCTGGAAAGTCGGTTTCATAGTTCCGGAAACGACCAACAACCCGATTGGCGCCGGGAAGCCGTTTGCGTCTGGAACTATGACTCAACCAATCTCGCACACATCGAATCGCTTGTTCTGGCTGACCCCCGTGAGATTGAATGTCCTGCCCCGCAATGTCGGAGAGCGCCGCCTGATATCGATATCTGTGCGAATCCATTATCAGCGCACGTTTGGTTTTTTGCCGCCCNTCCCCAAACTGCTTGGCCCCGAGGAACAATCCCAATTCAAACGGCATNTTGAACCTCGGAAGGCCGGACGCGGCGTCGAGCTCCATGTTGGAAATATCATGAATGCCAAGCTTACACTCCGCGATAATCCGATTGATCTTTCGAATTCGGATGGCCCCTCCATCAATATCCTCCAGCGCACACCTGGGTTTGAAGCCGAGATCAACGACCGCAAAGACCAATGCGCGAAACATTGGCTTGAAATCCTGGGTAAACGGGCAGTTGATAAAAACGCTGCTAGCGTACGGGTAAGCGATCACCCGGCTTCTGCTTCCAGTCGCTTGATTCGGGCCTGCGCGACTGCAGCGCGAATCTCCCGCTTGGAGAAATTGCCACCGGACGGCGGTTCGACGATTTTACGCCCATCCGCCAGCACCACGAAGCGACCATACTTGTTCTGCCGAACGGTGTAGTTCGAAGCATTTGCTTGTTGAGTGTTTCGCTTTGACATGGCCTGAATATAGACCATGCAAAGCCAAAACTGAACAAACTTCTGGTTTATCGATCAAATTTCTTGAACTTGACCCGCTTCGGCTCCACCGCATCCGGCCCCAAGCGGCGTTTCTTGTCTTCAAGATAAGAGCTGAAATCGCCTTCGAACCATTCGACATGGCTGTCGCCTTCAAAAGCAAGGATGTGCGTCGCCATCCGGTCGAGGAACCAGCGATCGTGCGAGATCACCACGGCGCAGCCGGGGAAGCTTTCCAGACCTTCTTCCAGCGCCTGCAGGGTTTCAACGTCGAGATCATTGGTCGGTTCGTCGAGCAGCAACAGATTGCCGCCTTCGCGCAGCATTTTTGCCAGATGGACACGGTTGCGCTCACCCCCCGACAATTTGCCGACAGGCTTTTGCTGATCCGTCTTCTTGAAATTGAAGGCGCTGACATAAGCGCGTGAATTCATCTCGACATTGCCAAGTTTGATGACATCCAGCCCGTCAGAGATCTCCTCCCAGACATTCTTCTTGTCATCGAGCTTGTCGCGGCTCTGATCAACATAGCCGAGCTTGACTGTATCGCCGAGTTCAAGCGTACCGGAATCTGGCTGTTCCTGTTCGAGGATCATCTTGAACAGGGTCGATTTACCGGCGCCGTTCGGGCCAATAACGCCGACAATCCCGCCGGGCGGCAGCCTGAAGTCCAGGTCCTCGATCAGCAGATTGTTGCCAAACCCTTTGCGCAGCTTTTCGGCTTCCAGAACCTTGTTGCCGAGGCGCGGGCCCGGGGGAATGCGGATGGTTGCGCTCGAAACGGTTTCACGTTCGGCCTTATTGGCCATCTCTTCATAAGACTGGATCCGCGCCTTGGATTTCGCCTGGCGGGCTTTCGGGCTCGAGCGGACCCATTCGAGTTCCTTGGCGAGTGCGCGCTGGCGGCCTTTGTCTTCGCGGGCCTCCTGCGCCATTCGCTTGGCCTTTTGTTCCAGCCAGGCCGAATAATTGCCTTCATAGGGAATGCCCCGGCCGCGATCGAGTTCGAGGATCCAGCCAGTGATATCGTCGAGAAAATAGCGGTCGTGAGTGACCAGGATCACGCAACCTTTGAAATTGATCAGATAGTTTTGCAGCCAGGCCACGGTCTCAGCGTCGAGGTGGTTGGTCGGCTCGTCCATCAGGATCATGTCGGGGCGCGACAGCAGCAGCCGGCAAATCGCGACCCGGCGAATCTCCCCGCCTGAAAGCGATTTCACGTCGGCCGTATCCGGCGGGCAGCGCAGGGCTTCCATTGCCATTTCGATCTTGGAATCAATGTCCCAGGCATCGGCGGCATCGACCTGCTCCTGCAGCGCCGTCATCTCTTCCATCAGCTCGTCCGTATAATCCTCGGCAAGCTTCATCGAGATCGCGTTGAACTTATCGAGCAGCTGCTTTTCCGGGCATTCGGCAGCGACATTTTCGAACACGGTAAGATCCGGATTGAGCTGTGGTTCCTGCGGCAAGTATCCGACCTTGATGCCATCTGCGGCCCAGGCTTCGCCATTAAACTCGGTCTCGATCCCCGCCATGATCTTGAGCAGCGTCGATTTACCCGCGCCATTGACGCCGACCACACCGATCTTGGCATCCGGCAGGAAAGACAGATGAATGTTCTCGAAAACCTGTTTGCCGCCAGGATACGTCTTTGAGACGCCTTGCATGTGATAAACATATTGCGGTCCGGCCATGGCACGCTGCTCCAGTTCAATAAATTTTGCTGTCTGTTAGCCTCGCTCTACAATAGTGCAAGAGGGAAAGGCCGGAGAGGGGCGATGAAGCAGGACAAGCCAACACGGATTGCCGCGATCCAGCCGGGTCTGGATTCGCTTTTCGAGGACGTGTTCGGCCTAAATGTGCGCGGCCTCAAAACACTCGGGCGATTGTTCACTCAACCGAAAGACGTGTTCGACAGCGCGCGCGTCGTCGATTGGCATAGTCGCTACACGCCGACAATTCGCCTGACCTTTTCGATCATCACCGTGTTCATGCTGCTCAGCTTTTTTTGGGCTGCAGAAGACGGACCCGTGTACCAGACCGTCTTTGCGCAATTGACCGAAGCCGCGGCAAGGAACCCCGACTTGCCGCCTCCGGATCAGATCCTGGAAGCCTATTTCGCCGCTTATTCGTTCACCTATCCTTTCGTCTACATGATCATCCACATGCTGGTCGGATCGCTTGTTTGGATGTGGGGACCGGGAACCGGATGGGTCACGCGAATCCGGTCCTATTTTGCGTTGCTCGCTGTCGGCATGGCGATTGCCCTTGTCTCGATTCTGATCATGCCGTCTGTCGATCCGGAGCTGTTCGGGTCTTACACTCTAATCAGTATGGGGGTCGGTTATCTGGCATACGGATTAACCTATGCGCGCGGTATGGCGGGCGGCTATTCCAGCCTGGGTCTGATCATTCGCGCCTTTGCCGTGGCGTTCATCATCTCCGTTGGGGATATTCTGGTGGCAATTGCAGCCAGTGCAATTTCGGGCGTCTGGATCCGTTTTTTCGGTCTGTGATCAGTCAGACCGCGACATCCGATCAAATTCCAACCTGCCGCCCCGCCTTGTCTGATAACGTCAATCGCGCCACTAATCAGGACGTGGGAATATATCAGAAGGGGATGCATGCATGCGACTCGCGCTAATCTTCAGTCTCGTCTTCACCATGATCGGCTTAGTGTCCTCCGCCCAGGCGCAACGCGCAATCGACGGCGCAGGCGCGCTTGCCGAATTCGATAAAGGAATGGCGGCTTACGAGTCAGGAGATTACCAGGCTGCGCTTCGCGGGTTTGACGCGGCGTGCCAATACGGTTCAGGCATCGCGTGTTATAATCTCGGGCATCTGCACTGGATGGGGCAGGGCACACCGGAAGCCCCCGTCATTGCGATCGATTTTTTCCGAAAAGCTTGCGAAGGACGATCCTGGGTGGATGGAAAATATGCCTATGGTCCGGGCTGTCACCGCTACGCCGTCGAACTCAATGCGGGGCGCTTTGTCGCCCAGGATTATGAAAGCGCGAGATCCTACCTGGAGCAGAGTTGCGCGCTGGAAGACGGCAAGGGGTGTGTCATGCTCGGCATGTACAAGGTCCAAGGAACCGGCGGCGAGAAGAATATTCCGGAAGCCTATTCGCACATGCAATCCGCCTGCGAAAAGGATATCGCGGCCGGCTGCTATTTCTCGGGTTATCTGCTCGGCTTTCGTCAGGATGCGGATCCAGCTACGGTCCAAGCCTATTATGCAAAAGCCTGCCAGCTCGGCCATAAGGACGCTTGCAACTCCTGAGTGATGCGACGTGTCGTCAGTTCGCTGGCTGGAACTCAATCCCTTCACCAGTGGCCGCCTGAACAAGCCAGTCGCGATCATGCGCTGGCAGCACGACCAAGCCACTATTATCCGCCATCATGTCATGCAGCGCGCGCACTTGCTGCTTGATGGCGTCGCGATCCTCATAATTCGGACGAAAGACCATATACTGGGTCAGGACTGGCCGGGTCTTGAGCGCTTCGATCGCGCCCATGTTCCAGACAATGTCGCCGATCAACAGAATCTCCTGACCATTCTGCAAACGGATGAAGACCATCTGACTGCCCGGTGTATGACCTGCGGCTGGCACGATGACGAGGCCAGGCGCGATTGAGGCCACGTCCCCACTCAGACCTGAATCCAACGCCGTCAGCGCCGGGTCGAGCGCGCCGTCCGCAAACAAGGGCAGCGCGTCGATCTGTGGCTGGTTCAGGACCAGGTTCGGGGCCAAGGCGGCGGGGTCGGGATGCCGCGCAATCGCCATCACGTGATCCAGGTGCTCATGCGTCATCAGCACCTGTTCGGCCGCCAGCATGGCCTGGGTCAGCTCGGAATAGGCGGCATCGCTGAACTGCCATTCGGCATCGGACAGCGCCATGCCTTCAGCGGTTGGGCGATCCACGGCCCCGCCAATGATGATCGATCGATCCGGATAGACGATCTCGACAGCATTATAGCTCATCGCCACGGGTGCTCCGAACCGTCCGGCCTGCGCGGCAAAAGGTGGGGCGATATCGCGACCGACTTCCAGGATCCGGATCGCGGTCGGCAGCTGGTCTGCGGGCGCGCTCGCCTTGGAACGCCAATCCTCGAGATCAAACAGACCCGGCGCCGACCTGGCTGCATTGGAGCCGCTGAGCAGCAACCACCAGAACAAGACGCCCAGAACCAGCACCAGAATGCCGAATATTCGAATGCTCCATTTGATCATGACGGTCCTCCTTCTGCCTGCTTAGACCAGGAATGAACAATAATCAATTTAGTTATTGTTCATTATCACAAAGAGATGATGCCCGATTGAACGGATTGGAATTGTTCTTGGAGCGGACATCAGAATAGGGTTGGCCAAAGTCGAACTGGAGACACCATGCAGCGGCGCCCCTCTCTCTTTCAAGCTCTTTTTCTGACCGGCGCCGGCCTCGCGCTGATGACTGCACCCGTCGCGTGGGCACAGGCGGCAGACCCAGCGCCCGCCGAGGAGGCTGCCCCCGACATGGCACCCGACACTGAAGAAACGCCGCCTACTGTTGCGGCTGCGATCGGATTGCTGACCCTGGTGACCATGATTGACGAAGACGCCGAGATCACCGGCAATGGCGCGACCTTCGCCGTCGACGGTACGCCGGTGACGCTGGTCTTCGACGTCAATGCCGACCGCATGCGTCTGTTCACGCGCGTGGCGGCCAGTGACGCCTTGTCGGGCGCTCAGCTGAAACGTCTCATGCAGGCAAATTTCGATACAGCGCTAGACGCCCGTTATGCGATTGCCGGCGGCCAGGTCTGGTCGACCTTTATGCATCCGCTGGTCTCTCTGACGGAAGACGATTTCATCTCGGCGATCGCGCAGACGGTCACGCTGGTGCGCACCTATGGCACCACCTTCTCGTCCGGCGCGCTCAGTTTCGGGGCCGGCGATTCCAATGCCGAGATCCAGAAATTGCTGGAAGGCCTGCTGCAAGGCGAGACCGACATCTAGCGTTCGCGCGCCAAGGGCTGACAAGCGTGGCAGAGCGCGCTAGCCCTTTCCCATGATGAAACGTCTCCTCCTGCCTGCGGCGGCGCTTGCCGCGAGCGCGTGCGCCGCGCCGCTGGCCCAAACTCTGCCAACTGAAACGAGCCCTATGGTCGACCAAGAACCACTGACAATTGAACGCCTGTTTGCAAGCCCGAGCCTGTCTGGCCCGACCCCGACCGGGGTCAAGTACAGCCCGGATGGCAGCCGGGTCACTTTCCTCAAGGCGCGCGAGGATGAAGGCGCGCGGTATGATCTCTGGCAATTCGATGTCGCCACGGGTGAGCAAAGTCTGCTGGTCGATTCAAAGCTGCTTGAGCCGGAAGAGGTCGAGCTGTCCGAAGAGGAAAAGGCACTGCGGGAGCGTCGTCGCATTGCCGGGCGCAAGGGCATTGTCAGCTATGACTGGGGCACGGCGGAGACGATCCTGGTGCCGCTGGGCGGGGACTTGCATCTGGTCACGCTGGCAAATGATGGTCCGCAGGTGCGCCAGCTCACCGACACAGACGCATTCGAGTATGATGCCAAGGTCTCGCCTGGCGGCGCCTATGTCAGCTTCATTCGCGACGGCGCGGTCTACGCCATCGATCTAGCGAGCGGCGATGAGCGCCGCCTGACCCCACAAGCCGAGCCCGATAACGCAATCTCATACGGCGTCGCCGAGTTCGTCGCCCAGGAAGAGATGAGCCGCTATACCGGCTATTGGTGGAGCCCGGATGACCGCTATCTCGCTTACACCAAGGTCGATGAAAGCACGGTGGACGTGATCCCGCGCTTCGATATTGCTGCCGAAGACGTCACCGTCATCAATCAACGTTATCCGCGCGCGGGGCGGCCGAATGCGATTGTCGACCTGTTCGTGCGGGATATGGAGACGGGGGAGACAACACAGCTTTTCACCGCCGGACCGGACACGTATCTCGCCAGGGTCAACTGGACCGGCGCGGACCGCGTCTGGTTCCAGTCGGTCAACCGCGATCAGACCGCGATCGGCTATCATCTCAGCACGCAGCCGGATTGGGCCCCGCGCCTCGCCTTTGAGGAAACACAGCAGCGCTGGGTCAATCTGACAGATGATTTCCTACCTCTGGATGAGACACGTCTGCTGATCACCCGTGAGGTCAATCAGGCCCCGCATGACAGCTGGGTCGAGGGTGAGGACGGAACGCCGGTGCGAGTATTTAATGAGCCTGAACCCTACCGGCACATTCAGATGGCCCTGGATGACAAGGGCACGTTCAAGAAGATCACAGATGGCCAATGGCCCGTCGATCAGATTGTCGCCCGCTCAGGCGATACAGTCTTCTTCACCGGGTATAAGGACACCCCGCTCGAGCGACACCTCTACCGGGTCGAGATCCAGGACCAAGCGGCGCCGGCGGAGCCGCAGCGCCTGACAGAACTCGGAAAGTCCTGGTCTGTTTCCATGGCGTCTGACGGTCAAAGCTTTGTCGGCACCAGCTCCAGTCCGATCCAGCCGCCGCAGACGGGTCTGTATCGCATCACCGAGCTACCAAGTGATGCAGAGCTGGAAGACATGGGCGCTCAGCGCCTGCCTGACACGGATTGCATTGACCTCACTCCCATGGCGAAACAGGTCACGAAATCCTGCCCCGCCCCGGTTCAGCTCATCACCTGGATCGAGGAAAACAAGCTCGACGAGACACACCCTTATGCGCCTTACCTGGAGAATCATACGGTCCCGGAATTTGGCACGCTGACCGCTGAAGATGGCCAGACGCTCCACTATTCGATCCAGCTGCCGCCGGATTTTGATCCTGCCAAATCCTATCCGGCGCTGGTCGAGATCTATGGCGGGCCGCATGCTCAGACGGTCAATCGCAACTGGGAACGCCTGTCGGACCAGTTCTATTCGCGTGAAGGCTATGTCGTGTTCCGCATCGATAATCGCGGCATGGCCAATCGCGGCAAGCGGTTCGAAGACGTGATCTATCGCCAGATGGGCATCCCGGAAGTGCGCGATGTCCTGGTCGGGGTCGATTGGCTGAAATCTCAACCCTTTATCGATGGCGACCGGGTCGGCATCCAGGGCTGGTCCTATGGCGGCTACATGACGCTGATGACCATCCTGCAGGCGCCGGAAGGCACATTCACCGCCGCCGTGGCGGGCGCGCCGGTGACCGATTGGGCGCTGTACG
>JGI12316J14372_10005304_pt1 | contig 10289 bp, 8 predicted proteins | sample MarCyaLeptolynsp_FD_14372 | JGI IMG/M metagenome (IMG submission 14372) | reverse complement strand
AGTCATTATGTGCTTCCGGCAAATAGAATAATTTCTGAATACTTTCTCCCAGACCTTCTCCAAACAAACCGCCACTGCCGATTGCTATTAACGCTTGGGTCAACTGAAAACCATCACCCAATGGATCCTCAAATGGTCGCCAAAAGGTTGTTACCCGCGACCACCGCTCTTGATCACTTCTTGCCAGAAAGTACATGACCACAATCGAGCATGCAGTGGAAAAAATAAATGGCGCTAAACGTACGCCACCCAAATACAACATCATGAAAACTAATGCAGTCAGCACAACAGTAGAACCAAAATCAGGCTCCAACATCAACAAAATGGCAATAATCGCCACCAACGCCATAGGATTAACAAATGCTTTAAAGTCTTTATGCACATTTGAACCATGACGCACTATGTAGCCAGACAGATAAATGATCATTGCGACTTTTGCGAATTCAGAAACCTGTAATCCAATCGGCCCTAATGCAAGCCAACGGCTACTTCCATTAACACTGCGCCCTAACCCAGGAATGAGAACCATCACTAACAACGCAACCGTCACAAGCAATAAGAATGGGCCAAGCTGCTCCCAATAAGCCAGACGAATACGCGTTAACGCATAAATACACAGTATTCCCAGCAACATAAATACCATTTGCTTTTTCATATAAAAAAACGCGTCTTCATACCCTTTATAGCCTAATTCAACAGTCGTTGAAGTCATCATAGTCATACCAAGACCAATAAGGACAAGCAGAGCAAAAAACATGGGCACATCAATAAAACTTGATATCGATGATTCTAAATTGTCTGTGTGTTGCTTGGACTTAGCCATTAGACTTCACCATTGACTTTTGCATGCACGGCTTGCTTGAAAGCTAACCCACGTTCAATGTAGTCAGCGAACATATCGAAACTCGCACAAGCCGGAGAAAACAATACCGTCTGACCAGGGATAACCAACTGGTTGGCTAACTCCACACATTCATCTAGAGAAGATGCTTTTCGAATATCAACGCGTCCTTTCAATGCATCTATGAAGACCTGCCTATCCTGCCCAAATGCAATCACATGACTCACGTTATTTCCAACTACTGAACTCAACTCCGAGAGTGAACCACCTTTATATATGCCACCTACAATTAAAATTAACGGTTGCTTAAATCCTTTAATAGCCGATACTGTTGCACCAACATTTGTGCCTTTACTATCATCGATCCATTGCACATGGTTATGTTCAGCAATTAATTCGCATCGATGCGACAATCCTTTAAAGCATTTAATCACACCCAACGCTTTAGTCTCATCTTTTATCAACCTTTGTGTCAACGCCAATGCAGCTAATACATTAAGCTCACCTGGCGAACCTAATAAAGAAAGCTCTGATGATTGAATAATTTTTCTATCTCCTCGAACCAACCATCTGCCTGATTCATCTTCCATAACACCATAATTATTTCCACTTGGCACATCACTGCCAAAACTCAAATTAGTTTGATAATCAGATAAAAAACTTTTTGTGCGCTTGTCGCGTGGAATAACTTTATGCGTAGCATTTTTATAAATAGTAGATTTTATTTGCGCATACTGCTCAATACTTTCATGTCTATCTAAATGATCTTCACAAATATTCAAAACAACAGATGCCACAGGAGAAAGCGATTTGCATGTTTCCAGCTGAAAACTGGATAACTCCAAAACAAATATATCCACATTGTCATCAACAACGCTTAATGCCGGCTCACCAATATTTGCACAAGCTTTCACTCGCAAACCCTGACTCGCAAGTATATCTCTCACCAGCATTGTCACAGTGCTCTTTCCATTTGATCCTGTTATAGCGACATAGGGCTTGGTAGCCTGGCGTGCAAATAATTCAATATCACCAATAATTTCTGCACCGCGCTGTTTTGCTTGTTTAATTTCCGGCAACTGTGGAGACACACCAGGACTCAATATAATAACGTCGGCTTGTTCAATCCATTGCTGATTGATGGCACCAAATGAGATATCCATACTAGACAACATAGATTTAATCTTGGCCGCATTCGGCGGCAAGTCACGCGTATCCATGATGCGAAACTTTTTATTGTGTGCAATAAAGTACTCAACCACCGATAAACCTGATGCACCAGCACCCATAATCAAGTAATTTTTGGTATCAATTTTCATCGCACAGTTTATTTCCACACTTGATTACCCATGGTTCACTAACGCAGTTTTAGAGTAGCCAAACCAATTAATACTAAAATGATCGTAATAATCCAAAACCGAACAATCACTCTAGGCTCTGGCCAACCACGCAACTCAAAATGATGATGCAAAGGTGCCATCTTAAACACACGTTTACCTGTTAACTTAAATGAAGCCACTTGAATCATTACTGATAGTGTCTCTACCACAAACACTCCACCCATAATGATTAAAACAATTTCCTGCCGCACCAGCACCGCCACGGTGCCCAGTGCAGCACCCAGGGATAATGCGCCTACATCACCCATAAACACTTGCGCGGGATAAGCGTTGAACCACAAAAAGCCTAACCCCGCACCAACAATTGCTGCACAGAACACTATCAGCTCACCCGCCATGGGAATAAATGGAATCGCCAGATATTCAGCAAACGCCGAATGTCCACTAACATAAGCAAATATCCCCAGTGCGCCTGCAACCATTGCTGTTGGCATAATTGCCAAACCATCCAAGCCATCCGTCAAGTTAACCGCGTTACTGGAGCCAACAATCACAAAGTAAGTAAGCAAAATAAACCATGGGCCCAAATTGATAACAATGTTTTTAAATAAAGGCACATAAAAATTAGTTTCAACTGGCAAACTAGCCGTTTTAAATAACCACCAAGCCGCAATTAGTGCCACAGCAGACTGTAACCCATACTTCAAGCGTACTGATATTCCTGTACTGTTACCTTGCACTAATTTTTTAATGTCATCAAAAGCTCCAATTGCACCAAAAGCAAAAGTTACAAAACACACCACCCAGATATAACGATTNCCCAGATCACTCCAAAGCAATGTGCTGACTAAAATACTTAACAACAAAAACGCNCCACCCATTGTAGGCGTACCTGCTTTAAGCAAATGTGTCTGCGGTCCATCAGANCGAATATTCTGNCCGACTCGGTAATCCGATAACCTGCGAATCATCANAGGGCCCGTAACAAAACAAATTACCAACGCAGTCAACACGCCTAAAATAGCGCGCAATGTAAGATAGCCAAACACATTGAAAGCGCTATTGTATTGTTCTAAATATTCAAATAAATATAGAAGCATAGTAAATTCTAATTAATGCCTCCCCGCATGTTCGACTAAGCTATCAACTACATCTTCCATATGCATTGCACGTGAACCTTTTACAAGCACACAGCAGTTATCATTTAATTGCGCTAATAATGCTTCACTCAATTGATTATGCTCATCAAAATGGCTTGCTTGATGACCAAAACTATTGACTGCATGTTTAGACAATTCACCCAAGGCAAATAACTTTTTCACACCAGCAGATTTTGCTTTAATGCCAATTTGAGCGTGGATTTGTTCTGCCTCCTCACCCAATTCACCCATATCACCAATCACCAGCCACGGTTCCTTGGGCTGTGCACATAACACTTCTATTGCAGCCGATAAAGAGCCAGGATTTGCATTGTATGTATCATCTAAGATAATCGAGCCAGCCAAACCTTGCTTGGTTTGCAATCGGCCCTGAACATGATGGGCGCTTTCGAGTCCTTGCTTAATCAACGCTAAATCTATGTTTAACTGGTATGCTACCGCTGCAACGCCTAACGCATTACACGCATTGTGTTTACCAGGTAGTGGCAGGTTTACTTCTATTGTCTGACTACCGATCTTTATAGCCAGATGATTCCCATTATGCGCGACACCTTTAACATCAGCTTTATCATTAAAGCCAAAGGTGACAACAGTTAAATTCCTGTCCCTCGCCATGCTCAACCAAGCATCCAGGTATTGATCATCTGCATTCAGCACAATCACGCCGGCTTCACCAAGGCCATTCATAATTTCACCTTTAGCGCGCGATACACCTTCTACCGAGCCAAATCCCTCTAAATGTGCAGGCCCAGCGTTAGTAATAATTGCAATATCAGGTTCAGCCAAACAACTTAAATGATTAATTTCTCCAAAATGATTGGCACCCATTTCTATCACTGCATACTCGTGATACTCACGTAAGGTCAATAATGTAAGTGGCACACCAATGTGGTTATTCAAATTTCCCTGGGTATAACAAGTGCTACCTGCTAACGACAGCACATTGCTTAGCATTTGTTTGACAGTAGTTTTGCCATTACTGCCGGTTATAGCTGCAAGTTTTGGCGCCACCACATGTCGCCATGCCTGCGCCCAACGGGAGAGACCTTTCAGAGTATCATCGACAGTAATCGATGGCAGTGTGGTATCAACCTGTTTGTGTACAAGTACACCCACAGCTAAGGATTCAATATCTTTATTAATAAATGCGTGCCCATCAAAACGATCACCCTCAAGAGCGACAAACAGATCACCTTGATGCAAATTGCGCGTGTCAGTTGACAATGATGAAATACATTTATCCTCGCCTTGCAACTGACCCTGCACCATTTCAGCCACTTGACTTAATTGCAACCACTGACTCACTTGTTCAGCCATGAGCCATCCTTTGCAATTCATTTCTGGCAACATCAACATCATCAAAGGCAATTACTTGATCACCAATATACTGATACTTCTCATGCCCTTTGCCTGCAATCAACACGGCGTCATCATTAGTGGCGACATGTAATGCATGCGCAATTGCATCTTTTCTATCAACGACACTGATACACTGACTGTCAGCTAGACAGCCCTGTAAAACCTGCTGAATAATTATTTCCGGCGTTTCGTGACGTGGATTATCAGAAGTAACCACAACATAATCGCAATGAGTGCTTGCCACTTTACCCATTTGTGCACGCTTGCCTTGATCGCGATTACCACCACAGCCAAATACACAAATCAATTTACCAAGGCAATGTTTACGTACAGCAGCTATAGCTGCCAGCAATGCCGCGGGTGTATGCGCATAGTCAACAATAACATTTGTATTTTTACTGGACTCAACACGCTGCATGCGCCCCGGCACAGCGTCTAGTTTATTCAGTGCCAACGTTATCTGTTCATTAGACTTTTTCAAACTGACTAATACAGCCGCTACCGCAAGCAAATTAAGTACATTAAATTCACCCAGCAATGTAGTATGAACTTTTATTTCATTGCCGTTTACGTGCAGACATAAACTTGTAGACGCGGGCAAATAATCAATATTGGATGCAAATACATCCGCGCTAGTATTAGCTAATGAATAACTGACGACTTCCAGTTGTGAAGATAAGGTTTCATACCACTGCCGGCCATTTTCATCATCTATATTAATAACTGCATACTTCGCATTATGCTCAAAAAATAATGCTGCTTTGGCCTGAATATAGTCAGTCAGCGTTTTGTGATAATCCAAATGATCACGTGTGATATTAGTCAGCACTGCAGTGTACACATTCAAGCCACTTAAGCGCTGCTGGTGTATCCCGTGTGAAGATGCCTCTAGCGCAACAATATCACATCCAATTTGTTTTAATTTGGCATACTCTTTAGCCAACCGAGCTTTCGGAGGCGTGGTATGAGTTGCGGTATAAAGATTAGTTAAGCGACCGTAGCCCAATGTGCCTATCAGGCCACATGCATCTCCGCTATTTTCAAGCGCTTGTGCAACTAAATGCGCCACTGATGATTTCCCGTCTGTACCGGTAATAGCAATGGTTTTAATTTGCTTGCCAACATCACCATAAAATCTCATTATAATTACATCTGTTTGTGTAGATAAATCTTCACATACGATGATCGGCACAGTCATATTTTGCTGGTTTACTTCACCCTCACAGTCTGTTGAACAAACAATTGCTACGGCACCGTTATTAATCGCTTCTTGTACATAATCAAGACCTGATAAAGCGATGAAGACATCACCTGTTTCCACGTCAGCGCTATATTCACTTACACCGGTAACAAAAACATCTTTTGTAATCGGCACGTCAATAATTCCCGATAACAATTCACTCAATGACATAGTTTTTTTATCACTGTGTCGCATTACTTATTTATTTCCGTCATAAGTAAATTACGTTTTTTCTGATCGATTATATTTGGCGCTACATTTAATAAACGCAGACTCCCTTCTGTAACACGCGAAAACAATGGCGCTGCAACTTCACCACCATAGTAGCCATCTTTCTTAAGCGGTTGATTAATAAGTGCTACCACCACAACTTTAGGTCGATCCGCAGGTGCCATACCGGCAAATAAAGCGATGTATTTATCCTGAGAATATCCTCCATCCTGTGCTTTACGTGATGTTCCTGTTTTACCTGCAGCGGTATAGCCCTGCATACTTGCACGACTACCCGTGCCTGATTTATCAAGTACGCCTTTCAACATATTGCGTACAGCATTTGCTGTACGCCCAGACATAACACGCTGACCAGTCACTGGCTGCTCACTTACAATGAACGATGTAGGTAACAACACGCCATCATTAGCTATCACTGAATAGGCTCTTGCCAATTGCATTGCTGTTGTTGACATGCCGTAGCCATAGGCCAAGGTTGCGCGCTGAGTTTTATTCCAGTTCGTATAATTAACTAACTTACCCGCTCTCTCGCCGGGAAACCCGGAACCGGTAAGCTGGCCAAAGCCAACTGATTGGTATTGGCTCCACACTTGCTGTTGCGACATTTTTAAAGCCACACGCACTGCACCAACATTGCTGGATTTACTCAGCAGAGTTTTCATATCAATGACACCATAGTTACTATGATCACTGACAAGTAAACCCGCGATATTGAAATATCCTGGAGCAGTATTGATTGTGCTATTGACTTTATATGTGCCATTTTCAATGGCAGCCGCAATCAAGAATGGTTTAACAGTAGAGCCTGGTTCAAACACATCTGTAATAGCACGATTACGTATCGCTGACACTTTTGCGTTACTGCGATCATTAGGATTAAATGCAGGCCAGTTCGCCATCGCTAGCACTTCGCCCGAATCCACTGACAACACAACCACAGAACCTGACTTTGCCCCATGACTGGCAATGGTTCTCTTTAATTCACGATACGCCAGATACTGAATTCGTTTATCAATCGATAAAGCCAGGTCTTTACCATGATGTGGCTCGCGCACTAATCCTATATCACCTACTATCACACCATGCGCATTTCTTAATACGCGCTTTTTACCGGGTGACCCATGCAACCAGTCGTCAAATGCTAATTCCACTCCCTCCAGGCCCTGGTCATCAATATTCGTCAACCCAACTACATGTGCAGCCATTTGGCCGGCTGGGTAATAGCGCCTATATTCCCTGACAATAGACACGCCAGGTGTTTTTTGTTGCTTTAATTGATCAGCTATATCGGGAAATACATGGCGCTTTAAATAAACAAATTGTTTATTCTTTCTTTGCTCAAGTTTGTGTTTAATTTTTTGTTTACTCAGACCGAGTACTTGTGCAGCGTGAGAAATAGACTGTGGATTATTCAAAGCTGTTTGGGGATGTGCCCATACTGAAAACACAGGCGTGCTAATTGCCAATGCCTCACCATGGCGATCAGTAATCACACCCCTATTGGCTGGAATCTCAACTGTACGCACATGCCGGTTAGAGCCTTGCTCATTATAAAAGTCCGCATGTAATATTTGCAGTTGTGCAGCGCGCGCAAACAGCAACACAAATACTGAAAACACAGCAAACAAGAGTAGATACTTACGTCCACTGAATGCTTTAGTTTTGGCCTTTTTCACTTAGTTTCCATCTCCAGCATAATGACATCAGAATGATTCACTAAATGCATTCCTAATTCACTATTTGCAATCTGTTCTATACGCGCCTGATTTGACCAAGCGCTCTCCTCTAATAACAATTGCTCCCACTCTGTCTGCAACTGTGATTCTGTTTCTTGTAATGTCTGCAACTCTACAAAATATCTTCTTTGCAAATGTTTGCTATAAACCAAACCTGAAGCACTAATAACAACAATCAAATAGAAACTTATTAATGCTGTAAATTTCACTTCAGCACCTTTTCTGCAATTCGCAAGCGCGCGCTACGCGCGCGCGGATTTGCATTTATTTCCTGCTCTGATGGACGCACTAATTTACCTATGGGCTTCAAGTAGTTATTAAATTCAGGCATTACTGGCATTTTTACTGGTAATCGCTCTTCTTGTTTTGTGTTACGGATAAAGCGCTTTACCAATCGATCTTCTAGCGAATGAAAACTAATCACAACCAGGCGACCACCATCATTTAGCATCTCGAATGCAGCTTCCAAGCCTTTTTGTAATGCATCCAATTCCTTATTCACTGCAATACGAATTGCCTGAAATGTTCTGGTCGCAGGATGAACTCCTTTATAACCTGGTGGATAACAACCTTTTATAATGTCTGCCAAGCGTTTAGTTGTATTAATCGCTTTATGTTGCTGCTCGTGCAAAATTTTTAGCGCAATTTTTCTTGCATAACGCTCCTCGCCAAAGTCATACAGCACTGTAGTCAGCTCATCCGCACTAATCTCTGCAAGCCATTCAGCAGCAGAGTGACCTGAACTGGTATTCATGCGCATATCTAGCGGACCATCATGACTAAAACTAAATCCTCTCCCTGCTTCATCTAATTGAGGTGATGACACCCCCAAATCAAAAAAAACCCCATCCACATTTGTATTCAATTCATTATCACTGGCGACTATTTGCAAATTGGCAAACGTCTCGTGCAAGATTTTGACCCTACTATCATTGCCAAACTTCCCCTCGGCATATGCCACTGCACTCGGATCTTGATCTAATACAAATAATCTCCCTTTATCAGTTAACTGACCTAGCAGTACCTGGCTGTGGCCACCTCGCCCAAACGTGCAGTCAACGTAGATGCCATCAGCTTTTATTCTTAATCCTTGTATGCACTCATGTAACAACACAGGCACATGAGCTAATGTCTCTTGCATGCGTATTTAAACGCTTAGTGTTTCTAATGGAGACTCATTCACCGCTGAGTTAGCTTCTTCTTCTAGCCACTCATCAAGCGACTCGTTCCACCTAACTTGATCCCACAACTCAAATTTATTGCCTTGTCCAACAAGACAAACATGCTTTTTCAAGCCAGCGTAATCTCTTAATTCTTGGGGGAGTAAAATTCTATGTTGACCATCAATCTCTCGTGGTTTAGCGTGTCCCAGGTAAAGTCGGTGCCAACGCCGCACTTGCTTACCAACATTAGGCAAAGCTCGAAGGTCAGTTTCGAAACGTTCCCACTCAGGCTGAGGATAAATGAGCAAACAACGATCAACATCAACAGTGACAACAATTTGTCCGCCGCAAGCAGCTTTTATTGCATCTCGATACTCAGTGGGTATGGTGATACGCGCTTTTGCGTCAATTGTTGTTGATGTGATGCCTTTAAACATTCTTGTTCTTCTATCCCGGAAATTGCATTAAAAACCACTTTCTCCCACATTCTTACCACTATAGAAATCAAGCGGCTAAAATGCAAGCTAAATCGTGCCGTTTATCGGGATTTTTGCCTTGTAAGACAGTTACTTAGAGGACTTTTTCAGAGCAATATAGGAGGAAAAATTAAGCTTATTAATAGCTTGATAGCGCTTGCTTAGAGACTACTTTAAGTTTGCATTATAGATTGAGAGTTGGTCAGTAAGCCGGGTTTTGTCGTGGACAATCATTCATCTGAGATGCCTGTCACCAAGCACCTTAAGCGACCTACCCGAGGGCCATGTGGACCACATGTGGTTAAAAAATAACCTGCTCTCCTATTTGGTCTTGCTCCAGGTGGGGTTTACCATGCCGTTCATGTTGCCATCAACGCGGTGCGCTCTTACCGCACCATTTCACCCTTACCCACTGACGTGGGCGGTATATTTTCTGCTGCACTTTCCATGGGTTTCCACCCTCCAGGCGTTACCTGGCACCCTGTCCTTTGGAGCCCGGACTTTCCTCCACTGATTACTCAGCAGCGATTGCCTCGACCAACTCTCATACTGACTCTATCATTACAGGCTAAACGGCAGTAGTGCTTTTACTAAGTAAATTTAGTAATACTCACGGGCGATTTCATAAAGAGTATTTTTAGGCAGACCACTTAATTCGCAAGCGAGCTTGACAGCGTCCTTATGGCTCATTACAGCGGCAAGCTGTTCAAATAACTGTCTCATTTTTTCTATTTCAGAATCAG
>JGI12316J14372_10005289_pt1 | contig 10311 bp, 8 predicted proteins | sample MarCyaLeptolynsp_FD_14372 | JGI IMG/M metagenome (IMG submission 14372) | reverse complement strand
ATGATGCAGTCGATCGGCGACGATCTGCGCATGCCCGTGCGCGACGCGGACGGGATCATGGTGACGGACGACAAGGGCAAGGCGCTGATCGATGGTCCGGCGGGAATGTGGTGCGTCAATGTCGGGCATCGGCGCAAGGAGATTGTCGACGCGATCGCCGCGCAATTGATGGATCTTCCCTACGCCTCGCCCTGGTACACGACCACGGCGCCGTCGGCGCACCTTGCCGCGCGGATCGCCGGGCACGCGCCGGGCGATCTGGAGCATGTGTTTTTCACCACTGGCGGCTCGTCGGCCGTCGAGACCGCGTTGCGGTTTGCCCAGACCTACAACAATGTGCTCGGGCGCCGGCACAAGAAACTCATCCTGTCGCGCGGCGATGCCTATCACGGCAGCACCTATCTGTCGGGGTCCGTGTGCGGCAAGCTGCGCGACAAGAACTGGATGGACCATGCCGAGGATCTGGTGTCGTTCCTGTCCTCGCCCAATCCGCTGCATCGCGCCGCCGGTCAGTCGCCGGCGGACTATTGCGATGTCCTCGTCAACGAGCTCGAAGAGCGCATCGCCTCGATCGGCGCCGACAGGATTGCCGCTTTCATTGCCGAACCGGTGCTGGCGTCGGGCGGGGTGATCGTGCCGCCGGAGGGCTATTTCGCGCGCATGGCCGAGATTTGCCGCGCGCACGATATTCTGTTCATCGCCGATGAGGTCGTCACGGCGTTCGGCCGTCTCGGGTCGGTCTTCGCCTCAAGGGACGTCTTTGGCGTCGAGCCGGACATGATCACCTTCGCCAAGGGCGTGACGTCCGGCTATTTTCCGCTCGGCGGCGTGGTGATCTCGCACCGGCTGATCGCGGACATGCAGGCCGTGAGCGGCGACGCGGCGATGTTCGCCCACGGCTATACCTATTCCAGCCACCCGGCCGGCTGCGCCGCCGGCCTTGCCAATCTCGATATCCTCGAGAATGAGGGGTTGCTTGAGCATGTGCGGGCCATTGCGCCGTATTTTCAGGAGCGGCTGCGCACGCTGGAACAATTCGATCTCGTGCGCGAAGTCCGCGGCGTCGGGATGATGGCCTGTATTGAATGTTCAAGCGAGAGCATCCGGGACGAGAAAGGCGACGACGCCCTGACGCGGGACTATGAGATCGGCGGACGCATCGACGCCCACTGCCAGGCGCTTGGGCTTCTGGTCAGGCCGTTGACCAATATGTGCGTGTTTTCACCGCCTCTGATCATCACGCGCGACGAGATCGACCGGATGGTCGATATTCTTCGCGAGGCGATCCAGCGGACGATGGCGGATATCGCGGCGGGGCGTTAACGGGGGCGTGCATGACCTACTGGAGAATGACCGCGAAGACGCAAAAGCATCCGGCGATCGAGCCGGGTGAAACCGTCCTTCAGGCGTCATACGGCTTGAGCCGCGGAGTTGTTGCCTTCGCCAATCGTGTGGATGGCATGCCGCGCGTAAAGGTCTGGAACGAGGAGATGGGAGAGGCGGAAGGGCTTGCCGCCCCCTTGAAACACACCGGCGTGCTGGCGCTCACCGACCGACGCCTGCTGTTTTTCAGGAAACGGTTCGCGATTGGCCGCCCTAAGACGATTATCGGCGACTGGCCACTTGGCCAGATTGCCGCCATTGCCTATGAAGCCGACGATAACACGGTGACGGTCACATTCTCGGATGGTTCGAGCGCCGGATTGCATAGTCCCGCCAACCAATGGCCGCATAAACTCGTCGAAGGATTTGCCCGGCTGAAAAACCTGGGGAATTGAACAGAGTTTTGGAGCGTATTGGAAGAAATCACCATGCGCTGTCCCTGCGTTCTTGACGCGGCGAGACACTTTAATTCCAGCTGTCAGGTCTCATGAATTTTTATCCCTTGGAGATCAATATTTATATTTCAAGGGGTGTTTGTAATAATATCCAGAATATTAACCAAACTATTCGCAAACATGAACGGTTTATGAACGGGATGTTGGATTTATATTCAGACAACATGGTTTATAGAGCCTAAATTACGCGACGAATACCTGTCTCGGACTTCTCCCTCTGCGTGCGATGTGCAGCGCACAGACCGTGCGGAGTGGGAGAAGTCCGGCCTGAGCCAACCAACAATCAATGCGTTGCCGGAAAAGGGGGGCGCCCTTTCCTTCGGCTGCGCACATTCAAGGGAATTATTTTTCATGGCACTTAATCTTCAGCTTTTTGGCGGTCCGCGCATTCATTCCGAAGACGGCACAGACGTTAAACTCCCGACGAAACGCTCGGCCGGCCTTCTGGCCTATCTCGCCGACCATTGCGGGGACCTGATCTCTAGGGAGCGGATCGCGGAGCTTTTCTGGCCGCGCCGTCAACCGGAGCAGGCGCGGGCGAGCCTTCGCCAGGAACTGGCGGTCCTGCGCAAGGCGCTTGCCCCCTTCGACGCCGATTCCATTTACGCCGACCGCAAGGTCGTCGCCTATACCAATCGCGAGACCTTCATCGACAGCCAGCAGTTCCGGGCCATCGCGGATACGGAGGAAGACCTTGAAATCGACCAGAAGATGCAGGCGCTTGCCCTGTACCGTCAGCCGCTTCTGAAAGATCTCTCCATCAGAAGCCAACCTTTTGAAGACTGGGTCTGGTCCCGCGATCAGGTTTATCAGCAAAGCGCGCTGTCTCTCGGTTTGCAGGCCTTGCACCATTGGCGCGATGCCGGAATGGTCGACAAGGTCATTCAGGTCGCCCGACGGCTGATCGACATCGAGCCCTGCCACGAGGCCGCGCACAAGATCCTGACGGAGGCCTACTGGCAGAACGGACATACGAGCCTGGCGCTGCGCCAATTCCAGGCCTGCCAGGACGCGCTTCAGCGCATGATGGAGAAGGCGCCGGCATAATTCCGTGCTTCGGTATCTGCTCGAGGGTGCTCTCCCGTCCCGGGCCTTTGCTACGGGCCGGTATAGACCGGCATGCCTCTGCGGACCGTGTGCACAACCGAGATATCGGAAATCCGCTCGGGCTGATCGAGCGGATTTTCCGACAGCACGACGAGATCGGCGAGCTTGCCGGGTTCGAGCGAGCCTCGTTCGTCTTCAAGGAATACCTGCCAGGCGGCATCGATCGTGTGCGCCCTGAGCGCCTGTCGGGCGGATATGCACTGGTCTTTTCCAAGCACCATGCCCGACAGGGTCCGGCGATTGACCGCGCAGTGCATCAGGTGCAGGGGGCGGGTCGGCGTGACGGATGCATCGTTGTGAATGGTGAAACGGATGTTTCGTTTCGCGGCGGAAGCGGCAGGGGAGAGACGCGCGGCGCGTTCCGGCCCGAGAAACGTGTCGCAATGACGATCGCCCCAATAATAGATGTGGGCGGTGAAGAAACTCACGGTCACGCCGAGCATTGCCATGCGGTCGAGCTGATCCTCGCGCAGCAGTTGGCCGTGAATGATCGTGTGGCGATGATCGGTGCGCGGTGACTGCGACAGGGCCGCTTCCACCGCATCGAGAAACATGTCGCTGCCGGCATCGCCATTGCAATGACAGTGTATTTGAAATCCCATGTCGTGCAGGCGCTGGACGTCGCCAAACAGGTCCTCTTGCGACGTGTAAGGCAGGCCGCAATCCGGTTTGCTGCCCGAAGCGCCGGTCAGGAACGGTTCGGTGAGATGGGCCGTGCGCATCTGATAGGAGCCGTCGGTGAACAATTTGCGCGGCCCCAGCCGGATATGAGGTTCGGCTGCCCAGACCGCCGCTGCTCCGGAATTCGTAAGGTCGGGTTCCGTCTCGGCCGCCGGCAGCAGCAAAAGGTCGATGCCCGGATCGCCGTTGCCGGTCATGGTCCGGAACAGGTTCAGCAGCGGCAGCGGCGCCCAGGCATTCTGGGCGAAGGTGACTCCGTGGCGATGATACTCGGCGCGGCAGGCGGCAAACCCCTGCCGGAACTTTTCTTCGTCGATCAGGAAATCCGTGTCGGCCATCGGCCCCATTGCGGCCATGCCCTCGATCTGGCCATTCAGGCGTCCCGCCGTGTCGCGCAGAAACCGCCCGCCAAGCGGTGCTTCGGTTGTTTCGTCAATGCCCTGCTGATCCAGAGCCGTGGAATTTGCGGTCCCGCAATGGCCCGAGGCGTGTATGATCCATATGGGATGATCGGTTGAAACAGCATCGAGCTCGTCGCGGGTCGGCATTCTGCCTTCGGCAATCGAAGAATGGTCGAATGCGGCGCCCATGATCCATTCGCCGGCCGGCATTGCATCCGCCTTGCGGTGTAACAGCTGAAAAATGTCGGAGAGGGATTTGCTTTCGCCGCGCGGCGGCGGCGACAGATCGACCCGGAACAGGTCGATAAAACCGGAATCGGGAAAATGGCCGTGCGGGTCGATGAAGGCCGGGATCAGGGTCCTGCCTTGCAGGTCGTACAGGTCGGCGTTTGTCGGCAGTGCGTCCTTCACGGCTTCCAGGGATCCGACCGCCGCAATTCTCTCGTCCATGGTTCCGACCGCTTCGACGATGGTATCCTTGCCATCCATCGTCAGGATCGTGCCGTTGAAATAGAGTGTCGATGCGTTCATGACGATCTGATCCCGGATCGGCGGTGCCGTGGCATTTCTCCCGACAGATCGGGAGAAATGCTCTTGCGCCACTAAGCGGCGGCTGGACGTATGGTATGAACCATCACACCATCCACCACCGCTCCAGGATGCGGCGGCCGTCGAATGCCCGGACCCAGGATTGCTCGCCGTGCGCAACCTTGTCGTTGCGCGCGGTCACGGCGGTCGCGAACATCGGGGCGATGACACCGCCGTCGTCGCGCAGCATGATCTGCATGTCGCGGTACATGTCGGCACGCCTGGACTCGTCGAGTTCGGCGCGCGCGGAGACCAGCAACTGATCGAATTCGGGATTGTCCCACTGGGTGTCGTTCCAGGCTGCACCGGCCGCATATCCGGTCGTCAGCATCGTGTCTTCGGTCGTATAGCCGCCCCAATAGCTGGCGCACCAGGGTTTCTTGTTCCAGACGTTCGACCAGTAGCCGTCATTCGGTTCGCGCACGATTTCGATTTCGATCCCGGCCCTGGCGGCCGACGCCTGATAGAGCTGGGCCGCGTCGACGGCCCCGGCAAACGCCGCATCGGCGACGCTCAGCGGGATCTTGACCTTTCCGAGCCCGGATTTCTCCATGTGATGCCTGGCCTTGTCCGGATCGTATTTGGTCTGCTCGATATCCTTTGCATAGTAGCGGTACGATGGTCCGATCGGGTTGTCGTTGCCGACGACGCCGTGCCCGAGAAGGATCTTCTGAACCAGCTCCTCACGGTCGATGGCGAATTTGAGCGCCTTGCGAAGATCCGGATTGTCGAACGGGGCGGATTTCATCCGCATCGGGAAGACGTAGTGAAGCGGACCAGCGCCTTCCTCGACCGTGATGTTCGGAGCCCTTGACATCAAGGTGACGGTTTTCAGGTCGACCTGGTCGATGACGTCGACGGCGCCGGTCAAGAGGGCGCTGTTGCGGGCGTTCGAATCGGCAAGCGTCAGCAGTTCGATCGTGTCGGCGTGGGCACGGCCTTCCTTCCAGTAGTTCGGATTGCGCTTGAACTCGTAGCGTACGCCCGGATCGGCCTTTGTGATCCTATAGCCGCCGCTGCCACCGCCTTCCCAGTCGATGCCGTTATCCGTTGCCGGGTAAATGCTGAAGATGGCCTCGTTGAAATTGTACGGGAACACCGCGTTGCCACCGCTCAGTTCGATCACCACGGCGCTCGGTCCGTCGGCGCGCACGTCCGTCACAGCATCCATGATGACCTTGCCGATCGACTTGCTTTCCTCGCCGCGGTGGAAGTTTATCGAAGCAATAACGTCTTCCGAGGTCATGGTCTTGCCGTTGTGAAACTCCACGTCGCTGCGCAGCTTGAAGGTCCAGGTCTTTGCGTCGTCGGACGCGCTCCACTCGGTTGCAAGCGCCGGCACGAGATCGCCGTTCGGCGCCAGTTCAACCAGGGTGTTGGCGACGCCGTAGACCGCGACCCACTGCGCCCCGTTTTCGATGGTCGCGGGGTTGAGCGTGTCCGTCGTCGATCCGTGCCCCATGCCGAGCCGCATGTGACCGCCCTTTTTCGGGGTTGCGGCCAGAGCCTCGCTGAACAGGCTGGAGCCGGCGCCGATTGCCAGGCCAAGCGCGCTGGTGCGTCCGAGAAATTCGCGGCGCGACATGCGTCCCGATTGCGCCTGGCCAATCAGCCATTGGGCATATTTGTCATAGGTGCCGGACATTGTTTCCTCCGTAATGCGATCGCGGGCGCGATCCTGCAGGGGTGTTTGGGGTCGTGAAACTTGCACGGACCAGACTGGCCGATGCCGGGAATGCGGGCAATTTCGCGCTTGCGCGCGCCTTTTCGCCCTATTGCGCAAAAAACGCTTAAAGTCGCTTAAAAGTGTGCTAGCTTTGAATGGTTTCCGGCATTTTTTTGGGCGGCGCATCGGCGATGATGAAACTGGATCTCGGAGAGAATCTGCGATTGCTCTGCAGTTTCGAACATTCGGTTTCGGAGGCTTGCCGGGCAATGAGCATCAATCGGCAGCAATTCAGCAAATACCTGACCGGGGCATCCAGACCGTCGGCCAGAAACCTCAACAAGATCTGCAGCTATTTCGGCGTCCGGCCCGCCGATCTGTTTCTTCCCCATGAAGAATTCGTCGACTGCGAACCCGTTGAGCGGCGCCGGACAGATCTTGCCGCCGAGTCTCCGGGAGGGCCGGACTTTCGCTCCGCCTTTGACGGGCACGCGCGCAAGCTCAACCGGTATCTCGGCTACTACCTCGTTTATTTCTATTCCTTCAGCTGGGAAGATCGGGTCATCTGCGCCCTGACCCGTATCGAGAACCGGGACGGGCAGATATGCACCAAGACGATCGAGCGCTCACGGGACCCGGGAAGCGGCGCGCTGTTCCTGTCGAAATATAACGGGCAGGCGGCCTTTCTCGGCAACCGGATCTTCATCGTCGAATATCAGAGCTCTGCCAGGGACGCGATTGTCGAGACGGTTCTGTATCCGTCCGGGCGCAGCCAACTGACCTTTTTGCAGGGGATCACGTTCGGCATTTCCAGCCATCAGCGCAACCCCTACATGGCGCGCAGCGTGTTTCACTATCTCGGCCACACGATCGATCTGAAACAGGCCATGAAATCCGTCGGTCTGATCGACCCGCGGATCGGAAAGATCAATCCGCACGTCCTGCGCCTGCTCGGCGAACCCGACGTTCGCGGTGCGGAGATGATCTTTGATCATGCCTTGCGGTGATCGGGTGGGAATTGTGTTCCGGAATCCGGCCACGTGTGCCACGTTGCCGGAAATCCGGTCCGCGCTTCCCCGAGAATGCCGTCCCGGCCCCCGATCCGGGATCCATGTGACGGGCGCTGTCCTCAGCGTTCCGGGGATCTGTCGTGTCCTTCGATCCCCAAGCGCGGCCCTGGTGCTGGATTGTGACGCTTCACGCGTTGCCGCGATCCTCGCGCCACAGGCCGAGCTTTTCCTGGACCGGGCGGTCGGAATAGGAAAACAGGATCGCATCCTCGTCGGCCTCGTGACTGACCGGCTTCCAGCTCGGGGCGACGAACAGGTCCTTGCGGCCCCATTCGAAGGTCTCTTCGCCGATGGTCGTGCGGCCCTTGCCCTCGACGCAGGTGAAGACGGTCGCGTCGGTTGCCCGGTAGCGGCTGGTGGTGACCCCTTTCGGAATATGCTGCAGGAAGGTGCCGATGGTCGGCATGGCGTGACCGCCGTCGAGCGGGTTGGAATAGCGCATCTTGTAGCCGTGGCAGGGATCCGGATCCTGCGCCTTCGCCAGTCCGTCCAGCGCTTCGCGGGCATAATGATAGGGATAGTTGAAGATCGGCGAGACGGTTTTGCGGATCGTTTTGTCGGCGTCGACCGGCATCAGGTTGTGGCCGAATTCCGAATAGGATTGTCCGGTCTGGCGCGAGACCGGCTGTTCGTCGTCACCGAGCATTTCCGCAAACGAGGCGTCGAGGAAGAGACCAGCGGAATGTCGAGCCCGTCGAGCCAGAACATGGGCTCCTCGCTGGTATTGCCGTGATCGTGCCAGGCCATCGGCGGGGTGATCACGAAATCGCCATAGGTCATGATCGTGCGCTCGCCGTCGACCGCGGTGTGGGCGCCGGAGCCGTCGAGCACGAAGCGCAGCGCCGATTGGGTGTGCCGGTGCGCCGGTGCGACCTCGCCCGGCAGCACCATCTGAATGCCGGCATAGAGCGAGGTGGTGATTTTGGATTCCCCGCGCAGCCCCGGATTTTCAAGGATCAGGACCCGGCGCTCGGCCTCCTTGGCGGTGATCAGCCCGCCGGCCTCGGTGAGCGCGGTCTTGATGTCGGCGAAGCGCCAAAGACTGGCCCGGCAGCGGCTTTTCGGCTCCGGCGTCACCAGGTCGGCCAGAACGGTCCAGAGCGGGGTCAGGTTCTGTTTGTCGATCTTTTCGTAGAACGCGGTGCGTTCCGGGGTTTCCGCGGGGCGTGCCATGGGCGTGATCCTTTATTCGGCTTTCCCGTCGCCGTTTGACGCAACGGGTATGGACGTCAGGGCCTGCCGGTCGATCTTTCCGGTGCCGGTTTTCGGCAGGGCGTCAACATAGTCGACGATGCGGGGATATTTGAAGGGCAGGAGGGTCTTTTTGACATATCTCTGCAGATCCGCGGTCGTTGCCGCGTCTCCCGTCAACCCGTCCCGGAGCTGGACAATCGCGCGCAGCGCCATGCGCCGGTCTGAAAGCGTGTGCGCGATGACGGCGCATTCGTGGACAGAAGGATGTTCGGCAAGGCATCTTTCGACCTCGAGCGGATAGACCCATTGCCCGCTGACCTTGATCAGATCGTCGGCGCGGCCCTGGAAGAAATAGAACCCGTCGGCATCGGCATAAAACCGGTCGCCGGTATAGATCCAGTCGCCGCGCATGGTCTCGGCGGTCTTGTCGGGCTGGTTCCAGTAACACGGCGTCGAGGAATGGCCGCGCACCCACATGACGCCTTCTTCGCCGTCGGCCACCTTTTGCCCGTCCATGTCGCGCAGTTCGACTTCGTAGCCGGGCACTGCCCGGCCGGCTGACCCGAGCTTTTGAAGCGCCGGACCGTTGGAGAGGTAGATGTGCAGGAGTTCGGTCGATCCGAGACCCTCGACCGGGCCGTGACCGGTGAGCGCCTTCCATCCGTTGAAGATGTCGGCGCTGAGGGTTTCGGCGGCCGAGATGCACAGGCGAAGGCTGGAGAGGTCGGCGGATTTCGCCTCCTCGGTCCGGGTCATTGCCGTGTAAAGCGTCGGCAGGCCGAAGAAGACGGTCGGCCGGTAGGTTTCGATCGCGTTGAAAATCGCGGCGGGTCTCGGCTGCCCGGAGACAAGCACGCTGGCGGCGCCGGCGGCGAAGGGGAATGTCAGCGAATTTCCGAGCCCGTAGGCAAAGAAGATCTTCGGTACCGAAAAACAGATGTCGTTCGACGTCAGCCCGAGCACGCTGTCGGCATAGGACGCGACCGTGTAGGCCATGTCATGGTGCAGGTGCACGATGCCTTTCGGCCGGCCGGTCGAACCGGAGGAATACATCCAGAACGCCATGTCGTCCGCGCCGGTCCCGGCCAGAGGATCGGTGGTTTGCGGCCGGTCGAGAAAAGTCTCGGCCGATAGGGTCTCCGGCGTGGCGGGGAGTTGTCCGTTGGCGACGATCAGGGTTTCCAGTTCGGTGCCGTCGCGGGCCTCGGAGTTGAAGATTTCGGCGAAGGCGGCGTCGCAGACGGCGTATCGGGCGCCCATGTCGCGCAGGTAATAATTGAGCAGGTCCGGCTTTGTCAGCGTGTTCAGGAGAACCGGCACGAAGCCCNCCCGCATCGCTCCGAAAAACACGGCCGGCAGGACCGGGCTGTCGTCGAGAAACAGCGCGATCCGCTCGCCGCGCCGACAGCCGGCAGCTGTAAAGGCGCGGCCCCAGGCTTCGGCGGTTGCGCACATCTGCCGGTAGGTGAAGGTGCCGCCCGGTCCGGTGACGGCGATCGCGTCCGGGTTTCGGGCCAGATTGTCGAACAGGATTGCGCTCGCATTGGCATGGCGCGCCCTGTCGAACCCTATGGCCTGTGCGCCGGGCGGATCCGTGACCGGATCCGCAATCGGCGGCATGCTGTTTTCCTCGGACACCGGAGTCCCGTTCATCGCACCACCTCCGTGCCTGCCGTGGCCCGGTATTGTTCATAGGTCGCGGCGAAACCGGGGGCGATCCGGCGCAGGCGGTCGCGATCGATGCGGCCGGACCGGGTTATGTAATC
>JGI12316J14372_10005288_pt1 | contig 10311 bp, 7 predicted proteins | sample MarCyaLeptolynsp_FD_14372 | JGI IMG/M metagenome (IMG submission 14372) | reverse complement strand
GCTTTGACGCCGGTATGCGGGATCAGCGTTTATCCGCTGGTCGCCGGATTGCTCGCCGCCCGGGTCCCGCTTGCTCCGATCATGGCATTCTGGCTCTCATCTCCGGTAACCGATCCCGGGATGCTTGCCATAACGGCTGCAACATTGGGTTGGCCATTTGCAATCGGCAAAACCGCGGCCGCTTTGCTTTGCGGTCTTGTGGGCGGATTTGTCGTGCTGGGTGTGGTGCGCTGTGGTTTCCTTTCAAATCCCGCTCGCCAGATTCAGCCGGGCAACTCCGGACCTTCATGTGGGGGATGCGATGCGCCGGGTACCGTGTTGTGGCGTTTCTGGAGGGAAAATCAGCGAATGCGTGTCTTCATGCAGACGCTCAGGGGCAATGGTCGCCTGCTGCTTTTCTGGTTGTCCGTGGCCTTCATCGCAGAGTTTTTCATGCGACTTTATGTTCCCGACGCATGGATTATCTCCCTTGTCGGCAGGGATGCGGAGTATGCCGTTCCTTTCGCCGCGTTGGTTGGTGCACCAATCTACCTGGAGGGATACGCTGCACTGCCGCTGCTGCGAGAACTGATCGACAGCGGAATGCAGGCGGATGCCGCAATGACGTTTCTCGTCGCCGGCGGGATCATAAGTGCCTGGGCCGCAATTCCGGTTTTCTCCCTGGTTCGGTTGCCGATCTTCGTGCTTTACGTCGGTCTGGCGATTGTCTGTTCCATGCTTTCGGGCTGGATATTCGGAATGTTTGTTTAATCCATATCGGGATCATTCGATCCGGGTCGGATTGACAACCGGAAATTCCGCCACAATAGTCATCGGATCTGACAAGCAGGATACTGATCATGCTGATCGATCAAGTGCGGGACAGGCGCATTGGGCGCCGTGCTACGGGTTGCGACCTGGTCGTGTGACCATGGCGACGGACTGATCCGCCCGACGAGGCGGACGCAATAAGGAGCGCTGACGTTTCAGCGCTGGACCAGCTGCCAGTTTCGAGACATTCCACAAAATGAATCCATCCCTGCGCATTGCCGTTGATATCGGCGGCACCTTCACTGACGTTGCCATCGCAAACAGCGTTGGAGCCATAATCGCAACCAACAAGACAGCGACAACACCGGACACCCCGACTGCCGGCGCCATGGACGGGGTCAAAAGGGCGTTGTCGGACATCAACGCCGGGTTCGCAGATATAGGCGGGTTTGTTCACGGCACAACACTTGCGACCAACGCCTTGATCGAACGCCGCGGCGCTGTGGTCGCCAATGTAACGACGCAGGGATTTCGCGATATTCTCGAAATCGCCTATGAACGACGATACAGCCAGTATGACATCGATATCGAGAAACCGGACCTGATCGTGCCTCGATCGCGGTGTTTTACCGTGCCCGAGCGGATCGATTTCAAGGGCAACGTGCTGACGTCGCTGGACGAAGGCGCGCTGGAATCTCTGCTCGCGCAGCTTGACGCCTGCAGAGCGCAGGCGGTTGCCGTTTGTTTTCTGCACGCCTATGCCAACCCGGCGCATGAGCAGCGTTTGCGGGACTTGCTGTCAACGCATCGTCCGGACCTCCATATCTCGCTTTCCTCAGACATAAGCCCGGAAGCACGCGAGTTCGAGCGGCTCTGCACAACGGTGGCCAACGCCTACGTGCAACCCCTGATGGCCACATATCTGGCGGAATTCGCAGAAGAGTTCGCGCGTGCCGGTCTCTCATGCCCGATCCTGATGATGACATCGGGGGGCGGCATGACCACCCTGGAAACGGCGCGCAGCCATCCGATCAGGCTGGTTGAATCCGGACCGTGCGGTGGCGCTGTGCTGGCTGCGAAGGTTGCCAGGGACGCCGGGTTGAATCGTGTGCTTTCATTCGATATGGGCGGTACGACCGCCAAATTGTGTCTCATCGACGACGGTCTGCCGCAAATGTCGCGGCAATTCGAGATCTCGCGTGCTGCCCGTTTTATCAAGGGCAGCGGCATGCCGGCGCGCATTCCGGTCGTCGAAATGATCGAGATCGGCGCCGGAGGAGGATCGATGGCCTCGGTCGACACCCTCGGACGGCTTCAGGTCGGACCCGAAAGCGCAGGTGCCGACCCCGGACCCGCCGCCTTTGGCAAGGGCGGAACGGGCGCGACCGTGACCGACGCGGATGTGGTCCTTGGCAACATCGATCCCGATGCATTCGCCGAGGGTCGCCTGACGATCGATTGCGATGCGGCGGCAAAAGCAGTTTGCAATTCGGTTGCTCACAGACTGTCGATGGATGCCCGCGAGGCGGCCCACGGCATCAGTCAGATTGTCGACGAAAATATGGCAAGCGCGGGAAGAATGCACGCCGTGGAATCGGGCAAGGATCTGGAAGACAGGGTCATGATTGCATTCGGTGGCAACGGGCCGTTGCATGCAACACGCGTGGCGCGTCGCGCAGGAGTGCGGTCCATTCTCGTGCCGCCCGATCCCGGAGTAGGTTCGGCGGTCGGCTTCCTGCACGCGCCGGTATCGTTTGAGATCGTTCGCAGCAGCTATTCAACGCTGGCGACCCTGGACAGTGAAGCCATAAACGCCCTGATCGACGGGATGATCGCCGAAGCCGAAACCGTCGTCCGTGGAGGAGCTCCGGAAGGTGATCTGGAAACCCGAAGGGCGGCCTTCATGCGATACAAAGGCCAGGGACACGAAATCGAGATCACTTTGCCCGATAGAGCCCTGTGCGATGAGGATAGAGCCGTGCTGCTCACACATTTTGAAACCGAGTACCGCGCGCAATATTCCCGTCCGGTCCCGGGAATGACGGTCGAGATCCTGAACTGGGCCGTACGGGTTGCCTGCCGCACCATTCGGACAGACGACAAACAAAATACCCGACATGGCCGCGCCGGGCGCGTTTCTTCCAAAACGACGATCGTTTGCGAACGAACCGGAAAGCCGGTCGACTGCGATGTCTTCCAAAGGGCAGAGGTTCAAAATGGGATGACGATCAGCGGACCGGCCGTCATCGTCGAGCCTCAGACGACAACCCTGGTTGGCTCCGGCTTCGAAGCCTCGGTCGACCGGCATGGAAATCTGAGGCTCGAAAGCCAGGACAGGGAGGTCGTCCCATCATGATGACACACAGCAAAACCGATCTGCAGGTCATGTGGAACAGGCTCCTTGCTGTCGTCGAGGAACAGGCACAGGTTCTGATCCGGGCAGCGTTCAGTCCGATTGTCCGGGAGTGTGGTGACATTTCCGCCGGAATTTTCGATCTCAGAGGCAGAATGCTGGCCCAGGCGGTCACGGGCACACCGGGGCATATAAATACGATGGCCGAAGCCGTCATGATCCTGTTGCGCAGGTTTCCCGTTGCCGAGATGAGACCCGGCGATGTCTATATGACCAACGATCCGTGGATCGCATCGGGACATCTCAACGATTTCCTGCTGTTGATGCCGGTTTTTGTCGGTGACGCGGTTGTCGGCTACACATCCTGCACGTCCCATCTGGTTGACCTCGGCGGCAAGGGCATGGGACCGGAAGGTTCCGATATCTTCGATGAAGGATTGTTGGTTCCGCCATGCCGCCTTGTGGAGGGTGGTGAAATCAACGCGCTTCTGCTCGACATCGTCAAGGCGAATTCACGCGAACCGGTTGCCAACGAGGGCGACATCTATGCCCTGGTCGCCTGCTGTGAAACCGGCGGCAGCCGGCTGGCCGGCATGATGCGGGAGTTTGGCCTGGATGATCTTGAAGTGCTTGCCGACCACATTATCGAGACTTCGCGTCGCGGGACACTTGCCGCAATATCCGAAGTGCCGCCGGGGATTTATGAAAATGAACTGATGGTGGATGGATATGAGAACGAGATCCTGCTCAAAGCCCGACTGACGATCTCCTCGAGCGGTATGGTTCTCGATTTCGCGGGCACCTCCGCATGTTCCAGATACGGCATCAATGTTCCACTGAATTATGCCACAGCCTATTCCGTGTTTGCGTTGCGCTGTATTGTCGGCGCGGAAATCCCCAACAATGCCGGATCGTTGGAACCTTTTGTCGTGACGGCGCCCCGGGGATGCATTTTGAATGCTCAGGCTCCGGCACCTGTCGCCATGCGGCACACGCTGGGACAATTGACCCCAGACCTCGTATTCGGTTGCCTGCACCAGGCGCTTCCGGACCGGGTGCCGGCAGAAGGGGCGTCCTGCATGTATGATGTTCCCATGCGCAGCACCGCGGAAACGGCAATGGCCGGGCAGGCGTTTTTTGCCATTGAACTGACACACAACGGCGGAACCGGGGCGAGGCCGGCCAGGGATGGATTGTCGGCGACGGCCTATCCGAGCGGCGTCTGGGGCAGTCAGGTGGAAATTACCGAAAGTGCTGCTCCGGTGATCGTCACGCGCCGGGAATTGCGACCGGACAGCGGCGGCGCGGGGCGCATGCGTGGAGGACTCGGACAGACGATCGAATTTGCGTCGGCCGACGACAAGCCGTTTCTGGTCTTCCTGTCGCTTGAGCGAATGCGCCACGCCGCGCGTGGATTTGCCGGCGGCAAGCCTGGCGGAGTTGGACGGATCAGGTTATCCGACGGAACCGAATTGCCTGGCAAGGGGGAATTCACAATTCCTGCCGGCAAATCCCTTATCATGGAGACGCCTGGTGGCGGAGGGTTCGGCGCGCCGATCGAGCGCGCGCGTGAGGCCGTTGAGCGGGATTTGGAAAATCAGCTTATCTCATCGCAGTCAGCTCGGAAAATCTACAATTGCCCGACGGGAAACGAACGATGACGTCCGGCCAGGCCATGACGAACGCCGATGCCATGCATTCGCAGTCCCGCGGACGGGCGCGCATCGGTGTGTTGGTGCCGTTTACCAACACCAATCTCGAACCCGACATGGCTTTGCTGCGGCCGCAGGGCGTTTCGATGCATTTTGCCAGACTTGGCGGTTACGACCAGAATGCCATTCCCGATGCCGGTCAGATGGCCGGTCTCGGTGCATCTGAGCTCGAGGAGCCGCTCGGGCTTTTAGCTGGCGTCAAACCGGATGTCATTCTGTATGGCTGTACGTCGGCGACACTTACGCATGGGGTGAAATTCGATCAGGAACTCGCAGCGAGGGCGGAGGCCCTGTCCGGGGCAAAAACGGTAACGGCAGCAGGTGCCCTGGTGATGGCGCTGAAGGCGCTCAAAGCTGATGAAATCGCATTCGCTTCGCCTTACGTGCCGGCGATCAACGACATGGCGATCGCATTTCTGAAGGAGAACGGAATTGCGACTGTCTCGCGGGCAGATGTCGAGGGCGTGCTCGACAATTACGGGCAAGGGGAAATGTCGCCGGAGCAGGTTCATGACCTCGCTGTCCGGGCCGACAGCGATCGTGCCGGTGCGGTGGTATTGTCGTGCACGGACATGCGCTCCGTCGAAACGGTCGACCGGCTGGAACAAACCCTGAAAAAGCCGGTCGTCTGTTCCAATCAGGCGATGATTTTTGCTGCACTGCGTTATCTGGATATCGAGCCGGGGCCGGTGCAGTGCGGAAGGTTGCTGCAACATCCCGGCCAGCGGCCCTAAGCCCGCGAACCTGCATCAAGCGACGCGGAGTGTGCCGGTTTGTCCTTCAAACAAAAGACCATTAGTCCGGCGAAAGCGGCGAGCCCCAATGACGACCACCAGACCCAGTCATATTGACGGTAAAGGTCGAACAGATGTCCGCCAAAGTAGGCTCCGGCCGCGGCGCCGAGCTGATGTCCGGCCGACACGAGGCCAAAGGCAAAGCCCAGGACATGACGGCCGACGTGGGTCGCGATCAGACTGGCTGTAACCGGGACAGTTGAATAGTCGACGAGCCCGAAAAGGACTGCAAACAAAATCAGCGTTTCAAGACTTGAGCCAACATTGATGAGTATAAGAAAACTGACACCCCGAATGAGGTAAATCCCTCCAAGGAGCAAGGGACGGTTGACGCGATCTGTCAGCCATCCGGCAAGAATCATTCCGCCGAGATTTATAGCGGAAAGCACACCGTATGCGGTCGCCGACGGAACGGGACCAAATCCGCAGGTGGCAGCGTAGGGCAGGAAGTGGGTTTCGATAACTCCGGATGTCGTGTAACCGCAAATCGCATAACTCCAGAACAATATCTGGAAGGCTGGCATTCTGATGATACGGGCCAGATCCTTGACCCAGCAGCCTTGCGCCGTTGTCGGTTCGCGCACGGTTCGATCCGGCGCCCGGCCCTTCGGAAACAGCAGATAGACGCAGACGATCATGAACAGGGTTGCTGTTCCCAGAAAGATGAACGACCATCGCCAGCTCATCATCGTCAACAACACGGCCAGAAGCGGAACAATGAGCAGTTGACCACCGGTTGACCCGGAGGTGGCAATGCCCGTCGCGAGACCTTTATTGTGGGAAAACTCCTGCTCGACGGTCGCAGATACGGTATGGGTTGCCACGAGGCCGAAACCAATCGCCGAAATCCCGCCAAAGGCCAGGAAGATAACCAACGCGCTGCTCCCTGCCGCCAACGCTGACAATCCGAAAATCATCACGGCGCGGGAACCGTGCAGGTCAACGAGGCGACCTGCAATTGGTGCCAGGATGGCCATGACGACAAGCGCCGTTGCGGCTGTGCCGGACGTGAAGCTTCGCGTCCATCCGAAATCCAGCTCCCAAACCGGCATCATCAAACCGACGGCGGCACGCGTGGAAAAGACCAGCGACAGCGCAAGAAAAGAAAAGGCGACGACAAGCCAGGGACGCAGCCCCGGATGCGAGGTACGCACGACAGTTCCAGCCATTTTGGGGACCGATCCAGTTTATGATGCAATGACCGGTAGACTAGGGACATCTGTTTTGGCATAAACGACAAAATGCAATCAAAATCTGCCAAATTCGAAATGTCATCAGCGGTCATACCGAAACGGGTCGTGTTTCTCGTTTATCCCGGCGTAACACTGCTTGATGTTACGGGCCCGGCACAGGTGTTCTCCAGCGCCAACAATGCCAATACAGAAGGGCCGATTTTTGAGATCGTCATTGCCTCGAGTTGCGGCGGTGCCGTCGCGACCGATACTGGCGTCACACTCAACACGGTTCCACTCGAAGAGGCCGAAAGCAGCCCCATTGATACGCTCATCGTCGCAGGCGGTGCCGGTGTTTTCGGTTCTATGGACGAATTCCGGCTTGTTGACTGGGTTGGGCGAGTCGGCCGTCAGGCCCGGCGAGCTGGGTCAACGTGCATGGGAACCTTCCTGGCGGCGGCGGCGGGTCTTTTACGCGGCAAGCGGGCCGTTACACATTGGCGCCACTGTGACGCCCTGAAGGACCGTTTCCCGGAAATCAGCGTTGAACGCGATCAGATTTTTGTCCGCGACGGCTCGATCTGGTCATCTGCTGGTGTGACCTCGGGTATAGACATGTCGTTGGCGATGATTGAGGACGATGTTGGCCACGAAACGGCGATGCGCGTTGCGCGTGGACTGGTCCTTTATCTGCGTCGTCCTGGCGGACAATCCCAGTTCAGCGACCCTCTGGCCGCGCAGTCCGCTGACAGGTCTGGGACTTTCAACGATCTTCATGCTTGGATCTCGGAAAATCTCGACTCCGATCTGCGGGTTGAGAAACTGGCAGAGCGGGCCGGAATGAGTCCGCGCACATTCGCCCGGCTCTATGTGGAGCGTGTCGGCCGAACGCCGGCGAGGGCCGTTGAATTGCTGAGGCTTGATCGTGCCCGGTCGCTGCTGGAGAGCAGCGAAATGCCCTTGGTGCAGATCGTTCAGCATTGCGGATTCGGCGATGAGCAGCGCATGCGCCGCGCGTTTCTGCGACACCTTGAAACCACGCCGAATTCCTACCGCCTTTGCTTCGGCAGGAGATCCGCCTGATCCGGCCCACGAGAACGGATTGTCCGAAGATCAGCCATTTGCAAAATGTTCAAGNCGATAGAAACCGCGTTCCTGCTCGTCCAGCTGGTCAAGCAGGCCGGTTTCCCATGCCAGATANTCACGCGCCGACTGCAGATTGCCTTTGTGCCGGTCNTGGACGAAGAACAGAAAATCGATGCTTTCGGCNTCTGACGGGATCTCAGCGGTCGAAACGACGTCGAGACCGTTGGCTTTCCAGGTCTCGGGGTCGCCGGTGAGGTAGGNGATATTTNTGTGCCCCAGGGCGGAGAGGTCGATCGCGGCCAGTTCCGATACCNTCGGGTCCTGAGANGTCAGAACAATCTGCCGGTCNTCATCGACAGTCAGATTCGGGAGTTTCGGCCGGATGGACCAGCAGGCGCCTTTGATGTGAGCCGCGCGATAGTCANTCGAGGAATTCAGATCGATCAATAACGCGTTCCGGTTCAACGCCTCTGCAAGGTCAGCCGCATCAAAAAGTTTCANATGCCGAGGCGAGGGATTGACGGTCACCGGTCCGATTTGCAGGTTGTCGAGTTCGGTGACGTCCTCTTCAAGGACATAGACTTCNTGAAGCATCTGTTTGAGCCAGANCGCGGTGTTTGCCGCGCGTAGCCCGGTATCATCCACAAGGACGATGCGTGCGCCGCGAGCAGCCACTTTCAAATCCGTTGCCTGGACCAATTGACCTCCAGGTGCATGGATGCTGCCTAAAAGATGGCCGGCGTCGAATTCCTCCTGTGTCCGCACATCGAAGATGTAGGTCGTCCTGTTCTGCTCGTTCCGCCATGCGCTCAGTGTGTTGTGATCCGTTTTGGGGATATCAAAGCGATTGCAGAGTGTTTCACCGCGTGCACGGGAAGCCGCTATTGTGGCCGGATCGAGCGCGTGCGGCAGATTGTTTCGGGTGCCCCGTTTGAGCTTGTATCCGGCCAGCTCCCAGCCCTGCGTCCCGTTTTCGAGCGCAAACACCGGATTTTCCATACCCTGATTGATCAGGCCTTGCGCTCCGATGATGCTCCGTGTGCGCCCGGCACAATTCACCACCACCCTGGTTGTCTTGGAGGAAAGGATCTGGGGCAATCGGTGGCCGAGCTCGGCGTTCGGACAACAGATGGCGCCGGAAATATTCATCGTTTCGAACTCTTTTGGCGTTCGACCATCCAGCAGGACAAAATCCTCGCCTGCGGTTTCAAGCGCATGCAGCTCCTGAGCGGTTATGCGCGGCGTGTGGGCCGCGTGTTCGACCAGTTCGCCAAGTGTTTTGGAAGGAAGGTTGACGCCCTTGTACAGCGTGAACCCCGCGTCAGCCCACCCCTTGGCACCGCCCTGGAGAATGTGGGTCCGGTAGTATCCGAGGAAGGACAGGCGAGCGGCCGCCATTTCCGCGACGCCGTCGTCGTCATCAAGCAGCACAATATCGATGCCCTTGCGGGGCAGCAGGGCCTCAATCCTCATTTCCAACTGGCTGTAGGGGACGTTGACGACAAAAAAGGGATGGCCTTCGCCATATTGACCGTGTTCACGAACGTCCAGAAACGCGATCTCACTGCCGTCGGTCAATCTTGGTTTGACCTCAACGGCTTTTATAGTTCCCATATGTTCATCTCTTTACTGTCGGCGAGGAAGGGAAAAAGCGGTTTCAATCGACCGGCGCGCCGACCGGTTTGATTTTTGTCCGGACGATGGTGTCAAGGTTCGCGCCTTCTATACGCAACAGCTTCACCAGCCCGGACCGGTTTGGGGCATGGACATCTCCGACCTTGTAAAAGTGCGCCATGCCGGGTTTCAGGGCGAGGCTTTCGACTTCCTCAACAAGTGCGGGTTCATCGTCCACTGCCGGTCTGACCGTGCGCCAGTGGGTCATCATCGTTTCGCCGACCGCCTGGCCATAAATTGCCCAGCTTGGTCCGTGATCATGCGGTTCGCCGTTTTTGGCGTCCTCGTAAACATGGACACAGACACAGAAACCCATCTCCGGGTCTTCATGAATAATGTGGCGGGGCCCGGTCTTGTCCGGCCCGAAATGGGTGTCCAGAAAGGTTTGATCCTTCAGGGCTCTTTCGACAAACTGACAGGCGGCGCCGGGGCCACCGTCTCCGGGGTTCTCCCGCAAGGCACCACGAATGTCGTGAGCGAGCGCTTCCAGGGAATAAGTCATGACTCTGCTCCTCCGATTGACATGATGGGCACGCGGCGATACGCGCATCACCGATCTGCTTCCGTAAACTACATTGCGGTGGGGTGATCTACAATCCACCCGCCGTCTTGATAAACGCGGCCACATCTTCGGCGCCGTCGCCGCGCCGCATATCGGAAAACAGAAACGGACGGTTGCCGCGCATGCGTTGAGCGTCGCGCCTCATAACGTCCAGATCCGCTCCGACATGCGGGGCAAGATCGGTCTTGTTTATGATCAACAGATCCGA
>JGI12316J14372_10005260_pt1 | contig 10352 bp, 6 predicted proteins | sample MarCyaLeptolynsp_FD_14372 | JGI IMG/M metagenome (IMG submission 14372) | reverse complement strand
CCGTTGGTCAATGCGGACGTGATTTCATCCAGAATCGCATTGACGATGTTTTCAACGTCCCTTTGATACAGATGGGGGTTCTGCTCGGAGATTCTATGAACCAGTTCGGATTTGATCACGTTATTCATCCCTGACTATGGGTTGGCCTCGCAAGCCCGAAGCGTGCCAAACTGACACCAGACCGTCAAGCGCAAGAGCTTCCGGTATATACGATTTCACCCCTTCGTCGCCGCCAAAAAGCGCGCGCGAGACGGTTTTTGCGACCCAGGCCGAAGCATCTTCGCCCGGATCCCAGAAATCGTCCTGAGGTTTGAGTTTCCAGGTCTTGACCGGGAGATCCTTGTCGATCCCCTTTTCTTCCTGCAGCCATTTGATGGCGGCCGCCTCGTCGCCAAGGGCGTCGATCAGCTTGGCTTCAAGAGCCTGGGCGCCTGAAAATATCCGGCCGTCGGCCAGATCCCGTGCGATTGCGGGATCAAGCCCGCGGCGTTCACCGACCAGTCCGACGAACCAGTCATAGGCATCCTTGACCAGGGAAGCCAGCATGGCGCGGGCTTCCGGCGTTATCGGATGATAAGGCATGGGCTCGGCCTTCAACGGAGCGCTCTTGACTGATTCAAACGTCACACCGACCGTGTTCAAGAGTTTGCTGGCTTCGGCAAACTGAAAAATGACGCCTATCGATCCGGTGATGGCATTGCGGCGGGCAAAAATCCGGTCCCCGGCAAGCGCAATCATGTAACCGGCGGAAGCCGCCAGCGTGTTGACCTGAACAACAACCGGCTTCTTTTTGGCAATTGCGCGAACGGCATCATACAGCGCTTCCCCGCCGCTTACCGCTCCGCCCGGCGAATTGATCGACAAGAGCACCGCCTTGACCTTCTTGTCCTTGGCGATCTTGTCCAGCAGNTTCAATTGCCTGCGATTGTGGAGGATGACGCCCTCGATCGGGATCCGGGCGACATGGTCACCACGNAGGGCCGGGAACAGCTTGTCTCCGCCAATCGCGAATCCCACGGCGGCGATAATCGCAAGGGCCAGAAACAAAAAGGCGACGACCCGCCAAAACGACAAACGGCGCCGCAATCTGCGCCGGTCCATAATGGCATCAGCGTCCAAACTCATGTCATTCCTCACAATTGGTCTCACATCGTCAGCCCGGTGCCGGCAACCTACACTTTATCTCGGGCCGACGGAATCACTGCATACGAACAAATTGCAAAAAAAAGGCCGCGACATGTCGCGGCCCCGTTTATCGTCAGGCCAGAAGGCCCATTGGCCCGATCAGGCCTTGGTTTCTTCAGAAACCGCCTCGGCCTCAGCTTCCGCCGGAGCCTCTGCTTCCGGTGCATCGGCCTCGGCCGAATCGGACGCGCTGTCCGCCTCGGCGCTGTCGCCGCGGGCTTTCAGGGCGGCACCCAGGATATCGCCGAGCGACGCACCGGAATCGGTGGAGCCGTACTGGGCGATCGCTTCTTTTTCTTCCTGGACCTGCAGAGCCTTGATCGACACGGAGACCTTGCGGTTCTTCTTGTCGAACTGGGTGATGCGGGCATCGAGCTTCTCACCGGCAGCAAAGCGTTCCGGACGTTGTTCGGACCGGTCGCGGCTGAGTTCGGAGCGCTTGATGAACGCCATCAGGTCGGTGTCCTGAAGTTGCACTTCCAGACCGCCGTCCTTCACCTCGAGAACCGTACAGGTGACAATGGCGCCGCGGCGCATTTCACCGGCTTCAACAAATGGATCTCCGCCCAGTTGTTTGATGCCCAGCGAAATCCGCTCCTTCTCGACGTCCACATCCAGGATAACCGCCTTGACCATGTCGCCCTTGCGGAAATCTTCGATGACCTGCTCGCCGGGACGGTTCCAATCCAGATCGGACAGGTGAACCATGCCGTCGACATCGCCTTCCAGACCGATGAACAGGCCGAATTCGGTCTTGTTCTTGACGTCGCCTTCGACTTCGGAACCGATCGGATAGGAATCGGCGAAAACCTGCCACGGATTGTCGAGGGTCTGTTTCAGTCCAAGCGAAATACGCCGCTTGCCGGAATCGACCTCAAGCACAACCACTTCAACTTCCTGGCTGGTAGACACGATCTTTCCGGGATGCACGTTCTTCTTTGTCCAGGACATTTCAGAAACGTGGATCAACCCTTCGATGCCCGGTTCCAGTTCCACAAAGGCACCATAGTCCGTGATGTTGGTCACGCGGCCGGTGAAACGCGAATTGATCGGGTATTTCTGCTCGATCGTGTCCCAGGGATCGGCTTCCAGCTGCTTCATGCCGAGGCTGATGCGATGGGCTTCGTGATTGATCCGGATGATCTGCACCTTGACGGTCTGACCAATGGAAAGCACTTCGCTCGGGTGGTTGATACGGCGCCACGCCACGTCGGTGACGTGCAGCAGGCCATCGATGCCACCCAGGTCGACGAACGCACCATAATCGGTGATGTTCTTGACGACACCTTCCACGACCTGACCTTCAGCCAGGCTTTGGACCAGTTCGGAACGCTGTTCCGCCCGGGTCTCTTCCAGAACCACCCGGCGCGAGACGACGATGTTGCCCCGGCGCTTGTCCATTTTCAGAATCTGGAACGGCTGTGGCGAATTCATCAACGGCGAAATATCGCGCACCGGTCTGATGTCCACCTGGCTGCGCGGCAGGAACGCCACCGCGCCATCGAGATCAACCGTATAACCGCCCTTGACCTGGTTGAAGATGTGACCGGTGACCTTGTCGCCGTTTTCGTACGAGACTTCCAACCGAAGCCAGCTCTCTTCCTTGCGCGCCTTGTCGCGGGACAGAACAGCTTCGCCAAGCGCATTTTCCACGCGCTCCAGATAAACTTCGACCTCGTCGCCAATGGACAGCGTTCCATCACGCGCCTTGGCGCCGAATTCCTTCAGCGGAATGCGGCCTTCAACCTTCAGGCCGACATCAATCACGGCCAGATCTTTTTCGATTGCAATAACCGACCCTTTGACGACCGAGCCTTCTTCAAGGCCACCGGTGCTGAAACTTTCTTCAAGCAGAGCGGCAAAATCTTCCGTGGTCGGATTTAGCGAGGACATTGAACCCACTTCGTTCCCTTTTTATGCACCGGCAGGCTGGTGTTGATCTATACAGTTTCGACGTCCGGGTTCCGGAGGAACCAACCGCATGAACGCGGGCCGGCGCAAAGGCGGACAGACGAAACGGCAACAATTGATTTGCTCACGCAATGCCAATGCACGGGCGCGTTAGAAAACTGCACTGTCCAGGCCGGCGACATTGTCCGAGAGGACCGTATCTAAGCAAAAACAATGTCTGAATGTGCTAAGCGGGCACACGCAATTCTGTCCCTGGACAGGTCGCTGCACCCGGCATTCACGCGTTCAAGACGCTTTCAACGATTTCCACAGCAAAGCTGAGCGCCGTTTCTATATCCAAATCCGACGTGTCTAGCAAGTGGGCATCTGCTGCTTTTGTCAGTGGAGACGCACTTCTTGAGCGGTCGCGGGCGTCGCGACGCTCAATATCGGCCAGAACATTCTCGAATGTGATGCTTCCGCCCTGCCCGATGATCTCCTCGTAACGCCGCCTGGCGCGCACTTCATTGCTTGCGGTCACAAAGAACTTGACCGTGGCATTGGGGCAGACGACGGTGCCGATATCGCGGCCGTCAAGCACCGCACCCGGAAGTTGGCGGGAGAATGCCTTCTGACGGTCGACCAGGATCGAACGGACCCGGCCCATGACCGCTATCCGTGACGCGGCCTCGCCAATTCCATGTTTGGCGAGCACGGTGCGGTCGAGGGCCGAAAGATTTACCTGGCGCGCAAACGAACAGGCCAGGTCCTCGTCTTCGAAATCAGCATGCGCACCGAGCATGGCCGCCGCAACCGCACGATAGGTCAGCCCGGTGTCGAGATGGTGCAGGCCGTAACGCGCCGCCAAACGGCGCGCCAGAGTACCCTTGCCGGAAGCTGCCGGCCCATCGATCGCAATGATCATGGCCTGTCCGCCGCAAGCGTTTCCAGCCGGGCTCCAGCCTGCTCCATGACCGAGCGAAACGTGGGAAAGCTGGTGGCGATCATCGCGGCATCGTCGATCGCCACCGGTTTGTCGGAAGCCAATCCCATGACAAGAAAGCTCATGGCAATGCGGTGATCGAGATGCGTGACAACTGTGCCACCGCCGATCGCCCCAGTCCGGCCCGTGACACGCAACCAGTCGTCGCCTTCTTCATGATCCACATCATTCGCCGCAAGACCGGCCGCAACGGCGGCGAGGCGATCGGACTCCTTGATCCGCATTTCCGCCAGCCCCTGCATCAGCGTATCCCCCTCGGCAAACGAAGCAGCCACCGCAAGCACGGGAAACTCGTCGATCATCGAAGGCGCACGATCCGCCGGAACCGTGACACCGCGCAGTTTGCTGGCACGGACACGCAGATCCCCGATGTCCTCGCCACCGGAGGTTCGGCGATTGTCGATCGTTATGTCGGCGCCCATCTCCTGCAGCGTCTGCAACAGTCCGGTGCGGCCGGGATTGAGCAGGAGATCGTTGAGCCGGATGTCGGAACCCGGCACGACCAGGGCGGCGACCAGCGGAAATGCAGCGGAGCTGGGATCCGCCGGCACGGTCACCGCCTGCGGCCTCAGGTCCGGCTGACCTTTCAGCGTGATCGTGCGCACCCCGTCGTCGTCCTCGGCAATAGCAAGCTCCGCACCGAATCCGGCCAGCATGCGTTCGGTGTGATCGCGGGTCGCGACCGGCTCGATCACGCGCGTCGTGCCCGGGCTGTTCAGACCGGCAAGCAGAACACAGGACTTTACCTGCGCCGACGGCACGGGCAGCCGGTAGGTGATCGGTGCGAGTGTTTCCGGGCCCTTCAATGTCAGCGGCAGCCGCCCGCCGGACCGCCCGAGAACCTGAACGCCCATCTGGCGCAAAGGATCGAGCACACGGCCCATCGGCCGGGCCGACAAAGACGCGTCGCCGACAAAAGTGGCGGCCACATTATGGCCTCCGATCAATCCCATCGAAAGCCGGACGCCGGTTCCGGCATTGCCGAAATCGAGTGCGACATCGGGTTCGAGATAACCGCCGACGCCGACGCCGTCGATTGCCCAGGTTCCATCGTTCAGGCGGTTCAGAACCGCACCGCCCCGGCGCATGGCATCTGCCGTCCGCAACACATCCTCTCCTTCGAGCAGGCCGGAAACGGTCGTACGTCCGACGGCCATGGCCCCGAACATGAGAGCCCGGTGAGAAATCGACTTATCGCCCGGTACGGCGATCGCACCGGTCAGGCTCTCTGAAGGCAGCGCGCGCATCGGGATCGTCGGGGTTGAATTGGTGTGCATGGATTCGGTGTGATCGCTCACGGAACTTCCTGTCTGGTTTGCATGAATGTCCGACAGGACCATCCTGCAGGGCTGTTGCGGCCGCCTTTTGGTAGGAGCCAATTCGGGTATGGTCAAGACGTGAATAGGGGCCTTGGAAAGATCGAATTCGCTTCCTAAATGCGGCGTACACCGAAAAGTGCCGGAATGACGGCGTTCGGCACATTTACCTTTTGACAGCAGGCCGTCATGCAGATAAGCACCTGCGCCAACGAACCGTTGAGGATCATTCCGTGGCTAGAGAAGAATTAGGGACCAAACGGGTTTGCCCCGAGAGCGGGCGCAAATTCTATGACCTGAACAAAGACCCTATCGTGTCGCCCTATAGCGGCATGTCCTATCCGCTGTCGTTTTTCGAGGGCGAAAAGGACAAAGTGGCCAAACCGGAAGATGAAGAAGCGGTGAACGCGGATCCCAAGGCCGCCGATGCGGACACGGATGATGACGGCGATGATGGTGCAGAACTGGTCAGCCTGGAAGAGGCGGACGCGGAAACTGCCGGAGAGGACATTCCCGATCTCGGCGACGATGACGACGACGATATCGGCGCCGCGGCCGACGACACCTTCCTCGAAGAGGAAGAGGAAGACGGCGACGATATCGGCATCAACGTCGATGTCGAAGACGACGAAGACTGATTTTCGATTTTCATGGCATCTGCCGCGAAATTCACTTGATCCCCGGAGCCTTACCTTTTAGGTTCCGGCAAAGAACGGGGCGGATCCCAATCTGTCTCTGATTTGGTGGCGTAACACCCGTCCAAATCCATGGAATATGGCGGCCCTGGGGCCGCCAAGTGGGGCCATAGCTCAGTTGGGAGAGCGCTTGGATGGCATTCAAGAGGTCGTCGGTTCGATCCCGTCTGGCTCCACCAAATATTCCAAGGGCATAACGCCCATCAGTTTTTTCATAACATTCCAGAAAACCTGTCGGGGAAACCAGAGACGTTGACAAGGTGGATTCTGCATCCCCTTTTCCCGTCGTCGGGTCTCGTGGTGTGCTCGTAACATGCAGCACTCTCACTGCCACGTCGTCAGGTTTGAATCCAACGGCGCCGGCATTGAGACCCAGGCGGAAACTCTTTCTTCACGTCATAACGCCAAGCGGCCAATGGTTCTGCGAAGTGGCATTGCCAGCGATCCACATAGCTGACAAATTCCGCGGGCTTTCGTTGAGCGGTCAAGAATTCCAGCCTTGACAAACTCCAAAGCTCAACACCCGCTCTTCACGGGACTGGAAGCAATCGACGACTGTCACGCTTCGCCAAATCGTGCGAGGGATTGGAACACCAGGCCGATCTGGCAATGAGATGTTCCAGGTCGCCATGGCCTATCCCCAACACTCCGAAAATGCTGATCTCATAGACTGGTAGGGTGGATCATTCGATCCCGGCAAGCCTCCCGAAGACGAACTCCACTTCGACACTTTCAAGCTCGCAAAACGCTGGAAGTCGGAAAAGACGCGCGTCAACTGATCACCATGCAGTCTTCCAATGCCAACGGGCTGCCGGGATCGGCCGTGGTAATACCGATAAGGCTTCATCGACTGAGCGACACCATCCAATGAAGTGACGACCTGCAGGAATGTGGACCGAAACGCATTCGGTCCGCTAGTCTGCACGTCCCACACCGTGTACGCTGTGGGACGTGCAGACTAAACTCGATCCCGAGCGCCACGGATTTTTCCGAAAGCTCGCGACTTCCGAACCCACCCTGGACCGGATCATTGGCCGAGCACAAAATCAAGGTTTTCATTTCCTATTCCCGCAAGGACCGGAGTGACGTTGCGCGGCTTTCCAAGGCGCTTGAGGCCGAAGACGATATCGAGGTGTTTCGCGACACCGAAGACATTCTGCCGACTGAGGAATGGAGACAGCGCCTGGAGCAATTGATCGGCGAGGCGGACACAATCGTGTTTGTGCTCTCACCGCACTCGGCCGCATCGGAAGTTTGCGCTTGGGAGGTCGAGCACGCCGAAAGCCTCAACAAACGCATTGCGCCGATCGTCATCGCCGATGTTCCGCCGGCCGACATTCCAGGGGCGTTGACCAAATACAATTACATCTTTTTTACGGCCAAGGACGATTTCAACCAGGCGCTCGACAATCTTGTGCGGGCGCTAAACACCGATATCGATTGGATCCGCGAGCACACGCGCCTCGGCGAGTTGGCCCGGCGGTGGGACACGCAACGCCGGTTGGGCGCGCAGCCCTTGAGGGCGCGGGAACTGGCCGCCGCCGAAACCTGGCTGGCGCAGCAGCCCAGGAACGCGCCGCCGCCAACGTCTTTGCACCGGCAATATGTTCAATTCAGCCGCCATCGGGCAACACGGCGGCAGCAATATTGGGTGGCCGGATCGCTGTCGGCAGCTTTGATGACGAGCGTGCTCGCCGGCTTTGCCTATCTGCAAAAGCAGGAAGCCGACGCGCAGCGCAGTGTAGCCATAGAGCAGCGCGGCATTGCCGAGACGAACGAAAAAAGGGCGGTGCAAGAACGTGAGCGCGCCGAAGCCGAAAGAGTCCGCGCCGAACAGACCCTGGAACAAGCCTTGAGCGCCGCAGACACGCTGGTCGAGCAGATCGCCGGAAACATGAAGGACTTCGAGCGCGTCCCGATTGAGAGGATCCGAACCGTGCTCGAAAAGGCCGAAGCGGTCCTGGAAGGGCTTAAGCGGACGGGTTCGACGCAAGCCGTTCAACACAGTCGCCTGGCCATGCTCATCTCCTTTGTCGATGCCTACATCACGCTCGGGGAACTGGATGCGGCCGAACTGCGGGTAGAGGCTGCAAAATCCCTGTTGGCGGACCTCTCGAAAGCGGACAAGGCGAACATCTCCAATGAGCTTAAGCTGGCGAGGGTGCTCTCTCAAAGCGGTACGATCCGTGTGGATCGCGGAGATCTCGCCGGCGCATCGGCGGCTTACCAAGATAGCTATTCCATCCGCAAAAGACTCGCAGATGCAAATCCCGATGACTTAGCCATCCAGGACGACCTTGCGCGGTCACACATAAAAATCGGATTGCTGCATTGGGTGCAGGGAGACCGCGAGGCGGCCCGCAATGCTTACCGGACCGGCCTTGCCATTCAGGAGCGGCTGGTTGAAGCCGATCCGAAAAACAAAGACTGGCAGCAGCAATTGGCCAACACCTTTGATTCGATGGCTGTTCTGCTGACCGAGACGGCAAATCCCGACATGAACGTCCATGCGTTGTTCGACAAGGCTCTGAAAATCCGGGAGCGTCTGGCATACGGCGATCCCACCAATGCGCTTTACCAGCATAATCTGACCGCGTCCTACACCAACTTCGGGAAATGGCAGGTCTCGATCAACAATCTCCAGGGAGGGTTGGACACCTTTCTTGACGGCCTGGCGATCATCAAGCGCCTGGCGTCGTCCAATCCGGGAAATGTGGACTGGCAAAAAGATCTGTCCCGGTTGCACGCTCTCATCGGCGAGGTACAGCAATCGCGAGGCGATCTCGCCGGAGCTCTCTCCTCATTGCAGGACAGTCTGGAAGTCAACAAACGGCTTTCCGAGTCCAGCCCGACGAATGACGAATGGAAATTCGATCTTTCGGTTTCGTACATCAAAGTCGGCGATGTGGAAAAGGCGCTGGGCGACCTCAAGGCGGCGCGTTGGTCCTTTGTTCGAAGCATGCATTTAAAAGAGAGCCTTGCGATCGAACGGCCTAACAACCGACATTGGCAACGCCATCTCTACCTTGTCTATCAGAGACTGGGCAGCGTTGGCGGCTTCAAGGGAGATCAGGACGACGCAATCGATTACTACAGGAAAAGCCTTGCGGTGGCGGAAGCCCTGGCGGCGTCCAATCCGGAAAACCGATCCTGGCAACACGATCTGTCCTTGGCTCATCGCTCATTGGGTTATGGACAAAAGAGCAAGGGCCTGCTCGACGCCGCCCTGCAATCCTATCGCAAAAGCCTGGAAGTTGCCGAAAAGCTTGTCGTTTCCGAACCGGAATTCTACGACTGGATCGACGATCATTCGAAAATCTACAATTTCCTGGGCAATTTTTTGATGCAACAAAAAGATCGCGCCGGCGCCCTGGCTCTGTTTCGCGACTATCTGGATATCAGCAGGCGTTTCGGCTCGGCCTATCCGGCCTCGGTGCGCTGGCAGATCAATCATTCAACCGCGCATTGGTGGATCGGTTTGGTTCAGCGGGCCCAGGGTGACTGGGACAATGCCCTCAAGTCCTTCCAGGATAGTCTGATCGTCGTCGAGAACCATCTGGCCGCCGACCCAGATGAACCCGGAAGACAGGGCAGAGTTGCGCGGGCGCTGCTCAGGCTAGGAAAATTGCTGGCGCAGATGAACCGGAAGGAAGACGCTGTTGCGACGTTGAAGCGCGGCCGCGCGATCATCCAGGCAATGCCCCAAAATGCGGGTTTGGAGGAATGGAAGGACAAAGAGCCCGACTTTGACCGCGAAATCGGGAAACTTGGATTGGAATAAGCCGCCGGATTTCCCACCGAAATCGAAAAGCCACGCTATCGCCCTGTGGTTCGAATCTGGGTTTCAGACCCATAACGAAGCCCAGGACCCCGGTCTTGAATAGGCTGGGCTTGGCAATCGTGCGAACCCGCTCCCACCAAATCGCCCGCGCTGGCCATTTTTTGCGCGCCTTGATATGTTGTGCTGCACCATGGATTGAGTGGCATCATCGTGAAGCGCCCGGATTCAGGCTTCGGGACAACATTCCGGGACGGGTGCCGCTTCCGCTGTTATCCGATGAACAGCCAAGAAAATGGTGAAGCCGTGACCCTTGATCATGTCATCGTTTTCGGCATTATCGCCTGCACCCTGATGCTGTTTGTCTGGGGCAGGTGGCGCTATGATATTGTCGCGGTGCTGGCCTTGCTGGCCGGTGTCTATCTCGGTGTGGTTCCGGCCATGCAGGCCTTTGCCGGCTTTGGACACCCCGCCGTCATAACCGT
>JGI12316J14372_10005259_pt1 | contig 10352 bp, 8 predicted proteins | sample MarCyaLeptolynsp_FD_14372 | JGI IMG/M metagenome (IMG submission 14372) | reverse complement strand
CCCGCGGCATCTGCTGCATGTCCCAGAACTGGCGGGCGGCCACCACGAGAAGATGGATGGGACGGGGTATCCCAAGCGTCTGACCGGTGCCGACATGTCACCTGTCGCCCGCATGATGGCGATTGCCGATATCTTTGAAGCGCTGACCGCTGTCGACCGACCGTACAAGAAGGGCAAAACGCTTTCCGAAGCGCTCAAGATCATGACCTTCATGGTGAAAGATTCACATGTCGACCCTCAGCTGTTCGACCTGTTCCTGACATCCGGCGTCTATAAGCGCTATGCGGATCGCTACATGCAGCCGCAGCAGATCGACGATGTCGATATTGAGGAGTTCAGACCGAATCTCGCAGCAGCGGAGTAGCTTGCCGCCCTGCGCCGACAGATTTCGTTCAGGGCTTGTCTAATCCCGCGCGCTTTCTGACTTCGTAATCATAGTCCTTAGACCAATCCTTTACGAAGTCGACCAGCGCCTTATCGGGCTTATCCGGCAGGACGACGGAAAGTTTTACGAATTGATCGCCTTCAATACCCGCCCGCGGAGAAATCCCTTTTCCGCGGAGCCGTAGGGTCGCGCCGGCATTGCTGCCAGCCGGAACGGTCAGCGACACGTTTCCGTGGATTGTCGGGACCGTGATCTTGCCGCCCAACACCGCCTCAGCGAGGGTTATAGGAACGGTTACGAAGACGTCGTTTCCGTCTCGCTCGAAGAACTTGTGCGGATTGACCTGAACTTCGACGAATGCGTCGCCCGCCTCTCCACCGCCCATGCCGGGCATGCCCTGGTGACGTAGGCGCAGCGTTTGACCGTCATCGGTACCAGGCGGAATACGGACATCTAAGTTCTTGCCGTCATAAAGGCTTACTCGGCGTGTCGTACCTCTGGCCGCATCAAGGAAGCTAACTTGGAGTGCATAGTTTACATCCTTGCCTTTCATCCGAACCGTGCGCGTCCGCGCCCGTCCGCGACCGAAGAGGTCTGAGAAAATGTCCTCCGCCGTGCCTCCTTCGAAACCGCCAAAACCTCCGCCAAAGCCCCGCCCCGCGCCGGCTCCGAAGCCACCGCGGGTGCTGCCGTCGGCATTGATTTCACCATTGTCGAACTGCGCGCGTTTTTCCTTATCGCCCAGTACGCCATAGGCCTGAGAGATTTCCTTAAATCGTTGTTCAACGATCGGATCGTCCGGATTGAGATCCGGATGGAATTCCTTCGCGAGCCGGCGGTAAGCCTGCTTTATTTCCTCTGCGCTGGCGTTCCGTTTCACGCCCAGAACGTCGTAAGGATCCTTCATCTAACGCACCAGCCATCCCATACATACAAACTGAAATCACGCCGGATCGTGAGACGACCCGGCGTAATCAGACAAGCAAATTCTGTACCTCTCACGCCAACTTGACGTGAGACCACTATCTCATTCGGATTAACTAACGATCTTCCAGGACCCGTCCGGCTGCCGGCATGCCGTGCCATAAGCTTCCTGACGACGACCGTCGATTGTCACGGTCTGCGTGAACTCGCGGCAATATTGCCCGCTGTTATCCTGATAGGTTGCCTGCGGCGTAACCGTTCCGGAATGCCCGGAATTCGGATTTACCCAGGAAGACGTCGCATAGTCCGGCTGCTGCTCGAGAGCGTACTGCGTGGTCTGCGCCATCTGCTGCTGATCCTGCTGATCCAGCGAACGACCGACATAGGATCCCAAAAGTCCGCCCAGGACCGCGCCCGCACCGACCGCAACCAGCTGACCAGTGCCGTCACCAACCTGTGCNCCCAGGACGCCGCCAAGAATGGCACCGCCGACACCGCCGATGGTTTCGCGTTGGCCGGTACCCTGACATGCCGCAAGGCCCATGCTGCCGATCAATGCGATGATTACCGCTTTGGACGCTCTGCGCGTCCCAACCGAGGTGTTCGTAGTCATATCTAAGCGCCTCCTTAGGGCTTGCCCTTACCATCCGGCTCATTCCGATACATCCGATCGAGGGCCGCGTTCATCTCACCACGCTTTATAGACGGTTTAGCAGAATTTTTCCGTCGCACGAAAATATTGGGTCTACAAAAAAATCTCAAACTGGAGCTTCCGGAAGTCTGCCGCATTGAGCACCTATGCACCGAGCCCTATAACAATCGAACAGATACATTACGGATATGGTGATTTCATGGCGGAGTTAAAGGCAGACGACCCGTTCGCGCTTTTCGCGAAATGGATGGCCGAAGCAGAGTCGAGCGAGCCAAACGACCCGAACGGTATGGCACTCGCAACCGCGGATTCCGAAGGGCGCCCGTCACTGCGAATGGTGCTCCTAAAGGGCTATGACCGCGACGGGTTTGTCTTTTACACCAATCTCGAGAGCAAAAAGGGCCGGCAGATTGCTGAGAACCCCAATGCGGCGCTTCTTTTTCATTGGAAAAGCCTGCGCCGCCAGATCCGCCTGGAAGGGCCTTTGACACCCGTTTCAGATGCGGAGGCGGACGAATACTTTTCATCCCGGCCCAAGCAAAGCCAGATCGGAGCGTGGGCCAGTGATCAGTCCCGTCCGACACAAGGCCGTTTTGAGCTGGAAAAACGTGTCGCCAGTTTTGCTGCGAAGTTCGGCTTGGGGACGGTCCCACGTCCGCCGCATTGGTCAGGATTTAGGCTGAGTCCGCGCTACGTCGAATTTTGGAAGGACGGCGCTTTTCGGCTACACGAGCGCCTTGTCTTTACCCGAAGTGAAGACAGTGCCGATTGGGATATCGAACGCCTCTTCCCGTGACCGAAACAAAGCCATAACAGGACGTATTCGCGTAATGCCATGAATGACGATGTAAAGGTCGATCCCGTGAAGGTGCTGAACCGGACGAACCAGCCCGGTTATCGGCTAATGAAAGCGGCAACCTACGCATCGGCGTCCGTCGCGAGCTTTCTTATCATCACGAAACTCGTTGCGTGGATTATCACGGACAGCGTCGCATTGCTGTCCAGCATGATCGATTCCATGCTCGACCTAGTCGCATCGCTGGTCATTCTTTTCGCCGTGCGTCACGCGCTTACCCCGGCAGACGAAGAACATCGGTTTGGACATGGCAAGTCCGAACCTCTGGCGGCCCTGTCTCAAGCTGGTTTTGTCGCGGCATCCGCCATCTTGCTGTTCCTTGAAGGCATTGACCGGCTCATCACGCCAAAACCTATCCTGGAAACCGAGATCGGGTTTTTCGTGATGGGGTTATCCATACTTGCCACACTCGGTCTCGTACTCTTTCAGCGATATGTCGTCTCACGTTCTGGTTCCATCGCGATTGAGGCCGATGCGGCGCATTATCGAGCCGACCTGCTAGCAAACCTGGGCGTGATTGCCGCTCTGTTTGCTGCTGGACCGCTTGGGATCGGCTGGGTGGACCCATTGTTCGCTGTTCTGATCGCCTTTTACATCGCCTACAGCGCGTGGGAGATTGCAGCGAACAGTTTCAACATGCTCATGGATCGGGAATTGCCGGATGAAGACCGTGAACGCATTGTAGCGATTGCGATGGCCTATCCCGACGTGCTTGGCGTTCACGATCTGAGGACTCGAAGGTCCGGACCAGATATATTTATCCAGATGCACCTAGACTTCAGGGGCATCCACTCCCTCAACCGAGTACACTCTGTTACCGACGCGGTAGAGAAAGAAATTATGGAAGCCTTTCCCGGCGCAGAGGTTATTGCGCACCAGGACCCGGTGACCGAAGAGGATCAAAAATGACCGACACGGAACACAGGCGAACTCTTGTTCTGACCGGCGCGAGCCGTGGTATCGGCCACGCGACCGTGCAGCGGTTTTCCAACGAAGGCTGGCGGATTATTACCTGCTCCCGCGAAGATATCCCGGATCATTGCCTCGCTGACCCGAACTGGACCCATCATATACCGACCGACCTCTTCGACGCAGGGGATGTCGAACGTTTCGTCTTACAAGCGAACGAGATACTGGGAAACGAACCAGTCCATGCTCTGGTAAACAATGCTGCCGTATCGCCTAAGACGGCTTTCAAGGAACGGCTCGGTTGCTTGAACGGTGACCTCGACAAATGGCGGGAAGTCTTTCAGCTGAACTTCTTCACGCCACTCGCACTTTGCCGCGGATTTGCGCCGGCGCTGGGCCGAGGTGCGAAAGACACTGGTGGCGCGATCGTGAATATCACATCCATCGCAGGCCATGCCATTCACCCCTTCGCGGGCTCCGCCTATTCAACCTCCAAAGCGGCGCTGTCTGCGCTCACCCGGGAACTCTCTGTCGAATTTGCGCAGTTAGGCGTCCGGGTAAATGCCGTCGCACCGGGTGAAATAGAAACGGAGATGATCGGCGAAGAATACGAGCCGCTGATTGCACGCATCCCATTGCAACGAATGGGTACCTCTGGCGAGGTCGCGGGCTGCGTATTCAGGCTTTGCGACAACGATTTTGGCTATGTCACCGGGACGGAAGTCTTCGTAACGGGCGGTCAGCATCTATTTTAGCGCTATTCGCCGATCGTAAGCCGGGCGCCCGGTCTGTACCTATAGATCTAGGGTTTGAGCCGCTTCCGCATTTACGCCGCCAACCCGTTCCGGCGGAATACGAACCGTGACGTTTGTTCCTTCCCCTAACGTCGATGACAGATGCAGCGANCCGCCATGCAACTCGATGAGGAGTTGAGCCAGNGGAAGCCCCAGCCCCGCGCCTTCATGGCTGCGTCCATGGGTNGTNGANACCTGACCGAACGGNCTTAGCGCGAGGTCGANATCTTCGACTCGTATTCCGATGCCTGTATCCTTAACGGAAATACAAAACGCNCCATCGTCTTCAAGTCGGCAACCAAAGGTGATNTTGCCGCCGCGTTCCGTAAATTTAACGGCATTGTTCATGATATGGCTAAGCGCGTGGCGCAGTTTGAGTTCATCGCCCCAAAGCTGGACTTCGGGCAACTGCGAGGGCGCAGCCACCTCCACACCACTCGCTTCAGCAAGGGGTTTCTCGATCGCCACGACGGCTTGGATCAGCGCCGTGACATCGACTTCTTGTTCACTAAGAGCTTCGCTGCGTCCGTCGACGGACGCATAGGCGATGATGTCATTCACCATCGCTAGGAGGCGTTGTCCCCCTTGATGGATCATACCCGCATATTCGACATACTCCGGCGACCCCAGAGGACCCTGAGATTGGTCTCGAATCATGCCGGAAAAACCGATCACTGTATTGAGGGGGGTCCGCAATTCGTGGGTCACACGTGCGACAAAGTCGTTCTTTGCCTGAGACGCGTCCATCGCGGCTTGGATCGCGCGGCCTTGAGCAGAACGCGCTTTTTCCAGAGCTACGATCATCTCGTTGAACCGATCAGAAAGGACGGCGACTTCTACCGGCACCAAATTTCCGAACTCTGATACGCGCGCATCTTCGGCCCCATTTGCCACGTCGCCTGCCGCGGTCGAAACCGCTCGGATTGGGCGAGCCAGAATGCCACCCACGAACCAGCCGAGCGCCCCAAACGCCAGCGCGCCAATTGCAACAACCCCCAAAGCGCTATTGCGAACCGCGTTTGCCACTGCTTCCAGTTCTGAGAATGGCTGTGGAATCATGACCCCCCAACCCGTGCGCGGAACCGTGGTAAAGCCAGCGATCATGTCGACTTCGGCGGCGGGCGAATAGAACTTAGAAACCCCAGTTTCCCCCTGCATCATCCGCGCAACTGGATCGACACGAGATATATTCCGCACTTCCCGCACCCATGCCTGATTGGGATGCCCGATTACATTGCCCGACCTATCGACGATTGCTGCGTGTCCTCCCTCCCCGAAGGCAACGGCTTTCTGTGTGTCTTGGATATAGTCGGTCGTAAGCTGCCCCAACGCGACGATCCCATCACCAAGATCGCGAATGAGATAAATCGCGGGCGTCCCGTTCGGGCTTTGCATGACGTCGGAGAATACCAACCCCCCCAGCGCGCGTTGTGCCGTTTCAATCAGATTGCCCATAGGCGGCAGGATGATGTCTTCGTCCAGGTCGGCGGATACAGAGGCCGACAGAATTCGCCCAGAGGAGGTATCAATCTGGCAAATATGCACAAACCCCATGGATTGAAGCAGGACCGACAGATGCGAATTGTCCTCGTAGATCGAGTCATTCTCCGTGACATGGGAGAACACTGCTGCTGCATCGACGGCAAATCGTTCAAGCGCCCGGCTTATGTTCTGTGCAAGGAGGAGGTGACGGTCCTCAACTTCCCGTTCTTCCCGGTCCAGGGCAAACTCGCCTACCGATACCGCCCAGAAGCCTAGCGGAATCAAAGACGCCGAAGCGAAAGCCAATGCAAGGATCGTCTGAATACCGAACCGCATTAAGTCCGTTCTCTCCTCAAGGAATCGTCTCCGCCCGTCCGGGTTTCAATATCATTTCGGACGGGTCAAAAATCTCGCGGATAGTCCGACTTAACGGTATGACGCGTCAAGCGTCCTTCCTTGGGCGTTGCAGCCAAAGAAACCCAAGACCTGCAAGACTGAGGGCCACCAGGATCGAAAGCCAAAAACGTTGCGTCTTTAAAGAGTCCCGCTCTTGCGTGAGAAGGCGGACCGATTGTTCACCCGCTCCAACCGCAGCCTGAGAGTCTTGTAATGCGGTCTGTTGCTGCGCGAGTTCCGTCGACATCGTCTCACGTTCGGCGTTGGCTTCTTCAAGCGCTGTGCGCATTGTCTCCGCATCAGCCAAGCCGACATCCAGCGCCTCATTCAAGGATGCGAGCTGAGCGTCGAGTTCCTGAACCTGCGCCCGTTCCTCAAGCAATTGGTTTTGAAGCGATTCAAGGAAGTCAGCCTGGGCCTGTTCGTCTTCAGACAGAGCGGCCGCCGATTGCTCGGCGGCTTCGGCGCGGGACTGCGCTTCAACCAGTGCCGCATCAAGTTCCGAAATTCGGGCCTCCGCCGCTGCCAGTGCCTCGGAATGCCCCGCCAAACCCGCTTCCAGGGATTCAATCGTTTCATCCCGCTCCGCGATCGCGGCTTCATACTCGGCCCGGCTTTCCGCCAGGAGAGTCTGAACCTGATCGACGGCGCTCTGCAGCTCCTGCAATACCGCATCGACCCCGACTTCTTGTGCCACTTCCGCTTCACCGGAATCGGAACCGTCATCCTGCGCCATAGCGGGACCCAGCACGAGAAACGCTGCCAGAACCGTGCCTGTAATCATCGACGTGTTACGCATGAATACCCCTCCCCGTGGTGAAATACGGTCGCCATCCATCCAATCGAAGGATCATCCAAACATATAGGCACTGATTTCGCTACTGCGAGACGGTAAATCTTGCTGCCCGGCTGAGTATCCGGAAGGGCAGCATTTATTTTTTGCACGGCTTTGGGATAGGCTGTGGTTCGACACGAGGAACTTTTGGGAAACCACGTAATGAAAGACCTGACGCAAGTACTGACCGTTCTCACGATTGCAGTTTTTTCGATCGCGGGCGCGCCGTCTGCTAACGCGCAATTCAACTTGGATAGCGCAACCGACCTATTGAACAACGCGATTGGCGGAGGATCGCAAGGCGGCGGCAGCAGCGCCGGCGGCCTTTCGGAAAACGAAGTGATCGCGGGCTTGCGTGATGCGCTTCGCGTCGGCAGCGAAACCGTGACCGCAAGCCTCGGTTCGACAGACGGGTTCAACGGTGATCCAGCCGTGCATATCCCGCTTCCCGAAAATCTGCGGCGCGTTCAGGAGATGCTGTCTGGCATCGGAATGGGGGCGCTTGGCGAAGAAGTCGAACTGAAGATGAACCGTGCTGCTGAAGAAGCCATGGATCAATCTCGGGAGGTCTTGGTCAATGCAATCCAGGCGATGACGGTCGATGATGCGTACGGCATTTTGAACGGGCCGGATAACGCGGCGACCGAGTACCTGCAACGCGTCGGCGGAAGCGATATTCAACAACGTATCCGCCCGATCGTGGAGCGAACCCTGAATGAAGTCGGTGCGGTCGCCGCTGTCGACTCCATGCTGGGTGAATACCAGAACATCCCCTTTGTCCCGGACGTATCCGGCGATCTAACGGATCACGCGACGACCTATGCCTATGACGGTCTGTTCCATTACATCGCACAAGAAGAAGCCGCGATACGGGCCGATCCGGCGGCTCGAACCACCGATATTCTGCGCCGCGTTTTCAGCGAGTAGATACACCGCTTAGGACAGCGAGCATTCAGCCGTGAAGCGAGACAAGGTTAAAAAAGCAGTTCCTCTTTTGGCCGCGCTGGTCACCCTGATACTGCTTATTCCGCTATTCAACGCGGACTTCACCTTTATTCAGCGGCTGCGTGACGTTCTGTTCGATACCTATCAAGTGCTCCACCCGCGTGAACCCTATGAAAACAGTGTCGTCGTTATTCTGGACATCGATGAGGTCAGTCTGGAAAACATTGGGCAATGGCCGTGGCCGCGAAGCTACCTTGCATCGATTGTCGATTACCTGCAACGGGCAGGCGTTGGCGTGATTGCATTCGATGTCCTGTTCTCCGAGCCTGACAGAACCTCGCCGGATTTGGTCATGAGCACGCTTCCGGAAGATGCGCAGGCGCGGCTTTCAGATGTGGCCCTTCCCAATAACGATGAGATATTTGCCGGAATCATAGGTCGAGGCGGCGTCGTTCTTGGTCAGTCCTTACTGCCGCATGAGCGCCCCGTTCCTGCGGAGTTTCAACCGGAAAAGTTCGGGATCAGCAGTAGCGAGCCACATGCAAGCCGGTATCTGATACCTTACCCCGACCTGCTACGTCCTTTGCCGAATTTGGAAGAGGCCGCCGCCGGATTCGGCCTGATTAATATCATCCCCGACAGCGACGGCGTCATCCGAACCGTGCCTCTCTTTTTGTCCTATCGTCGCGACGAGCCAGTGGCAGAAACCGGAGAAGAAGTGACGTCCACCGGAGATACGGAACCAGTCAATCAGGTTCACGCGACTTTAGGCATAGAGGCGCTGTCTGTGTATCTGCATCGTCTGGCACAAATGCAATATCCCGACAGTGCCCCGGAGCGGCGAACGTATCTTTTCAAGACAGTTGGCGGAAGCGGCCAATCCGGCTTTGGAGAAGTAACCGGGATCTATGAGGCGGCACTGGGAAGCGTTTCCGGGTTGCGGTTTCGTGTCCGCACGGGCCCGAGATCGGATCTTCGATTGCACTACGCACCAGCTGCAACCCAATACACGATATCAATGTGGGACCTTGTGTCAGGCGAAGTCGATCCGAACGAACTCGCCGGCGCAATTATTCTGGTCGGCGCCTCTGCCACGGGCTTACGCGACTTGCGCTTTAACACATTGGGAGAGCAAGTACCCGGCGTTTTCGTCCATGGTCAGGTCATCGATCAGATTATGTCCGGCCATTTTCTTACACGCCCGGATTACGCCAAAGGCATGGAGGTCATCGTGATGATCGTCCTCTCGGCCTCTCTCATTGCAGTGGTCTATCGCTTCGGGGCCATTGCATCAGGCGTTCTTGGTTTGCTTATCGCCGGAACCGGACTGGGGGGGTCGTATTACGCCTTCTTGGAGTTTCAATTGCTATTCGATCCGGTGTGGCCGTCGATTGCGTCTTTCGCCGTCTTCGCCGTCTGTTCGGCGGCCCGATACTGGCAGACGGAATCGGATCAGCGCTTTATCCGCAGCGCCTTCAAGACGTTCGTTTCCCCCAACTTGGTGGACAGTCTTGCGCTGCACCCGGAAGCTCTAAAACTGGGCGGCACCCGCAAGGAATGCACCTTTATCTTTACCGACCTTGCCGGTTTCACGAGCTTCGTTGAGAAGTCCGACCCGGAAGTCGCGGTTCCGCTTCTGAACGACTATATCGACAACATGGTTCTGATCGGCCTGAAGCACGGCGGCTATTTGGATAAAATTGTCGGCGACGCCACCGTGTTTCATTTCAATGCCTTCCTGCCTCCACTTGATCAGCCAGACCATCGACAGCGCGCCTATGACTGCGCCATGGAAATGGACGCGTGGGCGAGCGCCTATTCTCTGGAAAAGCGCGCCGAAGGCATTCCGCTAAACGAAACCCGTATTGGCATTAATTCCGGCGAGGTGACGATGGGTAACTTCGGCGGTGCCGTGATGGACTACACCGCCCATGGTGACGCAATTAATACGGCCGCTCGGCTTGAGAGCGCAGGCAAATTCCTTGGCGTTCATGTCAGTCTGTCCGGCGCCACACTGGAAGGCGTGGAAGGATTTGTCGGAAGGCCCTGCGGTACGCTGGTCCTGAAAGGACAAACCGTCGGCACGCCTGTTTACGAGCCGATGGCACAGGAACGCTTCGATGGACCAGCAATCCAGAAGTACCTTGAAGCCTACGAACTCATGCGGGACGAGA
>JGI12316J14372_10005258_pt1 | contig 10355 bp, 10 predicted proteins | sample MarCyaLeptolynsp_FD_14372 | JGI IMG/M metagenome (IMG submission 14372) | reverse complement strand
GGGTCCGCATAGCGGTATAGGCGGGCGCGGCAAAGAATCCCCAATCGCCGGTGAAGGGAATTCGCGCCGTGTCATAGGCGTGTGCATCGATGTTCGCTTGCAGGAGATGCCGCAGAATGGCGGCTTCCGGGCCAGTTTCCGGCTGCTCCAGCGCGTTGAGCGCAGTGAGCATGCTTTCCGCCTCTAGCGCGCGCTGTTCGACATAGGCTTGCGTGACATTTGGCCAGGTGCGCGGATCCACGCCTTGCGCGCGCGCAGCTTCTTCCGGGTCTCCTGTGCGATTATACGCATCGTAGCGATCAATCAGATCGTTCAGGGTTTCGGCGAAGGCCACGGGGGCGGCGAGGGACAATACGAGGCCGATTGCGGCGGCGCGAAGAGGAGCAAGAGGCATGAAATCACTCAGTCTGGCATTTCCGCCACGCTAGGCCGATGTCCAGCATCTGAAAAGGCGTCAGCAGCGGTGCGCGGGTTCACGCTACGATAGCCTCAAAGTGAACAAAACCGCGCGTTGCGACGCGTTGACAGGCTTTTCGACGCGCTTAAGAGATGCCGCATCGCAAGTGCATTTGCATTGGAGTGACTATATGGCTGGACAGGGACGGGCTGATTCACGCCCCCTATCGCCGCATCTGCAGGTCTGGAAATGGCACTGGACCATGGCAGGCTCAATCTTCCATCGGGTTTCTGGCGTCGGCCTGTATGGCGGCGCATTTCTCATCGGCGCGTGGCTGATCGCCCTGGCGACCGGGCCGGAAGCCTATGCCTTCGTCGAGACTATCGCCTTTAGCCTGCCCGGACAGATCCTGCTCTTCCTGTGGTCGATGGCGGTGCTCTATCATTTCGCCAATGGCCTGCGCCATCTGATCTGGGACGGTCCCATGGTCGGGTTTCATCCAGGGCTGGCCAGCCTCTGGTCCATGTTCAACTTCGCTTTCGCGATCATCGGTGCTGCGGTCATCTGGTCGCTGGCTTCGTTCTACTAGGAGGCCGCGATGACAACGAGTGCAAAGAATGTACGAGGCCTGGGCTCCGCTGGCACCGGAACCCTGCATCATATCCGCCAGCGCGTGAGCGCTTTGGCGTTGCTCTTCCTGGTGCCATGGTTCCTGTATTCCATCATTCATGCCTGCAAGGCAGGCTATGAGGGTGCGCTGGAATGGGCCGCGCAACCGGTGAATGCAATTTTGCTGATTCTGACCCTGAGTGCGGCGCTATATCACATGCGATTGGGCATGCAGGTCGTCATTGAGGACTACATCGCCAAGAGCGGCACCCGTCAGGCCTTGCTGATCCTGAATACGTTTGCCGTATTCGCATTGGCGACGGCGACGATCCTGTCAGTGCTGAAAATCTGGTTCACGGCCGGCGCGTAAGCAGCCGAGCCCAAAGAGGATAAGAGATGAGCGACTATAAATTCATCGATCATACTTATGACGTTGTCGTGGTTGGCGCCGGCGGATCGGGTCTGCGCGCCGCACTTGGCGCTGCGCAAGCGGGACTGAAAACGGCTTGTATCACCAAGGTCTTCCCGACACGCTCGCACACAGTTGCGGCGCAGGGCGGGATTGCCGCGTCATTGGGAAATATGGGCCCGGATAGCTGGCAGTGGCATATGTATGACACGGTCAAAGGCTCTGACTGGCTTGGCGATCAGGACGCGATCGAATATCTCGCCCGCGAAGCGCCTGCGGCGGTCTATGAGCTTGAGCACTGGGGCATGCCGTTCAGCCGCAATGAGGACGGCAAGATCTATCAGCGGCCATTCGGCGGTCACACCACTGAAATGGGGCAGGGCCCTCCGGTTCAGCGTACCTGTGCGGCGGCTGACCGGACCGGTCACGCCATGCTGCACACGCTGTACGGGCAATGCGTAAAGAACGATACCGAGTTCTTCATCGAGTATTTCGCGCTTGATCTGATCATGGATGATGAAGGCGCCTGCCGCGGTGTTACGGCCTGGAAGCTGGATGATGGCACGCTGCATCGCTTCCGCGCGCAGAAGGTCATTCTGGCCACGGGTGGTTATGGCCGCGCGTTCTTCAGCTGTACCTCTGCCCATACCTGTACGGGCGATGGCAATGCCATGGTGCTGCGCGCCGGCCTGCCGCTGCAGGATATGGAATTCATCCAGTTCCACCCGACCGGCATTTACGGCGCAGGTTGCCTGATCACCGAAGGTGCTCGCGGCGAGGGCGGCTATCTGACCAATTCCGAAGGCGAGCGCTTCATGGAGCGCTATGCGCCGAGCGTGAAGGACCTGGCGCCCCGCGACATGGTCTCGCGCTCCATGACCATTGAGATTCGCGAAGGCCGCGGGGTCGGGGAAAGCAAGGATCATATCTTCCTGCACCTGGAACACCTACCAGCCGAAACGCTGGCGGCGCGCCTGCCGGGGATTTCGGAGACGGCGAAAGTCTTCTCTGGCGTCGATGTGACGCGTGAGCCAATCCCGGTTCTGCCGACGGTGCACTATAATATGGGGGGCATCCCGACCAATTATCATGGCGAGGTGCTGACCAAGAAGGATGGCGATCCGGATGCGGTTGTGCCGGGCCTGATGGCCGTCGGCGAAGCGGCCTGTGTCTCTGTGCACGGCGCCAATCGCCTCGGCTCCAACTCGCTGATTGACCTGGTCGTATTTGGCCGCGCGGCGGGGCTGCGCTGCGGTGCGACCCTGGAAGCCGGTGCCAGCCAGCCAACGGTCAAGGATTCACAGACCGATGCCCACGTGGCGCGCTTTGACCGGATCAGAAATGCGGATGGCGATCATTCGGTCGCTGATCTGCGCCTGGAAATGCAGCGCGCGATGCAGGAAAACTGCGCCGTGTTCCGCACTGGCGAGGTCCTGGATGAAGGCGTTGAGAAGATTGAAGGCGTCCAGAAGAAGGTTCCGGGCATGCGCGTCGATGATCGCGGTATGATCTGGAACACCGACCTGATGGAAGCCCTCGAGTTTGACAATCTGATCGGCCAGGCCGCGGTGACCGTGAACTCGGCCGCCAATCGCAAGGAAAGCCGCGGCGCCCATGCGCGCGAGGATTTCGACAAGCGCGATGATGAGAACTGGATGAAACACACGCTGGCCTGGGCCGACGATCGCGGCGAGGTCACCATCGATTACCGTCCGGTACATAATTACACGATGTCGAACGAGATCGAATATATCAAACCCAAAGAACGGGTTTACTAGGAGCTCTCATGGTACAGCTGACACTTCCAAAAGGCTCCGCGCCGAAGAAAGGCAAGACCTGGCCCAAGCCGGAGCGCGCCAAGAACGTCAAGAAGTTCAAGATCTATCGCTACAGTCCGGAAGCGGGCGGTAATCCGCGCTGGGACACGTATTTCGTCGATATGGACAAATGCGGTCCGATGATCCTGGACGTGCTGATCTATATCAAGAACCATGTCGACTCGACGCTGGCTTTCCGGCGCTCGTGCCGGGAAGGGGTTTGCGGATCCTGCGCCATGAATATTGGTGGGCACAACACCATTGCCTGTACGCAAGGCTGGGAAGAGATTGCCGGCCCGCACATCACCATTGCGCCGCTGCCGCATCAGCCAGTGGTCAAGGATCTGATCCCGGATCTGACCAATTTCTATGCCCAGCACGCCTATGTGCAGCCTTATCTCAAGACCGACACGCCGGAACCTGAGAAAGAGTGGAACCAGACCGAGGAAGAGCGTGAGCACCTGGACGGCCTGTATGAGTGCATTCTCTGCGCCTCCTGTTCGACCTCTTGCCCGTCCTATTGGTGGAATGGCGACAAGTATCTCGGCCCGGCGGCACTGCTGCAGGCCTATCGCTGGCTGATCGACAGCCGTGATGAGGCAACTGGCGAGCGCCTGGACGACCTGGAAGACCCGTTCAAGCTGTATCGTTGCCATACGATCATGAACTGCACCCAGGTTTGCCCGAAAGGCCTCAACCCGGCCAAGGCAATCGCCAAGATCAAGCACATGATGGTCGAGCGCGTCGCTTAGGGGCGCCTGAACCTGCAAATGAATGAAAGGGCGGCGACTTCGGTCACCGCCCTTTTCGTATTCGGTTTGCCTGTTCTTTTAAGGCCGCGCCATCTCAATACTGATCGGCGCGTGATCGGACGGCTTCCAGCCGCCGCGCCAGGCGAGATGCACCCGGTAGCTGTCCATGTCTGTCAGCGCCGTAGCCGCCTCCGTGGTCCAGATATGATCCAGGCGTCGCCCCTTGTTCGACGCGGCCCAGTCGCGGGCGCGATAGCTCCACCAGGAATAGAGGCGCTGGTCGTCATCATGCACATGGCGGGCAATATCGGTGAAGCCGCCTTTCTTGCGCGCTTTTTCGAGCCCCTCGGTCTCGACCGGCGTATGTGAGACGATTTTCAGGAGTTGCTTGTGCGACCAGACATCGTTCGGATGCGGCGCGATATTGAGGTCGCCCACGAGAACGCGGGCAGCGCCATCCTTGGCTGATTTGCCGTAATGCCGTCCAAGCCGCTTCACGAAGTCGAGCTTGTGGGCGAATTTCGGATTTGCGTCCGGGTCCGGGACGTCGCCGCCAGCCGGCAGGTAGATATTGTGCAGCTCAACGCCTTCAACGCTGACCGCATTCACACGCGCATGGCCTTCGCGGCACAGAGGCGGGGTGTCGAGGATTTCGATCGGCGCCCGGCTGGCAATCGCGACGCCGTGGTGCCCGCCCCGCTGGCCATTAATCGCCAGATGCGGCAGCCCCATCTGCTTGAACGCCTTTTCCGGGAATTCGGCATTCTGGCATTTGATTTCCTGAAAGCAGATAATGTCCGGCTGCTCGGCTTCGACGAAGGCTTCAATATTGGGCAGGCGCAGACGAACCGAATTAATGTTCCAGCTCACGAGTTTCAGGGGCTTCTTTGTCATAGTGTCCCGCTTAGGCAGGGGGCAGCCAGACGTCAACGCGCCCGGAAGCTCCGAAGCCTCCGGGCGCTGATTTGCTGTGGAAAGCGCGGGATTTACTGTTCCAGCGGCGTGAATCGCAGCTGCGCGGCCTGCAAGGTCACCGTGCCGATATCATCGGTCTCGGCTTCGATCCGCACCGGAACGTGAGCGCCGTTTGGCAGCGGCGCGAGCCACATGCGCAGCGGACCATCAATACCGGTCAGCGTGTCCTTATTGGCCTCGCCAGGCTTGTAGCCAGCCACCTTGTCCATCTCGATATGGCACTCATAGGCCTCGCCGCGCCAGGCTTCAGAACGGACCTCGGTCATGCCGTGATTGGTCAGGTGCAGGTGAGTCAGCTGGCGCCCATCAAAGATCTTGAGCGGGCCGCCGCATGGGTCTTCGCCCTCTGCGCGCGGTTCCAGCGCGAACGAGATCAGCGCCGTAATCGGGTCTTTTGCTTCCAATACCTGCGGTGCGGTCGCAGCCGGATCGCCAAGGTTCCCAAAGGCGGGTTCGGCCACCATCTGGAACTCATCGCCGAGATATTTCAGGTCCACGCGCCGGTTCTTTTTCCCGTCCTTGTTCTGAGAAATGTAGGCATACGTGTTCAGGCCGTCCGGCGTTGTGTAGCCGGAGGCGGCGAGTTCCATGTCATAATTGACCAGAATATCCGCCAGCCCGGTCGTCTTGACCTGGCTCTTGATCGAATAGGTGTCCTTGTTCATCTGCACCTGGAAATTCGCTTTTCCGGTGATCGGAATGATCAGCACCCAGGCGCTGGCCTTGATCGTATAGTCCATCTGCATCGGCTGGCCGGCTTCGATCTGGGCCAGGATGTGCGGCTCGACCAAAGCCGTATCCGCACCGGATACACTGGCAACGGTCAGCGTTGTAAGGGCAGCAGAAGCGAGCAGTTTCTTGATCATGGCGGGAGCCTCATCTGTAGGTGAATTCCACTTGATATATATGTCTGTGTCAAAAGCTAGGCTGAACAGGGCTGTCACTGTTTTGCCTCGATTAAATCTGTTTTATGCACCGATTTCCGGCGCGCGCATTTCGACTCATCTCGGTGCTTGACGTGCCCGTCCTTGCGGCGTAATAGCCGCGCTTCGGTTTCAATCTAGACAATGAGCGAGCGACCCATGTCCCGCGTATGTGAACTTACTGGCACAGGCCCTATGGTCGGACACAATGTCAGCCACTCGAATATCAAGACCAAGCGCCGGTTTATGCCGAACCTGGTCAATGTCACCCTGCATTCTGAAGCGCTGGACCAGCGTTTCTCCATGCGCGTTGCGGCCAAAGCCCTGCGCACGGTCGACAAGCTGGGCGGCCTGGACGCCTATCTCGCCAAGGCGAAGGATGACGTCCTCTCGGCCAAAGCGCTGAAAATCAAGAAGAACATTGCCAAGAAGGCAGAAGAAGCCGCCTAAGGCGCTTCCTCGTTCGATCTAAAAGAACGCGCTCCGGCACTGGGGCGCGTTTTTTCTTGGACGCTTAGCGACCCTTGAAGGCGGGCGCGCGCTTCTCGACGAAACTGTCGACGCCTTCCTTGAAATCAAAGCTCGCAAAGCTCTGTTCCATCTCGAAATTCGCGACGTCCAGAGAGCGCGCGAAGCTTTGCACATAGCTCTCGCGGATCTGGCGTTTCATGATCGCAAGTGAACGCGGCGAGACCTGCGTGGCCAGATGTTTCGCCGTGTCCATCACATGCGGCACCAGCTCGTTTGCGGGTAAGGCGCGATTGACCAGTCCAACGCGCTCTGCCTCTTCACCTTTGAAAACGCGGGCGGTGAAAAGCAGGTCCAGCGCATGGGCTTCGCCGACCAGTCGCGGCAGCAGCCAGGCAATACCATGTTCTGCGATCAAGCCGCGCTGGGCAAAGGCGGTGGTGAACTTGGCGTCCTGATTGGCGAAGCGCAGATCCGCATACAGGGTGAAGATCAAGCCAATTCCGGCGCACGGGCCGTTAATCGCCGCGATGATTGGCTTCGGGCAGCGATAGAGATATCCGAACCGGCCCGGGTATAACTGTTCCAGGTCCTCAGTATCACCGACCGCACTCTGCGCGGGGGCTGTTGCCGGAGCGGCGCCCTCGGCGTCGCCCGCTTCGTCCCCGATTTCCTGCAATCCGCCCATATCTGCGCCCGCGCAGAACCCGCGTCCGGCGCCGGTGATGACAATGCAGCGAACAGCGTCATCTTCGCCTGCCTGGGTGATGACGTCCCGGCATTCCGCTTCCATGACACCGGTCCAGGCGTTCAGCCGATCCGGACGGTTCAAGGTCAGGGTCAGGATGCCATCTTCGAGATCGGTGAGAATTTCCTGATAGGCTGCCATCCTATGTTCCTCCTGCTTATCCAGCGCATCTGCGTGCGTTGAGACCATAAAAGCAGAAGAATCCAGCGGCGTAACCCGGTGCCGCTGCGAGACGGGGCTCAGGCGTAGACTTTTGTGGCGTTGAAATGATCCAGCATATGCCGCGTAATCTCTGGCAGGAAGCGCGGCGGCACGTCGTGTCCCATACCATCCAGCTCGATCATGCGCGCACCGTGGACCAGTTTGGCGATGTCGCGCCCGCCCTCAATCGGCACCAGCGGATCGGCGGTGCCATGCAGGACCAGGGTCGGGGCCTTGATGCTGCGCGTATGCTTGCGGAAGTCCCCGGCGGCCACAATGGCTGACATTTGTCGGAGCAGTCCGGCCGGGTGATAGGAACGGTCATATGAGCGGGTGATCCGGTCACGCATGCCATTGGTGTTCTGATCTTCGCCAGGGGTGCCGATCACGCCGAATGTGGCGACAGACTGGTCGATAATGGCGTCCCGGGTCGTTGGTTGAGGGCCGCGGCGGATCATGGCTTTCATGATCTCACCAGAGGGGCGCGGCAGTTTCGGATTACCGGTCGTGGTCATAATCGCAGTCAGGCTGGTGACGCGATTCGGGGCCAGAGACGCGACATGCTGGGCGATCATGCCGCCCATGGAAATGCCAACCAGATGCGCGCTGTCGAGCTTCAGCGCATCCATCAGCCCGATTGTGTCGTGGGCCATATCCCGCAGCGCATATGGCGTCTTCAGGCGGATGCCGAGGCGTCGCAGCAGGATCTGGCGCATGATCCCGGGCGTCTTCTCACCTGTGTGGAAATGCGACAGACCGATATCTCGATTGTCGAACAGGATGACGCGGTATCCGCCAGCGACCAGATCCTCGACCAGCTCGTCCGACCACATGGTGAGTTGCCCACCGAGGCCCATGATTAAGAGGGCTGTCGGGTCGGAAGGATTGCCAAATTCTTCATAGGCGATCCGGATATTATTGGCATTGACGTGCGGCATCTGGCGGGACTTCCTCATTATCTTATCGCAAAAAGACTTAGGGCGGGTGTGATCACAATGCCAGTCCCGCACCGACAATCGCACCGCTTCCCCCAATGTCACACTTGGCGCGCGCGCCGGTTGTGATAGGTGAGCCATGAAAAGACTTGATGAAAGACCATTCGCATGACCGTGATGAGCGATAGCGACGCCCTGCAGGGCCTGGAACCGACGGAAGAAATCAATGTTCGTGAGGTGTTTGGCCTCGACACGGATCTGATCGTCCATGGGTTCAAGGATCGCACAGAGTATGTGCCTGCGATTGATGAAGCCTATCGATTCGATCCGCAGACCACGATTGCGCTGCTGGCTGGCTTTGAGCACAATCGCCGGGTCATGGTTCAGGGCTATCACGGCACCGGTAAATCAACGCATATCGAACAGATTGCGGCGCGCCTGAACTGGCCGATGATCCGGGTCAATCTGGACAGCCACGTCTCGCGGATCGACATGGTCGGCAAGGATGCCATCGTCCTGAAAGACGGCGCTCAGGTCACCGAGTTTCGTGAAGGGATCCTGCCCTGGGCCTTGCAGCGCCCGGTCGCGATCACGTTTGACGAATATGATGCAGGCCGTCCGGACGTGATGTTCGTGATCCAGCGCGTGCTGGAAGCGAGCGGGAAGCTGACCCTGCTTGACCAGAATCGCGTGATCGAGCCGAACCCGTATTTCCGCCTGTTCGCGACCACCAATACGGTTGGCCTTGGCGATACGACCGGCCTCTATCACGGTACGCAGCAACTCAACCAGGGCCAGATGGACCGTTGGAGCATCGTTACCACGCTGAACTATCTTGAACATGATGCCGAGGTTGAAATCGTCGCGACCAAGGCCGGCGATGTCGACGAGGAAACGCTGAGCCGGATGGTGACCCTGGCAGATCTGACCCGGAATGCGTTCATGAATGGCGATCTGTCGACCGTTATGAGCCCGCGGACCGTGATCACCTGGGCCGAGAATTATGCGATCTTTGGCGATCTCGGCCACGCCTTCCGGATGACCTTCCTCAACAAATGCGACGAACTGGAACGCCCTCTGGTCGCCGAGATGTATCAGCGCTGCTTCGCGGAGGAGCTGCCGGAAAGCGCCCTTATGGTGAAAGTGGCCTAGGGCCAATCAGGCGCCTCGCACCTGTTTTTCATCAAATTTTATCGGATTTGGCCTAATCCGACCGGCGAAAGCAGGTCGGTCCATGCCCAGTCTTGAGCGTTACTTCCAGCCAAATGTCGCCTTCGCCATCGTTCTGGCGCTGGCCGCCTTCCAGTATGCGATCCTGGTGATCTACATGTTTGGTGGGTCGCCAGACTATGTGTTGGGGGGCGATTTCGTCGCCTTCTGGTCCGCCGCGCGCGAGACGCTGAACGGAGATGTCGCCGCGCTCTATGCGCCGGAAGGTCTCGCGGCCGCAATTAAAACGCACCGACCGGACGCTGTCGTGGATGGCCTGACCTGGCAGTACCCACCGCACGCCAATCTGATCTTCGCGCCAATTGGCTGGCTGCCTTTCGAGATGGCGTATGCGCTCTGGTCGTGGCTGGGCATCGCGATGTTTGCCTGTGTCCTCGGCACGATTGGGGTACGAGGGCATGCGCTGATCGCCTTGATCGCCACCATTCCGGTCCTGATTGTGCTCAATACAGGCCAGAACGCACTGTTCACGGCGAGTTTGATGCTGCTGGCGGTGTTCCACGCCAAATCACGTCCTGTGCTCGCAGGAGTCGCTGCGGCCTTGCTGACGCTGAAGCCGCAGCTTGGCATTCTGTTGCCCGTCCTGTTCCTGGCAGGCGGTCACTGGCGGGCCTTCGGTGCTGCCGCGCTCAGCAGTCTCATCCTTTGGGGTGGGTCCGTGCTTATATTCGGCGCGGCGACCTGGACGGCCTTCTTTGAGTTTCTCGCCGTCGTTTCGGGGTCGGTTACAGAGGGTGCCATGCCGCTCTACAAGATGGTCAATATCTATGCCGCGGCGCGGCTCGCCTGGCTGCCGGATACGCTGGCGGTGATGCTGGCAGGGCTTGCCTATCTAGGTGCCGTGGCTGCCATGGCCTGGACCTGCCGCAAGACGGATGACCCGAACTGGCG
>JGI12316J14372_10005257_pt1 | contig 10359 bp, 9 predicted proteins | sample MarCyaLeptolynsp_FD_14372 | JGI IMG/M metagenome (IMG submission 14372) | reverse complement strand
ACGCGCCTCGTCAAGGCGAACAAACCGCTCCTTGACCCGCTCCATATCTGCCTGGGGAATGCCAGGGCCAGTATCGGCGATAATAACTTCGATGAGGTCATCCTTGAGCGCCGCGTCGAGGTGAATGCTCTGCCCGGAAGGCGTGTATTTAACCGCATTATCGAGCAGATTGGAAATCGCCTGCGCCATCAATGTGCGATCTCCCATCAGTTCCAGGCCAGGTTCAATATTGGCGGTGAACGCGATCCCGGCATCCTCGCACGCCGGCTCGAACAGCTCTGCCATTTCCTCACAGAGCTTGGTCAGGTCGAGCGCCAGTAATTTGCCCTCCGCACCTTCATTGACGCGCGACAGCCGCAGGATCGCATTGAATGTGGCGAGGACATTGTCGACTTCCTCGACGGTTTCGCCAAGAGTTTCGCGGGCGGTGATCTCATCGATGGGCCCGCGCAGTCGAGCCTCCAGTTGATTTCGCAGGCGCGACAGCGGGGAGCGTAAGTCATGCGCAATCGAGTCGCCCGCATGACGGGTTGCTTCCATCAAGGTTTCCAGACGCTCCAACATCGCATTCATCTGTTCAGCCAGTCGGTCAAACTCGTCCCCCGACACCCCGACCGGCGCGCGCAGGGACAGATCGCCTGACATCACGCCTTGCGCGGTTTTGGTCAGGCTTTCGGCCCTGTGCGCCGCATAGCGGGCGCTGAAGAAACCGCCAAGCAAGGCCAGAAGGAAGCCAATTGGCGCGGCAGTGGCCACGGCCCGGGTGATCCGATTCACTTGCCTGACCCGTTCATCCATCTTGATCCCGACCAGCATGACGCTGTCATCGCCGAGACGAACGATCAGGCCTTCAATCGGTGTCACAGTCGTGCCGCCTTCTGGTCCCGGGCGCTCGATCTCGAATGTGACGATCCGCGGCGTACCATATTCCTCGAGCGGCTCGACCGGCATGCGCGGCATGTCGCCGACAATCGTGCGGCCATTGGCGTCTTCAAACTGATAGGTAAAATCGCGAAGGTCGACGAGAACGCGCTCAAGCAAGGATTGTTCGAGTCGGGTCGGGCCACCTGTATTCCAGGCGATTGCCAGCGTCCGGAATTCCGCTTCCAGTCGCGACTTGGCATCCGCGCGCATGGTCCCGACAGTGGCCTGAAACAAATAAGCCAGCAGCCCTGCCGAGAACAGCGCGAAGAGAATTGAATAAACTAGCGCAAGCCGAAACGTTGTGGTTCGGACAAACGCGAACGGGCCTGATTTCATGCCTGCAGGCAGTAGCCCGCACCACGTACCGTCTGCAAGAGCGGTTGCTCAAATTCTTTGTCGATTTTCGCGCGCAGACGCGAGATGTGGACGTCAATGACATTGGTCTGGGGATCGAAATGATAGTTCCAGACTTTCTCCAGAAGCATGGTCCGCGTCACTGTCTGACCGGCATGCCGCATGAGATATTCAAGCAGTTTGAACTCCCGCGGCTGCAGGTCGATCTTGGTCTCGCCGCGCGTCACCTTGCGGGCCAGCAGATCCATCTCGAGGTCACCGACCTTGAGGACCGTCACCGGAGGCTCACCTGAGGTCTGGCGTCGGCCGAGTGCCTCGATCCGTGCAACCAGTTCTTCGGGTGCAAATGGCTTGGAGAGATAATCGTCGGCGCCGACTTTCAGGCCTTCCACACGATTATCGACATCGGAAAGTGCGGACAGGAATAGAGCCGGCGTGGTGCCGCCGCCATTTCTGAATTCTTCAACCAGTTGCAAGCCGGGCTTTTCGGGCAGCATTCGGTCGACCACGAGCGCATCGAACTGATCTTCGCGCGCGCGGCTCAGGCCACCAACACCGTCTTCAGCCGTTTCCACGCTGTGCCCGGCTTCAGACAGGACTTTTTCGATGAACTGGGCGTGTTCACGATCGTCTTCAATTACCAGGACATGCATCAGCAGCCTCCTCTACTTACTCGTCTTCTTCGACGTCAATCGCAACAAATCTTGTGCCTGCACCCTCGGCCTGAATGGCCAGCAACAGGCGATTGCGATCGCTCGAACGGACTTCTTCCAACTCTTCTTCCAGCACGGAGATGCTGTCGAGTTTATTGTAGTTAACATCCAGAATGGCCATGCCTTCGCGGACGCCAACCTCGTACAGCGCACTGTCCGGATCGAGAGCGGTGATCAGCATGCCCTTCTCATTGTCGTCGAGCTCAAGACGTTCACGCGCTTCATCATCCAGCGGCACCAGTGACACACCAAGTGGACCGCTTTCATTCTCTTCCGGCTCTGAAGACTGGGAAGACGCTAATGTGGTCGCCTGCCCCAGGCCTTTGCTGCGGTCACCGACAGTAACGTTGATGACGCGGCGTTTGCCGTCTCGATAGATTTCGAACTTGTTCTTCGAACCGACGGCAAGCGCGCCGACCATGCGGGTCGTTGTCGTCGCATCGTCGACCTGACGGCCATTCACCTTGACGATGATATCGCCGCGCTCAAGTCCGGATTTTTCAGCCGGGCTATCTTCGGTGACGCTGGACACGATGGCCCCGCGCGCATCTTCAAGCCCAACGGCTTCGGCCATATCTTCGCTGACATTGCCGATCGTCACGCCGAGCCAGCCGCGCGAGACGCGGCCTTCATTGATCAGCGTGCTCGTGACTTGATCCACGAGTTCAGACGGGATCGCAAAGCCAAGTCCGATCGAGCCGCCAGTGGTCGAAGCAATCCAGGTGTTTACGCCAACGACGCGGCCATTCATGTCAAAAGTCGGACCGCCAGAATTCCCGCGATTGATCGCGGCGTCGATCTGCAAATAGTCTGTGTACGATTGCGACCTGCGGAAATCCCCAGGCTCGCCCACGGCTGAAACGATGCCGGCCGTTGCCGTCCCGGCGAAACCGAGCGGACTACCGACAGCGACCACCCAGTCGCCGCGGCGCAGCTGCTTGGAGGATCCGAAATCAACATAGGGGTGCGGTCCGGGGCTGATCACTTTCAGGACCGCCAGATCCGTCTCAGCATCAACGCCGACAATTTCGGCTTCCAGCACGGACCCGTCATCAGTGGTGACTTCAATCTCGACCGCATTGTCGACCACGTGGTTATTGGTGACGATATGACCTTCTTCCGAGATGAAGAAACCGGAGCCCTGGCCAAAGCCTTCGCGTGGCCGCGGGGCTTCCTCGCGCGGGATCAGGCCGAACTGTTCGCCAAACTGTTCCAGGAAACGCTCGCGATCGGTGAGTTCTCGATCTGACAGCTGGATTTCCGTGCGCACGCGAACGCCGACCACAGCCGGACTGACCTGTTCGATCAGGTCAGCAAAGGACATTGGCGCGCCATTGGGCGCTTCAAGCGTAATCGGGTTGGCGTCGGCGTTTGGGAATTGGGGTCCGAGCAAGAACAGGCCCATAGCCCCGGCGCCGACCATTCCGGCGACCATCGCATTTCGGGAAATGCCAAACAATTTCATCGACTTCCATGCCTCCAAAGATGTGTTGTACNTATCTGGTACGAATTTTACGAAAGTAACAGCCTAACACTCATTAAAGATCATTAAGCCGGATTTGTGGCGAGAAGTGTTTCCACTTTCGCGCCATGTTCCAGGGTGCGGTGCACGGGGCACCGGTCGGCAATTTCCAACAGACGCTGGCGTTGTTCTTCATCCAGATCTCCTTCGATCTCGATATAACGCCTGAACACGTCGATTCGGTCTTTCGGACCGCAGTCCACGCAATCGGCCGCATGTTCCTTGGCATGTTCGAGCCCGACGCTCACCCGTTCCAGTGGCCAGCCTTTCCGATTGGCATACATGCGCAAGGTCATCGAAGTACAGGCCCCGAGGCCACCCGCCACCCAGGCATAAGGGTCAGGCCCGGTATCGGCGCCGCCAACGCTTTTCGGCTCATCAGCGAGGAACCGGCGTCCGCCGATCAACACTTCGTTTTGATAAGGCCCGTTCGCGAGCGTTTCCCGCACCAGGGTCTTGTGCACCTGCGGTGCCGCACTCTGCGGCGCAGGCGACGCTTCAGACTTCAGCAATGTATCGCCCGGCCCATCCAGAGATGACATCGACGACGAAGCCTGCATCATCCTTGCCGGTCAGCAAGTGATCGGCGCGGTCGAGGCTGACAAAGCTCTTGGGATGCTTGGCGGCGAGGAAGAGGTCCGTCGCATTGTCGATCCCGACCACATCATCGCCGGGCGCATGCAGGATCAGGAGCGGTTTGCGCAAGACCGCTGCCGCCTCTTTCACGCTGGCCGCGCGGACATCATCGAGGAATTCTCGGCTCAGCGTAAAAGGCCGCCCGGCAAGGTTGACCTGCGCTGCCCCTTTGGCTTCGATTTCGGGCACGCTGTCCTTGAATTGTTCGACGACGTGACCGGCATCCGACGGCGCACCGATCGTCACGACAGCACTGACGCTATCGACCCGGCCAGCGGCCACGACCGTTGCCGCGCCGCCCAGAGAATGGCCGATCATCAGGCTGACCGGTTTGCCTTGCGCCGCCATCCATTCGGTCGCGGCGGTGAGGTCTGCCACGTTTGAGGAGAACCCACTCGTGGCAAACTCGCCTTGGGAATCACCGAGACCGGTGAAATCGAAGCGCAGGACGCCAATGCCCTGCTCGGCCAGGCCGCGCGCGACGCGGCTGGCGGCGAGGCTCTTTTTCGAGCAGGTGAAACAATGGGCAAAGACAGCCCAGGCGCGCGGCGTGCCATCTGGTGTTTCGATTACTCCAGAGAGTGTTTCGCCCGCGGCATTCGAGAATTCGACACGATCGCTTTGCATGTCCCTGCTCCATCTTGCTGAGATGCAGATAGGGTGAGACCGCCCCCGGCGCCAATCAAGAGCTGCTCTCTATGTCGTGATCAATAGGCCGACGCGGCGGCAGGACGCTCGACGTCCTCGAGCTCGCGCGGCTGATAGTTCTCATCATGCTTGGCGAGAATTTCTTCAGCCACGAACAGGCGTGATCCGTCCTCAAACCGCCCCGTAGCCACCACGCCCTCGCCTTCTCGGAACAGATCCGGGACGAGGCCGGTATAGGACACGTCAACCGTTTCGCCTGAGCCATCCTCGATCACGAACAGCATCTCGGCGCCGTCGCCATTGCGGCGTGATCCCAGCTGTACAAAGCCGCCAATGCGCACCCGCTGACCCGCTTCCGGCATACCGCGCTCGACCAGCAATTGCGGCGTATAGAACAAGTCGGCGTGCTGGCGCAGTGCCATCCCGGCGACGACCATAGCGGACATTACCAGAACCGCGGCAATGCCAACGGCATACAGTCTTCTCGTACGAGCTCTCATAGCGTCTATATAGTCACTTCTGCTGCAAACGCCCCTGCGGCACGTTGATCATGCGCGGCGCAGGCGGACCGTCGCGCGCAGACCACCGAGCGGGCTTTCATCCAGGGTCAGGCTACCGCCATTCATACCAGCAATATCCGCCACAATCGAGAGGCCAAGCCCTGTCCCAGGCGCGGTCTCGTCAAGGCGCACGCCGCGCTTCACCGCCTGCTCGCGCTCATCCGGGGACAGCCCTGGCCCGTCATCATCAATGTGGATGACGATCATGCCATCATCGTCGGACGCGGCGCTGACCCGCACGTCGCTACGGGTCCATTTACAGGCATTGTCGAGCAGATTGCCGAGAATCTCTTCCAGGTCCTGCTGCTCCGTGCGGACATAGAGAGAGACAGGAATATCGACGGTGACGCGTTTGCCGTCGCGATCGAACAGCTTGTTCATCACCCGTGCAATGCCATCCGCCGCTTCCAGAACCTGCGTTCGCACACCCAGCGCCTCTGCGCGCGCCGCCGCCTGTGCCCGGCGCAAATAGTGTTCGACATTCGCATGCATGGTTTCGGTTTGTCGGCGGACGACATCATCGAGCTGCGTCTCGCCCTTAGCCTCATTTCGCAGCACCGCCAGCGGTGTTTTCAAAGCGTGCGCGAGATTGCCGACATGCGTCCGCGCCCGCGAGACAACCGAGCGATTATGCTCCAGCAACTTGTTGAGCTCGGCGCTCAGTGGCTGCACCTCTTCGGGGTAGTCCCCTGAAAGACTGGCCTGACGCCCTTCGCGAATATCGGAAATGTCGGACTGGATCCGGTCGAGCGGGCGCAGCGCGAATCGCAATCCGAGCGCCATGGCGAGCAGAGTACCACTGGCCAGCGTCGTCATCGCGATGATCAGAATCGTACGCAGCTGGTCGGCGCCCTCATTCGACTGGGTAATGTCAGAGGCCGCGACAAGCAGAATGGGATTGTCCCGGTTCGGAATGGTGATTGATTGCACCGCGATCCGGATCGGTTCGCCCGCCGGGCCGTCGCGTTCATTTCCGCGGACAACCGCGCCTGGTTCCGCCAATGCATCTTCGGCTAAATTGGCCGGCAGAGGGGGATCGCCATCCCAGACACTGCGCGGGCGAATATCATCCCCGATCGAGCCATCATTTTCGACGGCGATGATCACCCAATACTGTCCGGACAGAGGCGTTTCAAAGCGTGGATCGGTTGGCAGGCGCTCCGGAATATCACGAATGCGACCAGAGCCATCATCTAGCGGCTCAATCGCGCGGGCGAGCGTCTCCAGCGTCGAATCCAGATCGGCATCCAATATGTTGATCGTCTGCGCGCGATAGACCGCCGAAATCGCCACCACGCCGCCAATAACGATCAAGGCACTCCACAGGAGTGCCCCGATCAGGATCCGCCGCGCGAGCGAGAGCCCACGCGATGTGTTCCGGAAGGCAGGCAAGGGGTTCATGCGAGAAGACTTGCCCGAATCGGGCCTAAGTCACAACGCCGGAGCGTTCGTCTTCCGGCACCACGAGACGATAGCCTAGACCGCGCTCGGTCTGGATGCGGTCATTGCCGATCTTCTTGCGCAGGCGTCCGATGAACACTTCAATCGTGTTCGAATCGCGATCGAAATCCTGATCGTAAATATGCTCGACCAGTTCAGTCCGCGGCACGACCCGGCCTTGATGGTGGATCAGGTAACTCAGCACCTTGTATTCGTGCGCGGTCAGCTTGATCGGCTCACCATTTACAGTTGCCCGTGCCGCCCTTGTGTCGAGACGCAGCGCACCGGCCTCAATCGCCGCCACAGCGTGACCAGAGGCGCGTCGCAACAGCGCCCGCAGGCGCGCCAGGACTTCTTCGGTGTAGAACGGCTTGGTGACATAATCGTCGGCGCCGGCATCGAACCCGGCAACTTTCTCACTCCAGCGATCACGGGCAGTGAGGATCATGACCGGGAAGGTCTTTCCGTCTTCGCGCCAGCGCTCGAGAATGGTGACACCGTCCATTTTCGGCAAGCCGAGATCGAGGATGACCGCATCATAAGGCTCGGTATCGCCCAGGAAATGACCGTCCTCACCATCCGCAGCGAGGTCCACCGCATAACCGGCATGGGTGAGCGCATCCGCTAACTGGCGGCGAAGGTCTGCTTCGTCTTCAACAACAAGAATTCTCATGATTGATACCCTAGCTCGTAGAGATGATACGTCCAGTTTGAGCATTGACCGTGATTCGCAGTCTTTCGCCCTTTTCGGTCATCCAGTCGATGACATAAACTTGTCCGCCACCGCGATTGTAAAGGTTCGCGTCAACCTGATAGCCGCCATATTGGCGCTTGAGCTGGCGAAAGATATCGCGCAACGGCACCACATTGCCTTTGTCGCGGGCGTCTCTCGCCTGATCTGCCGTGAAGGAATTGCCCAATTGCGCCTGCGCCAGGGTCGGCACAGTCGCCGTCGCGAGTGCGATATATACAAAGAGGGCGATAATTTTCTTCATCACGATCACGATATGCTCAAATCCCTCTGAATGGACAGTGAATGACAACGAGGGAATTCAGTCATTTTCCATATCCCCGCGCCCAGTCCTTCAGTCCGGCATCCTTGGGATCTTCAATCTGAATCTCGAGGCGCGCATAAAGATGTCCTGCTTTTCCCGGGACTTGCACGCCTTTTGAGCGCAGGCGTAGGACGGCGCCCGAATTCGAGCCTTCCGGAATTTTTAGCGCAATCGGCCCCATCGGCGTGTTCACTTCCACCTGCCCACCGAGCAAGGCGGTTTTCAGCGGCACCGGCACATTCATACGGATATCAGTGCCATCGCGCGTCCAGATCTTGCTCGGACGAACATTGATTTCCAGCAGCGCATCCCCGGGCGGTCCGCCGCTATTTGAAGGTTTGCCCTGGCTTTTCAAACGCAGCGTTCGGCCGGTTTCGATCCCCGGCGGGATGGAGACGTTCAGCGCCCGGCCATCCGCCATGGTCATTTCACGACGTGCGCCTGTCACAGAGTCCTCAAACGCGATTTCCACGCGGTATCGCATGTCGGCCCCTTTGCGGGGGCCAGGCCTGCGCCGGCCGCCGCCAAACATGCCGGACAGGATCTCCTCGAACGGATCGCCTTGAAAGCCGCCCGCGGTGCGCCCGAAATCGTTGAAGCCCTGGTGCCCGGCAAAACCCATAGGATTGCCGTCGCCATCGATCTCGCCGCGGTCATATTGCCCGCGCTTGCTCTGATCGCTCAGGATTTCATAAGCCGCCGACGCTGATTTGAACTGTTCGGCCTTGGCCGCATCACCGGGATGCAGGTCTGGGTGAGAGTCCTTGGCTTTGCGCTTATAGGCGCGGCGAATGTCATCCGCGCTGGCGGTGCGCGAAACGCCAAGGATCTTGTACAGGTCTTTACTCATCGCCGTGTGGGTTCCGGACTTAATTCCGGAGCACACTTAAGCACGTCACAAAGGAATGGAAGCCCATTCCCCCATTCGTCCGTCAGTCGAGATCTCGGCGACCCGAACCAGACACAACAGAAAACTCGGTTGACGGTGACGAGAACGTTGCTCAAAAAATCGCGTACCCCAACAAAAAGACCGGCCAGAGGACTGACCGGTCTATTCAAGGTTTCAGTGAAGCTTGGGTGGTTTAGAGGTTGCCTCCACCCCAGAGGACGGAATAGGCCTCGCAATGGACCAGGACACTGCCATATTGCGACAGGTCGACGCCTGCCGGCACTTCATATTCCTGCGTGCCTTTGGTCTTTTTCAGCTCGCCAATATTGAGTGAGCCATCGACTGCATTCTTGCCGGTCGCGTCAGCAACGCTTTTTGGCGACAGGAAGATTTTCAGGTCAGGCCCGTTGGCAGCGCGGAAATCGTCAGCAAAGACGATGAAGGTCTTGCCGTCGCGCTCAACGACGGACCAGGAGCCTTTCAGCTTTTTCGACTTCTTGATGAAGTCACCTGAGGTGGCGAAAGCCGCCTGCTGGGCGACCGTTGATTGCGCGATGACCGGTGCGGCGGTCATCATGCCCGTCATGCCCATGGCGAGGGCGGCGAAAGCGGCGTGTGTGAGTTTCATGTGCGTCTCCAGATCTAAACTCGTTTGTGTTCGATGCAGCCCATCTAGAAACCTCTCCGGACAAGTACCAATCACCCTCGATCACAGGGCTGTGCGCAGTCTGTGAGCGGCAGCGCTGACAGGGCAATCCAGGACTCGCTGGTTTTTATCTCTGGTTTCGACCAGGGCAGTTTCATTCGCCTCTCTGATGCCACTTACACATCTCAACGCTAGTGAATGTATGCCGGGCCCAACCCCACCGGATTCGTTTCCGGTTTCTTAAGTTTTTTCAGGCGATTTGATCGGTATTGAGTGTACTGGTTCCCCACCCTGAGCGGCTGGGGCAGCGTAAATCCCTGACATCGGTACGTAGAATATAAAGGGGGCTAAATGCTCGGGCGTGTTATTTCTGTTGCCAATTCCAAAGGCGGCGTGGGTAAAACCACTACAACTGTTTCTCTGGCCGAGGCGTTTGCTGCCGAAGGCTACAAGACGCTGGTCGTCGATCTGGATAGTCAGGCCAATGCCTCGCTGCTGATCTATGGCGAGAATGGCGATGAGCGCCTGTATGACGCGATCCACAATTACACCAATGTCTCCGACTATCTGCGCGAGAATTTTCTCGGCGAATGTTTCGCCCATATGACCAAGTTCATCGTCCCGCATGCCAGTGATGTCAGCTTCATGGGCAAGCCGCTGGATCTGTCTCTGGTGTCGGCCACGCCGGGCCTGCGCCGGGCTGAGCGGGAGCTGATCTATATCCTCACCGAGCAGGGCTATTCGATGACCGCGATTGAAGGCCGCGTGGGTCTGCGCCTGCGCCAGGACATGGCCGATCTGCGCAAACAGTATGACGTCATTATCTGCGACTGCCCGCCGGGGATTTCAGCGATGACCGAGGCGACCCTGTCGGCCTCTGACCTGATCATCGTGCCGACCATTCCGGACTTCATGTCGACGCTCGGCCTCGACCTGTTTACCGGCGATATTATAGACAGCCTGAAGAAGCGG
>JGI12316J14372_10005256_pt1 | contig 10360 bp, 9 predicted proteins | sample MarCyaLeptolynsp_FD_14372 | JGI IMG/M metagenome (IMG submission 14372) | reverse complement strand
AAGCCGCATTTTACAACGAAGATAGCGGCGGGTTTCTATTTGACCTACCCTATGCCCCCGCCAATGTGGTCGGTGTATTGGGGTCATGTGCGAGTGTCATGGCACATACTGCAACCTATGTTACAGAGCACAAGATAGTCGCAGAAGAGAAATATGACGACTATCTCAAAAATGTCACCAACCCGCATGATGCCAATTACTGGGATGTTGTGCTCGATATGCCCCGTACTGTACCTGTGAAGATGGAAGCCGTTGATAATGCTTACTCACTCTATGTGATGGCAGACGGCTCGCAGGGTGCATGTCATATTGGGCGTATTTATCATCCTACTTTACCCGGTGTTGGTGGGGGTAGTTTGCAAGTGTTCGGTACAGAAGGCAATCTCATTTTTGGTGGTGGCTACTATGCGTCGATTGTTTCGTCACGACAAGACCTGTTACCAGAAGTCTCGGATGACGGTTGGTATCACATCCCACAACGGGGTGATGTTAGCAAAGCCAAGTTCCCCAAACCAACACCAGGTGCATTCAACTATTATCATGAATCGACCATACATTGGATTGACTGCATCTTAAATGATAAAGAACCTATCGTTGGGCTAGAGTGGGGTTTGCATATCACCGAGATGATGTACGGTGCTCTAGAGTCTGATCGTACTGGTAAACGTTATGAGATGACGACCCGTTTACCTGAGTCAATGTAGGGGTAGAGCATGGCAAAACTTCGTATTGGTGTGATTGGGTTGAGGTTTGGGCAATATCATGTACAGACCCTAGCCAACCATCCTGATTATCAATTAGTTGGTGTAGCTGACAGAGCAGACGCTTGGGTAGACAAATTAAAGTCATATGCACAGGGCTATGGCGCGCGTGGTTATCGTGATGCGATGGATATGTTGGAGCAGGAAGACCTTGATGCTGTGAGTATCTGCACATCACCGCGTTATCGTCCTGACCTCATCGAAGCTATTGCTGAAAGTGGCATCCCCATGTTTATCGAAAAGCCATGGGCATCAAATAGTAAACAAGCCCAACATCTAGCGATCATCTGTGAACAATATAAAGCCACTGTCATGACAGGCTTTAGCTTCCGTTTTCATCATGTTGTACAGACCTTACACGATTTAATGGGCACAATCTTAGGTGAAGGCTGGATACTCAACGGAGAATATCTCTTCGGCTGGATACCGGATGCAGATAATTGGCTATGGCATCCTGACAATGGGAACGGCTTCTTCAATGAGAATTCTTGCCATCTATTAGATGTAGTCTGTTATTTGATGGGTAAACCTATATCGGTCTTTGCCGAAGGTGTTAATTATCATAATAGTCCTTCGGCAGAAGCAGCCACCCTGACGATTCGCTTTGAAAATGGGAGTGTTGCAGCCTTGATGATTGGTGGATTAGGTACATCAGCACACCAAGATTATCCGCGCATTAATCTGGTAACTGAGAATGGGCAAGCACAATTGCAGGGGCTAAATCATTATTGGCAATCTCTAATATGGGCGAGCCGTGATGATGCGATGATGCATCGTCTGGAATCGCCACCTGAAGCACTTTCCAATACACGTTATTCAGATGCGTTTACCCACTTTGCAGATTGTATCCGTCACAATAAAACGCCAACCGCCACCGTTCATGACGGCATTATATCGGTTGCCCTTGCTGAAGCCATTTATGAATCTATCACAACAGGAAAACGTATTACTATACAAGAGGAGTAGACTATGCGCTTAGGAATTGAAGCAGGGGAACATACACTTGACATCGCCGTGAAACATGGCATCAAAGGGATTCCGATTTACATCAATCAGTTAATTGATGATGGTGTTGAGCAAACCTTAAAACCACTGCAAGAAAAAGGTTTGGAAGTCTGTCAGATTGGGGCATTTGGGTTTAATCCGCTTTCAACAGATACCAACGCTCAAGCAAAACAAAAACAAATGCTAGAGCAAGTTATCCCAATAGCGAACGAGACAGGGTGTCGTTATATTGTTATAAATGGTGGTAATTATCACCCGTCAGGGTTTCTGGTAGGGGATGCACGTAACTTTACAAATGAGGCATTAGACCTTGTCGCTCAGGAACTTGAACCATTTATCAACTTAGCGGAAAAACATAACGTCGTTATCAGCATAGAACCGTACCTCAAAACAGCTATCTATAGTGCAGAATGCTTCCTGCAACTCAAACAACGACTCAATTCAGATGCACTGCGTATCAATATTGATGTCACCAGCCTATATAACTATCAAGATATGTGGGATTCTTCAGCAAAGGTTGAAGCGATATGTAATAGTCTAGCTGGACATTATGGTCTAGGGCATATCAAAGATGTTATGCTGAAAGAGACCTTTCATATTCATGTTGATTTAGCTCCACTTGGGTCTAGTGGGACAGATTGGTCAAATGTATTATCTTTGATGAATCCCCATCTCCCTGAGGATAGCTGGCTAATTTTAGAGCATGTTTCGACCCCAGAAGAGGCGGAACAAAGTCTACAATTATTGAAAGTTGTTGCACAACAAGCTAATGTCACGCTTGAATAGGAGAGACTGATGGTTACATTCCCCATATTATCTGATGTGAAGCGCTTAGAACGATTACAACTCCCATCAGGGCAGTTACGTATGGTATTAGATACGGATACATACAATGAAGTAGATGACCAATTTGCCCTAGCTCATGCGTTGCTTTCACCAAATCGTTTAAATGTGGAAGCCATTTATGCTGCACCCTTCCATAACTCACGATCAAATGGGCCTGAGGACGGAATGTTACGTAGCTATGATGAAATCTTATTGTTGCTCGACAAAATGAATACCTCAACAGATAGCTATCCTGTGTTTAAAGGCTCTACACACTACTTACTCGATGTAACGAAACCACAGGCAACCGATGTCACGGCGGATTTGGTTCAGCGTGCTATGAATAGCCATGACAATGACCCACTTTACGTCGTCGCTATTGGCGCAATCACTAATATTGCTAACGCATTATTAATCGAACCCAGTATAATCGAAAAAATTATCGTGGTTTGGCTGGGCGGACATGCACTACATTGGAAACACACAAAAGAATTTAACTTAAAACAAGATGTCTTAGCAACTCAAGTTGTGCTCAACAGTGGCGTACCGCTTGTACTAGTACCTTGCGAAGGCGTTACAACCCATTTGCAAACAACAGTTGTCGAGTTGGAACATTACTTACGCGATAAAAACGACTTATGTAACTATTTGATTGATATTGTGGCATCTTATGAAGGCAATCCTTATGGTTGGTCGAAGGTGATTTGGGATGTTGCTACTATTGCTTATCTTGTAAATGACGATTGGGTATCAACACAATTGGTGCATACGCCCATTCTCACTGATCAAGTTACATGGAGCGTAGATCAGTCTCGACATTTGATGCGTTATGCTGATTATCTCTACCGTGACCTTATCTTTGCAGACCTTTTTGGAAAGTTAACAAATCTGTGACCCTTATTCCCATATATAAAATAATCTTGCTCTTCTTTAGACAATGATGGCGAGACTGACAAGCCCCAGGCCAAAAACAATCTGCAAGAGTTTCAAGTATGTAATCATTAGAAGTTCTCCTTTGTTCAGGTTATGCTATCAGATGCCTCTTGAGAACACCAGCATGGTTGTATCAAATTTCCGAAACGGATTGATGATTGAAGATACTCCGTGAGCGAAATAAGAGCAATCCTCCCAACATGAGGAACCAGATTTGTAACATGGTCACGGTGACGGGGATGATAAAGCTGACATCCACGTCCCAGATGGCTAAGATACCCAGTGACAAGCCTGCCGCTGTGAGGAATCCGTATGTTGCAAACCAGCGGAGCAGGATGCGCGTTTGCCACATCCCATATATACCAAGTTAAGAGAATTAGCGTATCCTTGAATGGATAGTGGTTAATTAGTAAGTGATGATGCAATCTCCAGATTGTAGTTGATAATAAACCACTCGAGCATGATATGGTGCATTATTGAGACCCTATTCCTGCACACAATTTATGTAACCTCAGTTTCGGATAAGACTTAGTTTTGTAGTAGTAATTTGAGGTGTTTTGACTCAAATTGAATAGCAGGTTTATTAGGTTGATGACAATAGGCAATTAAACCTGCAATCAAGTTGACCACAAAAATTATTGATACTTCGATGTCGCGTATGTTCAATCTGTGAGATGTTTTTCAATTGGTCGTTGATAGTCTCAATGATAAAGCGTTTACGTAACAACAGGCGGTCTGATAAGAGCATGATCTGTGGTTTCATATTGGAGCGAACCGTTGTGATGAGATCAACTCCTTCCTCCCAAAGCTCTTCGCGCAACGTCTTGGAGAGATAGCCTTTATCACCAAAGAGTTTACCAAACACATGGCGGATTAAGTCGGGAATCGGTTGGCGATCATCGACATTGCCTGCTGTCAACGCAAAATCGAGCAACTCACCAGTATCACTGACAATCAAGTGCAGTTTGAAGCCATAAAACCAGCCCATTGTGCTTTTCCCTCGTTGAGCAAATCCATTGAATACCTTGTGACGATCAATCCGTCGATTATGACAAACAGCAATGGGGGTACTGTCTACAAATGAAATCCCACTACAAGTTCCCAAACAATTGCGAAGATACCAGAACAGCAAGATGCCTATCTCACTCTGGAAACGTACGAATCGACTATAGCTGACCAGACCTGGAAACTCTGCTTTCAAGTGTTGACAAACATAATCCAAATAGAAGTCTTTAAACTCACGATAACCCGATTGGTGAAACAGAATCATAATCGTCATGATTTCACTTTCACTCAGGCTTTTCTCTCGAATACGTTGCCTCGTGCCACTTTCCAACAGATGCTGATACCATATGGCTCGATTGGCTTTCCAAAAATCATCGACATGCACAAACAATTCGACTACACTTCTCATGAGGATTCCCTTGCTCATGGTTTGGTTATTTTGAGCTTAACGCAACTTGCGTTGGGTGTCCTCCCTTAAACGAAACTCAGGTTAATTTGCTAGAAGAGGATGAGACAGCAGAAATGCTTGATTCTGAGATAACAAGAGTGGAACTATACAAGAAGGCAGTTACAAATCAACTGATTGGAATTGTCAATGCAATTGAGACCATTCAACGACAACAACGCAAAGTGATCCATAAATCGAAACAGAAACGTTCGACTTAATACATCGGTGTGAAGTGTCAATGTGGCAATATCAGATCGAAGCATTATTTCAAACTTGAAGTTCATCTACAAAAAAGAAGGAGATCATCTCAAAGGGAAGTTGAAGTATTTCCAACATCGAGATGATCGAGATACGCACATCCAACAACGGAACGAAAATGGAGAGCTAGTTCGTCGGTGGGTAGATCGTGGGTTGGGGGAGTCGTATAATGAAATTACCCGTAATTGCGCTCAATTCGCAACATCTGGTCTGATGAATGATGTCGGTGCACGAACCCTTGTTCTTTCACCACAAGTTGAGTTTATGGCAGCCATTCCACCTGATGTGAGAATGGCTATTATGGCTGAACTCACAGATTCAACGGTTGAACGCTGGTTTGAAGAAATGCGATTGCTGCAAGCAGAATATTCCTTTGTTGTCCATAAAGGAGAGGTCAAGACAGATCGACCTGATGGCATTGAGCAAGAGAATAAGGAATTTTTACATAGTCATGTCGTTCTTGCTGCCACAACCCCAGGATTCAGTCAAGAACGAGATAACTACAAGGTTTATAAAGAACAACTGGAGATACTACATCAAGTGAGTGTCGAAGAAATGGAGCATATCTGGACACGCGAACTCGGAGTCGAGCGTGTTCAAGAACTCAATCAAGACCTTGAAGATTTGACAGCAGAACTAAGACGGATTGATCTAGAGAAATCTCAAATCATCCAGCCAGAGCAAGAAGTGAACCAACGAGAGCTGGATGAGACCATGCTGGAACTATATGAAGCAACCGGACTAGAGCCGCCAGAAGATTTACTGGAAAGAGTGTACGATGCGCGATTAGAAGAAGCTACACAACGTGATCCGGTTCAAAACCTGCGTGACTTAGGTTTTGATATTCCAGATGATGAACTCAATCCGATCCGCGATCTGGAAGACATGGGATTCGACTTTAGTGGTGAAGCCGAAATCTCGGAAGGCGATTTAACGACTTCCGATGAATTAGAAGAAATTCTTGAAGACTTACGTGATCTTGGCTTTGAAATCCCTACTGAGCCGGAAATTCATATTGAGCCTGCGTCCTCTAATATACCTGATCTAGACATGAATTAACAGACACACAGATTTTCATCAGTACAATGCTGACTCGACTTGAGTTGCGTCAGTTGCTGTTTTGCTTCGTCGGTATCTGCCCATTTGATCATGCGAGTGTACTTTTTCTCACCCTCATAGGCTTTCCACCAACCCTTGCCAAAATGATAACACATTCTTTCCGTCAATGCTTTCCAACTGTAGTCGGGAAATTGTTGCAATATCCAGACCTGATCGGTGTTATCATCCACCATCGACTTAAGTTTGGTGAGATCCTGTTCTTCCCAGAAGTACCCGCGACTGCGATGGGTGGTGCTTTCAGTTGATGTTGAGCCATCGCGCCAGTGAACGATGATTTGCTTCGTATGGCGGGTGATTTTCGACATACTGATGTGGGTTGCGAATGACTCGAATAACTCACGTCGTTCTTGGCGCGGCACGGCATCCCAGCGTGCAATGACTGTATCTAAAACAGGTTTAGCATCTTCGAGGTTGATGCGTCTACTTTCACCCGATTTCAGGCGAGTCAGCTCTGCATGATGGGCTTCAATTTCCAGCTCAAGTGCTTGGTAGCGAGCTTCTGCGCGTTCAACCATGTCGGCATGAGTGAGTGTTGTCAGGCTGGCAATGAGGTTATCTTTTGCCGTTTCAACCTGTTCGATCGCTGTTTGCAGTCGTCTCACTTCAGCGTAGTTGCCATCTTGCATCGTTGCCAGTGCGTTCTGCCATGTGGTTTCATCAATCGTAGTTGCTTTGAGTCGTTCCAACAACAGTTGGTCGATGATGTCGTCTACGATGTCAGCATTGATGTTCCAGACATTTGAGCGATAGGTGTGATAGAGCTGATATTTATAGTTGCCGTTGCCCTGACTCCAGATCGTTGCTAGCCGATGATGGGGCTGCTCCGGTATGTCATCTGAGTAGATTAGATTGGAGTAGGTCGGCGGTGGCTTCGGACGATCTGCCTTGTTGTGACGTGTCCACGGACGATACGGTACATAGATCGGGTTCGGTTCACCGTAGAAGTCAGTCGATGAGATGCGATTGTAAGCATACATGAACAGGTCAGTCGGGATAATGGCCTCGTGATTATGCCATTCGACGATCACACCTTGATGTACCCAATGACCAATGTAAGCGACGTTAACCAGCATATGTTGCAGACCTGAAATTGAAGGACATAGTTGCCCTGCCTTGTGCGAGCGACGTTTGAGATGATCCGTCACTTTGAAACCGTCAAGGATCTGACTGTTGGTGATCTCAGGGAAAAATGGACCGTGTGCTTCGATGTGGTTCCATGTGGCTTTCAGATTACCTTCATTACTGCGAAATAGCTCGAAGTAAGCTAACACGACATCTGCCAGTAGCTCAAAACGACTGTATTTGCGCCATTCAGGGTTGCGAGTACCATCTGACAAGGTTTCACGCATATCAACTTTAAAGCCTGGTAGAATCTTGCGACCTGCCCACATACCCCGTTCTTTGCGCCAGTGACGCGCTTTGACCAGACGACCACGCACATGATAGTCGATGAAGTCGGCGGCACGTTGAGCTTGGTCACGGAACATTTGCATATGGTAACGTCCCTGTGTGGGATGTTCGACCATATCCACGGTTTGCAAGGTGGTCGAGATATTCCCGATCTGTCCCTCCGAAGATTGTCGGTAGTAGATCGAAACAGGTTTGCCAAGTGGCAGAGGTTGGGCTTTATACGGATCTATCGACGCGGTCTGTGGGGGGGTTGAGTGTTCTGACCATGTTTTTCTCCTTTCGTTCTATTTAAAACGCCCCACTTCCGCGAGTTGATACACAGAAGCGAGGCGTATGGTGTACAATACGTCTTAGCCCTGCGCGGTGTCTGAAGCACTCGCGGGGTCAGGCAGGTTGTTGAGTTCCAGCTCAGCGATCTGTCGTCGATAATGTCCGTTTGACTTGACATCACTATACCCGTTTTGGGGCAAGTGTGCAACGATTCGGAGCAACGTTTGTGACAGTTGCTCCAGATTGATGTCATCTGATGGTGATGGGTTGGTCAAGGTGTGTCCTCGTTTTATCTGGTTTAATTCACATCACCAGCATATCAAAGACACAGTGACAAACACTGTAATTTTGCGGTTTTGAGCTTGTAGTTTTTCATTGTTAGAAAGTTACTGCTAAAAATCACTAGTCAACTCATTCACGATAGTTGAGCAATATTCAGCTTCATCCCACTGAATTACCTTTATAGATTGGTAACTGTACTGTAAACTCACTGCCTTCACCGATAAAACTCTGCACGGCAATTGTGCCATGATGCAATTCTACAATTTGTTTGACAATAGATAATCCTAATCCATTACCTCCAGTATCGGTAGAGCGCGCTGTATCTACACGATAGAATCGATCAAAAATATGTGGGAGGTCTGGTTGGGTAATACCAATGCCGGTATCTTTAACTGTTAATTCTAGGGATTCAGTATCAACTTGGCGCAAATAAGTGGTAATTTGTCCCTGTTGGTCAGTATAGCTAATGGCATTGGAAATGAGATGTAAAACCATTGTTCGATTTTCTGTAAGAGGTAAACACTCGTGTGAATTGTACTGAGGGGCGTACGAAAATCGTGAGATACATTACCAATCAATTCTTTGATAATGATTGATTTTTCCTTTTCAATCGCTAATTCTTGACGTTTTGCTTCCAAACGATTGCGTTGATAATTGGCAAACAGAATAAATCCCGATAATAAAATGGTAAACGGCATCATCAGTCGCCGATATTGAGGTGAGATTTCAGGATTTGATACGAGGAAGACAAAAATCAGAATCACCGTAATGCATGTCACAATGACAACTTCACGTCGGGACAGGGCAGCGACACCAATTATTGGGATGAGCACAAGCAAAATGATTTCCTGATGCGGTGGGGATGTAGTCAGTGCGCTCAGGTAGCCAATCAGGAACGCTAGAGTAAAACTATTATAGACCGATGCGCGATAGTATACTCCTTGCCGCAGTCCAATGCTGAGGAAGACACCGATAATCCCAATTATCGTGATGACGACAAGCGATGGCAAATCTGTCGGGAATATCGCATACCGCAGGGTGTTTACCATAATGGCGATAGGCAGATAGATCAAAAGAAGCTTGTTCAGCACACCGGACAAGTGGCAATATGGATTCGGTTCCTCTGTCTCCCTCATCTGTGCTTTGACAGTTGTTGATACAATCTGAATAAGTGTGTTGTAGCGTTTTTCAAGCCACTGTTTGAGCTGCTTATACATATACAATGCTCTCTTCGCAGTTTACGTCATGCAGTTAAATGAACCAATTTCAGGTCATAGGTTTATGAAATAAAATCCTTGGTAGAGTCCTAAGATAGAGACCACACAAGCTCACCAGCTAGAATTTTCTCTAACTGTTCTGGGAATTTATCCGGGTGGATTGGTTTACCAAGAAAGCCATTAAACCCTGCTTGCCGAACACGTTCAAATGCTTTGGTATTGACCGAATACGCGATGATTCTTATAGCCGAGTTCCAGTCTGGATGTTGGGTTAATTGTTCAAATATATCGAACCCGTTGGTATTCGGAAATTCCAAATCCAGAAAAACAATGCGAATGTTTGGTACAGTTGTTATCAAGATCATCACATTGCCGGGTGAGCTTGTCGATATGCTTTCAACACCTTGTCGATCCAAAAGAATTTGTAGGACTTCACTATTGAGTTCATTATCTTCTACAATTAAAGCCTGTGGTCTGGTCATTATAACCTCCGTCATTATGTGGTTGATTTTTTGCCAAATTGAGTAACATTATGGACACCTATTGGCTAATCCAGATTGGCTCACCGTTTAATATTCGAGAAATCTGATCGGGCAGTGTCATTACATTGACTGGTTTTGCAATGTAACCATTCAATCCTTTGGATTGTGCAATCGGTATCTCGGAATTAGCATCTGCCGCCGATACAATCACTACTGGTGTATTGACAATACGGTTGCTTCTCTTGGTAGTGGTTAAAAAGTAAGTGATAAAGTGTATTTGATACACTAGCCACATGATACAAGAAACCATCACGTTTACCTGTCACTCATGTGGCAGTGCGAATA
>JGI12316J14372_10005251_pt1 | contig 10365 bp, 5 predicted proteins | sample MarCyaLeptolynsp_FD_14372 | JGI IMG/M metagenome (IMG submission 14372) | reverse complement strand
TGATCGTCACACTATTTAATGCGCTATCGTTATCGTTAATGGTGACGGTCGCATCGTCGTTCGCGGTATCAATGGTAAAGAGTGCGTTGTCGGTACCGGTAATGGTCGCAACAATCGTCTCGGATCCTTCAACTAACGCATCATCGACAATACCAGCCACATTAATCGTTGTAGTTTGTTGCCCGTTGGCAATCACAACACTGCCCGTGAGTGTTGTGTAATCTGCACCCGGTGTCGCCGTGCCACTAATGGTGTAGTTCACCGTGACATCCCCACCGGTGTTGTTAACTGCCCCTAAATCAACCGTGAATTCGCCGTTGTCCGTGGCAGTTTCAGATGCGTTTGCATCTGTGGCACTGATGGTCACACTGTTGAGTGCGTTGTCATTGTCTGCAATCGTCACCGTTGCATCGTCATTCACCGTGTCTACAGTGAAGAGTGCGTTGTCGGTACCGGTAATGGTCGCAACAATCGTCTCGGATCCTTCAACTAACGCATCATCGACAATACCAGCCACATTAATCATTGCGGTTTGTTGCCCGTTAGCAATCACAACGGATCCACTTAATGCGGTGTAGTCAGCACCAGGAGTGGCTGTACCTGCAATCGTATAATTAACGGTGACATCGCCACCGGTGTTGTTTACCGCACCCAAATCAACTGTGAATTCGCCGTTGTCGGTGGGTGTTTCTGATGCATTTGCATCGGTAGCACTAATCGTCACACTGTTCAGTGCGTTGTCATTGTCGGCAATCGTCACTGTCGCATCATCATTCGCGGTATCGATTGTGAAGAGTGCGTTATCGGTACTCGTAATCGTGGCAACTACAGTTTCATCACCTTCGATGAGTGCATCATCCACAATGCCCGCGACACTAATCGTGGCCGTCTGTTGGCCGTTAGCAATCACGACACTGCCTGTGAGTGTGGTGTAGTCTGCACCCGGAGTTGCTGTACCGCTAATCGTATAATTCACAACAACATCATTGCCGGTATTGTTCACCGCGCCTAAATCAATCGTAAACTCGCCATTATCTGTTGCCGTTTCACTTGCGGTGGCATCACTTGCCGTAATTGTTACGGCATTTAATGCGGCATCGTTATCATTAATAGTAACGGTCGCATCATCGTTGACAGTGTCAATTGTAAATAAGGCGTTATCCGTACCTGTAATTGTGGCAATAACCGTCTCATCACCTTCGATGAGCGCATCATCGACAATACCTGCAACACTAATCGTGGCCGTCTGTTGGCCATTGGCAATTACGACACTGCCAGTAAGCGTTGTGTAGTCTGCGCCGGGTGTTGCTGTGCCACTGATGGTGTAGTTGACCGTGACATCCCCACCGGTATTGTTCACTGCACCTAAGTCAATCGTAAACTCGCCATTATCGGTTGCAGTTTCCGAAGCCGTGGCATCCGTTGCACTGATCGTGACACTATTTAGCGCATTATCATTGTCGGTAATGTTTGCTGTCGCGACATTAGTGCTAATAATTACTGCACTATCAGATGAATTAGATATGGTTGCTTCTAGTGTTTCGGTTCCTTCAACAAGCAAATCATCAATAACAGGAACAGTTAATGTACCTGTGCTAGCGCCGGCCGCTATTGTAATAACACCAGTACCACTAACATCTGTAATGTCGGCAAGACTTGCTGTCCCGCCAGTAAAATTCAAATCGAATGAAATAGGTCCGCCAGTATTATTAACTTTGCCACCATCCAGCGTTACAGTGTAAACAATATCTTGAGGACCCGTTTCATCGCCTTGCTGGGAAACAGATAAATTTACTTCTGCTGTACCAAATACTTCTATGCTTACGGTGGCTGTATCAGTATTTAGTCCTGTTTCATCAACAATAGTATAAGTAAATGTATCAATAACCGACTCACCAGGATTAAGTGCCTGGATTACAGCTGAAGACGATGGATCATAGCTGTAACTTCCATCTGCATTGACAATAACTGTAGAGCCTTGTGTACTTACCGCATCAAAAGCATTAACTGTAAGACCAAAACTTGAATTATTTGCATCAGGATCAGCATTAGCCACAACCTCAAAGTTATCCAATACCTCATTCGCTGTTAAAACACTTTCATAGAAACGGAAGATAGCAATATCACCTTCAAAAGCTCCCCCACTTGGAAAGTTTATGCCTTCGTTATTAAAACCAAGACCAGCATCATTACCACCTGCCCAATCATTTAAACTAGTTTGTGTTGAGTCAGTGATTACGGCATTTCCATTAACATATAAAATAACTTGGTCTGTTGTCCCAGTATTATTTTGATCATAAGTCCAGGCAACTTGCACAAATTCTGCAGTTGGATCTATGCCTATTGATGCCAGATCAAATGTTCTCTGAATATTTACGTTGTTATCTCTAATTTTTAAACTTAAAACCGTTCCATTAATACTTAATGAGGTGCCATCAACACTCGCACCTGTTTCAAATATAATATCTTCGTCTACAATGTCAGCTGCTTTGAACCAAATTTCAAAAGTCGCGTCGTTATTTGTAGGGTTACCAGGAATATTTTGGAATGAATCATCATCCCCTGCACCATCAGTAAATTGTGCTCCTCCCGTTCCATCGAATGTATATGCGGCAGTAATCCCTGCAAAACTAGAGCCAGGTGCATTGTTAATTGAAACACCACCAGTTCCACCAGTGCCCGAGAAATCCCAATTAAATGCGCTGGATGGATTATTGTTCTCCCATACGGTATTTGTCGTATTAGCTTCAGTTGATGCATCAAAATCAAGTGTCGCACCTGAGACAATTTGGTTAGTATCGTTACTAAGCAATCCTGGTAATGCACCAATTGATGTTTCATTTGCACCTATACTAGTTAATACATCGTCAACTGCATCAACGTTTTGTCCTGGGTTAACACTAATCTCCGCCGCACTAACATCAGTGACAACATTACCTGCATTATCAGTAACTGTTGCAATAACATTAAAGGATGCCGGGTATGGCCCTGGGAGCACTTGACCTGCAGCATTTAAATTAAGACTCCAGGTGTCTCCCACCGTAGTCAACTCAGGATCAACACCCAATGTATAAGTAGTGCCATCTATGCTAACCGTAAAACTACCGGCTGCATCACTAGAATCATATGTGCCCGTAATAACTGGTGAAGTATTTGCTGTCGCCTGCGTATTGACTGTTGGTGTAGTAACTGTCGTATCAATTACTATTGGTAAAGTGGCAGAAACTGCACTGATGTTCATTGCTGTATCAGTTGCTATCGCCGTAATATCATAGTTACCATCGGCTAAAACAGTACCCGTATAATCAAATACCCAGTTACCTAACGCATCTGTTATTGTTGTACCAACAGCAACGCTATCAATAAGTACTTCTACTGTGGAGTTGGCTTCCGCAGTACCATTAATTAACAGTGTATTATCATTGGTTATTTCATCGGTTGCCGATACACCTGTGTCATTTGATATTGACGACACAATAGGTACAGGTGGCGGCAAAGTATCTATAATTAATTCAGCTGTACTAATATCAGTCGCGCTATTTCCTGCAGGATCTGTAACACTAACTGATATTTCATAAGTACCATCCCCTAATCCTGGGAGTGCACTTAAATCTAATGTCCAATTCCCTGACCCATCCGTACTGACTTGCGGATCAGTATCATCAAACACTAAGTTTGTTGGGCCTGGGCCAGTAACTGTAATCTGTAAATCACCATTACCTGGCGTGTAATCAGCTTCATCAAATGTACCCGTAAGTATAGGCGTGGTGTCATTGGTTGTTTGAGAATTTACAGTCGGCGCTGATACTGTTGAATCATGAGTAATTGACGTGGTTGCAGCCGCAGAGGTGTTGCTAGCGGCATCAGTCGCAGTTGCGCTGATATTAATATTGCCTTGATTAAGGCCACTTATATCTGCTTCGTTACCCAACAGAGTCCAATTACCTAGGGCATCAGCAACTACTGATACTGACACTATCGGGTTCACACCATCATCAAAAACAACTGATACCGAACTGAAAGCTTCCGCAGTTCCTGCCACTAACACATCATTATCTTCAGCCGCATTCACCACATTATCTATTTCAATTGGTGAATTAATAGTTGGTTGCACAGGAGCATTCACGTCATTAATAACAATCGTTGTAGTAGCAACATTACTACTTGTAACGCCGTCGTTAAGAGTGATATCGATTGTTCTATTAGTAAGAACAGTTGGTGAAGTTAAAGTATTGTTATATTGAATTTGCTGTAAAGCTGCTTCCCAGTTCGCTTCACTTTGGTTGCCAATCGCATTGATAGTAATCGCATTTGTGCCACTACCAGTTACAGTAAAGTTTGCAGCATTAACACCTGCATTTATTAACTGGTCACCCAGCGCAGGATTAGTTAAATTGATTGTTACAGTTTGAATTGAAGTACTAACATCATAATTCGTTACGTTGACATCAGTATCAACAATTGCAATACCACCACTTCCATCAGTAAACGTGGCATTAAAATTTGAACCTGTTGCACCGCTGCTATTATTTGCATCATTATCAAGCGTTAATGAACCGCCAAAATGACTAATAAAAGCCGCACTATCCAAAGATGAGTCAACATGATCAGCAATGACGAACTTGACAGTATAATTTGACCCCGCCCCAAATCCTGACAGAGTATCGAGATCAAGTGTTACAGTTAACACATCGGTGTTAGCAGTAGTTTCAACATTAGGATTTGAATCAGGCGTATTAACCGTAAAACCACCACTTGTATATTCAGTTTGAATATCATGCGATGTAAGAGTCGTTGTTATACCTGTGGTCTGATCTGTAATGAAGACTCCAAATACATCAGTATAAGTTGGCGCAAACCCTGCAGTTTCTTCCGTAGCAAAAACATACTGCACTGCAATTTTTCGAACATCCGATGTGAAGTCAAATGTTAATGTACCAACATCATTTTGATCTAAATTAGGTGCTACCGTATCTAGATCTGCATCATCAGCATTTGTGCTTGCATTATTTGTGCTAAACCCAAAATTACCAGTACCGTCAGCGTCTCCCGGCAACAAATTAATATTACCAGTTGATACAACCACACCTGAATCTAAAGTTCGGCCATTACTATCCTGAAAATTACTGAAGGTACCGATTGCAACATTATCTGAATTCGGCGTGGCATCGGCTGGTAATACGGTATTAATTCCATTTCCGGGTGCCGACACTGCATCTACAATATCCGCATCCGTAGCTGTATTACCATCTGTGACAGCCAACATTAGTGTCTGCTGCCAATTTATAGCGGCAAAACTCTCTGCCAGCAGGCTGTTTTCTATCTGGCCGACATTTACTTCTAAATCCCAGTCGCCGCCTAAAGAAGCCGCACCCGTTAAGTCATCCGAAGCTGCGACATCTGCACCGGTCATTTGTGCAAGAGCACTGATTGCCGCTTTACCTAATTCACCTTCACCAAAGTTACATCCATATATAAGTATGTCCGCATCTGAAGACAGAACTTGTGCAATGGCTGATAATTCATCTGCATATTCACCTTGCATCGATGCTTGTGTTAATAACGCATTACCGAGACTTAACTGACCTGCATCGCCATGCGAAATTATATGAATCGCATCGATATCATTGCGTCCCTGTAATGTATCAGCGATATACTCAACACCATCTTTATCACTGTCTATTAATATAACTTCTGCAGAGGCACTTATTCCTTGTAATAAATCTTCATAACCTTCTACTAAACGATCAATAAAAACTATTTCTGTAGTATCACTAGTACTTGCAGTTGCAGTAAGCGCTTCCCGTAATGCATCTTTATTTTGCTGAACAACTTGGGGAGTTTTTGCATCATCAGTAAGCACTGCCTGGTTAGCCTGATCGTTTGCAACTTGATCTGCGAGCACGTCTGCGGTTGTAGCAACACCCGCAGCATCCAGCATAACGCGTTGCTCCAACGCTTCTAGTGATTGTCCAACTGAATCACATGGCAAAACTGTACGCGCCGAATTAATTGGCGGTACTAATGATTTAGATGAATTAAATGTTTTCTGGCGGCGAAGCTGTTTTGACAACCAACCCAATCCCTTTCTCATACTCGTGCTTTTTTGTACATTATTTGTGCGCGCTAACTATACACAGCGTCCCGTTTCAACATTAAGATGAAATTCACTAAAGACACAGAAAAACCGTGATTTTGACGACCAATGGCCGTATATCTGTGACAGAACACCCTAAAGTTTTTGCAAGAGCCGCAACAGCGGTAAGATTTATAAAGAGTCTGAAGCTAAATTAATGAGACCAAATTCACACTATATCAGTGCTTTAGTCTAAATTAAGACTACATTTACTGAAATGTAAGACTGGATTTAAAAAAATAAGTTTTATTGAATTGTTACTGATGGCATTTACATTATAAAAACTAAGTTAAATGCATAAGTTACTGCAGCCATGTTTGCCTGATATTTTCATGATTCATTACAAACCACTGCAAACCGATAATGGCTATTGCTGATCTAATTTCGCCGGTTGAAAGCATATAGGGAATATCTGAAGCGGGAACAACCATTACTTTAATATCTTCGCCTTCGTGGTCTAATCCACCAGATTGTGCAATTTTAGAAACAGAAATTTTACCAATATAAAGATGTATCCATTCTGTATTACCGCCAGGACTAGTATAAAAGCCACCAATTTTTAATAATTCACTCGGCTTGCAACCAATCTCTTCCTGGCATTCTCTAATTACAACATTCTCAGGCACTTCATCTTGTTCAATTAAGCCCGCAACAATTTCTATAAGCCAGGGTTGTTGTTCATTTATTGCACCAATGCGAAATTGCTCAACCAATACTAATTCGTCACTATGCGGGTCATATGCAACCATCGCGACTGCGTCATTTCTGGCAACCAATTCACGCCGTAACATGGGCGTTTCATTACCATCATACTTTTGGTGTGTTAGTTGATACTGCGTGACTTTAAAGTGACCGTCATATTGAAGTTGTTTTTGATGTATTTTCCAGTCCAACCACGATCTCCGTTTGAATTACTTTGACTGCAATTCAGTTAGTACATGATCAGCGAAACCATGCCCTGCCTCAGCAAACAGATTAAACGATATACATCCATGTTCTTCCAATTCTTTTTGCTCATCAGTGAAGTGGGACACTACAGCTAACACATTTTTATAACCCATCTCGCGTGCTAAATTAACGATGTACATATTTTCTTTATGATTAGACAAACATACGAAAATTTTATCACAATCGTCTAAGTGCGACTGATTCCAAAACTCATAGTCATTGGCGTCGGCACAGATACAATTTATTCCTTGCTCACGATACTCGTCAATCACTGATTGTTGCTCATCAATACCAATTACCATGCCTTTAAATTTTTCATCCAATGCCATATATGCTCCATAGCCTACACGGCCCAGACCTAGCACAATAATCTTAGCATTCCCAATCGACGGAATCTTTTCCTGTTCGAGTCGCTCTTTGCGTTCAAACCTCTCCAGATATTGATGATTCTTGCTAAACAAGCTATGCACTCTGGTATTAAATGGTGTTGATATAAAAAATGAAATCGACACTGCGAGTGCCAAGGTAGTTAACCACTCTGTAGAAAGAATACCGTTACTTACAGCTATTGCCGCAACAATTAAACCAAACTCACTATAGTTAAATAGTGCAATGCCAGACAAAAAAGCCGTTCTTGATCTGACCTTAAACGCGACTAACAAGAAATAGTAAATAGCCGGACGTATAAATACTAATAGTGCTAAGGTAAACGCCACGAACAGCATTTCGATTGAAGGCAAACCGTAATAACCGATTTGCAAAAAGAAACCTATCAAGAACAAGTCTTTTAAGTTTAGTAGATTTTTATAAAGCTCATTTGATCGTTCACTATTGCCTAATAAGATACCAAATAGTAATGCCCCCAAACCACCTTTGAGATTAAACAACTCAAACAATTCTGCCGCACCAAGTGCCGCAACCACACCGAACAAAACCAGCAACTCTCCATGCCCAGAAACTCTTTGCAAATATAATAAGAGAGGCCGTATTAGTGGCAAGGCCAATAGAATAATTGCCGTAGGCTCAATTGATTTTTCAGCAGTAAAAACTAAGTAGCCCACTGCAAATAAATCTTGAATAATGAGAATACCAATCGCAATAGAAGCATGCAGTGCAGCACTTTCGCCACGCTCATCAAAAATCTTCACTGCAAACACGGTACTGGAAAAAGATAAGGCAAACGCCAATGCCCAAACTGATACTGACTCTGTAAACTCAAGTGCTGGCATCCAATACCCGGCGGCCATAATTACCGGCGCAGTTAGCAGTACCGCGATTATCATATGAAGTGATGCAGCTCCCCACACGTAAGGTGCTGCCAATTGCCTAATATTGAGCTTTAAACCAATGGTAAACAATAGAAGTAAAATGCCGATATCAGCCAATACCGTAATTACGTCAATATTACCTACACCAATCTCATGCGCGGCAAAGCCCGCAAGCAAATAACCAAGTAATGGTGGATAGTTGAAGCGGCGGAATATCAGTCCAGCGACCAGCGCTAGCAATATAATAATGGCGTCCATTGATTCACTCTTATGAATTTCACAGTTAACAATACCCTACAGATATTAATAGATTATTGGCCTTCGAATAATTATCGGCTAATAATTGATATTCATTAGAAATCAATGAATTACACTAGAACCCCTCTGTATTGCTGTCTACCCAGCGGTCTTCATGTGTTAATTGCTCTTTTTTCCAAAACGGCGCACTGGACTTGAGATGCTCCATAACCATGCGATTTGCCTCATAAGCCTCTTTTCTATGCGCCGACCAGACAGCGACGCAAACAATCGGCTCACCTGGAAAAACCTGGCCAACACGGTGGGCAATGCAAATATCCAGTAGGTCCCAATTCTCTGACGCCTGCTGGATAATCTTTTGTAAGCTTTTTTCGGTCATTCCCGGGTAATGCTCCAGGTACATCGATTGCACATCATCACCTTCGTTGAAATCGCGCATGGTGCCGATAAATACGCTGGTCGCTCCAAAATTATGATGTAAATCAGCTTGCTCATCCTGATATGATTTCACCCATTGCCATGGATCGTAGGATTCACTGAATATCTCAATTTTCATAGTGGTTTATTTGACTGTAAATCTCATAAGTATCTGACGCTATTCTCAACATAACGTTATACTTAATTTTAAAGCTTTTACCTGACAAACAACACTAAATATCCATGAAAACTGTTCTGCACGCACTCAACTCAATTGAAGCGAATATCATAAAAGGTTTGCTGGAAAGCGAAGGCATAGCTTCGCAGGTACTTGGCGAGTATTTGCAAGGCGCTATGGGGGAATTACCTGCGAATGGTTTAATTAGAGTCGTTGTTGATGAAAGTGATTATGAAAATGCCAGCGCAATTATAGAAAATTGGCGTGAAGCTAATTTTATCGCATAAATATTTAAACAAGGTTAACTATGATCGATCAAAACCGAGAGTTTATCCCATTATCTATTGCCGTTTTAACCATCTCAGACACCCGTACTGAAGAAGATGACAAATCAGGGAAGTTATTAGTCACACGACTAGAACAAGCCGGACATACCTTATGTGAAAAGAAAATCGTTGCCGATGATATATACCAAATACGCGCCATAGTTTCACAATGGATTGCAGCTCAAACACCACAAGTGATTATTACTACTGGTGGTACTGGCGTCACCGGCCGTGACGGTACACCCGAAGCAGTAACACCCTTATTAGATAAAGTCATCGACGGCTTTGGTGAAATGTTTCGTGTATTATCGTTTGAATCAATCAGTACTTCGACTTTGCAATCGCGTGCAATTGCAGGTGTTGCCAATGGCACTTACATTTTTTGTCTACCGGGCTCATCCGGTGCATGCGCTGACGCATGGGATAAATTAATTAGCCAACAGTTAGACTACCGTCACCGCCCATGTAATTTAGTCGAATTAATTCCACGCCTACTTGAGAAATAAGATTCTACCAAGTGAAGAATGACCGCTTTGCGCCGATTGCAGACATTCAAATAGTTAGTAGTTTAAGCTGAAGCATCGTCCCTGATGCAACTCATATTCGCGCATCCTTGCGCTCACTATTGCGCCGAAAGCAGTCATTGAAAAAAATATCTAACTTTACTGGCATCATTTCCTATTAGTGACTAATTAGTAATTACTAACAGATTGACTTGTTAATCTATCTACTGAGTACTTTGTTTGTAATCGCTAAATTGCTGTTTCTCTAGATCAATTGCTTTGACGTTTGTGAATTCGAAGTCACAGTGGCCTTTATGTGTAATTGGATTCA
>JGI12316J14372_10005248_pt1 | contig 10370 bp, 7 predicted proteins | sample MarCyaLeptolynsp_FD_14372 | JGI IMG/M metagenome (IMG submission 14372) | reverse complement strand
GGCCGGTCGCCTGCAATCGTCACCCGTTCCATGATCCGGACATTTGGGAAATAGTCGCTCGCCGCATAATGCTGGCAGGCGCGGTTGTCCCAGAAGGCGAGCGAGCCCGGGGCCCAGCGGAAGCGGCACTGATATTCCGGCAGCCAGGCCCGGTGGTAGAGGAATTTCAGCAATTCATCGCTCTCGTCGCGGTCCATGCCGACAATATGGTCAGTGAAGGCGATATTGACGTACAGGCTGCGCTCGCCGGTTTCAGGATGCGTGCGGATGACCGGATGTTCCTGCGGCGGGAACTTTTCATGCAGCGCAGAGGCGTCCTTGTTGAGGCGGCGTGCAAACACGCGGGCAATATCGTGCATGGCGGTCATTTCGCAGAGCCGCTCTTTCAGCGCGTCATCCAGGTCTTCATAAGCGCGCACCATGTTCGAGAAGAGCGTATCGCCGCCAATCTCAGGAAGCTCGATCGCGCGAAGAATAGACCCGAGCGAGGGTTCGGCGCGCCAGGTCACGTCCGAATGCCAGTTATTCTCTTGGCCGCGCGACTTAGGGCCATGCGCAATCCGGAGCACTTCAGGATCCGGCTGATCCTTGGGCGTCGCCGGATGAATTTCGAGGTCGCCGAATGAGCGGGCAAAGGCAATATGCTGATCGCGCGTCAGATCGTGCTGGTCGCGGAAGAATACGACCTGATGTTTGAGCAGGGCGGCGCGCACTTCTTCGACCAGCGTGTCGTCGAAATTGGCAATATCCGCGCCGATCAGTTCTGCGCCGATCGCGGGCGACAGCAGTCTCGGTTCGAATTTTGTGAATTCGGTGTTCGCGTCGTAGGCCATGCTTCCTCCGTTTTCTTTTGACGGTAGCATAGTCTCGCAGCGGCACCCAAGAGGCGCAGACGAATAAGACGGGCGCGCTAGATTTGAGCGCGGATCATGTTCAATGCGGATTCGAGCGTAGCCATCCGGATCTCGTGGCGGCCAATATCGCCGAGCATCAGCATCTCATGCATCATGGCTTTGTTCTCACGCGCGCAGGCAATGTGCACGGTTCCGACGGGTTTCATCGGTGTGCCTCCGCCCGGCCCGGCAATCCCGGTCACGGCAATCGCGAGATTGGCGCGGCTGTGTTCCATAGCGCCTTCCGCCATCAGCCGCGCGACCGGTTCGGACACAGCGCCATAGTCGGCCAGGACATCGCCCGCGACGTCCAGCATCTCGGCCTTGGCTTGATTGGAATAGGTGACGAAGCCGCGCTCCAGGACTTTTGACGAGCCGGCAAACTCGGTGAACAACCCGGCAAGGAGCCCGCCTGTGCAGCTCTCCGCGGTGGCGATCTTCACGCGGCGCTCCATCGCTTCATCCATGACCAGGAGGGCGAGATTTCGAATACGATCAGGAAACATTGGAAGACCCTATGACTTGGACGATAATGGCGTCAGTACGGCGCTGGCCTGGGCCGCGATGCCTTCGCGGCGGCCAGTGAAACCGAGCCCTTCAGTGGTGGTGGCTTTGACACTGATAGCTGAAACGGGAAGTCCCGTGACACGCGCGGTTTCTGTTCGCATGCGCTCGCGATGCGGTTTCACTTTCGGCGCTTCGCATATCACGGTGATGTCGCAGCTTGAGAGCGCCCAGCCTGCAGCCGCAGCCTGTTTCACCGCATACTCGAGAAACAGTTCCGACGCGGCGCCTTTCCATTTCGGGTCGCTGGGCGGGAAGTGGTCGCCAATATCACCAAGCGCCGCCGCGCCGAGAATGGCGTCCGTCAGGGCGTGCCAGGCCACATCAGCATCCGAATGGCCAGAAAGCTTTTGATCGTGCGGGATATGAACCCCGCACAGGATCACTTCCGTGCCGGGCTCGAACGCGTGAACGTCATAACCGGAACCAAATCGGGGGGCAGGGGCTTGCGGCATCAGCAATGTCTCTAAGCGATTCAGATCTTCCGGATAGGTTATCTTCGCGAGATACTCACTCCCGTCCACCAGCGCCACCTTGCCGTTCCGGGCTTCGATCGCAGCGAGGTCATCGACCAGATCTTCCGATTGCGACAGCGCGGCGCAAATCGCGCCATATTTGAAGACTTGCGGCGTCTGCACGCGGTAGAGGCCGTCACGGCTGACATTGCTCAGCTGCGTACCGGCTTGGCGCTTCAACGCGTCCGACACGACCAAGGCAGGCGCAGCGGCGTCGGCATCGGTCATTGCGGCGATCAAGTCCGAAATCATTTGCTGCATCAGACCGGGACGCGCGGCATCATGGATCATGACCAGATCTGTTTCGCNAAGCTCCAGGGCTTGCAGACCGGCTTTCACAGAGGCGGTGCGCGTTGCGCCGCCAGGGACGAGTCGTACCGACTCATCGACCAGGCCGCGATAGGCGCCGTCTTCACCCGCCGGGACGACCATGGCAATTTGTTCGACCATGGGATGCTGACGAAAGGCGTCCAGCGACCACGCGAAGACAGGCTTTCCGCCCAAGGCCTGAAGCTGTTTCGGCAGGCTTCCACCAGCCCGCTCGCCTCGCCCGGCGGCAACAATGATCGCAGCAACACGCATCCGGGCTGAATAACGCGTTGCGGTAAAAAAGCCACATGCCATGCATGATTGAATGTCAGATCTTCACTGCTACACTTTTGTGCAGTGCAAAAATATGGTTTGAGTGCCGATATGATGAAAATGCCTTCATTTCAGGCAGAGCGCGTATGGCTTGCGCCCATGTCAGGCTCGACGGATGCCGCGTTCCGGCGGCAGGCCGTCCGCTATGGTGCGCCAGCTGTGGTTTCTGAAATGGTGGCCGGCGAAGCTTTGACCGAAGCCCGTCCTGATGTGGTGCGCAAGACCTGCCGGCATGAGGGACGGGGCCTGTGGATCGTGCAGCTTGCGGGCAGGCGCCCGGCGGACATGCAGCGCGGGGCGCAGCTCTTGGTGGATGCGGGCATCGATGTCATCGACATCAATATGGGCTGTCCCTCTCGTCAGGTGACTGGTGGCAATTCGGGCTCAGCCCTGATGCGAGAGCCGGAGCTCGCGCTGCAGATCATTGAGGCCACGCTTGCAGGGGCCGGAGCGACACCGGTCACGCTGAAAATGCGCCTCGGCTGGGATCATGACTGGCTGAATGCGCCCGAAATTGCGCGCGCGGCCGTGGATCGCGGCGTGCAGCTTCTGACGGTTCATGGGCGGACGCGCTGCCAGTTCTACAAAGGCGTCGCGGACTGGTCGGCAATCGCCGACACGGTCGATGCGGTGAGCGTGCCGGTCATCGCCAATGGCGATATCGGTTCGCTTGAGAGCGCCGAGCAGGCCCTTGCGGCGTCTGGCGCCTATGGGGTGATGCTCGGCCGCGCGGCGATGGGACAACCCTGGCTGCTGGGAGAGATTGCCGCCCGGATGGAAGGCCAATCCTTCGAAACGCCGAGCCTGGCGCAGCAGGCGGACGGCTTGTGCGAACAGATCGAAGATAGTCTCAGCCTGTATGGCGACCCGCTGGGTCTGCGCATCGTGCGCAAGCATGTCGCGGCGCATATCGATCGTGTGGATCTGCCACTGGACGACACAGTCCGCCGGGGGCTGAGAGCCCAGCTGTGCCGGTTGGACTCGGCGTCCGAGCTGATCGCGCAGATTCAGCAGCTTTACTCAAATTCGGCAACGAAAGTCGCGGCATGATGACAACTCTGGACCTGGTCGGCCTCGCGCCCTTCGCTCTGCTCGGACTCGATGAGCGGCGACGCGTCAGCGCGGCAAACCCGGAGGCGCAATCGCTGCTTGGTCAGTCTGAGCGCGCCATGCATCGCAAGCCGCTGAGTGAAATCCTGTTTCACGACTCGCCGATCTTTGCGCTGATGGACAAGGCGATCAGTCTGAAGGGCGATGTGACGGCGCACAGCGTCTCGATCAGTGGACCCGGGCTGCAAAAGCCGCGGGTGCTGGATATGCGCCTGCGGCCCCTGCAGGATGGCAGTTTCGTGATCGCCATGACCGAGGCGAATGACGCGACCATCGTCAATAATAATCCAGCCGGCGTCGCCGCGTTCGGACGGATCCTCGGGCATGAGGTCAAGAACCCGCTCGCCGGCATTTCAGGCGCGGCGCAGCTTTTGTCACGCAATGCGCGTGAGGATCAGGCGGCCATGCTGGACATCATCCAGAGCGAGTCGCGGCGGATTGAGCGCCTGGTCTCGCGGCTCTCCGCCTTCGAGCTGTTCTCTGCGCCCGCCAAGGAAGCGCTGAACATTCACGAGCTGCTCGATCGCGTTGTCGCCGCCGAAGAAGCCGCCCATGCCGGGCGGATCTCGATCGTTCGACTCTACGACCCGTCCTTGCCGGACATTCAGGCCGATCAGGATCACTTGCACGAGGCGTTTCAGAACGTGCTTCGCAATGCCATTGAGGCGACGCAGAACTTCACTCAAAGCCCGCAAATCCAGATCGAGACCGCCTTCGAGACCAGTTTCGCCATTGTCCGCAGAGACGGCTCCGAGCGGCTCGGCCGCGCCATTCGAGTCACCATTGAAGACAATGGACCGGGTGTGCCTGCGGAAAAGAAAGCCCGGATGTTTGATATGTTCATGTCGTCCAAATCCGGCGGCCGCGGCCTCGGCCTCAGCGTCGTCAACGAAATCATTGCCGCCCATAAAGGGCGCATCAAAGTCGATAGTAAGCCCGGCCTGACCCGGTTCTCTATCTATCTGCCACTGCCGAGATTGAAGAAATCATGAGTGAAAAGACAGTTCTTCTTGCCGAGGACGATGCCAGCATCCGTCTGATCGTCAACCAGACCCTGGTGACCGCCGGTTATGCGGTGCGCGCGACCAGCTCGCCCGAAGCGCTCGAACGCTGGGTGCGAAATGGCGAGGGCGATGTGGTGGTGACAGACGTCTATCTGACGGACACGCCGATTTTTGAGCTGCTGCCTTCCTTCAAACTGGTCCGGCCCGAATTGCCGATCATTGTCATGAGCGGCCAGAACACGATCCTCACCGCCGCGTCGGCAGCCCAACACGGCGCGTATGATTATCTGCCCAAGCCGTTTGACATTGATCAGCTGACCGACCTGGTCGGACGGGCGCTGAGCGACGCCAAATCCACCCAAGCCGCGTCAGCCAAGAAACCGATCGCTGATGCCGACGCCAATGCCGCTGTGCCTTTGGTCGGTCGCTCGGCCGTCATGCAGGACGTCTACCGGATCATTTCACGGGTCATGAATACCGATCTGACCGTGCTGATCGAAGGTGAGTCCGGCACCGGAAAGGAACTGGCGGCGCGGGCAATTCATGACCTTGGAGAGTCGCGCACCGGTCCGTTCTACTCGCTCGACCTGTCCATGCGCTCGCCGCAGGAAGTCAGCGCGGAATTGTTCGGGACTGAGGATTCGCCCGGCATCGCGTTCGATCGGCAAGCTACGATCTATCTGGATGAAGTTGGCGACCTGACGCAGGAAGCCCAGACGCAGCTGGTCAAACTGATGCGAGAAGAGGGCGGCGCGCGGATCATCGCATCGACCCGGCAGCCACTGTCAGCTCTGGTCGAGGCGGGCGAGTTTCGCGAGGATCTGTATTACCGCATGAATGTGGTCCGCATCGAGATGCCGCCGCTGCGACGGCGCAAGGATGACATTCCCGAACTGGTCAAAGCCTTCCTGATCCGCGCAGAGTCGCGCGGGCTCGCGCCGAAGCAGGTGGCCAAGCCGGCTATGGAGCTGCTGACCGCCTATGACTGGCCGGGAAATGTGCGTGAGCTGGAGAATCTGATCTTCCGCCTCGCAGCCCTCAGTCCGGACGCCACGATCACTCAGCGCGACATTGAGCGCGAGTTACGGGCCGAATCGCTCAAAGAGCAGGGCCCGGATGCTTCGCTCGAAAGCGAGATCGAAACCCTGCTGCACCGCTATGTCATGGCCGACCTGTTACAAGGCGGCGAGGATGATGGAAAAATCTATCACAATGTGCTGGAGCAGGTGGAACGCCCGCTGATCAAACTGGCCCTCAGTGTGACGTCCGGCAACAAGTTGCGCACCGCCGCACTGCTCGGGGTTAACCGGAACACCTTGCGCGCGCGCATGGGTGTGCTTGGAATGACAGAAGACTGATTGACGTGAGGGACAAGTGTTGCTCTAAATCACCACTGTTGCTGTTAGGTGACAGTGTGTGTTTGAGGTCCCGTAATTGGCGTCCAGCGTATTAGCCACTCTCAGACGTAATGGTGGGCTCTGGTTTCAGGGCCTGTTTGTCCTCGCTGCTGTAGGCGGCGCGGCTGCAACAATCATTGCACTCGGACGCAGCCGACCGACGGATCCGATCCCTGAAGGTCTGATGATCCTTCTGATCGCCAATATGGTGATCCTGGTCGTCCTGTTGGGGCTGATCATCTCGCGCTACCTCTCGATTCGCAAACAGCACGCAGAAGGCGGCGGGCGACTGACGCGTCGCTTCATGCTGCTCTTCGGCACCGTGGCGCTGATCCCGGCCGTCATTGTGTCGCTGTTTCTGTGGCTGACCATCGCGCGCGGCATCGATACCTGGCTTGGCGACACGGTTCTGACCCTGGTTGACGAGATCGGCACTATTACGGCCGAAAGCGGTGAGCAATTTGCGGCTCAGTTTGAAGCCGACGCAGAAGCTGTCGCCGATGATGTCGACGCTTCGGCCGGCGGTTTCGCGGCCAATCCGGAAGCCTTCGAGACGATTTTCAGCGTCCTTGCCACGTATCGCGAATTCTCAGCCGCTTACATTATTGATCGCAATGGCTATCCGCTCGCCATCGCCGAGAATATGAGCTCGCCCAATCATTATGGCCGCCCGGCAGCGGAATATTTCGACGCCGCCGACAGGGGCGAGACAGTCGCCGTCCTGCGCCCGCAGGCGGGATATACATTCGCCTTGCAGAGGCTGGACAATTTCGGCGCGAGTTATCTCTATCTGGCCCGTCCGGTGGACCCTGAACTGTTCGCCCGGCTCGATCGCGCCCGCGCTGCTGGAACCAATTACCGGCTCGCGCAACAGCGCAGCAATGAGATCAGAACCCTGTTCGTGGTCTCATACCTGCAGATTGTGGCGCTGGTTCTGCTGCTATCGGTCAGGCTCGCACAGGAGATCGCAGAGCGAATTTCGCGCCCGATCAGTCGCCTCGCCAGCGCCGCTCTGGATGTGAGTGAGGGGCGCCGAGGCGTATCGGTGCCGCTACCGGAATCCGATGACGAAGTGCGCGCGCTCTCGAACTCGTTCAACATGATGACACGGCAGCTCGATGAGCGCCGCGATGATCTTGTTTCAGCCCGCGAGGAAGCCGAGGAACGTCGGCGTTTTCTCGAGACGCTGCTGGTTGAACTGAGTTCCGGCGTGATCCGTATCGACTCGTCCGGGATTGTGACGATCGCCAATCGGTCGGCTGAAAACCTTCTGGATCAGGGGCAGCTGGAAGGCCGCCTGCTGCCGGAAGTGAACCCGGAGATCTGGAGCCGCGTCGAAGAGGTTCATACCCGGCGCAGCCAGGATGAGACCTTCATCAACATGATGACGGAAGACGGCCTGCGCCATGTCCGCCTCAAAGTGACGTCCGATACGGTTGGCGGCTACGTGATCACACTCGACGATACGACTCGCCTGATCTCGGCCCAGCGCCAGATGGCCTGGCGCGATGTGGCGCGCCGGATTGCACACGAAATCCGCAATCCATTGACCCCGATCCAGCTGTCGACGGAGCGCATCCGCCGGCGTTATGGCGATCAGATCAATGATGAGGACGGCGTCTTCCAGCGCTGTATCAACACGATCTTGCGGCAAGTCTCGGATATTGGTCGCATGGTGCAGGAATTCTCCGACTTTGCCCGAATGCCGAAACCGACCCCGATCCGGTTTGATCTCGCTGCTTTGGTCACAGATGTCGTTTTTGCGCAGCGCGTGGTGCATCCCGACTTCCGCTTTGTCTTGTCTTTGCCGGATGAAGGCCTCGAAATGCTCGGTGATGAGCGGCTCTTGGGGCAGGCCATGACCAATATCGTGAAGAATGCCGCCGAAGCCCTGTCACGCCGCCCGGAAACCGATGAAACGCAGGGCCAGGTCAGCGTTACGATCGAGAAGTCCGAGCAGGACGGAACGGTTCAGATCTCGATCGAGGATAATGGCCCCGGCTTCCCGGAAGAAGCCCGGGATCAGCTGCTCGAGCCCTATGTCACGGCCCGCGAAGGCGGAACTGGCCTCGGACTTGCGATCGTCAATCGCGTCATCATGGATCATGGCGGCAGCGTACAACTTCTCGAACCCACACATGGGGCCCAGGGGGCAATTGTGAAAATTGTTCTACCTCAAAGTCTCGCCAGCGCGGCAGACGCAGAACATCAGCCTTTGGAGTATGCCAATGAGTACTGACATCCTCGTCGTCGATGACGAACCGGATATCCGCGAACTGATCGCGGGCGTGCTGGAAGATGATGGCCATGGCGTCCGCGTCGCGGCGACAGCTGAGCGCGCGATCGAAGAAGTGCGCGGCCGGACCCCGAGCCTGGTCGTGCTCGATGTTTGGCTGCAGGGCAGCGACATGGATGGATTGTCGGTGTTGAAATATCTCAAGACCATCGATCCCATGCTTCCCGTCATCGTGATTAGCGGCCACGGCAATGTCGAAACTGCCGTCGCTGCGATCCGCCGCGGCGCCTATGATTTCATCGAGAAGCCGTTCAAGGCCGACCGCCTGCTGCATCTCGTGTCCCGGGCGATTGAATCAGCCAAGTTGAAACGCGAGAATGAAGCCCTGCGCACGCATAGTTTCTCCGTCTCTGACTGGATTGGTGCCAGCGGTGCTGCGCAGGCCTTGCGGGCTCAGATCGAGAAAGTTGCGCCGACCAATTCGCGTGTTCTGGTCTCTGGCGAAGCCGGAGTTGGCAAGGAGCTTTGTGCCAAGCTGATTCACGAAAACTCTCGCCGTGCGGGCGGACCCTTCATTGCCGTCAACGCGGCCAATATCGCGCCTGAGCAGATGGAGCGCGAGCTCTTCGGCGAAGAGGATAATGCCGGCATGCCAGTGAAGATTGGCGTGTTCGAACAGGCCCATGGCGGGACGCTGCTGCTCGACGAGGTCGGCGATATGCCCCTCGGCACGCAGAGCAAGATCCTGCGTGTCCTGACCGAACAGCGCTTCCAGCGTGTGGGCGGCGGCTCCGATGTCAATGTCGACGTCCGGGTGATGTCCTCCTCAACGCGCGATCTGGAAGAGGCGATTGCCGCGCAGGGCTTCCGTAAGGATCTCTATTACCGCTTGAACGTGGTGCCGCTGAACGTGCCGTCTCTGGCAGACCGGCGCGACGATATTCCGGCCCTGGTCGAATATTTCAGCGCGCGAATTGCGGATTCGTCTGGACTGACGCCGCGCGCGTTCAGCGAAGAAGCGATCGCCGTTCTGCAATCCATGAACTGGCCGGGAAATGTGCGCCAGTTGCGTAATCTGGTCGAACGTGTCCTGATCCTGTCGCGAGACAGCAATAGCGGTGTCGTCAGTGTCGACGAGCTGCCGCTGGATCGTGGCGCCGGAGATGGCGGCGATTCTATGGGCGTTTCGGCGGACTTTGTCGGATTGTCTCTGCGCGATGCCCGTGAGCAGTTCGAGCGCGATTACCTGTCGCTCCAGATTACCCGATTTGACGGTAATATCTCCCGTACCGCCGAGTTTATCGGCATGGAACGCTCGGCTCTACACCGAAAATTAAAGGCGCTTGGGGTAAATGCCTCAGCGAGTCGCACGGAAAACCGGTAAATGCGTGTTATCATTTGTGGTGCAGGCCGCGTGGGTCAGGGCATTGCCCGCCACCTGGCGCTTGAGCATCACGACATCACCATGATCGACGAGAATGACGATCTGATCGAACAGGTTCAGATCGATTATGACGTGCGCGGCGTGGTCGGCCATGCGGCGCATCCGAATGTGTTGCGCGCCGCGGGTGCCGATGCGGCCGAGATGCTGATCGCGGTGACTCACTTTGATGAAATCAACATGGTGATCTGCCAGGTCGCCGATACGCTCTTCTCTGTCCCGACCAAGATCGCGCGCGTGCGCGCGCAGGCCTATCTGGAAGCGGAGAATTCGGAGCTGTTCTCCAAGTCAGCCCTTCCGATCGACCTGATCATCTCGCCAGAGATTGAAGTGGGCGACGCCATCTTGCGCCGCATACGTGCGCCGAGCGCGGTGTCGAGCATTTCCTTCGAAGCCGGTGAGCTTCAGGTCCTGGGCATGAAAGTGCAGGAAGACAGCCCGCTTCTGGAAACCGCGCTGGATCAGATCTCTGGACTGTTCCCGGATCTCGGCGCCCGAATTATCGGCATCAAGCGCGGCGCGTCGGTGTTTGCGCCGCGCGGCAATGATCAGCTCCAACCCGCCGATA
>JGI12316J14372_10005245_pt1 | contig 10377 bp, 8 predicted proteins | sample MarCyaLeptolynsp_FD_14372 | JGI IMG/M metagenome (IMG submission 14372) | reverse complement strand
ATCATCTACATGACCATCCAGATCTAAAAAGAACACATATTCCCAATTCACACCACGTGAAGGACGCGATTCAATGCGTGTCATACTGACACCATTTTTAGCAAACGGTTGCAGCAAACTGTATAGTGCTCCAGGCCTATTAGGTGCACTAACTATTAAACTTGTTTTATCCACTCCCGATGGGGCAACAGAATTCGAACCGATAATTAAAAACCGCGTGGTATTATCAGGCATATCTTCAATATTTCTCGCCAGAATATTTAGCCCGTATTTATCCGCTGCCGAGCGACTCGCGATGGCTGCTACTCCTGCATTTTCACTGGCATTAATGGCTGCTTGTGCATTACTTGCAACGGGTTCGCGTATAATTGATGGCATGTTTGAATCTAACCATTTGCGGCATTGCCCAATTGCTTGTTGATGAGAATTAATCAACGTAACATCTTTTAGATCTGCTTCTTGCGACAGTAAGTAATGATGAATTCGCAACTCAACCTCACCGACTATCTTTAATGGTGAGCGAGTAAAATTATCTAAAGTATGCGTAATGACGCCTTCAGTTGAATTTTCAATTGGCACCACTCCGTAATTTGCCGCACCCGACTCTACTTCACGGAATACTTCACTAATTGAATTCAACGCACTTGTTTGCACCGAATGACCAAAGTGCTTTAAAGCTGCCTCTTCAGTGAAAGTTCCTTCTGGCCCAAGAAAGGCAATATTCAACTGTCTCTCTACTGCCAGACATGCCGACATCACCTCACGAATCAAGCGTGCCATCTCTTCATCAGAAAGAGGCCCCGGATTTAATTCCGCTACTCTTCTCAAAACATTGGCTTCTCTCTCTGGGCGATAAAATTGACAATCATCCTGACCATTCTCACGCTTGTATGCACCTACTTCTGAAGCACATTTCGCACGCGCAGAAATAATCTCCAACAATTGCTTATCAAGTTGGTCAATTTGCGCACGCAATTGTTCTAACTTATCACTCATCAAGATTAATCTTTAATTATACAGATTAGAAAAATATTGAACCGATGCTCATTCTTCTCAAATGGCCCATGCTAGAGTAGTTAACACTTGTAGAAAATACAACTCAAATTAGGCGCGTAGCTCAGTGGCAGAGCACTGCTCATACTTGGCAGAAGCCGGAGGTTCAATTCCTACCCGCGCCTACCAATCCTTTTTATAAATCTAGAGTCTCTTATGCAGACTCTCAACAACGCGTTGCGCAGTCGCCCCATCCCACAGCTCAGGGCACCGGCCTTTCTTCCATTCACCCGCCAACACTTTATTTACCTCAGCCTCTAATATATTAGGCTGAATGAGTTGATTAGTTCCGTGGGTAATCGTAATAGGACGTTCGGTATTTTCACGCAACGTCAGACAAGGAATATTTAAATAAGTTGTCTCTTCCTGAATACCACCAGAGTCTGTAATTACCAGCTTAGACTGAGTGACAAGATTCATAAACTGAATATAGCCTTGCGGTTCAATTACCATCACATTGTCAGCCGCTTCAAGCCGCACGAGCAAATTAAAGTCTATTAACTTCTGGCGAGTGCGCGGGTGCACCGGAAATACTAATTGACACTTATCCGACACGTTAATTATCTGATCAATAATTTCATTTAGAACATCATAGTTATCAACATTGGATGGACGATGCATGGTAACTACAGCAAATTCTCCGGCATCCAACCCCAGATTTCTAACCGTGCCATCAGCCTCAATCTGATCACGCATCATTTCAAATGAATCAATCATTATATTACCGACTAAATCGATTCTGCTTGCATCGACACCTTCAAGTTTTAAATTTTCATTACCGTCTATTGATGGCGTCCATAGCAAATTAGCCAATCTATCCGTTACAACTCGATTAACTTCTTCCGGCATGCGCATATCCCCACTGCGCAACCCAGCCTCCAAATGTGCGACCGGTATCCATAACTTTGCGCCCACCATCGTGCACGCTGCAGTAGAATTTACATCACCAACTACAACCACCCAATCAGGTCGATGTTGATTAACAATCGCTTCATAGGCAATCATCACCCCGCCTGTTTGTTCTGCATGTGAACCACTTCCCACATTTAAATGGAAATCTGGTTTTGGCATTTTCAAATCCTGAAAAAATGCATCCGACATATTGGCATCATAATGTTGCCCAGTGTGAATAAGCACCGGCTGGCACCAATCTGTCGCAACCATCGCATGATAAAGAGGTGCAATTTTCATAAAATTAGGTCGCGCAGCAGCGATAAGATGAACTTTAGTCATGATTTTGATTTGATTTTATTCAGTCAAATGATTTGATACAACGAGCGTCAAACAACTATCAGCCCGTATCGTTAATATACAATATCTGCTCGCGACGATATTTGAGCAAGTACAAATTACTTCACATCATATTAANAAAAAATACTCTATACTATTTCTAGTTNCCAGGTGTCGGCAGACGTACCGTCTATCGCACTTTTCCGATCAAGCAGAGACTAATCTACCCAAATGACTAATTAATTACACTGACTGGGACAANATTNTGCCAGTAAGCTGGATAAAATTAATCCTTTAAACTTCCTTTATAACAANCTTTTCAATGCACTACCTACTCCATTCACTACTAACTAATCAGGCACAAAAACGCCCTGATAAGATTGCATTGGAATTAAAAAAAGACAAGCTTAGCTATAAACAGCTTGACGGTTACGCTTCAGCATTTGCTAGTGGTTATAGTAAGATGCAACTACCCAAGGGAAGCCGTGTGGGTGTTTTCTTACCCAAACAGATCGAAACGGTTACGGCATTTTTTGGCACCTTGAAAGCCGGCGGATGTATTGTCCCCATCAACCCAGTTTTAAAACCAGCCCAAATTCAACATATTTTATGTGACTGCGACATTAGTATCTTAGTCACCTCACAAGCAAGATTAAAACAACTAATAAATCATTTGCCTGCCTGCAAGGCATTGCAAAAAATTGTTGTTATTGATTTAAAGCCTGAGAACGAAAGTGACGATACATTAACAACTGAAATTGTTTCTTGGCATACATTTACTAAAGATAGCACTCCAGTTGAAATCGATAACATTATCGAATCAGATCTTGCTGCTATTTTTTATACATCAGGCAGCACTGGGAAACCTAAAGGTGTAGTACTTACCCACCACAATATGTACGTAGGTGCAGAAAGCGTTGCCAAATACTTAAACAATTCTGAAAATGACAGAATACTTGCTGTACTGCCTTTCAGTTTTGACTATGGTTTTAGCCAACTGACTACGGCCATGCTTAAAGGCGCAACCGTTATTTTGCTCGATTACCTACTACCAAAAGATGTCGTCAAAACACTTGAGAAAACCCAAGCAACAGGACTTGCTGGCGTACCACCACTATGGATGCAGATAACCAAACTAGCTTGGCCAGAGACGATAAAAAGTCACTTACGTTACATTACAAATTCTGGCGGCGCGATGCCACAAAGCACGCTTGCGCTATTACAAGACAAACTACCAAACACTGACATCTATTTAATGTATGGGCTTACGGAAGCATTTCGCTCAACTTATTTACCACCAGAACAGGTGAATATTCGCCCGACTTCTATGGGCAAGGCTATCCCCAATGCGGAAATATTTGTCATCAACTCGAACAACGAGGAATGCAAACCAGGTGAAGAAGGTGAACTAGTACATCGTGGGCCCTTGGTTGCACAAGGCTACTGGAACGACCCAGAAAAAACCGCTCAAAGATACAAACCATTACCCCCTTCATTAACCGATGGGCGTACAGTTACAGAGTTGGCCGTATGGTCTGGCGATGCTGTCACCAAAGATGAAGAAGGCTATTTATACTTTGTTAGTCGCACAGACGAAATGATCAAAACATCCGGTTACCGCGTCAGCCCCACAGAAATAGAAGAGTCCTTACTTCAGTTAAGTATCATTAGTGAAGCTGTCGCTATGGGCATTCCACACCCCGAGTTAGGGCAGGCTATTGTCGTAGTCGCAACCAGCACTACAATAAACAACGATGTTAATTTAGAGCAAGAAGTAATATCTGCTCTCAAAAAACAATTACCACCATATATGTTGCCGCAGGAGATTTTTATACGTGAAAATTTGCCGCGTAATGCTAATGGTAAGTTTGACCGCAAACAGCTATACATCGAATTTGAAAATACTTTCAAACAATAAACTGATTATGAGTAAAAAAGCACTAGAACATCATTCTCCTCTGCACTACTTCAGTCTAGAAGATCACTGCTTGCTGGTTGGAGGAAAAAAATTTACTGATATTTTAGCCTCACATGAAGATGTTCCAGCCTATGTGTATGACCACTCAGTTATCAAGCAAAAAATTGACTCTTTAAGAGCAATCCTACCTAAGGCCATGCATATACATTATGCTATCAAAGCCAATCCCATGCCTGAAGTTGTTAACTACACGCAAACACTTGTTGATGGATTAGATGTAGCCTCCGGCAAAGAATTAAATGTTGCGCTTAATAGCGGAATGGATCCAAAAGAAATAAGTTTTGCAGGCCCAGGCAAAAGCATTGATGAGTTAACACTTGCGGTTAAAAGTGGCATTACGCTTAATCTTGAATCAGAAACCGAATTAAACAGGGTTACAAGCATTGGCGAGCAAACTGGCATCACACCACATGTTGCGCTGCGCATTAATCCTGACTTTGAACTAAAAACCTCCGGCATGAAAATGTCTGGCGGACCTAAACAGTTTGGAGTAGATGCTGAAATATCTTCAGATATCATAAAAGATATTATTTCCCGCGGATTAAATTTTAAAGGCTTACATATTTTTAGCGGCTCGCAAAATTTAAAGCCTGAAGCTATTATTGAAGCACAAACCAAAACTTTTGAACTAGCTGCAAAACTTGCCGAGCAAACAAATACAGAGCTATTTAAACTCAATATTGGCGGCGGCTTAGGTATCCCTTATTTTCCCGGCGAAAAACCTCTGCCACTAGAACCAATTGGCGAAAACCTACATAAGCTATTCGATCAATACTCAGCACAATTTGGCAAGACAATAATCATTACTGAATTAGGTCGCTTTATTGTTGGAGAATGTGGTGTTTACATATCTAAAGTGATTGATAAAAAAATATCTCGTGGAAGCACCTTCTTAATTATTAACGGCGGACTTCACCATCATCTTGCTGCCAGTGGAAACTTTGGCCAAGTGATTCGCAAAAATTACCCTGTCACTATTGCTAATAAGATTGGATTAGACACAGAAAAAGCCAGTGCTGTTGGCCCGCTATGCACACCATTAGATGTACTCGCACAAGACATGATGTTACCCAAAGCAGCTATTGGTGATTATGTAGCAGTATTTAATTCTGGCGCCTATGGTTACACATCCAGCCCACTCAACTTCCTGAGCCACCCGCACCCGATAGAAATATTTGTTTAAGCTTATTGAGTATTATCAATTTAGCTTTTGCTTGAACTGCGCCAGCTGTTTTACTAATGGCGAACGATATACCGTTACGTCATACATTTCACGCACTCGCGGAAACCATTTCTGATCATTAGCACTGGCATTGGTGTAATTCTCTATATGTTGTTGATTACTGCTGGTTAAAAGATTTTTCAACATATAGTAATCAAGTAATCTTCCAGGAGAGAATTTCGACATATCTTCATCGTATGTGGTTTTGACAACAATAATCATCTCACTATTTTCAATTGTCATTAACGAAGCAACCACAACCCCATCAAACAATAACTGATGAAACTTAGCTTGTTTGTTTAATGCAAACCCATCCATAACACGCTTATAAAACATTCCTTGCTCGTTTGTTGCAGTCAATGCGGTGCCCTGCTCCCCCTTCCAGCCCGCACCTTCTAAACGACAATATTCATCAAAGCCCTGATCAATCTCAGCCTCATCGTCAATCACTCGGTATTCAACCTGAATATTTTCACGTTCTAGACTTCTCATACGTCTTGCCAGATCCTTGCGTACACTTTTAGAGCGTTGCTGCCAATATTCTTCAAATTCCATCCCGGGTGGAATACTTGTGTTGTTTGCACACTGATTTACTACCGCATTTTTCATGTTAGAAAATTTTTCTTCATCTGTAAGATCAGGGTCTTGCAGTTCAAAATTTATAGCCAAAAAGAACTTTTTTTATTGATGATGCTGGCAAACTTATCCTGTGACAGTGACCTGTCAATATAAGTCAATGATATTTGACAAACCCCATCCACATACGCGGCAGCGGTCAAAGCTGAATACTTGGACATAACAAAGGCACAAATAATATTGCCTTGCTCTTCATACTCAGCCAAATACTCTCCACCATGAGGAAATACTTCCATTAATGGAATCACGTATCTCGACTCTAAGAATGGATGCTGAGAATTACAGTATAGCTGTTGATCTAAACGATCGCGTAACAACTGTAATACATTTTCTTTATGTATAACCCAAGCCACTAGTTAATCTTCCTGTAAACATATTTTAATAGTAGCCACCATATTCGCTAATTCTTGACTACTAAGTTGTTGATGACAGGGAATTTGGATAATTGATTGCGAATATTGTTTAGAAATTTCACAGTCTGATGGATAGATATTTTCCCACCTCCAAATTGGCAACTTTTTTAAGATCAAAAGCGGATGATGTTTTTGTGGATTTAACAAACGCCCAATTACCATATAAGGAATAAAACCTTGTCGCAATTCATTCAAGCTGAGATCGATATTATCTTCACCCGCTAGCTCATTAATTATATAATGGTAATGCTGCTGACGTTTTTGAATAATACTTTTAAAATCTGCATGTGCAATAATATATTTGCACGCCTTACTTGCTGATAAGCTTATTTCATCTAAATATCGATTATTTGTTTTTTCCGACTCATGTTCAGATTGGCTTGACTCAGCATCATAAGCAACTGACGGACTAGATTTAAACCAAGAAATTACTGAAAATATCCAGGCTATTGTTTTAAGTCTTCCAAATCGCACAGCGTCATGCAATACATTATATATCGCTTTAAGCTCTTGTTTAAATGACAGTGGCCTTAATCCCTCAAGCAGTTTATTTCTTGAAATCAGAACACCGCCATCATGGGTTGGAAAAAATTTAGTTAAGCTACCAATAATATAATCACCACTATGCTCACCTTTTACTGGCGACATAAAAAACGCATGCGCACAATCTTGGTTAAGCTACCAATAATATAATCACCACTATGCTCATCTTTTACTGGCGACATAAAAAACGCATGCGCACAATCTTCGATAATGCTAATAGTTTTTGGCAAGTTACAAATCTGTTTTAATTTTGCAATATCTTGATGCACTCCAAAAAAATGCGGGATCAGTATTGCTTTAGTATTATTACTAATCTTGCTTGCGATATCGTCAATATCAATTTTGATGCTTTCTGTAATTGAAAAAAATACAGGTACAGCACCAAGTTCAATTACTGGCTCCACCATGGCAGGACAGTGGTAAGCAGGAATAAGAACTTCATCGCCGGTCTGCACCTGATGCGACTTTAGTGCAAAATATATAGCCGCACCACCGCTGGACACGGCATGCACATATTCATTATCAAGTATTGAACCAGAATTATTAGGCTTAAATAACGAAATACCTTTCCCCAACACAGGTAGCGCTGGCATAAGCGGCAAATTATCATCCTGCGATGCAGATAAGCCAAACATTGCAATTATATTTAATAGTACTTAAGTGATTGTAGACAGCAAATCAGCCAACTCTTTTGTTTCACTTTGCCTTGAAAAACTTTCTATTTTTTCTTTTTCAAGCGGGACAAACTGATTACAAATTGTTTCAATTTGAGCAATTTTATCTTTAATTTGCTGCTTATTTTCCAATGCGGCAATTATACCAACACCCAAGCCCTTAAGTAGTTGACCTGTGTCCCCTTTCTCATCTGTTAACGCAATGACTGGCTTCCCCGTGCGTATGTATTCATATGCTTTGGCAGGAATCTGCTCATTACAAGTCGAGCCTTGCAGAAGCAATAATGCATCTGCGGTAAGCATATCAGCAATATTTTCTTCATGAGGTATTGCCGGCAACAGCTTGACGATATCTTTAATATCATACTTAGATAACATTTCATTATACAAGTCATCATGTCCTGCTGAACGCAGCTCAAGCGATAATTTTTCTGCGCTAATTGCGCCTTCTTGTTTCAATTCTGAAATTGCCGAGAACAGAGGTTCCGGATCCCTTTCTTCCGGATAGATAACTCCTGAATGTACCAGTCTTTTAGGCTTATTTTGATTTTCTTTCAAGTCAGATGTTTGCACTAGTTTTGTTTCCACACTGGCAAATTTATTTTCATCAAACCCATTCTGGATGATTTTTATCTTACTCTCACAATCTTTTCCGTACCTTTCCCCATATACTCTCTTAACACCAGGCGTAGTAACTACTACATAATGTGCATGCTGCATGACTTTTTTTTCCAACCAGCGATAGCATTTAAATACGGTAGGATTTCTTGGGTAATCTTCTTCTGTCATTGGATCGCGAAAATCTGCAATCCAGGGTAACTTGGTCAACTTATGTAATAGGTAACCAATCAAATGTGAACTCGCGATTGGATATGTCGTCCATATAACTGACGGCTTATATTTCTTTATCATCCACAAGCCACTCCACACACCCGACAATACCCAGCTAGACCAGCGATCAGGCAGTGCCAGAAAACGCGGAAAGCGCCCACCCAAAGACAAATGCCTGGCCACATCAATAGCAAAAGTACGTTTAACGACAGCATTTTTAGGAATATCTTTTAAGCCTTCATTACTTGTAATTGGGTGCACACGTGAATGTGCTGTCAAAACGATTGCATGCCAGTCAAAATTCTCCAGACATGAGGAAAAGAACAATGACCTTTGCACGCCACTGCTACCGCCCATAGGAGGATAGTGAAATGGAGCCATTAATATCTTTTTTGTCATGCGCTTAAAAACTTCATTGTTAGTTTTTCCACCTGCGCCCTCCACAACGCTGTTGAAAAGGTATGATCAGCCTCATCAAGGTGATGTATTGTTATCTTTTGCATATTTTCGACACGCTGCATCCAGTCACTATTTTCAAATTCACGTTTGAACTCATCAGCGGTCAAATCTTTCTCACTTAATAACAAACAAATTTTGCCGCTAAATCGGCTCATGCCTGTCAATACTGATACAGCAAGATCATTCTGCCTATCTGTTAAAGTGATTTCATTAACCGATTTTTTTTTGGAAGATTTAGGATAAAAAATATTAGCCAACACCTTCGTACATACACCAGCTAGTGAGACTACTGCATTAAAAATTTTACTCGGCGAAACTAGTAATTCTCTCCACACATCCCAACTAAAAATCCTATCTCGATAGTAATNTTTTAATATCACTTCAGAATGAGATGCATCACTACGTACCCANGGGTTGGAAATAATTATTCCATCAATTCTTGAATCCGTATATGCGGTAAATGCNATAGCTGAAGCTGCATCACACAAGCCCCACAGGTAAGTGTTTTTCACTTGCGGGAAACGCTNGACCANAAAATCAATNGCAGCATGTATATCATGATCAATTTCATAGAATTTTTTAGGTTGGCCCTCACTATAACCCATCCCCGTATAGTCAAATCTAAGCACTAATACACCTTGGCTTGCCAAATGCCTTGCGAGTAACACAAATTGGCGATGACTACCGACACGAAACTGCGGCCCACCTACAACTATAATTACTGCAGTATCAAATGATGTTTCAGGTTTGGATAAAATTCCATGCAACAAATTGCTATCGCACTCAAATGTAACTGGCGTGTCTAGAAAACTATCACTCATTTACACATACCCGTTTAGTTAACTGGAGCAATTTTGGAGAGATAGTCACTTCTTGCTGCATCCAGAATTTGACATCATTCACTGGATGCATGTTTAGTGATTTCTTAGCAAGATCAGAGTTTAAATCATCTGATTTAAAGCTATTAGCCAACCATTTATTTTCGCCCGCTTTAAATTTACCTGATGTCATCCAATGAACACTGGCTACTGCAAGTAGGTTGGATATGTTGTCAGCCAGTTTTTTTGTGCTGATCTCATCAAACATAGACTGAGTTATATAATAGCCGGCAGATTCCAAATGACCCCCATCATGGATAGACTGCATAACTTCTTGACTGGTAATTTTTTTAGAATTATCAGCCATTGCAGCTGCAATCTTTATTCTCACTAACTGGCGCGTTAATACATCGCCACTTTCTAGCGGATCCCAAAATATGCATTTATTAGCACTGACAAACTTGCCAAGTATCGCATCTGTTAGCAATAAAGCACCAAACCTAAGCGCTATGAAATCTAT
>JGI12316J14372_10005233_pt1 | contig 10400 bp, 6 predicted proteins | sample MarCyaLeptolynsp_FD_14372 | JGI IMG/M metagenome (IMG submission 14372) | reverse complement strand
GTATCCAAACCAACACATAGAACGGATTTCTTTGCCCTAATCTGGGCGACTAATGCTTTACGATTCATATTATGCCTCGCTACCTTCTCTTAAACGCTCTGCATTTTCCGCGAGCATTAATTCATCTAAAAACTTTTGAATTTCACCGTTCACCACCTCATTAAGGTTGTACACGGTAAGATTAATGCGGTGATCGGTCACCCGCCCCTGAGGGTAGTTATACGTTCTAATTTTAGCCGAACGATCTCCGGTTGATACCATTGTTTTCCGCTTATTGGAAATGGCACTATTGTGTTTTTCCAACTCCATCTCATAAAGCTTGGTCCGCAACATTTGCATGGCGCGCTCCCTGTTGCCAAGCTGAGTCCGTTCAATCTGGCAAACCACTACAATTCCTGTAGGCTTATGGGTCAGTTGAACCTTGGTTTCCACTTTATTTACGTTCTGTCCACCAGCACCTCCTGAACGAGAGGTTTGCATTTCAATATCGGCCGGATTCAGCTCTACATCTACCTCTTCCGCTTCTGGCAAAACGGCTACGGTTGCTGCGGAGGTATGGACACGCCCCTGAGTTTCGGTAGCCGGCACCCTTTGCACCCGATGAACGCCACTTTCAAATTTCAGAACCCCGTATACATCCTCACCGCTCACTTCCATCACAATTTCCTTATAGCCACCCATGGTACCCTCATTAAAGTCCACCACCTCGACTTTCCAACCGCGGCTCTCACAATATCGAGTATACATTTTAGCGAGGTCTCCGGCGAAAATAGAAGCCTCATCACCACCGGTACCAGCCCGGATTTCCAATACCGCATTCTTCTCGTCTTCAGGATCCTTGGGAATTAGCATAAATCGGATTTGCTCCTGTAGGTCCTCCATCGCAGGCTCAAGCTCATCTAATTCCATTTTAGCCATCTCCCGCATCTCGTCATCCGAGCCTATGATAAGCTCCTTGGCCTCATCGATGCGTTCCTGATACTCCATAAATGTAGCTCTGGCATCCACCACCTTCTTTAGGTCCTTATATTCCTTATTTAGCTTTACATACCTTCTTTGATCGGCAATCACGTCGGGCTGTATGATAAGGTCATTCACCTCATCAAAGCGCTGCTTAATTTGATCTAATTTATCCTGCATCCTTAATGCTTTTGATATTGGAAATCTCCATGCTCGGAATGGATACTAACTTGAGCCTGAGCGGAAGATTCTACGCGGCCAATTATTTTAGCCTCAACCCCGAAGGATTCGCTAATGGAGATAATTGCATCTGCCACCGCCGGATCGCAATAAAGCTCCATTCGATGCCCCATATTGAAGACTTCATACATTTCCCTCCATGAGGTACCAGAGGACTTCTGGATATGCTTGAACAAAGGCGGTGTAGGGAATAAGTTATCCTTAATTACATGAACCTTATCTACAAAGTGTAAGACTTTGGTCTGAGCACCCCCACTACAATGCACCATCCCCTTTATCGATGCTCTATGCGCGGCTAAAATCTTGGCAATCACCGGGGCGTAGGTACGGGTTGCGGACAAGACCAGCTTTCCTGCGTCAAGTGGCGCACCTTCTACGGCATCAGTAAGCTTGGAACCGCCCGAATAAACCAATTCTCTTGGCACTTGAGGATCGAAGGATTCAGGATATTTCTCGGCCAGGTAATGAGCGAAGACATCGTGGCGTGCACTTGTCAAACCATTACTACCCATTCCTCCATTATACTCGCTTTCATAGGTAGCTTGTCCATAAGAGGCTAATCCAACTATAACTTGCCCTTCGGCAATATTTGCATTATCAATAACGTCCTTGCGCTTCATCCGCGCCGTTACGGTGCTGTCAACGATTATGGTTCGAACTAAATCACCAACATCGGCGGTCTCACCCCCGGTAAGAATTAAATTCATCCCCTGGGCATTCAATTCATCGATTAGCTCTTGGGTCCCATTAATTAAAGCGGATAAGACTTCGGCTGGAATAAGGTTCTTGTTTCTGCCTATGGTGGAAGAAACGAGGATAGGCACATCCGCCGCCCCAACGCAGAGCAAATCATCAATATTCATGATCAGCGCATCCTGAGCAATACCTTTCCAAACGCTTAAATCACCGGTCTCCTTCCAATACAGATAGGCTAGGGATGACTTCGTTCCCGCTCCATCTGCGTGCATTATCAAACAATCTTCTTGGCTCCCTCCTAAGAAGTCGGGGATAATTTTACAGAATGCCTTAGGAAACAGACCTTTATCTAAATCTTTTATCGCGGCATGCACATCCTCTTTTTGAGAGGACACTCCTCTCTGGCTGTACTTTGATGACATTTCTTCCATTTTGCAAAAATAAAAAGCGCCCCGATGTTTCCATCGGGGCGCTTAACAATATTTCAAATCGCTATTTGTAGCGAATCCAAAGACCTGGCTGTAGACCGATTTCTTCCAGATTAGGGTTAAGCTCCTCTAGAGTATCGACATCAACATCTAGTTTTTTAGCGATGGCTTTTAGTTTTTCACCACGACGGGTAATTTGATAGTGAGAGGCGTCAAATTCCTCATAATTTCCATCCTTCTCAACTTTCAGCTGCAGTCCAATAAAAGGACGTACTCCTCGCAAGCCACCATTAAGCGCTTTCAAATCACGCATATTCATTTTAAACTTCTTCGCAATAGCGCCGAAACTCTCCTTCTTGGTAAGGGTATAAATTTCACCTGCCGCTACCTCAGCATTGCGAGCTGCATCGATAACATCACGGGGATCAACCGCCTTATCTCCCTCTTCGGTAGCACCATCCGGTACAAAGTCATCGCTAATCACTTTAAAGTCCGTACGACGGTTAATCTGGTTAGCAATTTCCTGCTTTTCAGGAGAAAGCGTCTTGATGTAACGTTCCGTCAATTCGGTTCCTTCGGTGAAATGCTCGAAGCCATACCCGGTGTAATTCTTTGGAATAATGAAGGGCTCGCCTTCACCCATTCCTTGGGCCGTTAATCGCTTGGGGTTAATACCCTTAGAAATAAGGTAGGACACACTAGTATCAGCCCGATGCTGTGATAGAATGCGGTTTCTCTCCTCCGTATCACGGTAGTCAGTGTGGGAACGCATTCCAATCGTGATATTAGGATTATTATTAAGAATCTCTACCACCGTGTCTAATGAAGCCATAGATTCTGGGGTTAGATCCCACTTAGCCAAGGCGAAAAGAACATTCGGCAATACAATTGGCTTCTTGATGGGATCCAGCTCCTTATTAAACTGAACACGTTTAATGAAATAACCAGCAGAAGGTACATATTCGAATGCATCAATTTCAAAACCGATGGTGGTTACATCGCCGATACCGGATAGGTACTTCTTTTTGGAGAAGCTTAGGCGATAGTTCACATTCTCTTGCACCTTGGTATCATCAAAGATGTAATATCCATTCTCATCAGCGGTAACCGTAACCGAAGAACCATCCGAACCATCCATGGTCACCGTGGCCTCGCCGATTGGGGTTTTCTCCTCTGAATCCAATACCACACCTTCAATATTGATTACTAATGGCGTGCGGTATACAGACCAAATATCATCACTGTTCTCATTTGAACCGCTGCGCTTTTTAGCACCATCTCGATTTGAGGACAGGAATCCCTTTTTAGTATCCGATCCAGGCTCCCATACTAGAGCAAAATCATCCGCGCTTGAGTTTATTGGGGCCTCCAGATGAATCACCTCACCTTCTGGCATACCATCCTCACCTAATTTCACCTTGTATATATCTAATCCACCCATTCCAGGATGACCATTGGAGGCGAAATACAAGTAACCATCACCATGAATTATGGGGAACCTCTCCGAACCAGGAGTATTAACCTTCGTGCCCAAGTTCCTTGGTTCTTTCCAGTTCTTGGTGCGACGATCGTATGAGGTCACAAAAATATCATGACCGCCTTTCGAGTTAAAGTCGTCTGATACAAAGTATAAGTACTTATCATCGGCAGAGAAAGCCGGATCGCCAATATTTGCGAAGGTATCTGTACCAATAATCACGCGCTCAGCCTCTTTCCAAGACTGACCAACGAATTCAGTTTTATAAATCCCACAGCCCAGTTCCTGATCTTTCTCAGCGATACAGCGGGTAAAATAAAGTTCCTTTTTGCGAGAGTCGAAGGCAGCGGAACCTTCATGATGTTCGGTATTTAAGAATTCCTCTTCATCCAGGAGAACTGGAGTTGACCATTTTAAATCCGCATAACTTACTTCCTCCGCTTCATCATTACCTCTTCTGCGACCACGGCGAGAAGATTTACGCTCCGCGGTAGTACTGTAGAGGTCCATGAAAGGTTCTCCTGTCCAGCCATCCTCATCGTTACCTATTGATTCCTCACGAGAAGAAACAAAATATAGCACATCATTTTCGCGACGATCTCCACCATACATTACGGCAAAATCCATGGCTCTACTATTGATATCAGCCATATTGTCCACCTGATACTGACTAGGACGATCTTTTTGGGCTATGGCTTTCCGGGTACTTTCAATGGCAATATCCCCTTGTGGATCGGTGGGGTTTTCCTTTTTATAATCTTGGTATACCTCAATGGCATCTTCATACTCACCCATAGCCTTTAACATATCCCCGCGATATAAAAGGGCCACTGGATCTTTATAACCTACTTTGATTGCCTTATTGTAAAACTGCTCAGCATCCTTATACTGATTCACCATGCGATAAGCCTCTGCAGTCTTAAAAAGCACCTCAGATTTCTGATCCCTACCCTTTGCTTCATTGTAAGCGTCCTTCAGGAGCTCAATAGCATAGGTATATTCTTCAGCGTCGAAAGCTTCATAAGCCTCCTCAATTTCCTTGGGAAGTTTGGGACCATTATTCGGATCAGGCTGAGCCAGAACAGGTAAGGAGAGTACTATTGCAAAAAATATCGCGAGTCCAAGTCGAGAATTTCTCATAAATGCCGCATTGGTTTTGATCAGTAAGGCGCTAAAATAGTTAAATATTTTATTCGGAATGGCAGAGTTTTCAAGGGATACAAAAAAGAAAGCCGCTGGAAGTACCAACGGCTTTTCTATGCATTTAAGTATGTAATTAGATGAAGATCAATTCACGGTATTTCGGAAGTGGCCATAATTCATCATCAATTAACAATTCTAACTTGTCACAAGCACGACGAATCTTGTCAAAATAAGGAATCACATTATCGCAATAGGCGATGGCCTGTTCGCGACTGTCTTCGATGGAGTTACATCGTTTACGCTCCTCAATCATCGCCTCTTTTTCTGAGATAATGGTGCTAATGTAGGCACTGATACTTTCGATCATGGCCAGTTGATCTTTCGCCACCGTTTTATACACGTCCGGTGCAAGAACTTCCTTCAAACCACGCACATTCTGAATAAGTTTATTCTGATAGTTGATCGCGGTTGGCACAACATGATTTCCAGCAATATCGCCTAAAACGCGGCTTTCAATCTGGATTTTCATTTTGTACTCCTCTAACATGATTTCATGGCGAGCATGTACCTCTACTTTATTCATCACCTCATTTTCCTCAAACAAGTTCAAGGCACTTTCGCTCACGTAGAAATCAAGAGCGTGTGGAGTTGTACGAACATTACTCAGGCCGCGCTTTTCTGCCTCGGCTGCCCAATCATCAGAATAACCATCACCCTCAAATCGAATGTTGCGACTCTGCTTAATATAATCGCGAAGGACATTGAAGATGGCATCATCCTTCTTCATTCCACCGTCAATTAATTTGTCCACCGCCAACTTAAAGTCACGTAGTTGGGCCGCCATGATGGTGTTAAGTACAGTCATTGGCTGAGCACAGTTGGCAGTAGATCCAACGGCACGAAGCTCAAATTTGTTTCCAGTAAAGGCGAAAGGTGAAGTACGGTTACGGTCCGTGTTGTCAAGTAAAATCTCTGGAATCTTACCTACTACATTTAACTTAAGGTCTGTTTTCTGCTCAGGACTTAGTTTACCTTTTTCAAGTTGCTCTAATGCATCCAAGGTAGCAGTAAGTTGTGAGCCAATAAACACGGAAATAATGGCCGGAGGAGCTTCATTTGCACCAAGTCGGTGATCGTTACTAGCAGAAGCAATTGAGGCTCTTAACAAATCTGCATTATTGTGAACGGCCATGATGGCGTTAATGAAGAAGGTTAAAAACTGAAGATTGCTTTTAGGAGTTTTACCAGGAGCTAATAGGTTAACGCCGGTATCCGTGGCCAATGACCAGTTATTGTGTTTTCCGCTACCATTTACTCCAGCATATGGCTTCTCGTGAAGGAGAACTTTAAAGTTATGGCGACGGGCCACTTTATCCATAACATCCATGATCAAAGAGTTGTGATCTACAGAGATGTTAGCTTCTTCAAAAACAGGCGCTAATTCAAATTGAGAAGGAGCAACCTCATTATGACGGGTTTTTACCGGAATTCCCAAACGGTAAGATTCCATTTCCAATTCGCGCATGAACATTCTCGCGCGTTCTGGAATAGAACCAAAATAGTGATCGTCTAATTGTTGTCCCTTAGCTGGAGCGTGTCCTAATAAGGTACGACCCGTTAAAACTAGATCTGGACGAGCGTGGAATAGAGCGGTATCTACTAAAAAATATTCCTGCTCCCAACCCAAAGTAGCGGTTACCTTGCGCACATTGCGATCAAAGTATTGGCAAACTACAGTGGCCGCGTGATCTACCGACTGTAAGGCTCTTAATAATGGAGTTTTGTAATCTAATGCCTCACCGGTATAACTTACAAATACGGTAGGGATACAAAGGGTACGTCCCATAATGAAGGCAGGGCTAGTTGGATCCCAAGCGGTATAACCGCGTGCCTCAAAAGTGTTACGAATTCCTCCGTTAGGGAAGCTCGAAGCATCTGGTTCTTGCTGAACTAGCATGCCTCCACTGAACTTCTCTATCGCTTGTCCATCGCCGGTAGGTTCAAAGAAAGAATCGTGTTTTTCTGCCGTCGCACCCGTTAAAGGCTGAAACCAGTGAGTGTAATGAGTCGCGCCTAAGTTGATCGCCCAAGCCTTCATTCCTGAAGCCACTTGATCGGCGATTCCGCGATCAATTTTAGACCCTCTCTTTACTGCGTCAATTACGCTGTTGTACGCCTCGGGAGTCATATACTCCTTCATGGACCGTACATTAAAGGTGTGTTCACCAAAAATTTCTGAAACTCGAGAGTAAGGAAGCTCCACATCCTGGGGCATTCTTTTTTGTGCTTCTCCGAGCGCGCTGAATCTTATTTGAGGCATTGCTTAAAATTTTGGGCAAAAGTAATGTCCAAATGGGGCTTAATCACAAAAAAGTGAAAATATTTACAAACACCCCCTTAATAACAAGGGGTGAGTTAGTCCTTTTCACTAATAAACACCTAGCACCCCCAACAAATAGACTACATATAGGGAGAAAACCAAAAAACCTTGAAACCGTGTAATAAGGGCCCTTTGGAAAAAAATCATGAAAGGAAGCAGAATGAGGCTAATCCCAATTAACCAAGGAAAATCAAAAGTCATGAGGGCATCGCTTTGTACCGGTAAGTCGGTGATCAAGCCCGTAATTCCTAATACTGCCAAAATGTTAAAAATATTGCTGCCGATAAGATTTCCTAGAGAGAGATCCTGTTCCCCCTTAAAACTAGCTATTAAGGAAGCCGCTAATTCTGGCAAACTAGTCCCAATAGAAACTACAGTTAAACCCACAACCCTCTCACTCACTCCCCATTCGCGGGCAATATTCACTGCACCGTCGACTAAAAACTCCGATCCGAATCTCAGGCCTGCGACACCTGCAGCAAGGAAAAACAACATCTGCCAAAGCTTAAGGAGTTTTGTTTCCGGGACTTCATTGGGCTGAGTTTGCTTTCGGGAACTTCGAATTTGAAAAACATTATAAAGAACCAGAAGGATAAAAAGCATCAAAGATTCCCAAAAACTTAGGTTCCCATTCCATAAAAAGGCGAAGAGTAAGAGGGTCACAAAAAACATAATACCCCAATCCACTCGGATGGTGCGCTCACTCACCTTCAATGGGAAAACCACCGCTGTAAGCCCTAAGATTAAAGCAATATTTGCAATATTGGAGCCAATGACATTTCCGAAAGAGATGTCCACATATCCACCAAGGGCGGCTTTTAGGCTTACTAATAATTCGGGAGCCGAGGTAGCAAAGCTTACTACCGTCATCCCAACCACTAATAGGGAGATTTTGGCACGAATGGCTATATCAACCGAAGCCCTGACGAGCCAATCCCCACCAAACAGCAAGAGGAGTACGCCAAGGATAACTAGAACATAGTCCATCCCTAGAACTTATTCCGCTTGATAGAACCGGTGATTTCTTCAATCTCCTTTTTCTCTTGCTCTATTTTGTCCTTAAACTTTTTGATATCTGAACCCTCGCCTGTCTTATTAATCTCATTTTTAATGTCCTCCGTAGCATTCCTCACTTCCCTAATCCCTTTGCCAAGGCCTCTGGCAATTTCCGGGATCCGATTAGCACCAAAAAACATGATAACTAAGAGGATAACCACTACGATTTCTCCACCACTGATACTAAAGAACAGAAAAGGCAAATCTGCAATATTCATGCTGCGAAATTAACCAAAAAACCCCGACGACCCATGCGGGTGTCGGGGTTCTAAAGTCTTAAAGTAATCTCTTATTTATTTTCTTTCTTCATGGTGTCAATCATGATTGGTGTCGCAATAAATAGTGAGGAATAAGTTCCCACTACAATACCAATTAGAAGGGCGAACATAAATCCGCGAATTACCTCTCCACCGAAAATAAAGATGATTAAGAGTACGAAGAAGGTAGTTAATGAGGTGTTGATGGTACGGCTTAGGGTACGGTTCAAGGCCTCGTTTACTACTGAATTCATCTCTTTCTTCTTATTGTGAGTGCGCATGTACTCCCGAATACGGTCGAATACAACAACGGTATCATTCAGTGAGTAACCTATTACTGTCAAGATTGCGGCAATAAAAGCTTGGTCTATCTCTAGTGAGAAAGGCAGAATACCGTAAAGTAGAGAGAATAGGGACAATACAATCAATACATCGTGGAAGGCTGCGGCAACAGCACCGGCACTAAATTGCCATTTGCTAAAGCGAATTAGGATGTAAAGGAAAATCACCACCAGGGAGAATACAATCGCTAGCACGGCAGATGATTTAATATCGTCTGCGATGGTAGGTCCAACCTGACGCTCGGCGATAATTCCTTTGTCGGATTCACCGCTTGCCTCAGAGAAGAAATCCTCTTTACTTGGCGCTACTTCGTAGAAACTAGTAAGACCCTCATAAAGACGATTCTTGATATCCTCTTCCACTTCGGGACCACTTTCGTTAATCTTAAACTTGGTGGTAATAATCACCTGAGAAGCCTCGCCAATGGTTTTCACCTCGGGGAAAATCGCTGCTCCATCATCATCGGTAAAATACTCCCCTAGGGTAGTTTGGATGTCCACCGAATTCACCGGTTGATCAAAACGTACCTGATAAGAACGTCCTCCCACGAAATCAACACCTTGATTTAAACCTCGGGTCGACAAGGAGACAATTCCCGTAAGAATAATCAATCCACTTATGGTGTAGGCAATTTTTCGCTTAGCCAGGAAGTCAATATTAAACTTGGTAAAGGCATTTCGGGTAGCTCCAGTGAAGAAGGCCACAGACTTCTTAGCTCCCAATCGTGCTTCAAATACTAAGCGGGTAATGAAGATTGCTGAGAAAAGTGAAGTCAATATACCAATGATTAGGGTGGTGGCGAATCCGCGAATAGGACCCGTTCCGAAGGCATATAAAATCACACCCGTAAGGAAGGTAGTTACGTTCGCGTCAATAATTGAGGAATAAGCATTTTTATAACCATCCTCGATTGCTAAGCGCAAACCTTTACCATTGTTTAATTCCTCGCGAATACGCTCGTAAATAAGCACGTTTGCGTCAACCGCCATACCAATGGTAAGAACGATACCCGCAATACCAGGCAGGGTTAGAACAGCTCCCAAAGAAGCTAGCACTCCAAAAATAAAGAACATGTTCACGATTAGGGCTAGGTCTGAAGCCGCTCCTGCTCCATTATAATAGAAGATCATGTAGATCATCACAATAATCAAGGCCACTACGAAGGACCAAAGTCCTGCCGTAATAGCTTCCTGACCTAAGCTAGGACCAACTATGTCCGCCTGAATAATACGAGCTGGCGCTGGTAATGCACCTGCTTTAAGAATATTAGCTAAATCCTGAGCCTCATTAACGGTGAAGCTACCTACAATTTCTGTATTGCCATTGGTAATCTCACTGTTTACCCGAGGGAAAGAGTAGGCTAAATTATCAAGTACCACTGCCACTGAGCGGTTATCATTTTCGTCTCCTGGATTANCCAC
>JGI12316J14372_10005219_pt1 | contig 10417 bp, 9 predicted proteins | sample MarCyaLeptolynsp_FD_14372 | JGI IMG/M metagenome (IMG submission 14372) | reverse complement strand
TCGCCAGAATCCCACCTAATGACCAACCTAGCACCAAACAAAGGTTGATCTCGAGGCGATCAAGGAGAGCTTCTAAGTCAACTAGGTGAGCACTCATGGGAAAATCTCCCCCAGACCGACTTTTGCCGTATCCCCTTAAATCTGGAGCAATCGTTCGGAATCGTTGAGCTAGGTGCTGAGTAAATACAGACATACTACTGCCTAATCCCGGATGTCCGTGAAGGCAAAGAATGGGAAATCCTGTGCCTTGAACATCTACATGCAGTTGCACATTTATTTGAGAAGTTTTCCCCATCATTTCTTGCTTGACAGAGTACAGAGTACTAGAAAGAAGTCCCTATTGCCTATTCCCCATTCCCAATTCCCCATTCCCAATTCCCTATTGATTCTGAGTAATGGATAGATTGTAACTATGCTGAGCACCAGTGCGATCGCCGATGTAGAGTGAGTAAGTGCCTGCATTCCAATAGCCTGAGTCTGTAATCGTGCTCCCAGAAAAATCATCGGACTGTACGCACGAAGAACTACCATTCGGTCCTTTAATCAAGAGTATTGGTTGACCACCCTGACTATTTACAGTAAAACGTAAGTAACTAAAGTTATCACCCAAGGTAATGACATGATTCGCTGTCGCCGTCATCTTGCTGCAGTTGCTAGCTCCGGAAGTTCCTGCTAAAGTCATGGGCTCGTTAAATCCAGGCATCAGCGCCATCTGCTGCTGAGAGCGAACTCCCCCAATGCTAGTCAAGAGCATAGCCAAGGTAGTGGGAACAACCATCCAATATTTTCGTGCTTTCATACAACCTCCACCAGTTGGGAAACCCACAGACTTTCAGCTTGAGGATTGTTAACGGGTACCCCTGAACTTTTCCTTAGTTTTTCTAATACAATTTTCCCAAGTCATTAAACATTTGGGGTAAGAGCTGTTCCTCTTTACCAACTGTCACTTTGATGCGTACTATAATAACTTGTGGCGTGAAATCTCAGCATGGCTGTCCCCACTACCGATAGACAACAACAGAAAAAGGGTAGACGGTCATTTCCGTTGCAACCTCACAAGGCATTATTACTGGTGCCTCGGCGTTGTGCTGCTTTGGTTTTGGAAGTTTCCCTGGTTGCTGTTAGTGCCTGGGTTCCTTATAACATTGGTTTGTCTGTCAAAGAACACTCCCAGACAGAACTAGTACCCCTCAACCCAGTGGTGGCATCTACCCAGGAAGCGATCGCAAAAACCCTAGCATTACCGATACGAGAACAGCTAAGTGAGAAAGTACCTCCCCTAACGAATTTATTCTGGTGCGGAGCTTTGGTGCTGCCAGTAGTAATCGGTGGTTGGCAACTATATCTCCTAGCTAGAATTGGTCAAACTACTCCTAAAGCTTGGTTAGGTATCCGGGTTATTAGCTCTTCAGGAGAGCCTCTAGGGTTAGTTCGTGCAGCTTTCCGTGAAGGAGTGGCACGCTGGGGACTCTCAGGGGGAGTGGCTTATGTACTGTGGCGTTATACTGGTGCTTTTCCCGATATTGGTATTTTGCTGACATTAGGGATATTAATGCTTCTGGCAGGGAGTGCTAGCTTATTGCTCAAATCTCGACGCCGTACTTTGCACGACCAACTAGCAGGAACTTATGTTGTCGATGCAGCTCAAGCTCTCCCCAACTACCCAGAAAATTTGGGCAAATCGCGCTCTTCAGCTCGTCATCAATCAGTAACCTTAGAAGTAGACAGTAATGGAAGTGTTATTGCTGAGGAACCAACAAATGGTCATAAGCAAAATCGCCCTGTAACTACCATTGTACTGACTTCCCAACAATCACAGCGACGACCTCAACATCTTTGGACTTGGATGCGCCAACATCCAGGGCTTACCCTGTTGCTAGTGGCATTGGGTGGTATGGGTTCGGTACTGGGAACCTTTGTAGGAACCCAAATCTATATCCAAAGTCAGGCAAATCGGCGAGAATTCAAACAGCAGGAAAATGAAGTATTTCTGGCTCTGGTTCAGCAACTAGGCTCTACTTCCGAGACAGCAGTAGAGCAGCGACAAGGCGCAATTCTAGCTCTAGCAAGGCTTGAAGATGCTCGTGCTCTACCTTACCTGATTGATTTACTCGGTCAAGAAAAGAACCCCAGCCTCATTGATACTATTCAGCAAGCCTTGGTAAGTCAAGGACCAACAGCTCTGTCCCCTCTACGGAGTTTGAATCAATCCCTGCAAAATGACCAAGAAGTACTCAAAGAGCGAGGTGCAACTCAAGAACAGCAGTTAGTAGCTTTGCGGCAAAGAGCAATTAAAAGAGCGATCGCGAAGATCCTGACAGTCTACAATGGTCAAACCCACAATGCCAACTTAAGTCGCACTAATTTGAGCCGAGTTGACAGTGGTTCAAGTTCATTTACCTTGGTTCTCGATAACCTGGACTTGTCCGGCATTAACTTACGTTCAGCTAATTTACTAGGAGCTAGTTTACGAAGCACTCGCTTCTACGGAGCAGGTGAAGATCAACGCTTTGGTACTTTTGATGATGCGATTGCTGACTTGAGCGGCGCTGAACTCAGAGAAGCTGACTTAACTGGTGCTGTTCTTAACAACGCCCTGTTGAATCGTACCAGTTTAATTCGGGCAACTCTCAATCAGGTGAACTTATCTGATAGTAGTTTAGTCAGAGCCAATCTTAGTAGTGCGAAGCTAATTGGTGCAGATTTGCGTCAAACAGCTCTAGAAAATGCCAGTTTAACTGGTGCGGATTTAAGTGAGGCAAAATTAGACCTGTCTAACCTGCATGGTGCTAGTTTGGGTGAGGTGAGTGCTATGGGAGCGCAATTCCCCTTTGCTGATTTGAGTCAATCACATTGGCAAGGGGCAGATCTTTCGGCAGCAGATCTGAGCAATGCTAATCTCACAGAAGCAGACCTGAGTTCCACCAAACTGGTTGGCACTAATCTCAGCAATGCCCAGCTACAAAATGCTAAATTCAAAGATGCTAATCTTAGCATGGCTGACTTACAGGGAGCCAATCTAGCAGGAGCTGATTTCCAGGGAGCTAGCTTCACTGCCGCTACACCAATTAAGTCCAATGAATTTATTGAAGCGCCAAACACCGCCATCTCTGGTGCTCGTGTCAAGGGTGTTAATTTTACCAAAGTCAAAAATTTAGATGCTCAGCAAATTAAATATATTTGTACCCACGGTGGACGCCATCCTAGATGTCCTTAGAATGGGTGAGCTTTCAAAAGGTGTGCGGATTCGAGAGCTGGTAAGTCAAAGTTTAGATAAGGTAGGGATGTCCGGAGTCGGTAAACTCTATCCGTCCTACGGAGCGGGTTGTTTTTCTCTATGGCGGTAAGGTACAGTGGCAAGGTGATGTTAGCGAAATTGATACTATGGATAATCCCTTAGTGCGACAATTCTTTAGTGCCAGTACCACCGGACCGATTCATGTGGTTGGTCAAGATAATTAATACAGCTGGTGTTGGTCAATCGTGGTGCGTATAAGAGGGAAGGGAGGATAAATTATGCGATTCACTTTCACTTTTCATGGTGAAGTACCACATGCAGTTGCTGAAGAGAAAAATTACGAATGGCGGTAGAGATAGAGAATATTTGGAATGAATACAGATCAAGCTTAAAATCTTTTTTGTACTCGCGCGTAGCTAATCCATCAGATGCTGATGATCTCCTACAAGATATTTTAATTAAGATCTACCAAAACCTCGATAGTGTAAAGTCAGTTCACAGTTTAGAATCATGGCTTTTTCAAATTGCTCGTAATACGATAATTGATTATTACCGCCGCGAGAAAAAATCTAACTGGGTACAACCAGAAGAATTTTGGTATGACGATACAGATACGAATGGTAAGCATATATTAGAGAAATGTGTCGTACCTTTTATCGAGGCATTACCTACAAATCAGCGGGATTTGCTAAGAGCTATTGACCTAGAAGGGCAATCTCAAAAAGAATACGCAGCCCTTCAAGGAATACCATATTCGACACTTAAATCACGTGTGAAAAAGGCAAGGGAAGCACTGCGGTCACTTTTTGAAAATTGCTGTCACTTTAGTGTGGATGCACAAGGCAATATTATGGACTACAGCCAAAAAACAAATTCATCTTCTGAAAGCTGGTGTTAAAGCAACTAGTGCCGCTGCGCGGAATTTAGAATTTAGAATTTAGAATGCTTATAGAGTAAGGATTATAACGATCTCAAACTGGTCAGTTACTTTTGCCGCGCTGCACTAGCTTTTTGCTTTTTTACGCTCTGAGTCTTTTTTACGCTCTGAGTCTTTTTTACGCTCTGAGTATCGATTAACTAAATAATCCACTCTATCGCGCGTCAGTAAAGTAAACTTGACTAACTCTTCCATGACATCGACCAGTCGTTCGTAAAATGGCGAATCTTTCATACGGTTATCATCCCCAAATTCCGACCATGCTTTCGCGATAGATGATTGATTCGGTATTGTAATCATCCTTAGCCATCGACCAAGCACTCTTAACTGGTTAACGGTGTTAAATGATTGAGAGCCCCCTTCTACCTGCATGACAGCTAGTGTTTTTCCTTGTGTTGGGCGTACTGCACCAATCGATAAAGGAATCCAATCGAGTTGGGTTTTCATGATGCCAGTCATTGAGCCGTGTCTTTCTGGTGAACACCAGACTTGACCTTCTGACCATGTTACTAAGTTACGTAACTCTTGCACCTTGGGGTGTGATGCGTCGTCATCATCGGCTAAGGGTAAGCCGGATGGATCGAAAATACGGGTTTCACAACCCATCAGTTCTAAAATACAGGCACACTCACATATAACCATACGACTCATTGAACGTTCTCTGAGTGAGCCATGTAGAAGCAATATTTTCGGTGGATGTGTTGAATGCTCTTTTACGCTTAATTTTTCAATAGTTGGTATATCAAGTACGTCTTCTCTTAAATTTGGCAATTGTTCCATTTTTTTTTGACCTCAGTTCATTGTTTTTTCATCTGTTGTGACTGGCGAATATTATTCGGGGGAGTGATATCATGTCCGGTTGAACACTTACACTTTAGTGGCAATAAGGCAGAAGGCAGAGGGCAGAAGGCAGAAGGGAAGGAAGAAGGTTGCAAGGTCGAAGGGAATAATAACTGTTTAGGCGGACATGATATGAACGAAATTTTCGTGGGATTTCCATTCTCCGCGTCTGGTGTGTCTACTGACTCGTTTCCCCACGCCTTTTTTCGCTCACCCTATTCGGGGTTCGGCTTATCTGGAATTTTTAAGCGGCTGGCCAACCCAAAGAAACCAACGACACCGAAACCAAGCAAAATAAGGCTGTTTAGTAGACCGTTGTAATCATTCGTTACATACCACACCAAAGCAGCAATGGAAGGCGCAAATGCCTTGATGATCTTAACTGGCATATTCATTGCCCCATTGATTGCACCATAGGTGGATGGTGTCAGGAGTTCAGGTACAGCAATACCTTTAACAATGGTCATTGTTCCAGTGGCTGCACCGAAGGCGGTGGCAAAAGGGATAAGCACCCAAAAACTAGAAGGAAAAAATGCAAATCCAGCAAAGACGATAGGCAAAACTGATGCTACTAATACGCCGAGTTGACCTATCGATATTTTGTTAGAAAATATCCACATCAAGGAGCGTCCAGCAACTTGGGCGGGGCCAAGAACAGCGACTAGAATAACAACTTCGCTTGACGGTAATCCTTTTTCGATCAGCATAGGATATAAGTGAAATTTGAAGGCTGTGGTTGCTCCTGCAAAGACGGAAAAGCACAGCAGTAATGCCCAAAAAATCGGTTGACGTATTGCCCATTTGACACCTTGTTTTGGTTTGGCTTTCAGTGGCTTACTATGTGCCGCCATATTGTGTCTACATCGTTTTTTGCTTGGTAAAGTTTGGTAGATGCCTGCACATAGGGTCAAATTAACTAAGCCAAGAACGATAAGAACACCACGCCACGTTAAATTTGATAGCAACAATTCGATAACAGGAATGAATATTGTTGCTGCAAAACCGCCCCATAAGGTGAGAGAAGCGATATACCGCTTTGTATTTTGGGTGTCGAAATTCTTTGCTATAACTGCAAAGGCTGCATCGTATAGTGTTGCAGCGTGTAGAAACCCAACTCCGGCAAATACGATATAGAACCAGAACAGGGTATTTATTTGTGATCCTGCAATTAAACACAGTCCTGCGCAGATAGAGCCTGTGGTCATGACAAGACGACCGTAGCCTTTGTCGATCGCCATACAGACTGGTATAGCTGATAGTGCCGACAGCAATAATCCAAGCGTCAACGCGCCGTATATTTCGGATTTAAGCCAGCCAAGATCATTCTCGATTGCAGCTGCTATTTGTGGAAAGCTATAAAACAGCGTCCCCCAAGAACATATTTGTGCAATACCTAAAGCGGGAACGGATACCTGACGAGTAATTTTACCCATTGAGCATGAGCCATATTTTACACCTATGGCTGATTTAGGATGTTTGTCCATACCCTGATTAACTGCAACAACTTGCCGCTTCGCGCTCGGCAGGGGTTGGACAACAAGCACCAGAGACCAGCGGAGGTATATCTTGGTCTTTTTCGACCTCTTTTTGTGAAGGCAAAACTAGTTCGACGTTTAATGCCGCGTCATGATCTCCTGCAAGCTCAGCAGCGATTGAGCGTACTTGTTCATAGCCGGTGAGCATGAGAAAGGAAGGTGCGCGACCATAAGCTTTTATGCCTACGACATAAAAGTTTTTATCGAAGTGGGACAATTCCCCTACGCCATGTGGTTTCACCGAGCCACATGAATGAATATTCGGGTCGATTAGTGGAGCTAACTTTGTCGGTGCTTCTACAATTTCATCTATATCGAGGCGGATTTCACGCAATATATTCAGGTCAGGCCGGAAGCCGTTAGCAACAACGATACGATCAACTTCGATAGTGCTTTGTTCACCATCAACCAAAGTATTGAGCAATAGTCCGCTATCGGTTTTCTCAATGCGCGAGACTTGTAGCGGGACTAAAACTTCCAGTTCACCAGCTTCAATAGCTTCTTTTGCGGCTATCCCTAGTTTGGCACGAGCTGGCAATCGGTTGTTGATTCCGCTTCGAGTCAATTTATCTAATTTATTGCTACGCATACCCCAATAAATTTTAGTATCAGGATTTGCTGCCCGTAAGGTCATCATTTCCAAGATGACATTGATTGCGGAATGACCACCGCCTAAGACCAGTGTTCGCTTACCTTCATATTGAGCGCGGTCGGCATTGGCTATGTCGGGGATGCCATAGGCGATCGTGTCTTGATTTTGACTTTCGCCGGGTACGGGTAAACCATCCAGCCCAATAGGATTTGGGTTGTACCATGTGCCGGACGCATCTATCACAGATTCACTGTGTAACACATGATGTTCATTGTCGGGTGTTTTATAGTGGACGGTGAAATCCGCCTCATCACGCGCTGTTGAAGAAGACTTGCTGTGTGCTTGTTTAGATACACCAATGACTTCTGCATTGTAGATAATGGCATTTTTCAGTTCCGGCGTAGCGGCAGCAGGTTGTAGATATTGCTCAACAATTTCACGTCCGGTTGGTAGTTTATCCTCATCGGGCATCTGCCAGTTGGTATTACCCAACAAACCAACAACGGCTTTATCAACTACGTTTTTCCAAGTGGTGAACACGCTTACATGCCCCCATTCCAACATGGAGCTACCGGCAGAATTGCCTTTCTCCAATACAAGGGGGGCAATGCCTCTAGCGTGTAGGTGCGCGGCGGCAGCTATGCCGACCGGACCAGCCCCTATAACAATAACGGGCTTTGTGGTGTTCATCGTATTTCTCCTAATTGTCGTTCACCCTGTAAGACGAACGCCAAATGAAAAAGACGATGGATTAACTCATATTTTTTGAGATAAGGTGTAGCTGCTCACAATTGACACTCCCGTCGCTAAAAGCGAGGGATTCTTCTTTCAACCAGACACCTTAGAGTAATAATGTAAGACAATTATGTTTGTCAAGCGATCGCGACTTGCAGGTGTTGACATTAATTGGTCAGGGTAAAAACAATAGAGAAATTGCCCAAAATTTGTACTTAACGGAGGGAACAGTGAAAAACTATGTGAGCCAAGTATTGAGTCATTTAGGGGTTCGCGATCGCACTCAGGCAGCATTGTGGGCTCAATCACATTTGGATAAATAATTATTCTCGATAAATAAGGCAGAGGGCAGAGGGCAGAACCCACCCCTAACCCCTCCTTGGAGGGGAACAGAAGGCTCCAAAGGAAGCTGACTTGTTTCTCATTTTCTTTTTCGACGTGGTATTTTATCAATCGTGCCTGTTGCCTGCGTCGTCAGACGCTTATTACTCATTACTTAATCGACTACCCTCAAACCAAAATGAATCAACCATTGATTGAACTTAAGGGAGTCTCCAAGTCTTTTGGCAGTAACATCATCCTAGATGATGTGGATCTAAGTATTGCTCAAGGCGATGCACTAGGAATTATTGGTCCTTCTGGCACAGGTAAATCAACAATACTACGCATTATTGCCGGTTTAGAGCCAGTTGATGCTGGTGAAATTTATATACAGGGACAAAAGCGTTCAGGTTTAATTGAAGATGCCAAAGATCCAATTGGCATCGGCATGGTATTCCAACAAGCAGCTTTGTTCGACTCGCTGACGGTGGAAGAAAATGTCGGTTTTGTACTTTACCAACACTCTAAACTACGACCTAAGCGGATTCGAGAGCTGGTAAGTCAAAGTTTAGATAAGGTAGGGATGTCGGGAGTTGGTAAACTCTATCCGTCAGAGTTATCGGGAGGGATGCGTAAACGGGTAAGTTTTGCCCGTGCAATTATGACTAACCCAGAAAATCCCCAAGATAATCCAGAAGTCTTACTTTACGACGAGCCAACAGCCGGACTCGACCCGATCGCTTCTACAGTAATAGAAGATTTAGTCCGCCATTTACGCTCTGAAGATTATGGTTGTAGCACCTACGTCATGGTAACTCACCAAGATAGTACAATTCGTCGTACTACGGATCGGGTTGTTTTTCTCTATGGCGGTAAGGTACAGTGGCAAGGTGATGTTAGCGAAATTGATACTACGGATAATCCCTTAGTGCGACAATTCTTTAGTGCCAGTACCACCGGACCGATTCATGTGGTTGGTTAAGATAATTAATAGAGCTGGCGTTGGTCAATCGTGGTGCGTATAAGAGGGAAGGGAGGATAAATTATGCGATCGCGAACCATTAGAGAAGGTTCAGTTGGATTATTAATCTTAGCGGGAATCGGAGTATTTGGGGGCTTAGTTTTGTGGCTCCTTGGCTTTAATCCCAGAAACCGCACTTACCAATTCACTGTGACTTTTCCTGAAATCATCGGCATGGAATCTGGTGCAGCGGTACGTTATCGTGGTTCCCAAGTAGGGAAAATCAGGGAGGTTAAGCCCGGCACTAATGGCATCGATGTGTTAATTGAAATTGAGCGTGCTGACTTGTTAATCCCTCAGGATGTCAGAATTGAAGCCAATCAAGCAGGTTTAATTAGTCAGACGAGTGTTGACATAACACCCAAAAAAGTACTCACAGAAGATGCACTTTCCCTCAATCCTTTGAGTTCCCAATGTCCATCTGAGCAGATCATTTGTCATGAGGATCGTCTCAATGGTGAGGTTGGTGTCAGTTTGATGGAACTGTTGCGGCAAACTACTCGTGTAGCTCAAACTTACTCCACTCCTGAATTCTTTGATAATGTCAATTCTCTAACTAAAAATGCCTCAATTGCCGTTGGTGGAGTCACGAAACTTACTAACGAATTGTCCTTGTTGTCTAGTTCAGTGCGAGGAGAGCTAGGGGGTTTTTCTCAAACTGCTGATTCTCTGACGACGACAGCGAATCGGACTTTGACTCAAGCAAATCAAACTTTGACTCAAGTAGGTTCTGCTGCAGAGCGCTTTAGTGAGACTGCTGACACAATTGGTAATACTACTGAGTTAACTGGCAGCCAACTTAATCAGCTCATGGCTTCTGCTAACGAGCTGTTGGTAACTAATCGAGCCAATGTAGTTGGTGGTTTGGATAATCTTCGTCAAACTAGTGAGCAGTTGAGTGAGCTATTGGGTGATTTGAGCACTACAGTTACTAAGGTTAACACTACTATAGATCAAGCCAAGTTCGTACAACTAATAGATAATTTTGAAACTCTCTCAGCTAATGCGGCAGCAGCATCGGAAAACTTCAAGGATATTTCCACTTCTTTGAACTCTCAACAAAATATAGTCCTGCTACAGCAGACTTTAGAGTCAGCAAGAGCGACTTTTGCCAATGCTCAAAAGATTACCGCTGATCTAGATGATTTGACTGGTGACCCAGATTTCCGCAACAATCTCAAGGAATTAGTCAATGGAC
>JGI12316J14372_10005210_pt1 | contig 10430 bp, 7 predicted proteins | sample MarCyaLeptolynsp_FD_14372 | JGI IMG/M metagenome (IMG submission 14372) | reverse complement strand
GGGCACCATGGCGCGTTTCGCCAGCCGTTGCACATTCTCCAGCCCGTCGAGCAGGCCGGGGACCACGCTCTCGGACGGCGGCGGTTGCTGGCTTAGATGTTTGAGCGCCGTCGCCATGACATCCGCGTCCGACGCCTCCGCCCAGATCGAGCATGGTGGCGAGACCCAGGTCGCGGGCTTGTCGCGCGCGGATGAGTTGCTCGCGGCGCGGTTGGGTGCGCGGCACGATCAGCGCCGGTTTGTCGAAGGACAGCACCTCGCAGAAGGTATTGTATCCGCCCATGCAGACAACCCCCGCCGCCTGCGCCACCAGGTTTTCCATATAGGCGTCGAAGGTCAGGACGGTGGCGCCGATGCCGCGGGCGCGGGTCTGGAATTCCTGTTGCCGGTCCGCCGCCATGAACGGCCCCAGCACGAACAGCGCGCGCAACGGGAGCGTCTCCCCGGACTCATAGGCGCGCAGCACCCAGTCCATCAGGATATCGCCGTCGCCGCCGCCGCCCGCGGTCACCAGGATGTAGGGGTCGGTCATGTCGATCGGGCGGCGCGCCACGTCGTGTCCCGTGTTCCGGGTATCCGGCAGCGACCGGCGCAAGTATCCGGTGAAGCTGGCCTTGCGCCGGACCGACGGCGGCAGGCCGAGGCCGTCGAGCGGGTCGCAGATCTGCGGCAGCCCATAGATCCAGATTTCGTCATACAGGTCGCGCAGCGCCGGGGCGGCTTGCTTGCGGTCCCACTCGCGCGCCAGCGCCGCCGGATCGTCCAGCACGTCGCGCAGACCTAGCACCAAGGGGCAGCCGCGCGCCTGCAACATCTCCAGCGCACCGCGCACCTCGCCGCGCAGGCCAAGCGGCTCCTTGTCGACGATGAACAGGCCGGGATCGAAGGCTTCGGCGGTATGCCGGATGATCGCGGCCCGCATGGCCAGCGTCTGCTCGAAATCGATGCCGAGGGTCAGCGACGTGTATTCGCCGTTCTTGAGCTTGATGACGCCGGGGATACGCACGAAATCGACGCGTTCGCCGAAGTCGAACCGGCCGATGATCGGCGAGCCCGACAGGATCAGCACCGAGATATCCGGGTCGCCGGCGACCAGGGCCTGGGCGATCGTGCGGCAGCGCCGGAGATGGCCGAGCCCGAAGGTATCGTGGCTATAGATCAGGACGCGCTTGCGCCCGCCGGGGAGTGTCATGCCGGGTCTTCCCGTTCGAATGGGGATACCATTTTAATACCGGCGGACTATCGCATGTCTCGCTGTTGCCGTGGAAGTGATGAAATCCCGCGAAACGTGAGCTTATTTACCGGGACAAGGGCGTCGGTTAAGCTAATTTTAAGCGCGGCGGCGCATGATTGAGCATGCCCAAAAGGGGGTTGGCGGGCGGTTCATGGAAAACTCCATATTCAGATATATCCTGCGGTATAGCGGGCCGCAGCAGCTTTATCTGATCGCCGTCACGATCGCCTATTACCCGTTCCTCTTCATGTCGCTGGAGTTGCCGAAGATCATCGTCAACGAGGCGATCGGCGGCGAGGGACCGCCCTATGTGATGCCGTTGTTCGGCACGGCCTTCGACATCAACGCCACGCAGATCCAGTTCCTGCTGACCTTGAGCTTCAGCTACCTGTTCCTGGTGCTGGTCAACGGCTGCTTCAAGTATCACATCAACGTCTACAAGGGACAGCTCGGCGAACGCCTGTTGCGTCGGCTGCGCTATCAGCTCTATGCCCGGGTCCTGCGCTTCCCGATCGCGCGGTTCCGCAAGCTGGGCCAGGGCGAGATCATCCCGATCGTCACGGCCGAGGTCGAGCCGCTGGGCGGCTTCATCGGCACCGCCTTCGTCGACGTCATGTTCTACGGCGGCCAGCTCGCGATCATCCTCGGCTTCATCCTGTTGCAAGACGTCTGGCTCGGGCTGGCGGCGATCGCCTTCTATCCGCTGCAGATCTACCTCATCCCGAAACTGCAGCGCCGCGTCAACATGCTGGCGAAGCAGCGCATTCAGAATGTGCGCCGCCTGTCGGACCATATCGGCGAGTCGGTGTCCGGCATCGTCGAGATCCATGCGAACGATACCGCGCAGTTGGAACTGTCGCGTTTCACCAGCCGGCTTGGGCGGATCTTCCAGATTCGCTACGAGATCTACCGCCGCAAGTTCTTCATCAAGTTCCTCAACAACTTCATCGACAAGCTGACGCCGTTCTTCTTCTTCTCGATCGGCGGTTATCTGGTCATCCAGGGCGATTTGACGCTGGGCGCGCTGATCGCCGTGCTCGCCGCCTACAAGGACCTGGCCGCGCCATGGAAGGAGCTGCTGGTCTGGTATCAGCAGCGCGAGGACGTGCGGATCAAATACGAACAGGTCATCGAGCAGTTCAATCCGCCGGGCATGCTCGACAAGACGCTGCAGGCGCCGACTGCAGAAGACGTAGGCGCGCTGGACGGCGACATCTCGATCAACGTCAGCCTGTCCGACGAGGATGGGCATAAGATCCTCGACGGCGCCGCGCTGACGGTGCCGGTCGCGTCGCATGTCGCCATCGTCGGCGACCCGGCGAGCGGCAAGAGCGAGCTGGCGATGCTGCTGGCGCGGCTGTTCCCGCCCAGTTCCGGGCGGATTACGGTCGGCGCGCGCGACCTCTCCGGGTTGCCGGAAGCGGTGACCGGCCGCCGCATCGGCTATGTCGGGGCGCATACCCATCTGCACAACGCCAGCATCGGCGAGAATTTGCTCTATGGGTTGAAGCATATGCCCGCGGATCCCGATGCCCTCGCGGACGCCCTGGCGGCGGATGCCCGCGCCGAAGCCAAATGGTCGGGCAACTCGCCCTTTGACTATGCCGCCGACTGGATCGACTACACGGCGGCGGGCGTGAGCGGTCCGGAAGAGATTCCCGCCCGGCTGGTCGCCGCGCTGCGGATCGTCGACATGGACGAAGATGTCTATGGTATCGGCCTGCGCGGCTGCATGAACCCATCGGAATACCCTGAAATCGCGGAAAAAATCCTGGAAGCGCGGTCGACCATGCGCGACCGGACGCGCGATGCGCCGATCGCCGCGCTGGTCGAGCGCTTCGAGAAGGACCGTTACAACGGCAACGCGACGGTCGGCGAAAACCTGCTGTTCGGCGCGCCGCTGGACGACCGGTTCGACATGGACCGGCTGGCCGAGCATCCGTATGTGCGGCGGGTCCTGGACCGGTCCGGGCTGACCGACGACTTCGTCACCATCGGCCTGCGCGTCGCGGAGACGATGGTCGAACTGTTCGCCGACCTGCCGCCGAACCACGAATTCTTCCAGCAATACAGCTTCATCTCCGCCGAGGAGCTGCCGGAGTACCGGCAGTTCATCGATCAGGCGGCGCGCGGCGCCGAGCTGAGCGACGAGAGCCGGCTGCGGTTGCTCTCGCTGCCGTTCATGCTGATCACCGACCGCCACCGGCTCGGCCTGATCGACGGGCCGATGCAGGAACGCATCCTGGCCGCGCGGCACGCCTTCGCCGAAGGGCTGCCGCCCGAGCTGGAAGATTCGATTGCCTTCTTCGACGAGGACGAATACAACCCCGCCGCCACGATCCAGGACAACATCCTGTTCGGCAAGCTGGCGCACGGCCAGGCCTATGGCGCGCGCAAGATCGGCGCGCTCGTCCGCGAGGTGGTGGAAAGCCTGGGCCTGCGCGATACGGTGATCGAGATCGGCCTGCGCGCGTCGGTCGGTATCGGCGGCTCGCGCCTATCGATCCCGCAGCGGCAGAAGCTGGCGCTCGGCCGCGCGGTGCTGAAACGCCCGGATATCCTGATCGTCAACGAGGCCGCCGAGGTGTTCGATCAGCGGACCCAGGAACGGATCCTGGAGAACCTGCTGGCGGAACGCCGGGGCCAGGGCCTTGTGTGGGTGATGAACCGGATCGTCGGGGCCGAGCAATTCGACCAGATCGTCGTGATGGATGATGGAAAGGTGGCCGAGCAGGGCAGCTACCAAGCCCTTGCCGAAAGCGGCAAGACGCTGAATACCTTGCTCCGGGTCGCATGAAGGAAGGACCGAACCGATGAGCCTGCAGGAAGAAGTCGATCTGCTGCGCCGCGTGCCGCTGTTCGCCAAGATCGAACCGGCCAAGCTGAAACTGCTGGCCTTCACCAGCGAGCGGCTGGTTTTCGCGCCCGGCGACGCGGTCTTCGAACAGGGCCAACAGGGTGATGCCGCCTATCTGGTGCTGCGCGGGTCGGCCGACGTGCTGCTCGATACGCCGGACGGCCAGCTCAATGTGGCGACGATCCAGGAACACGAGATCGTCGGCGAGATCGCCATCCTCTGCGACGTGCCGCGCACCGCGACCGTACGCGCCGCCGCCGAGTTGGAGACGCTGCGGATTTCCAAGGACCGGTTCTTCGGCCTGATCGAGGAATTCCCCGAGATGGCGGTGGAGATCATGCGCGAGTTGGCCCACCGCCTCGAGGTCACCACCAGCCGGCTGCGCGAGGCGCATGCCGCCGCCGGCGGCCAGCCGGCGCCGTGATCGAATGCGGTCTTGCCTGACATGATGCCTGGACAGGCATCCGTGCCCGGTTCCCGTATTTCCGGCTGATGTCCCGCCTGGACTCCGTCATCCGCAGGCTCGAGGCGCAGCGCGCCTGCCTCGGCCTCGCGGCCGACCTGATCGACGGGCGTAGCGGCGAAAGCCGGGTCGAGGGCGTCGTGCTCGAACTGGGGCTCGGCAACGGCCGGACCTACGATCATCTGCGGGAAATCCTGCCGGAACGGTCGATCTACGTGTTCGACCGTCAACTCGCCGCCCATCCCGGTTGCTGCCCGGATGCGGATCATTTGTTCCTCGGCGAAATGGCAGAGACACTGCCCCAAGCGGCGGCCCGGTTCCCGGCGGGGGTGGCGCTGGCGCATCTGGACATCGGCGGCGGCGACGTTTCGGAAACGGAACAAAATATCAAAGGCGTGGAATCACCTCTCTTGGCGCTGATGGCGGACGGCGGCGTGGTCGTCTCGGACCAGCCGCTCCCCCGGCTTTCTACGAGCGATGGGATCGCAACGCTGCCCTTGCCGCCCGGGGTTCCGGACGGCCGGTATTTCCTGCATCGGCGGAAGAAATTATAGGTTTCGGGGATTTAATTAAAATCTAAGCCTAATAAATTAGGTGTAATATATAATTATGGGTATGTAGGGGCCGCCAGGCGAAAGCTCGGCGATGGCCCATCCATCGGCGCGTTTCAATGCTGTCCCGGGATCGTTACGCGGACAGATCGATCGCGACAGGGGCGTGGTCGGACGCCTTTTCCCAGCCGCGGGCGTCACGCAGGACCGATGCGCCGGCGAGGCGGGATTGCAGCGGCGGCGTCACCCAGACGTGGTCCAGCCGCCGCCCCTTGTCCGATTTCGACCAGTCTCGGGCCCGGTAACTCCACCAGCTATACAGTTGTTCCGATTCAGGAATGAAATGCCGCACCGCATCGACCCACGCGCCGGCGGATTGAACGCCGTCGAGTTTCTCGACCTCGACCGGAGTGTGGCTAACCACCTTCAGCAGTTGCTTATGCGACCAGACATCGGTCTCGAGCGGGGCGATGTTGAGGTCGCCGACCAGGATCATCGGCGTGTCCGCGTTGCGGTTTTCCGGGAACCAGGCGGTCATCTCGTCGAGGAACTGGAGCTTATGCGCGAATTTGTCGTTCTCCGCCGGATCCGGCACGTCGCCCCCGGCCGGGACGTAGAAGTTGTGCAACTCCACCCCGTCGGCCAGTTCCACATAGATGTGGCGCGCGTCGGTCTTGCCGCACCAATCGCGCTTCTCGACCCGGGCGAAAGGCTCGCGTGACAGGATCGCCACGCCGTTGTAGCCCTTCATCCCGTTGAACGCGACATGCGGGTAGCCGAGGTCGCGGATCGCGTCCGCCGGGAACAGCTCGTCCGCGACCTTGGTTTCCTGCAGGCAGATCACGTCGGGCGACGCGGATTTCTCGAGCTGCTCGATCAGGTGCAGCCGCGCGCGGACCGAGTTGATGTTCCAGGTGACGAGGCGCATGGCGGCTTCCCGGTCAGACGATCTTGAGCGTCAGGTCGGTCAGCCCGTCCACATGGCCGACCAGCGTGTCGCCCTTCACGACCGCGGAGACGCCTTCCGGCGTGCCGGTCATGATGACGTCGCCCGGCAGAAGGGTGATCAGCCCGGACAGGAAGGAAATCGTCTCGGGCACGGACCAAATCATCTTGTTCAGGTCCGATTCCTGCCGCGTCTCGCCATTCACGGTGAAGCGCAGCGTGCCCTTTTCCACATGGCCGACCTCGCTCACCGGATGGAGCTGGCTGCAGGGTGCGGCGTCGTCGAAATCCTTGGACAGCGACCAGGGCCGGCGCAGGTCCTTGGCGACCGATTGCATGTCGCGCCGCGTCACGTCGAAGCCGACGCCGTAGCCGAAGACGCAATCGAGCGCCCTGTCGACGTGGATATCCCGCCCGCCCTTGGCCAGCGCGACGATCATCTCGCATTCCGGATGCACGTCCTCAGTCGCGGTGGGGTAGGCCAATTCCGGGCCGGTGAACACGGCGGCCGGGGCCTTGGTGAAGAAAAAGGGCGGCTCGCGGTCCGGATCATGCCCCATCTCGCGGGCATGCGCGGCGTAATTGCGGCCGACGCAATAAATGCGGCGCACCGGAAAGCTGCCGCCGCCGGCGACCGGCAGCGAGGGCGTGTCCCATTGAGGAATAACGGAATCGGTCATCGAATTGGATCCTTGTCTTCTTTTGGATGGCCCGGCCGTGACTGCGGATCGTCGCAACCGGCGGCGACCTTCGGAAACGAAACGCGCGCGGCGGGGAAAATATAGATCAGGCGGCGCGGATAGAGGAAGCGCCTTCGCCGTTTTGGCGCGCGGTCATGCGCGCCCGGCAGGCTTCGCCGAAGCCGCCGAACATCGCCTTCGACAGCGGCCATTTCAACGACGTGGGGTGTTCCGGATGCCATTGTACCCCGAGCGCGAATGATTTCGCGCCGGAGACGCTGACCGCCTCGATCACGCCATCGTCGCTGACCGCCTCGACGAAAAGCCCCTCGCCGAGCCGGTCGATCGCCTGGGCATGCAGCGAATTGACCATGATCTCGCGGCCGTCGGCCATCTCCGCCGCGGCCATCTTCTCCAGCATGCCGCCGGGATTGATGGTGATCGGGTGCCGCGCCTCATAGCGCTCGTCCGCCGGAACCGACCGGTTCATGCGGTGTTCGCTCTTGCCCGGCAGTTCGTGGACGTTCTGGTGCAATGTCCCGCCCAGCGCGACATTCAGCTCCTGGATGCCGCGGCAGACCGCGAAGACCGGCACGCCCGCTTCGACCGCGGCGCGGATCAGCGGCAGGGTCGTGGCGTCCCGGTCGGGATCGTGCAGCGTTCCGGCGCGGCTTTCCCCGCCGTCGTAGAAATCCGGCCGCACATTCGACGCGCCGCCGGTCAGGAACAAGCCGTCGAGCCGCGACATGAGCTCGATGAAGCAGCCGACCTCGCCGATCGCCGGGATCAGCAATGGCAGGCAGCCGGCGCCGTCGACGACGCTGTCCGCGTATTTTCCGACGACCCGATAGGTGGGTTTCCCGTCGACCGATACGGCGCAGGTGGGGATTCCGACGATGGGACAGGCTTGCATACTCATTTATCTAAATTCGCATTCCGTCGCGCGGGCGTCCAGGGTAAAGCCCACATTTCCGCTATTCCGCCTTGAATGATCCGCCCTGCTCGACGAATCTGAACAGCCTCGGATCGAGTTTCATGATCGNNCCGCGTGTTCTGCAGCGTGACCTGGGTGGTGTTGTCCTGCACGTCGCGAATACTCCACTTGCGCAATTCGAGCGGCTTGTCCGTGAAGGTCAGGGTCATCTCGCCGAGTTCCGGGTTGTCGTCGGTGATCACGCTGACCTGCATCAGCCCCGGCGCCTTATCGTATTTCGTGATCGTCAAACCTTTCTTAAAGGAAATGTCCTTGCGCACGAGGAAATGCGCCGGCGTCTTGATCAGCGGCAATACGTTGGTTTCCTGCAGCTCCTTGTCCACATGGATGAACCACAGCCCGTTGGCGACCAGGAGATGCGGCACCGGCGGATCGTATTCGAAACGGAACTTTCCCGGCCGCTGGACATAGACCTTGCCGGACCAACTGCTGCCGTCGGGATTGACCTGGATAAAGCGCGATTCCAACGACGTAATGGCGTTCAGATAACCTTGAATCCGGTTAATTTCGCCGACGACTTCCGGATCCTTAAGCGAGCGCGGGGCCGCGTCGGCCGGACCGGATGCCCCGAGCCCGACGGCGGCGATCAGCACCACCGCGGCGGCCGCCGATAGTCCCCTAGTGATTGCCGACAAGGATTTCGCGCTTGCCGACATGGTTGGCCGGGCCGATGACGCCTTCCTTCTCCATCCGCTCGATGAGCCGGGCGGCGCGGTTGTAGCCGATCTGCAGGTGCCGCTGGACGAAACTGGTCGAGGCCTTCTGTTCCTGAAGGACCAACGCCACCGCCCGGTCGTAGAGTTCATCACCTGATCCGCCTCCTGCCTCGCTGTCCATGCCGAGACCGAGTTCGCCTTCCGCGTCCTCGGTAACAGCATCGATATAGGTCGGCACGCCCTGGTTTTTAAGGAAGGCGGCGACGCTCTCGACTTCGTCATCGCCGACGAAGGGTCCGTGAACGCGCGTGATCCGCCCGCCGCCCGCCATATAGAGCATGTCGCCCTGGCCGAGCAGTTGTTCCGCGCCCTGCTCGCCGAGGATGGTCCGGCTGTCGACCTTCGACGTGACCTGGAAGCTGATCCGGGTCGGAAAGTTGGCCTTGATCGTGCCGGTGATGACATCGACCGACGGCCGTTGCGTCGCCATGATGAGGTGGATGCCGGCGGCCCGCGCCATTTGCGCCAGCCGCTGGATCGACGCCTCGATATCCTTGCCCGCAACCAGCATCAGGTCGGCCATCTCGTCGACCACCACCACGATATAGGGGAGGGGGGACAGGTCGAGCGGCTGTTCCTCGATGATCGGCTTGCCGGACTCCTCGTCGAAACCGGTCTGGACCTTGCGGGTGATCTCCTCGCCGTTCTTGACCGCTTCGGCGACCCGGCGGTTGTAGCCCTCGATGTTGCGCACGCCGAGCTTGGACATCGCCTGGTAGCGTTCTTCCATCTCGCGGACGGTCCATTTCAGCGCCACAACCGCTTTCTTCGGCTCGGTCACGACCGGCGCGATCAGATGCGGGATGTCGTCGTAGATCGACAGCTCCAGCATCTTCGGGTCGATCATGATCAGTTTGCAGACGTCCGGCCCCATCCGGTAGAGCAGCGACAGGATCATCGCGTTGAGCCCGACCGACTTGCCCGATCCGGTGGTGCCCGCGATCAGCAGATGCGGCATGCGGGCCAGGTCGGCGATCACCGGTGCGCCGCCGATGTCCTTGCCCAGCACCATGAGCAGCCGCCCGGCGGCTTTCTCGTAGGAATTCGAGGCGAGCAGTTCGCGCAGATACACCGTCTCGCGGCTGCGGTTCGGCAGTTCGATGCCGATCACGTTGCGGCCGGGAATGACGGCGATGCGGACGGACACCGCGCTCATCGACCGGGCGATATCGTCGGACAGGCCGATCACGCGGCTGGTCTTGGTGCCGGGCGCCGGTTCCAGTTCGTAGAGCGTGACCACCGGGCCGGGGCGGACCTTGACGATCTCGCCGCGCACGCCGAAATCGTCGAGCACGCTTTCCAGCAGCCGGGCGTTCTGTTGTAGCGCTTCCTCGTTGACCGCGCGGGCGTCGGGCGCCACGTCGGGCACATCCGCCAGCAGGTCGAGCGGCGGCAGGTCGACGCCGTCGTCGGTGCGGGGCAGGTCGAGCGAGCGTTGCCGCGCCGCCGCGCCGCGCTTGCCGGGTTTCGTCTTGGGCGTCGCCGTCTCGACGACCGCCTTGGTCTCCCGCGGCTTGCGCAGCTTCGGCTCGGGGCGTTCGGCCGCGCGCGCCAGCGCCGGTTCCCGCCGCGGTTTGCGCGCCGGGGCGCGTTTCGCCGGTTTCTCCGCCGTCTTCTTCGGCCGCGCCCGGAACCACCGCACCGGCGCCAGGGCGGTATGCCCGATACCGCGCGCCGCCCATTGCGCCTTCAGCGCCGCGACGCGCCATTCGTCCGCGGTGAAGCCGAGCACGAAATACATCACGGCGATGGCCGCGCTGCCGAAGATGGCGAACAGGATCACGCCGTCCACGCGGAACCCGGTCAGGCCGACGAACTCGATCATGCGCGCCAGCAGCATCTTGCCGACCACGCCGCCCAGCCCGGCATCGAGCGGCCAGGCGCGGGGATGATCGATGGTCGCCAACGCCACCGCCGCCAGCAGCAGGCCGACCGGCAGGAAGGCGACGCGCAGCAGCCAGGCTTCCAGCACATGCAATCCAGGGAGAAT
>JGI12316J14372_10005183_pt1 | contig 10465 bp, 8 predicted proteins | sample MarCyaLeptolynsp_FD_14372 | JGI IMG/M metagenome (IMG submission 14372) | reverse complement strand
GTCCTTCGATGGTTTCTGGCGGCAGTTTCGAGAGGTTAGCGAGGGTGCGCTTACGGACTTTACCCTCTTGGCGGTAGGACTCTCGCAGGAGGATAGCAGGGTGCGAATTACGGTTGGGAACTCGTTCGATGTACATGGCTACATAATATCGCCAAAATTACCTCTATATAATAAAGAAAATATTAAAATACATGGGTACAATACTGGCCTAACAAAAAGCCCGTATCCATTGCAGGGTATGGGCTTAAGCTATTCTATTGATATGCCCTAGGGGGAACTTCAGTTTAATGGGCATGACACAAGAGCCGCCCGCGAACCAGTCTGAGTACTTGCCAGAGCGCAGCTTGCTCGAACTCAGATGCTGGCCAAAGGTGAGATCGACATAGCCTTCACCATATTTGCCGGGAGTGGGATTGAGCTTACTCTCAATGTTGGCCGGATCCACTCTGTAGAGGTTGTCATAGATGCCGCCCACCGTTTGCAGATGTTGGGCGATTTTGATTTTGTCTGCGTCGGATAGATGCTCGGGGGCGATGGTGTTGGCTTGGGCTTCAATGCTTTGCCCTAATTCTTCTTGAGCCTTCGATTGCTCGTCTTCTACTGCCCATTTACATTCATGGGTTGCTTCCCAGTGACCCCGCGTGACCTCGTTGAAGTGGCCGCAGCTGTAGCGGTCGCCTTCGATGTGGTGGGCGAAGGGGCAGTTGCTGCAGTGGGTGACTTGTGGATCTTGCTGAAGTGTTGCTACCATGAGAGAATCTCCCGAATCTTAATAGGTTTGGGCATTGAACCGTCTGACTTTCAGATTTCTCAGGTCATGGAGTCGGGCGGTTTAGCTTTTGTGGAATTTGATGTGAGAAGGGGGAGAGCGAAGGCGTTCTCCCCCGTTGTTGTATGTGTCCGTTTCGATCACCGTATGTTTCTCCCTCTGGGCTGCAATTTTCGCCTCGCTGCTTGGGCTATTGATTTGTCTGACCTCCAAGGGGAGGCGTTTTGTTTTAACCATCAATACTTTACCCTTAAAATATTAAGGGTGTCAATGTTTTAAGGGTAAAACTTTAATATTAAAAAATTAAGGGTAAAAAATTGACAGCAAGACATTGCGGGGAATATATTGATATAAACCCTTTATGGGGGAAATACCTGTGTCACGAGTTGGAGAATTGAGAGAGAAAGTGGGGCTGACTCAGTTTCAGTTGGCCGTAAAGATTGGTGTGACTGAATCGACAGTTGCTAATTGGGAGAAGGGTAGAAGTGCTCTGAAGTGGTTTGAAAGAGTTGCAAAACTTTGCCGTGAACTCAACTGCAGCCCCGAAGACTTAGTAGGTTATATGTCTACCACCGAAACTGAAGATGAATCTCCTGTCTGAGAATGCTGAAGTGCTGCGATCGCAACCTAAATCAAGAGCAACATGAACATCGTGCGATCGCATTCTTTCCCCTCATCTGCGATCGATTCACACTGCTCCCTCTGCAGAGATAGAAGCAGCTCAGACAGTACTCTGGTACCATCGTGACATCGCTTTTCAAAACCCCTCATGCCCGAATCCCAAAAAGCCACCCGTGCCACAATCACCATCGGCCCCATCCAGGTTGATGGCTTCATGTTGCCAGATGGTAGCTATCGAATGTCTCAGACGCAGGCTGCTGAAGTTGTTGAAAAAGACCCCCGACGCATATCCGATTTTTTGCGCTCTAAAGCCTTCAAAGGCTTGCTGGGTAAGGTCGAAAGCACATCCGATTTTTCTGAAAATTATGCGCCTGACCCTTTTATTGTGGACATCGAGGGCGGCAAGCTTGGCCAAACCAGAATCAATGGGCTCCGCTTGGAAATTGTCAGTCTCTACTGGCACTGGCAATCACACCGGGGCAACAAAAAGGCGCTCTCGCTCTGCGTTGCGCTTGCCACTGAAACCTTAGAACGCCGTTTTGATGCTGCTTTTGGTGTCACCCGCACTGAACAAGAAAGAGACGATCGCCTTTCCCAACGCCTTCAACAGTTAGAGCAGGACTTAAAAGGAGCAATGGACTTTGAAGCCGCTGCCCAGTATGAGCTGAACTATGTGAGGGACTGGCTGAAGCAAAAAGGTCTCGATCCGTGGGAGTTGCCAGGGGAGGGGTGAGGTAAATCTGAATCCTACGTTGGAATTGCTAGAACCACAGCTGCGACTGGGGATAGAAGTTTTTGTAGGGTTTAACGGTACAATTAACCGAATTCAGGGGCAAACAAACTGAAGCAATTCCCCAAAATCAGACTACTCAAAAACAAGCGACCCTGCCATGAAATGCCTTTGCCTGTCCGTCTGGGGATTCTTCTGTTTGCTACTCCTGGCCAGTGTCCCTGCCCGCGCCCAACTCCCCATCCCTGCTGCCGACGGCACCAATACTCAGGTCACCCAGGATGGGCAACGCTACCTCATCGACGGTGGCAGTCTCTCCGGCGACGGTCAGAACCTATTCCACAGCTTCCAGGAATTCGGCCTCAGCTCCAACCAGATTGCCGACTTCCTCGCCAATCCCACCCTGCGCAATATTCTGGGCAGAGTCATGGGCGGTACACCCTCCACCATCGACGGATTGCTGCGGGTCACTGGCGGCAATGCCAACCTCTTCTTGATGAATCCCAGTGGTATTGTCTTTGGCCCCAATGCCCGTCTGGATGTGGCCGGTTCCTTTAGCGCCACCACCGCTGATGCCATCGGCTTCGCGGGGGGCTGGTTCAGCGCCACTGGCCTCAACGATTACGCCAGTCTGGGCGGTACCCCCAACCAATTCGCCTTCAACACCGCTTCCCCTGGCAACCTCTTCAATGCCGGGAATTTGACCGTCCCAGCGGGCGAAAGCCTGATGCTGTTGGGCGGCTCCGTTGTTAACACTGGCACCCTCACCGCACCTGGAGGCAATATTACCATTGCTGCTGTTCCAGGCGAAAGTCTGGTTCGCATTCAGCAAGAGGGCATGCTGCTCACCCTGGAAATTGACCCGTTGCAGAGTCAGACTATACCCCACAGCCCACAGCCCACAGCCCTATCGTTCCCTGCCTTGCTCACCCAGGCCAACATCGATCATGCGAGTGACATCACCGTTGATGCCAACGGCACCGTCCGCCTCACCAATTCCGGCCTTGCTCTCCCCCTCGGCCCTGGCACCACAATCGTTTCTGGCCACGTCGATGCTTCCTCCCCCCCGGCTCAGCTCGTATCCCCCACGCCCTCAATTGGGGGAAATATCAACGTTTTGGGCGATAATATAGGGATTTTCGATGCTCGCATTGATGCTTCTGGTGCGGCAGGGGGAGGTGATATTCGTCTCGGTGGGGGCTTTCAAGGAACCGGCCCTCTGCCCCGTGCTAGACAGACGGTTATTGATGAAAACTCGACGATTGCGGTGAATGCCCTGGAGAGCGGCGCTGGCGGGCGTGCTATTGTTTGGGCCGATGAGCTGACTCGCTTTTACGGCACCATCCGTGCTCGCGGTGGCATGAATGGGGGCGACGGCGGTTTTGTGGAGGTGTCGGGCAAGGAGTTGTTGGTGTTTGTGGGGGAGGTGGATGCCAGCGCCCCTCTGGGTAATCCAGGTACTTTATTGCTCGATCCTAAGAACATTACTATTAGTGATGTCACGACACCGATCGTGACCTTGCTCAATCCTAACAATCCGGGCAATGGCTTCTTTGGTTTCTCGGTGGCGGCAGCGGGCAATGACTTATTGGTTGGTGCGTATAACAATACCTCTGGGGCATTGGCAAACGCGGGTCAGGCATTTTTATTCGATGTCAGCGGTGCGCTGCTGCACACCTTTGATAATCCCAATTCCATTGTGGGGGGCAACTTTGGTCGGGCGGTTGCGATCGCCGACAGTGACTTCCTGATTGGTGCTCTGGGCAATGACTCTGGAGGCTTTATGGGAGCGGGTCAGGCGTTTTTGTTCGATCGCAGCGGTACGCTGCTGCACACCTTCGATAACCCGAATCCGAGGGCAGATGCTCGCTTTGGCCGCACCGTGGCATTTTCGGGCAGCAATCTCCTGATTGCTGCCCACCGAAATGATTCTTCTGGGGGAGTGACTCGTGCCGGTCAAGCCTTCTTGTTCGATGCCAGCGGCGCGCTGCTGCGCACTTTGGATAATCCGAATCCGGTCATCGGCGGGCGCTTTGGGTTTTCGGTGGCGGCAACGGATAACAACTTGCTGGTGGGTGCGGATAACAATATATCTGGGGGTGTTGCGGCGGGTCAGACGTTTTTGTTCGATGCCAGCGGTGCGTTGCTGCACACCTTCGATAACCCCAATCCCATTGCTGATGGTCGCTTTGGTCGCTCCGTTGCGATCGCAGGCAGCGACGTCCTGATTGGCGCAGACCGCAATACCTCTGGGGGCGTTTTAGATGCGGGTCAGACATTTTTGTTCGATGTCAGTGGCGCACTGCTGCACACCTTTGATAATCCCGATCCCATTGTGGGGGGCAACTTTGGTCGGGCGGTTGCGATCGCAGGCAGCGACCCCCTGATTGGTGCACCCTTCAATACCTCTGAGGGCTTTGCCAACGCTGGTCAAGTCTTTTTGTTCGATCGCAGCGGTCCCCTGCTGCATACCTTCGAGGTGCCAGAGATGGGTGGCCGCTTCGGTCGTTCTGTGACCGCGCTCAACGGCAACCCTCTGATTGGTGCTAGCGGCACCGACTCTGCCTTTTTATTTCCAGGGACTTCAAGTTTCAGTTTAGAAAATTCAAGCTTCAACAACCTGCCGTTCCAGGACTTCACCATTGCAGCCAGCCAGTTAACGAACATTGCCAATCTGGGCACAGATCTGCGAATACAGGCCAACAACGACATCACGATTAACCAGGCTATTATTGTCAATAACACTGCTGGCAATGGTGGCGGTCTCACCTTTCAGGCAGGACGCAGCATTGCCATCAACGCCGACATTTTCACTGACAACGGCAACCTGGCGCTGATCGCCAACGACACTGCTGCCAGTGGTGTCGCCAACAGCGCTCGCGACGCCGGGACAGCCAGCATTGCCACCGCAGGGGGAGTTGTCCTGAATGCAGGCACTGGCAGCTTGACGGTGACCCTGGGTTCTGGTGAAGGACTGACCCACAATGCCCGCGGCGACATCGTCCTGGGCAACCTGATGGCTGGACGCGTGCAGATTCAGAACAACGGCGATGGCGGCGGCAGCGTCACTACAGGAGATATAATCACCAATGGCGGCCCTATTTTTCTCACTGCCAGCAGCCAAATTACCGCAGGCACTATCGACAGCAGCAGCACCCAGGGTACCGGGGGAGCCGTCACCCTCGATTCCTCTGGAGATGTCCGGGTCAACTGGATTAATACCAATGGCGGTACCTTTGGCGGCGACATCGACATTACGGCGGGACAATTCTTCCGCGCCACTAGCAGTTTCACCGACCGTAACGGCGTACTGTCGAGTATTTCCAGTGCAGGCGCTCGGGAAGGAGGAATCATCACCATTCGCCACGGTGGCGACGGAATAACTCCATTCATCGTCGGCGATGCCTCGATCAACGGCACAGCTGCGGCAATTACCAGCGGCGATTTTATCCTTGACCCCTTGCGCGTTTTGCCATTCACCACCACCATTGGCAATCTTGAGATTATCAGCACCGATCTGATATTCAACTTGATTGACCTTGACTTCAGACCCGACTTCTTGCTCCGATTTGAGGCGTTTCTTCCCGCTGTCGGTCTGGACCAGGCGGCAGAACTGGAAACCTCCTCCACTCGCATGTTCGATCGCTACCTGCAACAAGACCAGACGCCGCTCAAAAGCCTGAATAATGCCCAAAGCATTCTGGGCAAAATTGAGCAGGCAACAGGGGTCAAACCAGCTCTGATCTATGTCTTTTTTACGCCGCAAACGACAACCGTTGCAGCACCAGCGGCAGGCACCAAATCCTTGACTGCTGCTCATGCTTCAAAGCATACCTCAGAGCCGTTCTGGCAGTTTACGGCCCAAGGATTGAGTTCCAGCCCGGAACGGGAGATTCTGGACCGCAACCGTCCAATGCAGGCGAGCGATCCGCTCGACCTACTGCTGGTGACAGCGAAGGGAGAGTTCGTTCGACGGCGGATACCGGGCGTGACGCGGCAGCAGGTGCAACAGATGGCCGATCGTTTCCGCAGGGGAATAACCGATCGTAGAAGCCTTGACCTTTCTACCTATTTGGTTCCAGCGCAGCAGCTCTATCGCTGGCTGGTGGCTCCCCTGGAAGCAGAACTGGCGGCGCAGGAGGTTGAGAATCTGGTTTTCATTCTGGATACGGGTTTGCGTTCCCTGCCCCTGGCTGCCTTGCACGATGGGGAGAGCTTCATTGTGGAACGCTATAGCGTGGGCCTGATGCCCAGCCTCTCCCTGACGGATACCCGTTATACGAACATCAAGGACGTTCAGGTACTGGCGATGGGAGCAGCGGAGTTTCCCGATTATACTCAAAAGCCCTTGCCTGGGGTGCCGCTGGAGCTGGCAGCTATTACCGATTCTCTCTGGTCGGGGCGTTCCGCCCTCAACCAAGACTTTACGGCAGAGAATCTGCACCAGATTCGCCAGGTTCAGCCCTTTGGCATTCTTCATCTGGCGACCCATGCGAACTTTTTGCCGGGGCGACCCAGCAATTCCTACATTCAATGGTGGGACCAGAGACTGAGCTTCAATCAACTACAGCAGCAAGTGCAATTTTACGATCCGCCGATTGAGCTGCTGGTACTGAGTGCCTGCAAAACGGCTCTGGGTGACCTGGAGGCCGAGCTGGGTTTTGCCGGAATGGCGGTGCAGGCGGGGGTAAAAACGGGTCTGGGGAGCTTGTGGTATGTCAGCGATGAGGGAACCATGGGCTTTATGACCAGCTTTTACGACCAGTTGCGACAGGCACCGATCAAGGCGGAGGCACTGCGACGGGCACAGATGGCGATGCTGAATGGCGAGGCGCGTCTGGAGGACGGTCAGTTGGTGACACCCGCTGGCCAATTTCCGCTGCCACCAGAACTGGCTCAATTGGGCGATCGGCAGTTGACCCATCCCTATTACTGGAGTGCTTTTACCATGATTGGCAATCCCTGGTAAGAAGGAGTCGAAGACCCAAAGAGAGCAGTGCAATTAAATTGAGTATTCAAGGAGAAACCAACTCTCCTCAAAGAGCCGAGAGCTGTCCTCTCTCTCTGAACACTGTCCCACCGTCTCCACGTAAAACTCCTCCCCTCAAAACTCCAACGCCAACTGCAACGGCGCTCGATCGCACTCTGGCAAAGGCTCCGGCTCCTCCTGCACAGCGGGGCAATAGCGGGCATAGGCACAGCGGGTGCACTGCGCTCCTGGTTCTGGTTCCCATTGTTCATCAGCTTGCAGCTGCAGCCGCTTGCGGGTTATAGGATGTCACCAGTACGAAACTCATCACCCCAGCATAGCTATCCTGAGCAGATGGCAGGTGATCTGTTGGCAAGGAAAACAGGGAAAGAATAAGCCACAGGTAACTTCTGACAGGATCAGAGCAATGGGTATAACAAGACGACAGCTGATACAAACAGTTGGTTTTACCGCTGGTGGCTTGGGGACTGTGGCCTTGGCGCAGGGGCTACAAGGGTGTAGAGGGCGTAAAAAATCTCCACCTATTAACACAACGGCCTTTGAGTTTGAGGTAGTAACCGCTAATGTCAGGGGAGAAGAGATTGAGCGTCGGAAGGGCAAAACTCAATTCTTTGCAGAAGATCTTGGGAATGGGGTCATCCTGGAGATGGTGTCGATCCCTGGCGGCACCTTCATGATGGGATCGCCAGAAAGTGAGGATGGACGGAACTGGCACAACCATTTATCGCGCAACCTTTTATCAAGGTCGACTGATGTTGAAGGCCCCCAATACCGAGTAACGGTTCCATTCTTTTTTATGGGCAAATATCCCGTGACCCAAGCCCAGTGGAAGAAAGTTACAACGCTGCCCAAAATTAAGCGCAAGCTGAACCCAAATCCATCCCACTTTAAAGGCAATGACCACCCAGTTGAAAAAGTTTCCTGGTACGATGCTTTGGAATTTTGCGCTCGACTCTCCCAAAAGACAGGACGCGAGTATCATCTACCTAGTGAAGCGCAATGGGAATATGCCTGTCGTGCAGGGACTATCACTCCCTTTCATTTTGGTCAGAGCATGATAACTGACTGGGCGAACTATCGAGGAACAGACTGGAAATTTGACGGAAAAATTTATTCAGGCTCTTATGGCGATGGCCCCAAAGGTGAATTCCGAAACGAAACCACACCTGTAAGCCATTTCAAGGTTGCCAATGCCTTTGGCCTGTTCGACATGCATGGCAATGTTAATGAATGGTGTGCCGATTGCTGGTATGACAATTATCAGGGGGATCCAACTGATGGCAGTGCCCGGATAGAAGGTCTTTCTTGCCTATTTTGGAATCGTTCTCGCGTGTTGCGTGGCAGTTCCTGGCTCGATGTTCCAATATTGTGTCGTTCAGCATATCGCATTGGGAGCCATCCCGACAACGTGTTCTACGGCATTGGTTTTCGCATTGCCTGTGCTGCCTGATAGCGCCCCATCGACTTCAATCCGCTACACTATGAGAAGCGCCCTTGGAACCAACAGCCATGACTGTCCTACTCCATCCACCCCAAATAAAAACCTTTGAAGAGTACCTCAAATATGACGATGGTACTGATACTTTATATGAGTTAGTCGAAGGAGTATTGGTGCCAATGGCTGACCCGATTGGTCGCCACGAAAGTTTTACATCTTGCCTCTGCAACACCCTGGAGTGCCACTTTGCTGAAGAAGAACTCGACTTTGTAGCGCGGCCTCAACTCTCTGTCAAAATCGACCTTCCAGGTAGAAGACCCACCGGACGCAAACCCGATCTGGCAATCGTGACCAAGCAGCAGTGGGATGACTGCAGCGATATCGAAGCCGCTGCCTATGAATTGCCGCTGTTGGTGATTGAAGTTGTCAGCACCAATCGGAAGGATGATTGGATTGTCAAGCTAGAGGAGTACGAAAGCGCTGGCATCCCTGAGTACTGGATATTCGACTATCGAGCGCTGGCCAATCTGGAATACCTGGAGGCGAAGGAGCCTACTTTGGTAGTTTGCCATCTGGTGAATGGTAGCTACCAGATGAGGCAGTTTCGGGGGAGTATGCCGATTGTTTCCCCGCTCTTTCCCAAGCTGAAGTTGAGCGTTAATCAGCTGTTTACGACGATTGATAAGCTCAATGCGGGGGGCGAGCGCTTTGCGAGCTATATGGACTTTGCCAGGGAATTGGAGCAGAAGAATGGTCAGATTGGGCAGGCTGAACAGCGGGCTGAGCAAGAGCGACAGATGAGAGAGCAGGCTGAGCAACAAGCCGAGCAAGAACGGCAGCGGGCTGAACGTCTTGCCGAGCAACTGAGGGCTTTGAATGTTGACCCGGAGCAGTTTGAGTAGGGAGTTACTCAATCAACCCTTCCAACTCAGCTAGCAGCTTCTCAATCCGTTTGCGCTTTTCTGGATTGTCCCATGCCTTGGATTTCACTAGCTTACTGCTTTGCTGCTTGAACCTCTGCTTCAGATCGGGTTCCTGGTTGGGAGGCTCCTCTGTCTTAACAGGATTCAATTCTTTAACCCGTCCCTTAATCTGATTCAGAGACAGGCTCCTCTCAACTGCTTCATCTAGCAATTGATTTCTAGCTTTCTTGTCTTTGATACGTGCGATCTCTTTTGCACTGTTGTAGGGTAATTTGCCTTTTCGCAATGCTTCTAGCACGTTATCGGGTAGCTTCAGTAAAGGTAATCGATTTCGAACAAACGACTGCCAGGTCATCATTCCAATCTCTCTGAATAATGACTCTATTTCTGTTGCTGCTGGGCTACCCGTAACGTTACGGGTAACTTTCCCTTTAGACTCATTCCACATTCTGTGCAGTATAGTCACGCCCTCTGAAACATTGATTTCCAGCCTTAGCGAAAGTAGTTGCAAAATTCCTTCTGTTTCTTCGATGGGGTTTAGGTGATTTCTGGAAAACAATCTACCATTCAGATAATCTGAAGTGTAGTTCCAAACTACTTCAGGTTGCACCTTCATGAATCAATTGGATATCGTCAGAGAAACCCTAGAAGAAACCCTGACCCGTTCTCAGGTCAATGATTTATGTCTGGCCGCCTCAAAGCTTCGAGGAGCAGAGCGCCGAGCCTTTCAAGCAGAAATCGCTCTAAAATATTGTGATGGCAGTGCTCGTTTAGCAGAAAGCATCTTTGGTTGGGGCAGAGAGGCGGTACAACTGGGTCTCGAAGAAAAGCGCAGTGGTCTCATCTGTGTGGGAGCACAAGCTGGGAGGAGCGGTAATCTTCGCTGGGAAGAGCGTTATCCTGAAGCCGCTGCTGCGCTGAAGCAATTGGCCGAGGCCCATGCCCAACAAGACCCAACCTTTGCCAGCAGCATCGCCTACACCCGTTTAACGGC
>JGI12316J14372_10005177_pt1 | contig 10473 bp, 6 predicted proteins | sample MarCyaLeptolynsp_FD_14372 | JGI IMG/M metagenome (IMG submission 14372) | reverse complement strand
GATCGTCCGATCCGGCCAGTTGGAGGCGCGACAGGATCGCCAGAACGAGCGTCGGTGTATCGGCAGATTTGGATCGCGCCGCATCGAGGACCGACTCGCCTGCCAGCAGCTTGGCGCCAACAAGGCGGATCGTCGCTTCCGGCGGCGACTCCTCCATCGGTATGAATTCCGTCGACCGTGGGACGAGATGCGCCACGAAACTGGCGTAGAGCACCTGTTCGCCCAGCGCATCGCGGATCGCGAAGACCGACTGGCGGTTCGCCCCTTCCGCCTGGGTGAACAGCCCATAGCCGGGTGCCACGAAGTTCTGGTCGATAATCGCGAAGCGGCCCGTATTATTCGGATACTGCAACTCGACCTTCGTTGGCCCCATACCGGCGCGGAAGGCAATGCGGGTTTCGACCTGCCAAGTTTGCGAGGTCTCTTCCTGCGTCAGCGGCAGCCCCAATCCGACATACTTGTAGGCAAAGATGGAGATTCCAATCACCGCCAGCGCGGCAGCGAGAAAAAAGGGATGGGTGTTCTTCATCCCTTACCCGGCTCTTGTCCCCGGCACATCGGGTCTTTCGTGAACTTGCGCGAAGAATCGACGAGCACCTTGCCTTTCATCGCGGACCGGCCAATGAGCAACGGATAATTCAGATGGGTTCGCTTGGCGAGGTTGACTTCCACCTCCTGCGAAAACGCACCGATGCAGATCGGCAGCTTCACGACAGGACGGGACGTGGTCTTCATTTCCGCCCGCCGGATTCGAGCAATACGAAAAACCGGCCGCTCAAACGTTATCGTCCGGCCCTTCCGGTCGGACACGTTGAAACGAACCCATTTCTTCCCGCCGCGGATGAACTCGACAATATCCGCCGCGTCGATAGACGTGTTCTTGGCCCCCGTATCCAATTTCGCTTCCATCAGGAGCCCGTGAGGAAGGATTTCAACACGCTCTACCCAACCCATGACCACAGGGTCAGCCTTCGGCGCGGAGACCGGTCCCAAGAGCAAAACGACGAGAGCCGGAAGCAGCGATAGCGCGCGGTACCGTCTGGCTGGCATGTCGGTATTCGGTAACCTCGGTGCAATTAATCAGTCGAATTGCAGCGATATTATCAGATGCTGCGGATAAATACTCCTGGCAGCTACCACATAAATGTCGCAGCAAAACTGTCAACCCTGGCCGGCATCATCTCTGTGGAACAATGCCGTGAGAGTACCCTGGTAGGCAACCTCGCTTAGACCACATCGCCGTCCCATCGGGAATCGAAAAGGCGGCGGACAAAATCCGCCGCCTTTCATGGATTGGCTATCGAGCCTATCCGTCCAAGACTAGGCCTCGATCCGCGGCGGCACACGCGTGCCTTCCGCCGAAGGGGCACGGCCGGTCAGGCGCTTCACGTAGCGCTTGAAGGCGCTGCTGGTGCCTTCGTCCATGTCGCTGGTGTAGGGCGCATAGCCAATGACGCCGGCGCTCTTGCTGGGGCTGACCTGGGTCAGGATGAACCCACCGAGCGACGTCACGTCGATGCTTTCCAGCCGCCGCGCCGCGGCAACCGCCAGATCACGCCGCGTACGCCGCCACTGCAGAACGAACACGGTGCTATCCACCAACTTCGCAATGATATGCGCGTCGGTTAGGGCCAAGACCGGCGCCGAGTCGATGACGATCAGGTCATAGTCCCATGCCAGCGTGTCGAGAATATCCTGCATCTTGGCCGACTCGATGACCTTGGACGCATTGCCGTGTCCGCTGCCGGCGGAAATGAAGCTGATTCCCCGCTTGGCGTCGTCGCGGATGACATCCTTGACGTCGAGGTTATCGGCGAAAACGTTGATCAATCCCTTATCGTTTGCCGCGCCCAGCATCTTATGGATCTTGGGCCGCTCGAAATCGCAATCGATCAACAGCACTTTTTTACCGGTGCTCGCGCAGAACGTCGCGTACCACATGGCGAAGGTGGACTTCCCTTCCCGCGGCAATGCCGAGGTCACGAGCAACGTCTTCGGATGACGCGATTCGTTCGACAGGTAGAGCGTAGATCGTACGTTCTGTATTGCCTGGTTAAGTCGTGAGTACGGGTTCATGAGCCGCTTGTGCTCGCCCGGCTGCAATGTCGCGAGCGCCTTCTGTGTCCGCGGCAACACACCCAGGCACCGATAGCCCGTGATCTTCTCGACCTCTTCCGCCGTCTCGAAGTTACGCCGCAGACCTTCCAGAACCAGGGCCGCCGCAATGGCGAACAACGCGGACAGCATCGTGGCAATCGCCAGAGTCTTTCCGGTCTTCGGGAAGGACGGCTTGCGCGGCGGCTCGGCGAAGGAAACGACACGGGCCGTCGGCTCGATCATCTCTTCCCGTGCACTCGTCTCACGCAGGCGGATGATGAAGGTGCGGTGCAGTTCGCGCTTCGATGTTGCTTCCCGCTCCAACTCACGCAGGCGAATCTCCGACTTGTTGATGTCGATCGCTTCGCCCTCGAGCTTGCCGAGGCCACGCTGCAGCGCCGAGAGCTTGGCCCGGGCAACAGCGACCTCGTTCGAAAGACCTTCAACGATCTTATTGATCTCCTCGCGGATTTTGGTCCGCAGGTCGCGAATCTCGCTCCGGACCTTAATCATCTTCGGATGCTTCGGCCCATAACGGCTCGACAGGTCCGACCGCTCGCGGATGAGCGTGACTTCCGTGTTTCGCAACGACTGGATCAGCGGAGAGGCCAGGACATCCGGTGCCGCATCCATGCTGCCGGGAACCTTGAGCAACCGCGATACTTGCGACAGACGCGCCGCGGCCGCAGCTTCGTCGGCGCGGGCCTGCACGAGCTGTGAGTTCAACTCGGCCAACTGCTGCGCCGTGACGCTGGTGCCCTTCGCTTCGATCAGCCGCGACTTGGACCGGAATGCCTGCACGGAGTCTTCCGCGGCCAGCACTTCGCCCTTAAGCTCCGCGACAATCTTCTCCAGCCGTTCGGTCGCTTTCTGAATGCCGCGCTTCTGGTATTGCACCTGATTGGCGAGATAGATGCGCATCAGGACATTGACCACTTTCGACGCCTTCACCGGATCCTTGGATTCGAACTCCACGTCGATAATACGGGCACGCTCGGTCGCCTTGATGGTCAGGTGTTTGGCAAACCGTTCATTGATATGGGCGCGGTCGATATTCGGCGTACCGATGACAACCAGGTCGTCGATCTTCTTCTTCTCTTCCGGCTTAATCGCCGACTTTTCTTCGTCATCCTTGAAGAAGTCCTGAACGGTCTGTTCGACCGTGAACAGGAATTGCTGCCAGGGTGACTTGTCCTCGAGCGTTTTCTTGCGCAGGGCAATGTTGAACTCGGGGTCTTTATGGAGCTCAAGCTCCTCGACCACCATGCTCGCAAGAATGCTCGACTTGAGAATCTCGACCTCATTCGGCACGTCGGCGAGGTCCGACGTGGACGTTTCGACGACCGAGCGGATGTTGGTCACCTGGTTGGCGCGGTTATCGAGCAGCAATTGCCCCATCGCCGTATAGGTCGGTTTGACGGAAAACAGGAACACCGTCGTGATGACCAGCGCGATACAGACGATGCTGAGCATAATGCCCCAACGACGGCGAAGCCGGTCGAGTACATCCCTGAGGCTCACCTCATCTACGGGTTCCGGGGTAACGTCGATAATCGGGCGATCAACGACGTCTTCTTGATTGGGCTGAAACGCGATCTTACGTTGCATTATTTGAGACTCGTCCGAACAGGGTTCCACCAGGTTTCGCGAACACTCACAGGACCAGAAAGCAGACCAATCAACCGTTGCACCAGGCCGCCGGATTGTTTCCGGCTTGCATCCCCGAACGGATTAGATTGATTCTGCATCTCCCCTCTTACACTCCCAAGCCGACCAAGCCGGCTCAAAATAAACGACTTTACACTTTATTTTTTACTTGAACCGGCGGTCACACGATCGCCGGACCAAATCGCTAATTATCTAAAGAATGTATACCCCATCGCCAGATTCGATACGAAAGGAGCAAAGGCGGTAATAAAAAAGTTAGCAGGTCAAAAAAGACATAAATTAACCTGAAATCGAACGGACAATGACGAAACAGGTCCGTTCGATCACAACGTCGCCCTCAACCTCTCGCCTGGGGACGGAACGGTCCTAGAAGAAACGTTCCGGGATCAGGATGGTATCACCCGGCTGTACGCGGAAATTACCGTTGGCGATTTCCTTCGCCTGCATCTTCTGAGCCCCGTCCCGCGTAATCACCCACAGGTTGGACTTCGCCCGGTAGGTATATCCTCCCGCCATGGCGACAGCATTCATCAGCGTCAGCCCGTTGCGGTACGCATAACCACCCGGCGACTTGACCTCACCCATTATGAAGAACGGACGATAGGTTAACACTTCGACATTGACCGTCGGATTCTTCAGGTATCCTTCCTGAAGCTTTGCGACGATCTTTTTCTCCAAATCCCGCGCAGTTCCGTTCGCGGCCGAGACTTCGCCGACCAGCGGGAACGCTACAACGCCGGACCCGTCGACCTCATACTCACCGGTTAGGTCCGCCTCGCCGAACACCGTAATGCGGACCTTGTCGCCAGCGCCCAAACTATAGGTGGAATCGCCGGCCCACGCAGGTACCGAAAAGCCGACAATCAGGAAAACCGCAAAAATCGAACGCATCATTTTCATCATGACCAGCGCCTTTAAAATCGTCGTATCGTTGGTTCCAGATCGAAAACGCGACTCGAAAAACGACGGTTAGGGGTCGTTTCACGTTTCCGCGCGTTGTCCGCAGCGCGACCGGAATTGGCCACACCCGGCTGAACCTGTTGCTTTGATTATAATAAGAAGTTCAGAGAACTAAGCTGTGCTTTAGTATTACTACCAAAAATTGACGCTCATTCCCGGCCGCAATGATCGAGCATCGGCTGCGCCCTTATGCCGCGCCAATTCCGCAGTGTGCGGCGGCCCGTTACCCAATCGATAGAATAAGCCGCAGACGATGCAAATGGCCGCGTCGATGTCACCATCGACGCGGCCATGGAAGCTGCGATTACTTGGGTCGGAAAAGCGCTCTAGAGTTGCGCCTTCAAGAAGACCGAAACGATATTCCGGATCAGGTCCTGATTGGCCGCATCGCTTTCCCGGTACCGGAAATTGTAAGCCGCTCCAAGCGTGAGATAGCGGTTCCACAGGTAGTCCGCGGAAATGCCAAGGCCATAGTTAATTTCTTCGCGCGAAATACCCTCGTAGTCGTCATACCGGATCGAGGCCTCACCGCCGAGGATGAGATTCCGCAGCAATTCGTGATCCACGCCAACGGTCCCCGCCGTGCTTTGGTAGCCAGACGAACCGGTCTGCGTCGACTCGACGATTTCGCTGTTGATGTCGAGCGTAACGGTCGTCAGTCCGGTCGGGATCCAGGTCAGCTTCGAACCGACGACAGGACCTCTGAGCGTATCGTACCGCGAATCCTCGAAATGCCGTTGCCGGTACCCGACGAAGAAATCGCCGAACAATAGGCCGGTCAGATCGACCGCCGCACCGCCAACGATATCGAAGCCTTCCGAATCCCGCTGGAACCCAGCGTCATCCCGGTTCGATTCGTACCGGGTGAACTCACCATCGACGCGAACAAAGGCTTCGTATTCCGGAACGATTTCATAACCGACGCGAACACTCGGGCTGACAACCAACCGGTCGCGGTCATCGTTGTTGATATCCACGGTAGCGGTCGGGGTATCGTCATAATCGAGATACCGGATCGCACCGCCGCCGGAGATCGAAACCCGATTGAACTGGTGCCGCACGCTGGCGCCAGCATCGAACGCGCGGAAAATCGTCGGTTCCGTTCCGCCGACATCATCCGGATCGCTGCGTTCTTCATGTTCGCGGGCGAACCCGATGTTGCCGCGTACCGCCGTGCTGCGCTTTACGTCAAGTCGGCCGGCCGCGGACAAACGCACATCCTGAAAGTTCTCGTCCGTGTTATCGGCGAAGAAACCGACATCGCCGCCGACGTTGAGCACGACTTCATGGTTGTTCCAGTCCGACCGAATATCGAGCTCCGGCTGGAGTTGGAAGATGAAATCGTCGGTCTCGTTGCCGTCGGTGGCAAAGATGTTGTCGTTGTAGCTGACGCCGGTCGTCAGCGACGGAAACACCAAAAAACCGCCACCGCGTACGCCGAGCGCGTCGAGTTCCGGACGAGCCCGGCTGCGCACCGTTTCGCCGCGCGGAATATCGGAATCGAAAACGCTTCCGCGGCGCTGCAAGTCGGAATCGAAAATATTACGATTATCGGGAACAATCTGTGCGTTTGCCGCCGTGGCGGATAACACACCGATGCTCAAACTCAGTCCAAGTCCCAGAACACTAAGCGCGAGGCCCGTCGGCGCAACACGCAAATCCGGACACGAGAGCTTTCCCCACATAGCCCCTTCCCATCAACCACACAATTGTTGACGTAATCTACCCTGAGAGGGCTAGGGCTACAAACCCTCACTTCACAACTTTTGAGATTGTCTAGAGGACTGTGACAATTAGATAACACTGCCCCACAATCACGCGAGACCAACGTTAACCATAATTGGGTAAGAAAGGCCTTACGCGGCTCCCGGCGAAGGCAGCAGCTCGATATCATCAACTTTTTCGAGCAGTGAGTCCGGCATATTGGCCAAACGGCCGACATTTTTCATCATCACGATGGACCGCATCGTCGGGCTGACGAAACGGTAGCAGGTGCCGCCCGACGCCTGCACCTTTTCCAATACGGCAGGCTGGTCGCCGCCGTTCCGTGAGAGCTTACTCAGAGCTTTATGCAGCGGCAGTTCCACCATGGAGCGTCCGATTGCGTCGAAGGAGATTTGACTCATGCTGTCGGTCGAGAAGAGTCCGTTCGGATCGGTCGGCGTCTGAACGGCCAGATACAGCGTGTCGTCGATCGACCGTCCACGGTTGCTGCCGCACAAGTCGTCGTAACAGGCGCTGAGTTTCGGATCGACCTTGTTCGCCGCATGTCCGACGATCTCAGCCAAATCCTGCAATTCGACATCGGAGGCATAGCGCTGCGTCGCCTGACGGATCGACAGCAGGCAAAGCCATTGCAATGCCGACGGCACGCCTTGCGACAGATGAATCAGGGCGTCGACAACCGAGTCTTCAAATCTGATCCCGACCGATGCCGCACCGCGCCGGATGACGTGACCGCTCTCCTCTTCGCTCATGGGCCGGAGCTTGAGCCATGTGACATTGGGGACGGTCTCGAATGCGTCCGGAAGGATATCGACGGCCCGCGAACCGCGTCCGAAGATGAGCAGCGAAAGCCAGGCCCCCTGGTCGGATAGCACTTCCATGAGTTCGGCAATCTTGACCTTGAACTCATTGCATTCGATCCGCTCGAAATCGTCGATCAGGACAACCGCCTGATTTTCCGCAAGTTTCTGGAACACGCGGATCGCCGACGGAACATCGTAGACATCGTCTTCGACGAGGTCGATCAGGTCCGTGGCGCCAAGACGTTTCTGCAACAGATCACCGACGGGCGCCTCCGCGATGCGATTGGAGAACTGTTCCAGGATCGACCGCATGAGATGCTCGAAAGTAAGATCCGCGGAGCACGTCACCCGCGCCACCAGATATCCCGCTTCCTTCGCGCATTCGCCGACGATATTGGCGAGCGATGTCTTCCCGATTCCCTTCTCGCCGAGAAGCACGACATGTGTCTTTTCTTCCTCGACCGCCTGAATAACCGATTCGATCATGTCGCGCCGGCCTGAAAAATCCTTGTAGACGCGCTTGGGCCGTGTCGGCGTGAAAACGTCGCGGTAGAGTTTCGCGACCTCCCCCGAATAATTCAGATTGCCCTGATCCCGGCGCCAGAGCCGCGCATTGGCGACGATATTGAAGGACGGCGCTTCCGGCAGCGTGCTCTCGTGCTTGGCGAGCTCGGTCTGGCGGAACGAAACGGTCCGCAGCATCGTGCTTTTCTGTTCCGCTCCGCTAAGGTCGTCCGCCGCATCACCGGCCGCGGCACGCGGACCATCATTCTGATTGTCGGCCGCTTGGTGCCGCTCGGACATGGCCGCCTCGACGTCCACGCCTCCTGCTTCGTCCAATTGCGGGTCCTCTCCCAACATCTTCCGGCCCCGCCTAGATTGGACTGCTTTTGCGGTTTTCCGACCATCACGCGGCGCACTACCGTTGGTTGCTGCCCCCGGCTTGCCCGACGTCGGCCGTCCAAGGGTCGGATCGATCATTTCAACCACGTCAACAACTTCCGACGGTATCGCCGTCCGCCGATTCTTGCGCAAAAGGCGGATCAATCGCGTGAATATTTTTTTGTCAATCGGGTGCATTATGATTGGGCCTCAAGGCAGCCGAAATTTAGTATAAGTTTTTTCTAGAAACGAATCTCTACTCGATTTCCCGTCGACTAAGATTTCTAAGGTAAATCAATATTTTGTAGAGACAATTTCGCAATGGTGTTACCACCTTTGCAGTTAATTTTTCGGCGCAAAGCCGACCTCCTCAGAAAGTCTAGGTCTCCGGACGGCGTGCCACTCGCATACCGCGAGAACAAACCGCCAATACCCCCATAAGCCACAGATTTCGGAGCGATGGCAGCGACCAAAGGGGTTATTTCGAATGGATTAATGTCAACAAGACGTTCTTAGCCCAAACTCCGCCGGGTTAAGACAATTCTTGTGGGGCATCCGACGTGAACGGGCTAGCTCCGAGGGGAGTTTTCGGTATGGGGGACCATGCACAAACAATCGAACCGAGGACGAGTCACGGCGACAAAAACGCTGCGGCCCTGCCGACTTCGGGACGGTTTTCCCTCCGTTTTTACAACGATTTATTTGAGGCACTCTTGCCAAACTCGAAGCAATTGCGGCGCGTCCGTTTGGACGATAGCGCGGCCGATACGACGGCAGGTGGCCGAGCCGGCGCCTCGATACGGGCCGTATTTCCGGCCCATACGCGCAGCGACTCGGCGGCGCGATTTGGCAAGCAAGGAGATTTTCAGCCATGTGCGGAATAGCCGGCCTATACGGAATCCCGGCCGACGCGGACGTTTTGCCGCGCATGCTCGATGCGATCGCCCACCGCGGGCCCGATGCCGAAGGCGTTCACGAAATTGTGAGCCATGGCGCGGACGTTCGGCTCGGACATCGGCGCCTGTCGATCATCGATCTGTCGGAGGCCGCCAACCAGCCGCTGGAGAAAGACGGCCTGATCATCGTCTACAACGGCGAACTCTATAACTATAAGGAACTCGGCGCGGAACTCCGCGCTGCGGGCGTTCAATTCCGAACCACGTCGGATACCGAGGTCGTCCTGGAAGCCTGGCGCAAGTGGGGCGCCGACTGCCTGAACCGCTTCCGCGGCATGTTCGCCTTCGCGATGCTCGACACGCGCACCGGCCGTCTGGTGCTGGCACGCGACCATTTCGGCATCAAGCCGTTGTTCATCGCGCGGCGCAACGGTGGGCTGGTGTTCGCATCCGAGCTGAAGGCGATCACGCCGGCGCTCGGCAACGACCTTAAGGTCAATTCGACGGCGCTGATTTCATCGTTGATGTATTACTGGATCCCGGAAGGCCATTGCGTCTACGAGGGCGTTGAAAAGCTGCCGGCGGGACACTGGGCCGAGATCTCGCCGAACGGCGACTACCGCGAACAATGCTATTACGATCCGCAGCGCGAGTTGATCCACGACTCCTACGAGGAGATCACGGTCGACCGGCTTCGTACGATCATCGAGGAATCGGTCGAGGCCCATATGGTCGCCGACGTCCCCGTCTCGGCTTTCCTGTCCGGCGGGCTTGACTCAAGCCTGATCACCGCGATCGCCGCCCGGCAGGGTCATAATGTCGAGGGCTATACGATCTCCTTCCGCGAAGAGGATCAGAAGCTCGAGGCGATGCCGGACGACCTGTTCTATGCACGGAAGATCGCCAAGGCATACGATCTGAAATTGCACGAGATCGAGATCGCCCCCGACGTGGCCGACATGTTGCCCAAGGTGGTGGATATGCTCGACGAGCCGATCGGCGACGCGGCCGCGATCAACGCCTATCTGATCTGCAAGGCAGCCCGGGACACGGGGACCAAGGTCCTGCTGTCCGGCATGGGCGCCGACGAGCTGTTCGGCGGCTACCGAAAACATCTCGCCTGCATGCTGGCCGCACAATACCGGAAGGTTCCCGGCTTCGTGCGGCAGGGCATGATCCGCCCGACCGTCGACCGTCTGCCGGTCGCATACAAGGACCGGGGGTTCCGAACCGTCCGCTGGGCGAAACGCTTTCTCGCCTTCGCCGACATGCCGGAGGAAACCGCGTTCCGCCGCAGCTACACGCATTACGGCGTGCCCGAATTCCACGAACTGCTGAACCCGGACTTGTACGGTGCGGTCGACACGCTCGTCGACGAACATGCGGACCTGTACAACGAATACCGGACGGCGAACTGCGGCGATCAGGTCAACAGCATGTGC
>JGI12316J14372_10005172_pt1 | contig 10479 bp, 11 predicted proteins | sample MarCyaLeptolynsp_FD_14372 | JGI IMG/M metagenome (IMG submission 14372) | reverse complement strand
CAAAAACAAGCCAAAAGAATATTGCAGAGGCGCTAGGCTACGAGACGCCCGATCAAGCCGATGACATCCCGCAAACGGCAATCGAGCTCCCTCGCGGTTATGATGTGAGCATCTATGATGGTCCGAGCTGGACCGGCGATGTAAACTTGGAACGTGCCGTACTTAACAGAACTGCCTGGCCTCAATCTGGCCAGCCCGAACTGATCGCTTACGAGCTACTTTGGGCGCCCTTTCGAGACGAGGTGAAGGGACGCTATTTCGCCTGTTTTGAGTCTAAGTCATTTCGCAACAATCCGGAAAACGACTGCGAAATGCCTTCGAACGCAAAACCAAACACATCGCGAACAACGTGGCTCAATAAGAGTATCAAAGAGGGGGTCATGGTCCGAGGAGTGTCCGATGCAATGATTGTGACCGGAGCGCTCGGAGAAGTTCTCAAGCACGATCTCAGTCTAGCGTTGCGCACAATCGCGCTGGAAGAAATATCAAATGCCGATATTGCAATCATAGACGCAATACATACCGAATACGCCAAAATGGACATCCCCGCGTGCCGCTACTTTATGTTATCGGCAGAGACGATCATAGGACCAGATGGAGAATTAACGACCGAGGCTCTTTCTTATGACGAGGTCTTTGAGGACCGACCGGTGTTTTTTGTCACTGAAAGCCTAGGGAGCTATTTCTTGTTTCGCTCAATCTGGGATCGTGGGCAACTACCACCAACGGAAAGTCTGATAGCTGAAAATGCGTCACAACAAGTATCCTTCGACGCACATGTTCGAGATCTAACCTCCGAGATTATCTCCAACGCGACCGTCTTTATGTTCGCCAATCAAGTCTCGATGCTACACCTATCCGCGTTGGAACCAGTCTGTATCCCAAATGAGATCGAGATACCTTTTGCTCGAACCATGTTAAATCAAGAGACAGGAGAGTATGAAACAACGGAAGGCATAGAACGAACGATCGTGCCTTGCTCAAACTCTAGACTCGAGACGGTGGAAAGCGTAGCCGCAAGAAGTGAGTTTGAGCCCGCTGAAACCACCTATATCGCATTTAATGATCGAGACGATCTGCTCGGCTACGAGCTGGCCCCATATCTAATTGAGTCCGGGTTAGCTGACAGACTGATCAACGTGTCCGTAAAGAGCCCCGCCTGGGGACTTCCTCCGATCTTCCGTTGGTTTGGGAGCGTGCACACCAACCAAGAATACAATTCCGCCATCATAGATGCGATAGTCGACGGGCTTAGCATCGAATGACAAAATTGTGGGGCCTAGGAGAACAAAAATGACCACATGCATCGCAGAAGACTATCCGTCCTGCCGAATCGATTGCGACGGTGACAAGTGTATTGCTGTTTATGATCCAGACTTGGATCGATGTTTCCGGTTTTGCGGAGTGTCTGATCTCGCGGATGTTCTAGGCGATACAGTACGTACGAATGGAATAAATGCCGTCACAACCGGTCAAGCTACCGGTATGCGTCGCGGCGACATTTCTTCTTTCACCGCGCGCATCGTTGGGGTGATCGGCGGTATTGGAGTGAACGCTGATTGGGCGGAGGCGGTGTTGGACGCAATTAGCGACCTCCGAATTGCGAATCGTAGAGCGCCGGACCTGGCGGGCGGCTATGGGTTCACATGGAAGTACTCGACGCTGATAGATATCCTCGAATTGATGCGGCGGACGATAACAGGTGATGGCACAGTTGTGATCGACTAAAACCATGAGCGACCCCGGCAAGAGTACACCTACCGAATGCAATCAACCGTTGGTCAAATACGCCAAGGAACTGCTGCACAACTCGAAACAACTGTTTGCGCACAGTACTCGAAAACGAAATTGGCTCGAACTGATAGGTTGGCAAAATTCATTTGCCGCTCGAGCGTATATTGCGCTGCCCATCGCCGCTCTAATCATTTCATCCGATGTACTGTCGCCTTTGCGGTGGATATCAAGCGACAGCTTGTGGCGCGTGGAGATGATGTACTTCGGCGCGCTATTTTTCCTTATCGGTCAGGTTATTATCTTATCTCAAAAACCGCCCACGCTTACCAATGAAACTGATCCGCTGCTGCTAACGAAAAGGATAGAGAGTCTTCAAAGCGTGGAGCGTTTTAAGGAGGCGGTTCGCCTACTCGGGGATAGTCTCGAGACAATCAAGAACCATAATTCGAAAGAGGTAGCACAGCTCGACGCGATAAAAACAGCGAGGCTGGTGCAGCTTGAAGGAACACAGGCATTGGAGAACCTGATTCTAAAGACCACCGCACCCAATCCGGAAACAGTTGATGCAGCGAAGAAGGCTTTCTCGCAAGATATCGAATTAGCTCTAGGAGAGCTCAGATCTTCATCGGCGTCCTTCGAAAAGCTTGGGGAAGGATGGTCCCCTGATCTAAGCGCCCAAATTGGTGCCCTCGTGTTTGAACATCAGCATAAAGTGGACACTTCTGAATGGAGAGCGAACTGGTTAGAAGTGGAAACAACCCGTCGTCGGCTCGATAGCTATTCCCGCGAAAAAAGCCGTGGATGGGCAACTGGGTTTTCGCTGGTTGGCCTGGCACTACTGTTTCTTCCTGCTTTGATCTCGATCATCGTTGCTGCAATCGAGACGATCAAGCGATGGATGTCCGTCTTTACAGGATAGCCTCACCTTTCGAAGAGATTTGCGCTCTGACTGTAGCTTTCTTCACTTGATGAGGTAGTCAGACCATTGCCGCAGCAATTCGCGGCGCTTTTGCAATCGGTCAGACCTCTGGTAGGCTCGCTCAACGGCGCTGCCCACAGAATGCCCCAAGGCCGATTCTTTGGTTTCCCAGTCCGCACTCGTCTCTACTTCGGCCCAAGTCCGAAAACTGGATCGAAAGCCGTGAGGGCGGGCATCATAATTACGCTTCCTCATGAACATTGCCATTGCCATATTCGAAAGCGCCTTGCCTGTTTGTGTGGGAAACAACCACTCGCGATAATTATCTTTTCCAGCGAGCTCGACAACAGAAAGCGCTTCGCGCGTTAGCGGCACTCGATGCTCCCTGTTCGCTTTCGTTCGCTCTGCTGGAATAATCCAAGTGTCAGCCGAAAACTCCTTGAATGTCGCCTGCCTGACCTCACTCGTCCGCGTGGCAGTCAATATCAAAAGGCGCAACGCCAGGGAGGTAGAAGAATGATTTGCGCATAGCTTGCGATAGAACTCGGGAACCTCTGGATATGGCAGAGACGGGATGTGCTTCGGAGAATAATTTTGCTTCCCAAGCAGTGCTTTGGCCTTGGAAACCGCCTGCAAATCAACATCAAGCCCTAGGGCAGCAGCATACTGCAGAATGATATTAAGCCGACCAGAGACCTTTTTTGCGACCGCAGGCTGAGCGTGCCACAAAGGTTCGAGGACCGACTTCGCCACATGTTGGTCTAGCATTTGAACGGACAAAGATCCAAGTTTCGGCAAGACATGCACCCTTAAGGGCGATAGCCATTGATCCGCATTACGCGGACCTTTCAGCTGCCCCTTTTTGGCTTCAAAGCAAGCTGTGGTCACTTCGCTTACGGTGCTTTGGACTGGAGCGAGCCTTTGGGTACGGCGTTCATCGATTGGATCCACACCATCCCTCACTGAGCGACGAGCGTCGGATGCGCGCTCCCTGGCTTCGGCCATCGAAACGTCCGGCCAGCGCCCCAATCCCATTTCTCTTCTTCGGCCTCGGATCACGAATCTCAGAATCCATTTTCCGTGCACCTTATTTCTCTTAATGAGCCATAGACCTTGACCATCGGAGTATTTTCCGGCGTCCAGGTTTTTTGCCTTCATGGAATTGAGGGCGTTGTACAGCATAGCCCACCTTTTCTCCCGCCGACCCCACGGTTTTCTAGACCACCTTTTAGCCCCCGAATCAAGCTGTGAACTCATGAATCGCTATGTTCAGCCATGAGATCAGAGAACTACACCCAACTGTCTTTTGAGGAATTTTTGAGCGGTATGTTCACATATGTGTCGGGTTCGATATGCCTCCCCGAAGCGCCATTTTTCCCCAATAGCTTTGACCCCAGCGCTCATGGACAGTCGATGATGTGATCGTCTGAGGGGCGGTTCTTGAGCTCGCAGCGATTATTATTGTAGGTCGTACCGCCGGTCTTGTAGCTCACCGTGCCACCCTTCTTGTTGTAATAGAACTTGGTGCCATCCTTGCGGCAGCCTTCCGTCTCCCCCGACTCGATGGCAACCTTGCCCCAGACCTCGGCGCCGCTGGGAAAGTTAAAATCTTCGCTGAGATAAACGATCTTGGTTTCGGACGGGTAGGTCGATTCCTTGATGCCGCGCTTGCTCTGTTTGTCGCCGTCCTCATCCTTGTACATGATGTAGAATGTCTCGACCGTGTAGGCGCCATTGTTCTGATAGCGCATGGCGGAGACATTGTAGCAGGTCTTGTCGGCGGCGGCTGGCGCGATGCAGGTGAGGCCAGCCAGCGCCGTCAGCACCGCCAGATTGAGAGCTTTCATGGTCAGATCCCTTCGCTGATCGCGAGCTTTGCAAAGCCCTGAGGTTCAGTCTCAGAGCAGTGCACAGCGCGTCGCAAAGCGATACTGTCGGATTTCGCAGATCCGTGATTGAGCCAGGACGCGCGCCGTGAGCGAATGTCAGTGATTGTCTGTTCCGGCTATTCCGGCGGATCCGTCTTCAGCCGGATAGGCGGGCAGGCCTTGCGCGCGGCGAAGATCTTGCGCGAATCGATGGCAATATTGGCTTCGCTCAGCATGTTGCGGCCGACCAGAAGTGGATAGTTGAACCCCGACCGGTCGGCGAGATTGACCTCGCCATTGACGCGGATGCCGCCAATGCACAGGTCCATATTGACCACCGGGCGGACAATCGTGCCGCCGCCCCGGCGACGGATCGAAACCCAGCGCACGACCGGCTCGGTAAAGATCACTTCCCGGCCGCGGCGGCTGGTCAGTTTGAAGGTGATCATTTCCGGCATCGGATCTTCCATCGACGTGTCGAAGATCGGTGCGATTTCGGCGCCGGGCGGATCGTCTGGCGCTTCGCCGCCGCCCATATCCTCGTCATCGAGTTCGGCATCACTGATCAGGTCAGCCATTTCCATGTCCGGTGACGTATTGACGGCAAATTCCGGCGGGAGGATTTCCGCGTGGATCGACGTCGTCTTGGCGCCGCTGTCCAGTTTGGCCCGCATCAGCAGGCCGTTTGGCATCACGCGCGCATGCTCCAGCCACCCGCGGGTGTGGAGTTCGGGCGCGTCAGAGGCGCTCGTCAAGCTCATGGCCAGAGATACAAGAATCGCTTGTCCCAACATCGGCGCCTCTAATTGAAGAATTATGCGGCATTATTTAGGCAGGCATTGCAATTCGGCGATACACCAGATCGGCATAATCATTGACCAGTGCCTCAGACGTGTTCCCGGGTGTGTATCGGAACTCGCCAATCTCGGCCACGGGCGTGATTTCAGCCGCTGAGCCGGTGATGAAACACTCGTCAAAAGTGCCAAGCTCATCCGGCATGATCGCCCGCTCGATGACTTCGATCTGGCGCGCCTTGGCCAGCTTGATCGCGGTCTGACGCGTAATCCCGTTGAGGAAACAGTCCGGCGTCGGCGTGTGCAGGGCGCCGTCGCGCATGAAGAAAATGTTCGCCCCCGTCGCCTCAGCCACCTGCCCGCGATAGTCGAGCATCAGGGCGTCGGCATAGCCATCATTCTCGGCCGCGTGCTTGGACAGGGTACAGATCATGTAGAGCCCCGCCGCCTTGGCATGACAGGGCGCCGTCAGCGGATCCGGACGGCGATAAATCGCGTGCGTCATCCGGATGCCTTTCATCTTGTCGGCGAAATAGTCGCCCCAGGCCCAGACGGCGACGGCGAGATGGATCGAATTGTTCTGCGCCGAGACGCCCATCATCTCGCTGCCGCGCCAGGCAAAGGCCCGGACATAGGCATTCTCTAGACCGGACTTGGCCAGCGTCTCTTCCTTGATCTTCTCCAGCTCATCGACCGAGACCGGAAGTTCAAATCCCATGATCTTGGCCGAATTGGCCAACCGCTCAGAATGGCGGCGCGAGGCATAGATGACCCCGCCATANGCGCGCTCGCCTTCAAACACGCAGGAGGCATAGTGCATGGCATGNGTGAGCACATGAACTTTCGTGTCCCGCCANGGGACNAACGCGCCGTCCATCCAGATATAGCCGTCCCGATCATCATAGGCTTGGTCTGCCATTGGCTGTTTCCTGTCTTGCACTTTTACTCAATTCACGGGCATTCTCAGATCACCATGGTGAATGTCAACCAAATACGGGCAAATGCCCCTGGCTTCGATCCGAGACTGTTTCTCCGCGATGAGGAGTTGGATTACGGAATAGCGCTGCTTCTAGCCGGAGAACGCGCCTTGATGAAGGCCGCAAGTGAAATCTCGCGCGATTTTGACCTGCCACAGCTCGCCGCGCGTGTTCTGATCACCGTTCGCTTTCAGCCAGGCCAGACTGTGACAGCGCTGCGCGAGCAATTGCACACGACCACACCGACACTGGCGCGTATCCTCGGCGATCTCGACCAGCGCGGCTTTATCGAACGTCGTCAGAGCAAACAGGGTGACCGGCGCACAAGATGCCTGTTTCTGAGCCATGAAGGCAAACGCGTCACCGACCCGGCAACCCTGACCATGCGCGACAGTTTGCGCAACGCCTATCGCGCCGCCGGATCAGGTGCTGTCAGCGGCGTGCGGGCTGTGTTAGAGGCGCTGATATGAGCGCTGAAACGCACCTCCTGATTGTCGATGATGATGATCGCATCCGAACGCTGCTGAAGCAGTATCTCTCGCGCGAAGGTCACAGCGTCACGACTGCTGCAGACGCCGCGGCGGCGCGCAAACTGTTCCAGACGTTCAGTTTCGATCTCGCCGTGTTCGACATCATGATGCCGGGCGAGGATGGGCTCAGCCTGCTCAAGGCGCTGCGCGATGAAGGTAATGACACCCCGGTCATGCTGCTCACAGCGCGGGGCCAGGCCAATGACAGGATTGAAGGCCTCCGCCTCGGCGCGGATGATTATCTGCCCAAGCCGTTCGAGCCGGAAGAACTGGCGCTGCGGGCCGCTGCCATCCTCAAGCGCAGCCATGTCCCACCACCGCCGGAAGAGATCGAAATGTCCGGCCTGGTCTTCGAACCGGCAAAGGGCCTGTTGCACGGGCCCGACGGGCACATTCGCCTGACCGATAGCGAGCTGCAATTGCTGAGCCTGCTGGCGCGCAAGCCCGGCGAACCGATCTCACGCGAGGATCTTGCGGCGCAGGCTTCGAATGGCACAGAACGCAGCATTGATGTGCAGGTCACGCGGCTGCGCAAGAAAATCGAACCTGACCCGAGGAACCCCATTCACATCCAGACCGTGCGCGGTATCGGTTATCGCCTGATGCCGGACTGATAAGGGACCTCTGATATGCTGAAACTTCACCACCTGCGCGTCGGGCGCTCCATCTTTACGGTCTGGCTGCTTGAGGAACTCGGCGCCGAGTATGCGCTCGAATTCTATGATCGAAACGAAATGGGCCGGGCCCCGCCGGAGCTCAAGGCGGCTCATCCGCTCGGCAAATCACCGGTCATTGACGATGATGGTTTCGTGCTGGCGGAATCTGGCGCGATTGCGCTCTACCTGCTTGAGAAATTCGATGCCGAGAATACGTTCGGCCCGCCGAGTGATGCGAAAGGCCGCGCCGAATGGATGCAATGGCTGATGTACACCGAGGCGTCTGCCTTCGCGCCGATGCTGATCAAACTCTTGCTGAGTCGTGTTGAGGACAAACCCCCTGTGTTCGACATGTTCGCTTCTGGCGAAGTGACGCTGCAATTGTCCTATGTCGAAGCGCGCCTGGAGGGCCGGGACTATATTATGGGCGACACATTCTCGGCCCCGGACATTGGTATGACCTATATCGCTGAAATGGCGCAGCGTTTGGGGGAACTCACGCCTTATCCAAGGCTCACCGCCTATCTTGAACGCAACAAGGCCCGGCCAGCCTTCCAGCGCGCCCTGGAGAAGACGGGCGGATAAGCAGGTGCCCCGGCGCATGCTCATACCGCCTGACCGAACCACTACCCAAGCCTCTTTGGTCTGCTAAGAGAGTCAGTAGGACCCGGCACAAGGCAATGGGATGTTTAGGACATGAGCAGTTTTCGCCTGCGAGAATACACGCCCAAAAGCCTGTACGGACGCCTGGCGACGCTGGTGGCACTGCCGGTGATCGCCATATTCGCGATCTTCGCTCTGTATTATTATCAGGAACATATTCGCGACGTGAACGAAAAGCTGTCGCAATCGATTGCGCGCGAAGTCGGCCTGATTGTTGATATTTGCGACAATACCGATCTGACCCCAACGGCTGAGCTGGAAATCGAGAATCAACTCGGCCTGCGATTCAACTGCGCCTATGAGAATGACATGGTCTGGCCAGACGGCGCGCGCGAGCGCTTCGGTTATGACGATGTCCTGCGCGGGCAATTGACCAGCGTGTCTGCGCACGATTTGGATGTGCGTGCGATCGAAGCGGGACGGGTCCTGGATTTCCGCCATCAGTCCGGGGACGATACGGTCCGGGTCGTCGTCGATCGTAAGCGCGCGCTCGCGGCAAACACGCACTTTACCATTGTCTGGGTCTTGCTCGGCGCGCTGTTCATGCTGGCGCTTGCCTTCGCCTTCCTGCGCAATCAGGTGCGGTCCATCCTGCGCCTGACCGAAGCGGCAAAGGCGTTCGGGCGCGGCCGCGACGTGCCCGGTTTTCGCCCCAGCGGCGCGACCGAGATTCGCGACGCCGCCCGTGCCGTCACGGATATGCGGGCCCGCCTGACCGCCTTCACCGAACAACGCACGGCGATGCTGGCGGGCGTCAGCCATGATCTGCGCACGCCGCTGACGCGCCTGAAGCTACAACTCGCCATGATGGAGCAGAGCGAGGAGATTACCGGCGCGCGGTCGGACTTGGATGACATGTCGAAAATGCTGGACGAGTATCTCGCCTTTGCCAGCGGCGAGGAAGGCGAGCGAGCGGAAGACCTGCGCCTGGACCATATTGTCCGCACCGTCGCCGAGCGGATTGACGGTGCCCATGTCGAGGATGCGCCGGAAATCAGCGTCACCGCCCGGCCGATGGCGCTGACCCGGACCTTGTCGAACCTGATGTCGAACGGGGTTGGCTATGGCAATCGCTGCCAGGTGAGCTTGATCAAAGGGCCCCGCATGGCCGAGATCCTGATCGATGATGACGGTCCAGGCATCCCCGAAGACAAGCGCGAAGATGCGTTTCGTCCGTTCCACCGGCTTGATGATGGACGCTCTCAGAATGTTGCGGGGACCGGGCTCGGACTGACCCTGGCGCGCGACTTTGCCCGCGGGCATGGCGGCGACATTCGGCTGGAAGATAGCCCGCTTGGGGGCCTGCGTGTGCGGCTGCGGCTGCCTTACTAGGCGTCCGGTTCTGGCTCAGGCTTGCGTTTGCGGCGCCGGGCGCTGATCCATTCCAGGCGCTCTTCAATCTTGATTAGTTCAGCATCGAGAGCGGCCATGGTGCGGCTGAGATCCGGGCTGGTTTCCTCGCGCCAGGCCCGTTCGGCCTGCGCAATCGCCCAGGCGAGCGCGGTGATTTGCAGGCCACGCGGCAGCTTGCTGGAGCCATCCAGCCCGGCACAGGCCAATGCCCATTTCGCAGTTTCCGCCCGCGCCTTCAGGCGAAGCGCAAGGCCATCCAGAGACCGGTCCCGCCAGCGCAGATAGGACATTGCCCCATCGCGCACGTCTTCCATGGCTTCGAACCGCATCATGATGACATCGAACAGCCGTGTGCGCGCGGTTTCATCCGTATCGAACGAGCCTTCGCTCATCGCCGCATCGAAGAAGGGCTCGACCGCGTCGCTGAGGTCGGCCTTGTCGGCGACACCGTGAAAGTCCTTGAGGCCCAGGCCAGCTTCTTCCGCAATCTCGGCCAGTGACAGTCGGCTCCACTTTTCGGTCTCAGCCAGCTTCAAGGCGGCGCGGACACCCTTGTCGATGATCTTGCTGGTCTTCATTCTGTCTCCCTGGACAGCGCTATGTCGCGGGCAATTGCCGCGCCAATGGCGTCCCTGAATACAGATGGCATCGCTGTGTCCGACATCAAGACGTCCAGCGCCGCCTGCGTCACCCCGTTCGGAGAGGTGACATTGCGCCGAAGCGTGGCCGCGTCTTCTTCCGAGGCCTCCATCAGCGCCCCGGCGCCTTCGACCGTCTTGCGCGCCAGTCGCATGGCGAGCTCTGGCTCAAGCCCATGCGCTGCGCCCGCTGCGGCCATCACTTCTGCCAGCAGGAAGCCATAGGCCGGCCCGCAACCGGACACAGCGGTGGCTGCCGGTAGCAGGTCTTCGCCGATGGGGCCTTCGACAGCGCCGAGCGGGGTCAGCAGCTCTTTCAGCGTGGCGATGGTCGTGTCCGCTGTCTC
>JGI12316J14372_10005158_pt1 | contig 10503 bp, 11 predicted proteins | sample MarCyaLeptolynsp_FD_14372 | JGI IMG/M metagenome (IMG submission 14372) | reverse complement strand
GGCCTTCCTGGGCGGCGTCACCAGCAAGGCGGCTGAGTATCAGACCCTGTATGACCAGCGCGCCGAGTATCTGGAAGATCCGGCAGCCTGGCGCGAGGCGCGGCTGGAAGAGCGCCGCGAGGCTCAAGCCAAGGCCGAACAGGCACGACTCGAACGCGAAGCGGCTGAGGCCCGCGGCGAAGAACCAAGCGGCGAGGGGGCTCAGAATCGCGGCCAGGGCGGCCAGCGCGGCGGCCCGCCTGGGCGTAATGGCAATGGTCCAAACCCCGAAAACCCGCTGCCGACCAAGGAAGCCTTCATCGTCCGGCCAAACCTGATGTCATTCATCATGCCGATCTTCCTGCTCAGCATCCCGATCATGATCTGGAGCCTGACCTGGGTGGCGCGCAAGCCAGGACGGATGCAGGCAGCGAGCCCTGCTGCGGGCTATGGTGAACCGACCGGTCCGTTCAGTTAAGCCAGCGGCGTGCCGGGCGCCGTCTCGGACTCAAACACAGTCTGGAAGGCCTGGCGCAGCGCCTCGTCCGCCTCGCCCATGCCCACCGGCAGGCCGAGATCGACGAGGCTGGTCACGCCGTAGCGCGGGTCATCGATGCCGCAAGGCGTGATCCCGGTAAAGTGGTCGAGCTCTGGCTCGACATTCAGGCTGATGCCATGAAAACTCACCCAGCGGCGCAGGCGCACGCCAATGGCGGCGATCTTGTCTTCGCGCACCTGCCCGCCCGGCTGGGTGCGATCGACCCAGACGCCAACCCGGCCTTCGCGGACATCCGCATCGACATTAAACGCTTTCAGCGCTTCGATGATCCAGCGCTCCAGATTGGCCACGAAGGCGCGTACATCACGCCCGCGCGCGGCCAGATCGAGCAGGACATAGGCCACCCGCTGTCCCGGTCCATGATAGGTGTACTGGCCGCCGCGACCGGCATCGAAGACGGGGAATCGCGCTGGGTCGCGCAAGTCATCTGGCTTGGCACTGGTGCCCGCGGTGTAGAGCGGCGGGTGCTCGAGCAGCCAGATCATTTCCGGTGCTCCGTCCTCGCGAATCGCGCGCGCATAGTCCTGCATCGCAGCGTGCGCGGCCTCATAAGAGACTGGGGTTGGGCTGACGGCCCAGAGCACTTGCCGGGGTTCTGACATCTGACTGCATATAGCGAAGACTTTTCGCTTCACAATCTCTGCGCTGCCGCGTATATGGCCCGCTCTACCCGGCGTGCGGCCGTGGCGGAACTGGTAGACGCGCAGCGTTGAGGTCGCTGTGGGGCAACCCGTGGAGGTTCGAGTCCTCTCGGCCGCACCAATTTTTCTCACCCATTTTCCAATTCTCGTTCAGCATGACCTGCGTGCAGGAGCCGTGCATCTTTGCGGGATGATGCCGGCGTGCGAGGGTCGCAGAATCGAGCCAGCTCGAGCAGCAGCTGACGCTTGACGAACGCAGGGTCAGCGGGATTGGTTGATACTTATAACAAGTGTCTGGGAGATTCGGTCATGCAGGATCGTGTTGCGATTTCTATGATGGAAGATGGAATTGCGGATGTGCGATTGATCCGCGGTGAGAAGATGAACGCGCTGGACCCAGCGATGTTTAGTGGCCTTGCTGAAGCGATTGACCAATTGAAGGAAATGCCTGGTCTCCGTGTGGTCGTGCTCTCTGGCGATGGGCCCGCCTTTTGCGCTGGTCTCGACCTTTCAAGCCTGGGAAAGTCCAAGGACAATAAAACCGCGAAGGACCCCACGCGCAGTCTCTCGGCGCGCACCAGAGGGGTCAGCAATGACCCGCAATATGTCGCTTATGGGTGGCGAGAGCTCCCGGTGCCGGTGATCGTGGCCGCCCATGGCGTCGCCTTTGGCGGCGGGTTGCAGCTGCTGTCCGGGGCGGACATCAAGTTCATACATCCCGATACGAGATGCGCGGTGATGGAAATGAAATGGGGCCTGGTGCCGGATATGGCAGGTTTCCCGCTTTGGCGAGATAATGTCCGCGGCGATATCCTGCGCGAACTGACTTATACCAATCGAGAATTCTCCGGTCGCGAAGCCGTCGAGCTGGGCTTTGCCACACATATCAGCGAGAGCCCTTATGATGACGCGATGCAGCTCGCCAAAGTCATCGCCTTGAAGAATCCACAGGCCATTCGCGGCGCCAAACGTCTCTTCGCTGTGCAGAGCCATTCAAGCGATGCGGAACTCCTGCAAGCAGAATCGGTCGAGCAGGATGGCGTCATCCGCAAACCGAACCAATTAGAGGCGGTGAAAGCCTCGATGGAGAAGCGCAAACCCGTCTTTGTAGACTAGCGCACGCCGTACGGAGGTTACGATACGCTTGCTTTTTTGGTCCATTTTTCTTTAAACGGACCTGGAGAAAGTGATGGCGTTGTTGACGAGAGAGCGAGAAAATTTTGTCAGATTAATTCTGGCGTCGACGGTCATGGCCGCGGGCGCAGTGCTCACCCTGACACGCGGTGAAGAGACCTACGTGTTCATGCCGGACACATTCCAGAACATGACCTGGGCGATCCTGGGCGGCGTGGTGCAGGTAATTGTCGCCATCGCGCTTTGGGTCCCAAGATTTCGCATCAAGGCCGCAATCGCCTTNGTCGCGATCTGCACGTTTCAGGCGATGCTTTTGTACTACCACCTGATCATGTCAGGGCAGGGGGCCATGCGCGGGCTGACCTTCATTTTTCTATTCCTGATGCTGCTGCTTTGCATAAAAACAGGGGTTATGATCGCGTGGCGGCACGCGGAGGAGTCCAAGGCGTAATCCAGAGGTCGCGAATTTGACACATGATCAGAGCTTAGCCGGGCGCAAGGCGCTCATCACTGGCGCATCGAGCGGTCTGGGAGCGCATTTTGCCAAAACGCTCGCGGCCCAAGGGGCAGAGGTCGTGCTCGCCGCGCGGCGCCTGGGTAAGCTCGAAGACGTGAAAGCAGCGATCGAGGCCGATGGCGGCAAAGCCATGGCCGTCGAGATGGACGTTACGAACGTCGAGTCTGTCGAATCCGCGTTTGCCAGCATCGCCGAGACTTCGGGTGGCCCGTGTAGCATTCTCATCAATAATTCAGGCATTGGCCAGGAATCATGGCTGATCGATACTGAAGAAGAGGAATGGGCGAATATTGTAGACACCAACCTGACCGGGGTCTGGCGTGTCGCCAAACACGCTGGAAAGGCGATGCTGGAAGCCAAGGTACCGGGGTCGATCGTCAATATCGCCTCGATCACGGCGCTTCGCCCGTCCTACATGTTGGCGGGATACGCTGCGACAAAAGCGGGTGTGGATCAGATGACCCGAAATATGGCCCTGGAGTTTTCTCGGTTTGGTATACGTGTCAACGCCATCGCGCCTGGCTATTTCAAAACGGCAATTAATGATGCCTTCCTCGATAGCGAAAACGGCGACCGCATGCGCAAGCGCGTCGCTATGCGACGGTTCGGAGAGTATCGGGAACTTGATGGCGCGCTCTTATTGTTGGCGTCGGACGCTGGATCCTACATGACCGGATCGACGATCGTAGTGGATGGCGGGCACACACTGACGCCTCTCTGAGGGTTGAACGGTGCTCAGGGGAGATGAGCCAGCGTGTCGGTCAGGAATTCGACCATGTGACGGTTGCGCTTCAGTCGAGCGACATCTTCGTGCACGGCGAGCCAGAAGGTCCGCACGACATTGATCTCATCCGGGATCAGACGCACGAGGCCCTCAGATGGCGCGGCCATGAAGTTTGGCAGAATTCCGATGCCAGCACCTGCCGCAATCATCTCGCGCTGGGCCAGAATACTGGGACTGGATAGGTCGGGCACCAGCCCGGGAACAATTTCGTCCAGATAGCGAAGCTGCGATGAGTAGATGAGATCATCCACGTACCCCACCAAAGTGTGATCAGGCAGGTCTTTCTTGGAGTGGACCGACGGCGCCGCCTCGAGATAGGCCTGAGTGGCATACAGGCCGAGCGAGTAATCGGAGATTTTCTTCGCTTTCAGGCGCCCCGTGGTTGGGCGCGCCAGCAATACCGACATGTCAGCTTCGCGTTTCGGAACACTGACAAATCCGGACAGAGCGATCAGATCGACATCGATTTTGGGATTCATGGCCCGAAACGCTTTGAGTGCGGGGGCGACAATGGTTGTGCCCAGTCCTTCTGGAACGCCCAACCGCACGCGTCCCTCGGCCAGCTTGGCGTCAGAACTTGCAGAAACATCGAACGATATCGATTCGATCTCTTCCACGCGCTTGGTCAGGCTTTCTCCTGCGGGCGTCAGCATGTGGCCGCGGCGCGTTCGCTCGAACAAGGTGTTCCCCAGCGATTTCTCCAGACGACGGATTCGGCGGCTGATGGTCGTGGCATCCAAATTCATCTGCGCCGCAACAGCGTCCAGCTTGGGTTGACGTGCGACCGCAAGGAATACTCTCAAATCATCCCAGTTCATAAAAAATCCTACTGCAAAAATGCAGGTATAGACTGCATTAGTTTCTATGTACCTGCGTTTATGGAGACGATACAAGACTCGTCAAACCGATAGAGGATCTGATCAATATGCGCGAAGTTCATCATTTCATTGCGGGCGACCACGCGAAGGGGGGCTCAGGCCGGTTCGCTGACATTCTCAATCCAAATACGGGCGAGATTCAGGGCAAGGTTGCGCTCGCCGACGTCTCGGAAGTGGACAAGGCTGTGAGGAATGCGGAAGAGGCATTTCCGGCCTGGGCCGCGGTCAATCCTCAACGACGCGCACGGATCATGTTCGAGTTCAAGCGCCTGCTTGAAGCAAACATGGATGAGTTGGCCGAGCTGCTGTCCAGAGAACACGGCAAGGTGCTGGCCGATAGCCGCGGAGATGTGCAGCGCGGACTGGAAGTGGTCGAGTTTGCCTGTGGTATCCCGCACGTCCAGAAAGGCGAGTACACCAACGCAGCAGGCCCAGGCATTGATGTCTATTCGATGCGCCAGCCGCTCGGTGTTTGTGCCGGGATCACGCCGTTCAACTTCCCGGCCATGATCCCAATGTGGATGTTCGCTATGGCGATTGCGGCGGGCAATACATTCGTGCTCAAGCCGTCTGAGAAAGACCCGGGTGTGCCGATGCGCCTGGCTGAGCTTTTCCTTGAGGCTGGGGCGCCTCCCGGGGTCCTGAATGTCGTCAACGGGGACAAGGAGGCGGTCGACGCGCTGCTCGACAATCCGGCTGTGAAGGCGATCAGCTTTGTCGGCTCGTCCGATATTGCCCAATACATCTATGCCCGCGGCACGGCGAACGGGAAGCGTGTTCAGGCCATGGGCGGCGCCAAGAACCATGGCATCATTCTGCCGGACGCGAACATGGATCAGGCTGTACAGGACATTGTCGGCGCAGCGTACGGTTCGGCGGGCGAGCGCTGCATGGCGCTGCCAGTCGTGGTGCCGGTTGGAAAGGACACAGCGGACGAGTTCATTGAGCGGATCACCGTCGAAGCGCGCAAGCTCAAGGTCGGCATCTCGACTGATCCGGAAGCTCATTATGGTCCGGTCGTCTCCGCCGCCCACAAGGCGAAGGTTGAAGAGTATATTCGCATCGGCGCCGAAGAGGATGGCGCGGATCTGTTGATCGACGGACGCGGGTTCACTCTACAGGGACATGAGAATGGCTTCTTCATCGGGCCAACCCTGTTCGACAATGTGAAGCCGGGCATGACGACCTATGAGGAAGAGATCTTCGGACCTGTTCTGCAAGTGGTCAGAGCCGAGAGCCTGGAAGAGGCCGCGCAGCTGCCGTCCAATCACCAATATGGTAATGGCGTTGCGATCTTCACCCGCAATGGCCGCGCTGCGCGTGACTTTGCGTCGAGTGTGAATGTCGGCATGGTGGGTGTGAACGTGCCGATTCCAGTGCCCGTCTCCTACCACACGTTCGGCGGCTGGAAGCGCTCGGCATTCGGCGACACCAACCAGTATGGAACCGAGGGCACGCGCTTCTGGACCAAAATCAAGACGGTGACGCAGCGCTGGCCGGAAGGCGATGTCGGCGATCAGGCCTTCATCATCCCGACCATGCAATAGGCAGCCCTGTCTGTGCTAACAATTTCGGAGGATCTATCGTGACCCAAATTGCTTTCATCGGCCTCGGAAACATGGGGGGCGGGATGTGCCAGAATCTCGTCAAGGCGGGCCACCAAGTGCATGCGTTCGATCTGAACGCGAATGCGATTGCGAAAGTCGTCGAAGCCGGCGCGATTGCTGCGGGGTCTGTCGCAGAGGCTGTTAAAGACGCAGACGCCGTGGTGACGATGTTGCCAGCGGGCAAGCATGTGAAGTCTGTCTATCTGGGCGATGATGGCATCTTGTCCGCGGCCAAGCCAGGCGCCGTGCTGCTCGACTGTTCCACCATCGCTGTGGAAGATGCCCGTGAAACGGCACACGCCGCCACGGACGCATCCTTCTTGATGGTGGATGCGCCCGTGTCCGGTGGTACCGCGGCAGCGGATGCAGGAACGCTGACCTTCATGGTTGGCGGCAGCGAGGACGCGTTCAATGCAGCAAAGCCGGTGCTCGAAGTGATGGGCCAAAAGATCGTCCATGCGGGCGCTTCCGGAAACGGACAGGTCGCCAAGATTGCCAATAATATGCTGCTCGGCATCTCCATGATCGGCACGGCAGAAGCGTTCAATCTTGCTGAGTCGCTCGGCCTTGATGCACAGACCTTTTTCGACATCTCTTCGACCGCGTCCGGGCAGTGTTGGTCAATGACGTCTTATTGCCCGGCCCCGGGTCCGGTGGAAACGGCGCCGTCAAACCGAGAGTATCGCCCGGGCTTTGCCGTGGACATGATGCTCAAGGATCTGCGCCTTGCAGCGAATGCTGCGAATAGCGCGGACGTGGAAAGCCCGCTCGGTGCGATGGCCGAACAGATCTATGCAGCCCTGTCAGAGAGTGGCCATGGCGGCCTCGATTTCTCCGGGGTCATTCTGCGCCTGAAGAAGGAACTCTAGCGTCTTTCGTGCTTCCAGTGGCATGTCGTGCCGCGGCATGCGCTCGCCAATTTGCCTGCAAACGCAGCTCTCATAAAACGCCATTAACAACAATGAGGTATGGGCGTATAAGAGAGACAAGGAGTATTGGTGGTGGCCGACAAGAAATCAAAAGACCTTCAAGCGACGTCGATCAAGGCGCTGGAGGAGCGCATAAATACGATCGGGCGCGCCGTCCTGGGCGATGAGAATTTCGGCAAGGTAATGAACTCAGCCCTGACGACCGGAACGCGCGTACGGCGCGGTTTCTCCGATGGCATGGCCCGGCAACTTCATTTCTACAACATGCCGAGCCAGGACGATATCGTGAGGTTGAGCGAACAATGCGCGCGGATCGAAGAGCGCGTGGTTCGGATCGAAACGGCGATCCTGCAACTGGTCGGCCAGTCTGGTGGAACGTCGGTCGGGCAGAATTCCGGCCCACCGCGAACCCGTCGCCCCAAGAAAAAGACCGCGAGTGCTGCTCAACCGAAGAAAACGAAATCGACTAAGAAGGGCTAATCCAGCATGGCTGAAACAAATCCGCAGGGCAAAAGCAGGGGTCGTGCGATCCGAAAGCTCGTCGAGCGGACTATTCAGCGTAACATCAATGGCGTTTCGTATTTCGTCTCCTCGGATCCACCGGTTGGTCTGACACCCAAGGACGTGGTTCACAAGCGGGGAACCTTGTCGCTGTTCCATTACAAGCCGCAAACCGATGAGATTTATCGGACCCCTATGCTGATCGTCGCGCCGACGACCAATCGAAGCTATTGCCTCGACATGATGCCGGGCGTCAGTTTCGTCGAGTATTTCGTCAAGGCTGGCTATGACGTCTATCTGATGGACTGGCAGCCGCCGCAGCCGGAAGAAAAGTCGCTCGATCTGTCTGACTATTCGCAGCGCTTCATTCAGGAATGTATCGAAATCGTCAAACGCATGAGCGGCGAAGATGACGTCTCTCTGGTGGGCTATTGCATGGGCGGCGTTCTCGCCTCGATCTACACGGCGAGCTTCGAAGGCGAGTCTGTCCGCAATCTGGTCTGTTTCACGACGCCGGTCGATTTCAACGAAATGGACATGTTCAACAAGATCACGGATCGCAAGCATTTCGATGTCGATCGCCTGGTCGACAGTGTTGGCAACATCCCGCCAAGCTTTGTTCTGTCAGGCTTTGAATCACTGGAGCCGGCGGGCAAAGCGGCCTCGCGCCTGCAGCTGTGGCAGAAAATGCACGACTCCGATTTCGTCGAGACGTTTCGCAAGTATGACCGCTGGGCAAATGACATGCTGCCGCTGACCGGCGAGTATTTCAGGGACACGGTAAAAGACCTGATGTGGGACAATAAGCTGCTGAAAGGCGAACTGGTGGTGGGCGGCAGATCGGCCGATCTCGCCCGGGTCAAGGTCCCGTTCTTTCATGGCGTGGCGGAGCACGACAATATTGTCCGGCGTCCCGCCAGCGCCCCGTTGATTGATAAGGTCGGCTCCAAAGACAAAACGGAACTGGTCCTCAAGGGCGGGCATGTCAGCATTGTCGCCGGTGCAAATGCAGTAAGAAGATTGTGGCCAGTACTGGATGACTGGCTGTCAGAGAGGTCAATCTAATGGAACCGAATTATCCGCTTGAACTTGACCAACTGGGAGAGGGTTTCCGATTGCGCAAAGTCGCGGCGGGCGATGAAGACCAGTTACACGAATTTGCGCTAGGTCTGCCGCCGCATGACCTGCTCTACCTTCGGCGCGACATATCCAAGCGGCCGGTCGTTGACGCCTGGGTTCGCGATTCCCTGGCTGGCGATATCGAGACCCTGATTGTCGAGAAAGATGGCAAGATTATCGGCAACTCAGCCTTGATCATCGACACCAAATCCTGGTCGCGACATGTCGGTGAGATCCGTGTCCTGGTGGCCGAGGCGCATCGAAAGTCAGGGATTGGCAGGCTCCTCATCGAACAGACCTTCGCCATCGCCGTTGCCCGCGAGCTGCGCAAGATCATCGCGCAAATGACCATCGATCAGAGAAACGCGATCAAGGTGTTCGAGGAGATGGGCTTCTCCGGAGAAGCGCTCCTGAAGGATCATGTTCAGGATACGACTGGCGAATTCCATGATATCCTGATCCTGTCCTGCAGCGTCTCGGCTGTAACGACTCGCATGGCAATGTCGCGCTAGCCTCAGCTCAATCGTCTCACCTCGGGTCAGGCTTGCGAGTCCCGCGCATATGCCGCTTTATCGCATTTACAAGGCGGCAAACGCCCGGTGCATGTGAGGAGATTGACGATGTCAGAAGAGCAGAACGAGAAGGCCGTATTGGTGGAACGGCGCGGACGGGTGATGATCATCACACTCAACCGCCCGGAAGCGATGAATGCGATCAATGGCGCACTTTCGAATGGAGTCTGGGACGCGATCCAGGAACTGAACTCTGATCCGGATCTCACGATTGGGGTGATGACNGGNAATGGCAAGGGCTTTTGCTCGGGCATGGACCTCAAGGCATTTGCGCGCGGCGAGGATATCGGTCCGTTCGGAAAGTTCGTGCGCGAGGGATCCGAAAAGCCATTGATCTGCGCGATAGAAGGTTTTGCCATCGCCGGCGGCTGCGAGATGGCTCTGACCTGCGACTTGCTGGTTGCTTCCAAGGGCGCGAAGATTGGTATTCGCGAAGTGAAGGTTGGACTGTTCGCAGCGGCGGGCGGGGTGTTTCGCCTGCCTAGCCGTGTCGGCTTTGCCAAAGCAATGGAAATGGCCATTACGGGCGATCCGATCTCGGCAGAAGAAGCTCACGCCGCCGGAATGCTCAGCGAAGTCACAGAGCCAGGCTTTGCGTTGGATGCGGCGCTGGCGCTGGCTGAACGCGTGGCCAGGAATGCGCCGCTCGCCGTAGCGGCGTCCAAGAAGCTTGTCCGGGCAGCATCGGAAGGCTTCGACGAGCCAGAACTATGGAAATTGCAACAGCCGATTCAACAGCAGGTCTTCACCTCGAATGATGCCAAGGAAGGGCCGCGGGCATTTGCAGAGAAGCGCGATCCGAACTGGACAGGAACCTGATCGCAATCTCGTAGGCGCAAGGTCTATCGACAGATATCGAACCGATCATGGCTCTGGCGCAAAACCTCTGAGGTTTCAGCCGCCAGCTCGCCTGTCGGGCGCAGGCCCATATTCGCTTCGAATAGTTTGATCGCATACACCGTTCCATCCGCGAGGACGCCGTCCAGGCGACCCTCATAGCATCCGTTCTTTCGCAGCACGACTTGCGCCGCGAAGACCTCATCATCATCGATGAGGCGGGCGGTATAGTTGGATTGCGGCGCGATTGGATTGAGCCGTTCGGCGGACGCTTCCGTGAGCGGAACGTCCGGAATTCCCGCAATCACGACGATATCACCTTGGTCGCAATAGGACGCTCCGGCGAGGCCGTCCTGGTGGCAACTTGTTGGTTCAAAATAGTCTTGATCGGCGTGCGCGGTTCCAAGCAGGCAGCAGGCAAAAGCGGTCATTGTCAGGTATTTCAT